>Ga0207644_10000608_pt1 | contig 22775 bp, 16 predicted proteins | sample KBSS73metaG_FD_184326 | JGI IMG/M metagenome (GOLD analysis project Ga0207644, IMG submission 184326) | Switchgrass rhizosphere microbial communities from Kellogg Biological Station, Michigan, USA - KBS S7-3 metaG (SPAdes) (version 2) | ecosystem: Host-associated > Plants > Roots > Rhizosphere... | reverse complement strand
ACGTCTCCCTGGCGCGTGGCATGGCGCGCCCGCGCGAGGGCCGAGATCTTCTCACGAGTCGCTCGCGCGCCCGCCGTCACGCGCATCGACGCCAACGCGGCGCCGACGCTTCAACGATGGCGTTTCCCCTCGCACGGCACCTGGATCACTTCGCGACGCGCACCGTCGATGCGGACGGCGGTGAGGGTGCCGCCCCAGACGCAGCCGGTGTCGAGGCCGAGCAGGTCGCCGCGCTCGAGGAGGCCGAGCGACGACCAGTGGCCGAAGGCGATCGGCACGCCCGCGGTGCGCCGTCCCGGCGCGTCGAACCAGGGATGAAAGCCGGGCGGCGCGGCGTCGGCGCCATCCTTGCTCGCGAACTCGAGCGTGCCGTCGTCGGCGACGAAGCGGGTGCGGGTCAGCGTGTTGAGGGTGAAGCGAAGCCGCGCGTCTCCGGCGAGCGAATCGCTCCAGCGCGCCGGCTCGTTGCCAAACATCGCACCGAGCAGCTCGCGCGGCGGCCGCTCGCGCAGCGCCTGCTCGAGCTCGCCGGCGAGCGTCAGCGCAAGCGCGAGGTCCCACTGCGGGACGACGCCGGCGTGCAGCATCAGCCAGCCGTGCTCGTGGACCGCCATGCGGCGCTCGCGCACCCAGGCAAGCCAGGCCTCGCGGTCGGGCGCATCGAGGATGTCGTCGAGCGTGTCGCTGCGGTGGCGCGGCCGCACGCCGGCGGCGACGGCGAGCAGGTGCCAGTCGTGGTTGCCGAGCAGGCACGTCGCCGCCGCGCCGAGGCCGCGCAGCCGGCGCAGCGTCGCCAGCGATCCGGGGCCGCGGTTGACGAGATCGCCGAGGACGTAGACGTGGTCGCGCGATGGCGAAAAGCCGATCGCATCGAGCAGGCGATCGAGCGCCGGCGCGCATCCCTGTACGTCGCCGACCAGATAGTTCATGCGCTGGCGCGACCGACCGACCGGCGCGATGAGCGCCCGGATGGCAGAGCGGGCGACGGGGAGGGCAGGCCGAGCACGACGTCGATTCTGCTACGCTGGCCTCCCGCTCCCGCCGCGCCCCGCGCATGGACGTTGCCCTCCTGCTCTTCCTGATCTTCGTCAATTCGCTGTTCGCCATGTCCGAGATGGCGCTCACCGCGAGTCGAAAGGCCCGGTTGCAGGTGATGGTCGAGGCCGGCGACTCGGGCGCGCGCCACGCGATGGCGCTGCACGACGACCCGACGAGGTTCCTTTCGGTCGTGCAGATCGGCATCACGTCGATCAGCATCCTGAACGGCATCGTCGGCGACGCCGCCTTTTCGGCGCCCTTTGCGCACTGGCTGCACGGCACCTTCAACATCGGCGACCGCGCCGCCGAGATCACGGCTACCGCGATGGTCGTCGTCACGATCACCTTCCTGAGCATCATCTTCGGCGAGCTGGTGCCCAAGCGGATCGGCCTGCAGTACCCGGAAACGGTCGCGCGTTTCGTTGCTCGCCCGATGGAATGGCTCTCGCTGATCGCGCGGCCCTTCGTCAGGCTGCTGTCGTGGTGCACCGAGGCGACGCTGCGCTTGTTCGGCATCCGCGGCGGCCCCGATCGCAGCGTCACCGAGGAGGAAATCGCCGCCAGCCTCGAGGAGGGGCTCGACGCCGGCGTCATCGAGGCGCAGGAGCACCAGATGGTGCGCAACGTCTTTCGCCTCGACGATCGCCAGGTCGGCTCGATGATGATTCCGCGCGCCGAGATCGTCTGGCTCGAGGCGAACAGCACCGCCGACGACGTGCTGCGCGTCATCGGCGACGCCGAGCACTCGCGCTATCCGGTCTGCCGCGGCGGCCTCGACGACGTCCTCGGCGTCATCACCGCGCAGAAGCTCCTGCAGCGCGCGATCAAGGGCGAGGCGTTCGCGGTCGATCAGGACTTGCAGCCGCCGGTGTTCGTTCCGGAGACGCTCTCGGGGATGGAGCTGCTCGAGCACTTCCGCGCCTCGAGCGCGCAGATCGTCTTCGTCGTCGACGAGTACGGCGAGGTGCAGGGAATGATCACGGTCCGCGACGTCCTCGAGGCGATCACCGGCGAGTTCAGCACTGAGGTCGAGGCCGACTCGTGGGCGGTTCGCCGCGCCGACGGCAGCTGGCTGTTCGACGGACTGATCCCGACGCCCGAGCTGAAGGACCGGCTCGACCTGAAGGAGCTCCCCGAGGAAGACCGCGGCCGCTACAACACGCTCGCCGGGATGATCATGCTGCTGCTCGGGCGACTGCCCGAGGAGGCCGACTCGGTCGAGTGGGAGGGCTGGCGCTTCGAGGTCGTCGACATGGACGGCAAGCGCGTCGACAAGGTCCTCGCCAGCGCGCTCGCGGCCGAGCCGCTCTCGACCGCCGGCGCGGGCGCCGGCGCCTGACCACCCGCGGTCGATGAGCGCGTCGATCTTCGAGCGGACGCTGGCGAGCGCGGCGATGGTCGACGTCTTCGCCGACCTGGCAATCGTCGCCGCGATGCTCGATTTCGAGGGCGCGCTCGCCGAGGCCGAAGGCGCCGAGGGTGTGATCCCGCCCGGCGCGGTCGCCGCGATCGCCGCGGCATGCCGCGAGACGCTCGACGTCGATGCGCTGGTCGCCGACGCGCGCAGCGCCGGCAGCCTCGCGATCCCGCTCGTCAAGCGTCTCACCGCAACGGTGGCGGCGCGCGATGCCGCGTCGGCAGCGTACGTCCATCACGGCGCGACCAGCCAGGACGTCATCGACACGGCGATGGTCCTCGTCACGAAGAAGGCGCTCGTCCTGATCGACGCCGATCTCGAGCGCCTTTCGGCATCGTTGCTCGCGCTCGCGCGAGCGCACATCGCGACGCCGATGCTCGCGCGAACGCTGATGCAACCGGCGCAGGTGATCAGCTTCGGCTTCAAGATCGTCGCCTGGCTCGCGCCGCTGCTGCGCGCGCGCGAGCGCATCGCGCGGGCGCAGGCGGCGGCGCTTCGCCTCCAGCTCGGCGGCGCGGTCGGAACGTTGTCGTCGCTCGGCGACAAAGGGCCGGCCGTCGCGAGCCGGCTCGCGGCCCGGCTTGGCCTCGCCGCTGCCGACGGCGCCTGGCATGTCCAGCGCGACGACTGGGTCGCGCTCGGCTGCGAAGTCGCTGTCCTCTGCGGCTCGCTCGGCAAGATCGGCGGCGACGTCGCCCTGCTGGCGCAGGCCGAAGTGGGCGAGGTCGCTGAGCCGTCGGGCGTGGGGCGCGGCGGATCGTCGGCGATGCCGCAGAAGAGGAATCCAGTCGCCGCGATGACCGCGATCGCCGCCGCGCTGCGCGCGCCGCACCGCGCCGCCGCGCTCCTCGCCACGATGGCGCCGGCCCACGAGCGCGGCCTCGGCGAGTGGCAGGCCGAGCTCGCCGAGTGGCCGTCGCTCTTCCTCGCCGCGCACGGCGCGCTCGTCGCCCTCGCCGATGCCTTCGACGCGCTGGAAGTGAACGCGGGGCGGATGCGCGACAACATCGAGCGACAGCGCGGCACCGTCTTCGCGGAGCCGACCGCGGCGCTGCTCGTCGCGTCGCTCGGCAAGGCGAAGGCGCACGAATTGCTGGCGACGCTGTCGGCGCGCGCGATGAGCGAAGGCAGCGACCTGCGCTCGCTCTTGCGCGCCGAGCCGGCGCTGCGCGGCGTGGACGCCGGCGCGCTCGACGCCGCGTTCGACGTCGACGCCGCCGCGCGCCGCGCCGGCGCCCTCGCCGCGGCGCAGCTCGATCGCCTCGCGCCTTCACTTCCTGCAGCCGGACCGAAGCGATGACCACCGACCGACCTTCTCCCGATCGCAGCGACGATTTCGACCGCGGCGTCGCCAACCGGCGCGCTGTTCTCGGCGACGAGTGGGTCGACCGCTCGCTCGCCGGCGCGAGCGAATTCAACGCCGACTTCCAGAGCCTGATCACGCGCTATGCGTGGCACGAGATCTGGGGCCGGCCCGGACTCGACCACGAGACGCGGCGCCTGCTCGTCCTCGGCATGACGATGGGGCTGGCGCGCTGGGAGGAGTTCGAGCTGCACTGCCGCGCCGCGATCCGCGGCGGCGTTCCGCTCGACCGGATCAAGGAGACGCTGCTGCAAGGCGCGATCTACTGCGGGGTGCCGGCGGCGAACACGGCGTTCAAGATCACCGGCGAGATCCTGCGCGCCGAGGGCCGCGCGCCGGCGCCGCGATCGCTCGCCGCCGATTCGCGCGTCGCGACGCATCACACCTTCAGCGCGCCGCAGCTGCGCGTCACGGTGCAGGGACACGGCCCGACCGTCGTCCTGAGCCATGCGCTCGGCCTCGACCTCGACATGTGGGACGAGCTCGCGGCCCGCCTTGCGCCGTCGTACACCGTCCTGCGCTACGACCATCGCGGCCACGGCGAATCAGCGCGGCCGCCTGGGCCCTACTCGACGGACGATCTCGTCGACGACGCGGCGCGGCTGATCCGCGAGTGGGGCCGGGGGCCGGTGGCGTTCGTGGGCCTGTCGATGGGCGGAATGGTCGGCCAGGGGCTCGCCGTTCGCCACCCCGAGCTGCTGCGCGGCGTCGTGCTCGCCAACACCGTCGCGCGCTATCCGGAAGCGGCGCGGCCGACGTGGGCGGCGCGGATCGCCGCCGTCGAGCAGGGCGGCATGGCGGCGGTCGCCGACGCCGTCGTCGAGCGCTACCTGCATGCCGATTATCGCGCCGCGCACCCCGACGTCGCCGCCGAGCTGCGCGCGAAGCTGCTGCGCGACGATCCGGCCGGCTACGTCGCGTGCTGCCACGCGGTCGCCAACGTCGACTGGCTCGACCGGCTCGGCACCGTGCGGCTGCCGACGCTCGTCATCGCCGGCGCGCGCGACGCCGGCGCGACGCCGGAGATGGCCAAGGCGATCGCCGGGGGAATCGACGGCGCCGAGCTGCGCGTCTTCGCCGACGCGTCGCACCTCAGCGTCGTGGAGGTCGGCGACGAGTTCCACGATGCCGTGTCGGGATTTCTTGCTCGCCTGCCGTAGCTCGCCATCCTGAGCGAAGCGAAGGATCTCGGCGACCGGCCGGTCCGGGATTCTTCGCTTCGCTCAGAATGACAGGCATTCACGGCACGGAGCCATCATGAGCAAAGCATTCGCTTCCCAGGCCGACCTCGCCGACAAGCAGGTCACCTTCACCAAGCTTTCCGACAACGCCTACGCGTATACCGCCGAGGGCGACCCGAACACCGGCGTCGTCATCGGCGACAACGCGGCGATGGTGATCGACACGCAGGCGACGCCGGTGATGGCGGCAGACGTCATCCGGCACATCCGCGAAGTCACCGACAAGCCGATCAAGTACATCGTCATGAGCCACTACCACGCGGTGCGCGTTCTCGGCGCAAGCGCGTACGCGAAGGAGGGCGCGAGCGAGATCATCGCCAGCGAGGACACGCGCGACCTGATCGTCGAGCGCGGCGCGGCCGACATGAAGAGCGAGATCGAGCGCTTCCCGCGCCTCTTTCGCGCCGTCGAGACGATCCCGGGCCTGACTTGGCCGACGCTCACGTTCAAGGGCGAGATGACGGTCTGGCTCGGCAAGCTCGAAGTGAAGCTGATGCAGCTCGGCCGCGGCCACACCAAGGGCGACACCGTCGCCTGGCTGCCGCAGCAGAAGATCCTCTTCAGCGGCGACCTGGTCGAGTACGGCGCCACCGCGTATGCCGGCGACGCCTACTTCAACGACTGGCCGCAGACGCTCGACAAGGTCGAGGCGCTCGGCGCGACCGCGATCGTCCCCGGCCGCGGCGCCGCGCTCACCGATCCGGCGATGTGCCGGGAGGGCATCGCGACGACGCGAGCGTTCATCCGCGACCTGTTCGCGAGCGTCAAGGCGGGCGTCGCGCAGGGACACGACCTCAAGCGCGTCTTCGCCGACACCGATGCGAAGCTGCGACCCGCCTACGGCAGCCAGTTCATCTACGAGCACTGCATGCCGTTCGACGTTTCGCGTGCCTTCGACGAGGCGACCGAGCATCGCGATCCGCGGATCTGGACGGCCGAGCGCGACCAGCAGATGTGGTCGGCGCTCGCATGAGCGCAGGCACCGACAACACGGTCGCGCGCTTCGGCAGCGGCCGCGCCGTCGCCCGCGTTGAGGACGCGGCGCTGCTCGCCGGCCGCGGCCGCTTCGTCGACAACGTCGCCGAGCCCGGCCAGACCGTGATCGCGTTCCAGCGCTCGCCGCACGCACACGCGCGGATCGTTGCGGTGGATGCCGACGCGGCGCGGGCGATGCCGGGCGTGGTCGCCGTCTACACAGGAGCGGAGCTCGCCGCCGCCGGCGTCGAGCCGATGCCGACGACGCCCGACTTTCGCCGCGCCGACGGCCAGAAGGCGGTCAGCCCGCCGCGTCGCGCGCTCGCCCACGAGCGCGTGCGCTACGTCGGGGAACCCGTCGTCGCGGTCGTCGCCGAGACGCGCGAGGCGGCACGCGACGCCGTCGACAGCGTCGTCGTCGAGTACGAGGAGCTGCCCGCCGTGAGCGACGTGGTCGCCGCGACCGCGCCGGGAGCGCCGGCGCTCGCCGACGCGGCGCCCGACAACATCGCTGCCGAGATGCGCCACGGCGACGCCGCGGCGACCGACGCCGCGTTCGCGCGGGCCGCGGTGAAGGTCGCGCTCGACATCGTCAACCAGCGCGTCGCGCCGGTGTCGATGGAGCCGCGCAGCAGCGTCGCGTCGTTCGATCGCGCCAGCGGCAAGCTCACGGTGCGGATCAGCAACCAGATGCCGACCGCGGTCGCCGCCGGGATCTCCGGCGCGCTGCCCGACCTGACGCAGGAGCAGGTGCACGTCCTCGTCGGCGACGTCGGCGGCGGCTTCGGCATGAAGACCGGCGCCTATCCCGAGGACCTCGTCGTCGCGCATGCGGCGCGCGCGCTCGGCCGACCGGTGCACTGGCAGGCCGACCGCAGCGAGGAGTTCCTGTCGGCGTCGCACGGCCGCGACGTCCTGAGCCGCGCCGAGCTCGCGCTCGACGCGAACGGCAAGGTGCTCGCGCTTCGCGTCCACTCGCGCGCCAATGTTGGTGCGTACGCGACGCCGGCGGGAATCGCGATCCAGGTGCTGATCGGCCCGTTCGTCGCGACCAGCATCTACGACATCCAGACGGTCGACCTGCACCTGCAGGCGGTGCTCACGAACACGATGTCGACGGGGCCGTACCGGGGCGCGGGCCGTCCCGAGGCGATCTACGCGATCGAGCGGCTGTTCGACGCGGCGGCGCGCGAGATGAAGGTCGACCCCGCCGAGCTGCGCCGCCGCAACATGATCCGGCCCGGGCAGATGCCCTACAAGAACGCGTTGGCGCAGACGTACGACTGCGGCGAGTTCGAGAAGATCCTCGACCAGGGCCTCGCGCTCGCCGACTGGAACGGCTTCGCGGCGCGGCGCGCCGAGTCAGAGAAGCACGGCAAGCTGCGCGGCCGCGGCATCGCGACCTTCCTCGAATGGACCGGCGGCAACGCCTTCGAGGAGAAGGTGAGCGTCGACGTTGCCGCCGACGGCGTCATCGAGATCTTCTCGGCGACGCAGGCGATGGGCCAGGGCATCGCGACGAGCTACGCGCAGCTCGCGGTCGACGTCTTCGGCGTGCCGATCGAGAAGATCCGCATCGTCCAGGGAGACACGGCGCGCGGCAACGGCTTCGGCAGCGCCGGCTCGCGTTCGCTCTTCACCGGCGGGTCGGCGGTGCAGGTCGCGTCGGAGCGTACGGTCGAGCATGCGAAGACGCTTGCCGGCGAGGCGCTGGAGGCGGCCGCGGGCGACATCGAATATCGCGCCGGACGCTTCTCGGTTGTCGGCACCGACGTCGGCATCGACCTTTTCGCGCTCGCCGGCAAGCAGCCCGGGCAGCGAATCCACCTCGATGCCGCGACGACGGTCGGCGGCGCGACGTGGCCGAACGCCTGCCACGTCTGCGAGGTCGAGGTCGACCGTGAGACCGGCGACGTCCGTGTCGTCGCGTATTCGTCGGTGAACGACATCGGCCGCGTCGTCAGCCCGACGATCGCGCGCGGCCAGGTCGACGGCGGCGCGGTCCAGGGCATCGGCCAGGCCCTCGGCGAGCAGGTCGTCTACGACCCCGAGAGCCACCAGCTCGTCACCGGCAGCTTCATGGACTATGCGGTTCCGCGCGCCGACTTCGGCGCCGCGTTCCGCACCGAGTTCGACACGTCGGTGCCGACCGGGCTCAATCCGCTCGGCGTCAAGGGCGTCGGCGAGCTCGGCACGATCGGCGCGACGCCGGCGACGATCAACGCCGTCATCGACGCGCTCGATCACACCGGCCTCGGCCGTTCGGCCGAGAAGATCCGGATGCCCGCGACGCCTGAGCGCGTCTGGCAGTTGCTGCGCGGCTTGCCCGCCTGAGCGGCGCACGAGCCGCACGCGACCGTCGCCATCGGCCGGCGCGGCCCCACCGCGCCATTGGCTGGCCGACGCTCAGCCAGGATCGGCAACGAACGACGGGAACGGGTCGGGCTGGCGCGGCAGCGGCCGGGCGCGCGGAATGATGCCGCCGGCGAGCAGGTTGGCGTAGCTGTCGTAGCGGATCTGCACGACCTCGGCCGGCTGCGTCGAGCTGCGCTCGAACGCGGTCTGCGTCGTCGGCGAGTACTCCCGCTCGCCGTGGCCGGTGCCGAGCTTCTTCTCGTCGCGAAGCGCGGGCTCGGCTCGCGACAGGCGGCCCGCGGGCGGCGCCGCGCCGAGCGACGACGATGCGTCGGCCGACGCCTTCGGCTGCTCGCGCTGCGCCTCGATCCGGTCGTTCGCCGCGCTTTCCTTCGCGACCGACGGTGCGTTCTGGAACCAGCCGCCGACCGGCTCGGGGACTCGCTCGCGAAACACCGCGGCGCCGATCACGCCGACGTTGTCGGGCCGGCCGGTGCGTGCGGCGTAAGAGTCGGGCAGGGCGGTGAAGTAGAACGCCGCCGCTTCCGAATAGCTCTTGCGCCAGCCGGTGATCTCGGCGGTCTGCCAGGGTGCGAGGACGTAGCCGGTCTGCGACACCGCGGCGGTGTCGCCGCTGACGGCGTTGACGCCGTCGACGGAGAGGACGACGAGGACGCGCCCCGGCGACCGGTTCGTCAGGCGCACCGCGTAGCGGTCGCCGGGCCGGCCGGCGACGTAGCTCGCGCCGCGATGGCGCCAGGTCGAGAGCGTCTCGGCGCGATCGCGGTCGACGATCTGGAGGTCGACGATCGAGCCGACCGCCGCCGCGGGCGGCGCGCTGCAGGCGGTGGCCGCCGCGGCGGCGAGAAGGGTGAGCAGGGCACGGCGCGAGGGCATGGCGGTTCTCCGGAATCGGGTGGCGACCCGCGTTGAACGGCCGCCACGCGAAAACGGGGTGAACCGCTTGGACAGGCCCTAGGCGGGCGACTTCGGCACCGCCCAGCGCTCCTCGTGCGAACCGGGCGGCCCGGGCCAGAAGCAGCACTTCGTCCAAACCAGGCTGAGCAGCTCGCCGACCGTGGTCTTCGCGCCCTCACTGGTCGACCACCAGCGCTCGAGCCGATAGCTGCGCGGCGTCGCCGCAAAGACACCGACGCCGACCTCGGGGCCGAACGCGAGCCGGTAAACCAGCCGTGAGCGCCGCGCGTGCACACCGGCCGAGTACAGATCGATCGCATGGGTGTCCGCGGCGTGGCGGCGCAGCCAGTCGCGGACAAGCACCGCGCTGAGAAAGCTGCGGTCGCGCGCCGACGCCGGCGCCGGGACGGGGACGACCGGGATTGCCGTGACGCCGTGGCGGCGCAGATAGTCCGCGGCGCGCTCGGCAAAGGTCGAAAACCTGCGCTCGTCGCGCCAGCCGTCGATGGGTCCTCCGGAGACGAGGATGCGCTCATAGGTCCCGCGCGAGATGAGGGCGACCGCGCCGTCCAGCGCGTCCTCGTCGAGCCAGCCTTCGACGACGAGCGTTCGCGCCGAGCCGCCGTCCTGCGTCGTCGCAGGCTCGTTCGGCGCCAGGTAGAGGGCGAGATGGCGCAACGTCAGCGTCGCGACCGCGATGACGAGCGCGCTCAGCAGGAGCGCGCCCCAGACGGTCGGCAAGACGACCTCGCGGCGGCGGAACAGACTCGGCATTCGCAAATTCGGCGCCCACGACGACCGCGTCGACTTTGTCACGACGGCGCGATGCCGTCGAGGCTCGACGCGCGATCCGAGGATTGTCACCGTGATCCGGACCACGGCGGCGCACCCGCGCCGGCGAGCGGTCACGCGTCGCGCCGGTCGTTTCCGACAATCGAGCCATTGGACGCGCTCACCTTTTTCCTTGCATCGCGCCGGTCCAGCCGAAAGAAACTCATGCTTCAGTTCACCAACCTCATCCGACAGACCGGCGCGTCGCTGCTGCTCGCCGCGACGGCGGCAGCCGCCCCCGTGCACGCCGTCACCCTCGAGACTGGCTCCTACTCGAACTCGGGAATCGGCGCCGAGTTCGCGACGCCGTACGACAACTTCGTCGTCACCGGCGGCACGGTCACGGTCGCCGCATCGTCGGCGCCGGTCGTCGTCTCGCTCGGAACGTTCTCGTTCGAGGTCGGCTGGAACTGCAACACCTGCCTGCTGACGCCGTCGTTCGATGCCCTGATCGACCTGACGGTCGACGGCGTCACGAAGCAGATCGACCTGCCGTACTCCTGGTATTCGTCGGGGCCGACCGACTTCCTCGCCTTCGCGACGCCGGCACCGGTGATGTTCGATTTCGGCGGCTTCGGCTCGGTGACGGTCGCCGTCGAATCGCTCGGCACCCTCGCCAGCTCGGGCAGCACCGTGGTCGGGAGCGTCAACGCGACCGTGACGACGACCCCGGTGCCCGAGCCCGCCGCCGTCGCGATGATGATCGCCGGCTTCGGCGCGATCGCCTTCGTCGCCAAGCGTCGCCGCCGCTAGCGCCGCCGTCGCCGCCGCCTCGCGCTGCGGTCGCGCGCGCGAAGGCACCGCAGCGCCCCCGATCTTCCCGGCCATGCCATGATGTCCCGGCGAAAGGGGACGGCAGTGGAACAGCAGGCGCTCGATTTCTTCAACCCGTATCGGCACGGCTTCGCGCGGGTCGCGGTCGCGGTGCCGCGGGTACGCGTCGCCGATCCCGGCTTCAACGCCGGCGAGACGATCGCCATGCTGAACCAGGCAGCCGGGCAGGGCGCCGTCGTCGTCGCCTTTCCCGAGCTCGGGCTGTCGGCCTACACGTGCGACGACCTGTTCCACCAGCGCGCGCTGCTCGATGCGTGCGAAAGGGCGCTCGTCCAGGTGGCCGAGGCGACCGCCGGCGTCGCGGCGATCGCGATCGTCGGACTGCCGCTTCGCGTCGATCACCGCCTCTTCAATTGCGCCGCGGTCTGCGGCAACGGCCGCGTCCTCGGCATCGTGCCGAAGACCTACCTGCCGAACTACGGCGAGTTCTACGAGGCGCGCCAATTCCAGGCCGGCGACACGGCCGTGTCGACGAGCGTTCGCCTCGGCGCCATCGACGTTCCATTCGGCGCCGACCTCATCTTCGAGACCGACGACCTGCCGCTCCTGAAGATCGCCTGCGAGATCTGCGAGGACGTCTGGGTGCCGATCCCGCCGTCGAGCTACGCCGCGCTCGCCGGCGCGACCGTGCTCGTCAACCTCTCGGCGTCGAACATCACGATCGGCAAGTCCGAGTACCGGCACCGGCTCGTCAGCCTGCAGTCGTCGCGCTGCCTCGCCGCCTACCTGTACTCGTCGGCCGGGCTCGGCGAATCGACGACCGACCTCGGCTGGGACGGCCAGGCGCTGATCTACGAGAGCGGCGACCTGCTCGCGGAGTCGGCGCGCTTCGTCACCGGCTCGCACTTCATCAGCGCCGACGTCGATCTCGAGCGCGTCTCGCGCGAGCGCATGCGCCAGAACTCGTTCGGCTACTCGGTCGAGAAGCACGAGCAGCGCGTCTGCGCGTTCCGCCGCGTGCCGTTCTCGCTCGATCTGCCGACCGGGTTCGCGCCCGCCCTGCAGCGCAAGGTCGAGCGCTTTCCCTACGTTCCCTCCGATCCGAGAACGCTCGACGAGCGCTGCATGGAGGTCTACAACATCCAGGTCAACGCGCTCCTGCAGCGTCTCTCCGCGGTCGGCGGCAAGAAGCTCGTCATCGGCATCTCGGGCGGGCTCGACTCGACCCATGCGCTCCTCGTCTGCGCCGCGGCGATGGACCGCGCCGGCCTGCCGAGGAGCGACATCCTCGCCTACACGATGCCCGGCTTCGCGACGAGCGGGAGGACGCTCGACCAGGCCAAGCGCCTGATGGCGTCGGTGCGCTGCACGGCGCAGGAGATCGACATCAGGCCGAGCTGCCTGCAGATGCTGAAGGACATCGGTCATCCCTACGCGCGCGGCGAGAAGGTCTACGACATCGCGTTCGAGAACGTCCAGGCGGGCGAGCGCACCAGCCACCTGTTCCGCCTCGCCAACTTCAACGGCGGCTTCGTCGTCGGCACCGGCGACCTCTCCGAGCTCGCGCTCGGCTGGAGCACCTACGGCGTCGGCGACCACATGTCGCACTACAACGTCAACGCGAGCGTGCCGAAGACGCTGATCAAGCACCTCGTTCGCTGGGTCGCGGCGAGCGGCTCGGTCGAGCGCGGCGACGACCCGGTGCTCGACGAGATCCTGGCAACGCAGATCAGCCCGGAGCTCGTTCCCGCCGACGAGGACGCCGCAAAGGCGGGGCAGCCGAAGCAGAGCAGCGAGGCGAGCGTCGGACCGTACGAGCTGCAGGACTTCCACCTTTATCAGATCCTGCGCTACGGCTACGCGCCGACCAAGGTCGCGTTCCTGGCGTGGACCGCGTGGCACGACGCGAGCCAGGGCGACTGGCCTGACGCTCCCGATGTCGCGCGCAACGCCTACTCGATCGCCGAGATCAAGAAGCACCTGCGAACGTTCTGCTGGCGCTTCTTCAAGACCAGCCAGTTCAAGCGATCGTGCGTTCCGAACGCGCCCAAGGTCGGCTCGGGCGGATCGCTTTCGCCGCGCGGCGACTGGCGCGCGCCGAGCGATGCCGAAGCGACGGTGTGGCTCGAGGACGTCGAGCGCGTTCCCGACGCGTGAGGGCGGCGCAGGCCGGCCGACGCGCCGGCTGCGATCAGGAGCTCGGCGTGTCCGCGATCAGGGCGATTCGGTCACCCATTCGGATTTGTCGATCAGCGCGTCCGCCAGAGCATCCGTTTGCAGCGTCGCCGGCACGATCGGCTCATGGTCGCGCGAGACGAGCCTCGGCAGCCGCGCCTGGCGGCGCTTCTCGAGGATGCGGATGAGCGTCGCCGCGTTGCGCTGGCCCTGGTCCTCGTTGTTGTTGTTCATCACCACGTGGGTGGTGAAGGTCTCGGGCGCGAGCCGCTCGACCCGCGCGGCGATCGCGTCGAGCTCGGCGTCGGGGTAGTCGTAGTCGAAGCGCTGCGACGCGACCGTCGCGCCCTTGATGTTCCAGGTCTCGTGGTTGCGTCCGTGCAAGCGCACGAGCGCGTAGTCGATGTGTGTCGATTCCCAGACTGGCGGCACGCTGTTGTGAAACCCCTGCGGCCCGTCGATCACGGTGTGGACGACGTTGAGCTCGCGCTCGAACGCGAGCGTCTCGCCGAGGTGGGCGTCGTCGAACCAGGTCTGGTTCCTGAATTCGACGCTGAGCGTGTAGTCCCTCATCATCTCGACGCAATGCGCGACGTGGGCGTGGCCGGCGCGGTTGCGAAGCAGCCAGGGCGCGAACTGGAAATGGACCATGCCGAGCTTGCCGGCCGCGCGCAGCGGCTCGAGCGATTCCTTGAAGCGTTGCCAGATCGCTTCGCGCAACGCCGCCGGCACGTCCTTGAAGTAGAACGAAGGCTTCTCGATGGCCGGCAGCTCGGCACGCAGGTCGGGCGGCAGCACCTTGGCGGTGGTCGCGTGGCCGGTGAACAGCCGGAACGCCTTGACGTTGAGCGTGAAGTGCGCCGGCGTGCGGTCGGCCCAGCCCTGCGCGGTCTGCGCGAGCGGGATCGCGTAGTACGAGGTGTCGACCTCGACGAGCGGAAACTGGGTCGCGTAGAAGCGCAGCCGCGCCTCGGGCGTGCTCGCTCCCTTGGGATAGAACTTCTTCGAGGCGACGAGCGACTTGTCGCTCCACGACGCCGTTCCGACCAGGACTTTCATCGAGTGGGCACCACGATCGCATTGTGCCCGCCAGCCCGGCGACCGCGCCGCGTCGAGGGCGAAGCGAGTCGACGTCTGCCGCGCTTCGCTCAGAACCGTTGCTTGGCCTCGATGAGGAGCTGGACCTTGCTGATCGAGGGGTCGGCATTGATCGGAAAGGCAAGGTCGATGTGAATGACGCTGCCGAGCGCCGACCGGCTGTTGCCGAGGCGCAGGCCGAAGCCGACGTCCTGCAGCGCGCCGTGATTCGCCGAAGCCGGCGGCGGCACGGCAGGAACGATGTTGTCGCCCCAGGTGTTGCCGACGTCGTAGAAGACGGCGCCGCCCACCGTGAACAGCCGGAACGGAAACCAGTCGGTGAAGGCGCGTTCCTCGACCGTCAGCAGCCAGCGACCCTGGCCCGTGCGGTAGCGCAACGGATAGCCGCGCAGGCCGTTGTCGCCGCCGAGCGTGAGCTGCTTGTTGACGTCGAGGTCGACCCCGCGGTCGGCGCCGGCGGCGACGAACAGCGTTCGCCACGGCGCCTGCCGGAAGTAATAGCGCGCGGCGACGCTGAACAGGGTGTTCTCCAGCCCGTGCTCGCCGAAGCGGCCCGTCGCCCCCGCGCTCCAGGACAGCGTTTGCGCCGGCCCGGGCTCGAGGGTCTTCGAAGCGCTCCCATCGAACACCAGGGCGTTGCGGTCCGAGCCGAGCGCCTTGGTCGACGCGCCGAGCCGAATCCTCGCGTACCAGCCGAAGCGGACGTCTTCGGTGCGCCCGATCTGGTCGTGATTTCGCGTCAGGCGAAAGTCGTCCTCGATCAGCTCGGCACCGACCCAGGGATAGAGCAGGCGGCGATCGGGTGGCAACACCGCGCCCGGGTTGTCCGACATCAGCGAGCCGGAGCGCCGTTCGTCGAACGTAACGCCGCTGGTCCAGCGCGTCGTCCAGCCGTCCACCTTGCCGGCCGACCAGCCGGCGGAAGCGGTGGCCTCGCGCTCGTTGGTCTGGAACTGCTCAACGATGCTGCCGAAATCGTAGACCGAGTCGATCCGCTGCTCGTTGCGCAGGCGGATGCCGGCGGCCCATCGCGTGTCGAGCGAGTAGAACGGCCGCGCCACGTCGAGGACCTGCGCATGGCCGTCGCTGTTGCTGGCGACCAGGGCGCCGACCTGCCAGCGCGTGCCGGCGAAGCTCGAGTCGCCGTACTCGATGAAACGCGATGTGCGGTCGACGTCCGATGTCGCCTTCAGGGCGAGGTGGCCGCCGGTGCCGAAGATGTTTCTCTCCTCGATGCCGATGCCGGAGGTGTTCTTGCCCCCCGAGCGGCCGAACTTGATCTCCGGCTTCAGTGTCCACGTGTCTTCGGTGGTGACCTCGAGGTCGACCGTCCCGTCGTGGTAGGCGACCGGGACGATGCGGGCGTCGCGAAGGTAGTCGTTGCTGCGAAGGACGCGCTCGGTCTCCTTGACGAGCTTCGCGTCGTAGCGGTCGCCCGGGCGAAACAGCAACTGCGACACCACGGTCGATTCGCGGGTGACGATATGGATGGTGTTGGCGAGCCGGAACAGGGCCGTGTCCTCGGCCTCGATGGCGGGATCGAAGACGTTGATGCGATGGAATCGAACCGCGCCGATGACGGCGCCGCTCCGCTCCAGGACTTCGTCTTCGGGGACGCCCGGCGGGCGCAGCGCCCGGGGCTCCTCCAGGCGCGAATCGAGCGGCGGAAGCCACGCGGCGCCGGCGGGCACAAGGATCGACGGGCCCGCGCAGATGGCGAGCGCTCGAGCGGCGCGAAACCAGGACCAATGCACGAGTGAAGCCGATGCAACCGGCACGACAAAGTGTAGAACGCCGTGCCGCGCCGATCCCGCAGACCGGTAAGCCTTTGTCATGGCGGCAGGCGGCCGGCGTCTCGCGTGCGCGCTTGCATGGCACCACCGTGCTGAAGAGAAAGGCCCACCGAGGGCGTGGGCCTTGATCGACTGGCGCGAGCTGTCGGTCTCGGCGTCACCGCCGTCCCAAGCTTGCCGACCAGCGTGGTGCGAATAGCGCGATTTGCTATAACGAATGGAACTTCTGGTTCGCCGCAGGGGAGAAGCATGGTTTCCGTTCGAGAAGAGCGTCCTGGGTGGATCGCCCGTGCGAAGGCAGGTGTGCGCGGGCGGCCGGCCCTGCAGCACGCGGCCGCGGTGCTGCGCTCTCGCCTTACGTCGTATCCAACCACGGCAGAGGCTTTGCGGCAAAGCGACATCTACAAGCGATGGTGGTACTACAGCGTGGAGCTGCTTCCCGGCGTCATCACCAACGGTCAATACGAAGATTCCTTCCCGATGCTTCCGCGCCTCCTGCTTCGCAAGTGCGGTGTCGAAGGGGCCGACTGCCTGGATATGGGCGCCATGGAAGGCCTGATCCCCACTCTCATCGCGCGGCGCGGCGCGCGCAGCGTCCTGGCGGTTGATGCCGTCCCGCATTGCGTAGAGAAGCTCGCGGCGGTGCGCCACTACCACCGGGTTGATTTCGACTACCAAAACGTCGGCCTGATGTACGAGCTGGACAAGAAGCTGCCGGGACGGAGTTTTGACCTGATCAACTGCTCCGGGCTCCTGTACCACGTCGTTTCTCCGTTCATGGTGCTTGCGGGAGTCCGTCCGCTATTGAAGCGAAACGGGCTTGTCGTGGTGTCCACGAACGTCGTCGACACGGATGAATACACGATGGAATTCAACGTCGCGGGGCGACTCCAGCGCGAACTGAACACGTTCTGGTACATGTCGATCCCGCTGCTCTACTACGTGCTGCGTTACCTCGCGCTGGCCCCGCTCGACGTCGTCTATGTCTCGCACGGACCGCACGAGCAACTGAGAACCGGCCGCAAGGCTGGCTTCCTGTCTGTCGTATGTCGCGCTGTCGATGCGCCGCTTCCGACAGCCGAGGACACCTGGATGTCGCCTTCGGTCCGAGAATCCTGGGAAAGCAAGGGGCTCGTCGACTGGGAGCGGGCTCGGCGACAACAGGTATCGGCGATTCAGTACCACGGCGCTGCGGCGCAGGAGGATCTGCGGAGCGACACGGGCAGCGTGGATCTCACGCGTGCGGTGCGGCGAGCACCGCCTCTGGACACGCCTCCGAACATGAGCGATACGCATCGATTGGCGCTTGCCGACGCTTCCTAGGACAAAGACTGCGGGCATTCGCGAACGATGGATCGCGTGACAGGCAGAAGCGGTGCCTCCGGCCGCTGTCACTTCCCTTGAGCTGACGCTCATGGCCGTCTCAGGTCGGCCACGAGGCGTCGTAGCCTGACGCCGAATTCGCCGCCCGCGGACAGGCGAGTGAATCGCTCAACAACGTCAGTCAAATGCCTTGTGCGAAGATCACCGGCACGATTTTCGGAGGCGTGCTTGATGAACCGGGATGGAGCTCCAGACGACGTTGACGTGAGGGATCTGTATATAGATCTAATGAAGCGGGCACTTCTCGACGAGATCTATGCGGACGACCCACTCGGCAAGTATGTCTTCTATCGCAGGGACCGCAAGAGCGGTCCTGCAGTCAAGAACTGGGCCATCGCCGCATTAGAGAAGGCCCTGTGGAAGCGCAAGATTCGCCTAGTCACGCCATATTCGTTCCCCGGCGTCAACGACTTCACTGCCCTGTCCGCTTCGGAGGTCGATTCGCTGAATGACGTCGGCGCTTATTGGCCGGCGCGGGCCCATTCCATGATCGGACGGCGCAGGCTCGACAACCTGCGCCACTGCGCGGAGACGGTCCTCCGGGAGAATGTCCCGGGCGACATGATCGAAACGGGCGTGTGGCGCGGCGGCGCGTGCATTTTCATGCGCGCGATCCTGAAGGCATACGGCGACCGCAAGCGCACCGTATGGGTTGCCGACTCATTCGCCGGCCTTCCACCGCCCGATCCGGATACCTACAAAGATGATGCCGGCGATACCTTGCATACCTTTGCCGATTTCCTCGCCATCTCACGCAGCCGCGTGGAGAAGAATTTCGAGGCCTATGGGCTCCTCGACAGCCAGGTACAGTTTCTCGAGGGATGGTTCAAGGACACGCTGCATAAAGCGCCCATCGAACGGCTTGCGGTGCTGCGACTGGACGGGGACATGTACGAGTCGACGATTCAGGCCCTGGACGCCCTTTACGAAAGGCTGTCCGTGGGGGGATTCGTCATCGTCGACGACTATTCCCTGAAACCTTGCGCAAAGGCTGTGCACGATTTCCGGGACCGCTACGGCATCACCGAGGAAATGGTCGACATAGACGGCAACGGAGTCTTCTGGCGGCGCTTGCGCTGAGCCCTCCCGGTCCGAGGTGGCTTTCGCCCAGCGAACGGTTGCTGCGCTAGTCCTGAGTTTTCGATGGTGCCGGCGAGAAGAGTCGAACTCCCGACCTTCGCATTACGAATGCGCTGCTCTACCAACTGAGCTACGCCGGCGTCGCGGCGGCAGGCGAAAGCTGCCGCGCGAGCGGCGCATTCTAGCGGAGGCGACTCACTGCAGCGCGAACGGGGCCAGGCGCGGTGCGACGGCGACGTTCTTGAGCGTCGCGTAGACCGGCAGGCCGCCGCGATAGGCCGGGTAGTCCTCGCCGGCGATCAGCGGCCGCAGGTAGCGGCGGCACTTCTCGGTGATCGAGAACCCGTCGGCGCTGATGAAGTCGCGCGGCATGAACTTCTCGACGTTGGCGACGTCGGCCAGGTCGGCGACGCCGATCCGATAGCGGTACGGGACGTCAGACGTTCGCTCGATCGTCGGCATCACGGCGTTCTCGCCCTTCAGCGCCAGCTCGACGGCGCGCTTGCCGAGCTCGTAGGCCTGGCGAACGTCGGTCTTCGACGCGATGTGGCGCGCGGCCCGCTGCAGGTAGTCGGCGACCGCCCAGTGGAACTTGTGGCCGAGGGCAGTCTTCACCATGTTCGCGACGACCGGCGCGGCGCCGCCGAGCTGGGCGTGGCCGAACGCGTCGCGCGTTCCCTGCTCGGCGAGGAAGGTGCCATCGGCGCGATGCGCGCCCTCGGAGACGACGACCGTGCAGTAGCCGTGCTCCTTGACCAGCGAATCGACGCGGGCGATGAACTTCGCCTCGTCGAACTCGATTTCGGGAAAGAGGATCACGACCGGGATGCCGTGCTCTTCGATCAGCCCTCCGGCGGCGGCGATCCAGCCGGCGTGGCGCCCCATCACCTCGAGGACGAACACCTTTGTCGAGGTCCGTGCCATCGAGCGCACGTCGAGCGACGCCTCGAGCGCCGACACGGCGACGTACTTGGCGACCGAGCCGAAGCCCGGGCAGCAGTCCGTGATCGGCAGGTCGTTGTCGACCGTCTTCGGCACGTGGATCGCCTGCAACGGATAGCCCATCGACTGCGACAGCTGGCTGACCTTGAAGCACGTGTCGGCCGAGTCGCCGCCGCCGTTGTAGAAGAACCAGGCGATGTCGTGGGCGCGGAAGACCTCGATCAGCCGCTCGTACTCGCGCCGGTTCTTGTCGAGCGACTTCAGCTTGTAGCGGCACGAGCCGAACGCGCCGGCGGGCGTCGTCCGCAAGGCGCGGATCGACGCCGCCGACTCCTTGCCGGTGTCGATCAGCTCCTCGGTGAGCGCGCCGATGATTCCGTTCCTGCCCGCGTAGACGTTGGCGATGACGTCGCGGTGCGCGCGCGCCGTCTCGATGACGCCGCACGCCGAGGCGTTGATGACGGCGGTGACTCCGCCCGACTGGGCGTAGAACGCGTTCTTCCGTGCTTTCGAAGTGGCCATGCCCGCCTCATCCTGCCGAGAGTGCGCGCGAGACGATCTCGCCGGTATCGGTCGAGAGCTTCGGCGCCGCCGCGACGCGAGCGATCGCCGCCCGCGCCGCGCTCCGATACGGCTCGGCGAGCTGGGTCCAGCGATCGAGCCCGCGCGCGATCCGCGAAGCCAGGTGCGGATTGAACGCGTCGAGCTCGAGGACGCGGTCGGCCCAGAACGAATAGCCGGCGCCGTCGCCACGATGGAATCCCGCCGGGTTGCCGAGGCAGAACGCGCCGATCAGGCTGCGCGCGCGGTTCGGGTTGGCGATGTTGAAGGCGGGGTGGCGGAGCAGCTTCCTGACGCGATCGAAGACCTCGTCGCCGTGCTCGGGCGCGGCCGCCTGGAGCGAGAACCACTTGTCCACGACCAGCGGCTCGCCTTCGAACATCGCGAAGAAGCGCTCGAGCGCCGCATCGGCGAGGCTCGATCCCGAGAACAGCAGCGCGGCGAGCGCGCCCTGGCGCTCGGTCATGTTCGATGCGTCCTTGAAGCGCTGGTAGGCCCGCCCGGGCCAGACCGTGTCGCCGCGCTGCGCGGCGTCGAGGCAGAGCATGGCGAGGCTCAGGTTGGCGAGGGCGCGGCGGCCCGAAGAGACCGGGTCGGGCGAGTAGCCGCCGATCACCTGGTGCGATTCGAACGCCCAATCCCAGTCGGCGCGCAGCTCGCGCGCCAGGCTCAGCTTCATCGCCTCGCGCGCGGCGTGGATCTTCTGCGGATCGACGACGTCGAGTTGCTCGGCGACGTAAGCCTCGCTCGGCAGCGTCAGGACGAGCTCCTTGAAGGCGGGGTCGAGGGCAGGGTGCCGGAGCACGTCGCGCATCGCCGCGATGAAGTCGGCGTCGAGACCGGCAGGCTCGCCGCTGCGCACCGCGGCGAGGAGACGGTGCAGCGCGATCCTCTGGCCGGCTTCCCAGCGGTTGAACGGATCGCTGTCGTGGCGCAGCAGGACGAGGAGGTCGGCGTCGGCGAGGCCGTCGGCGACGATCACCGGCGCCGAGAAGCCGCGCAGCAGCGACAGCACCGGCGCCTGGTCGACGCCGACGAACGTGAAGAACGAGCGGTGCTCGTCGAGGACGAGGACGCGCGAAGTCGACGTCGCGCCCTCGGGCTCGTCCTCGAGGCGGAGCGGCAGGGCGCGGCCGTCGCGGCCGACCAGCCCCATCGCCAGCGGGATCACGAACGGCTCCTGGCCGGCGACCGTCGCCGCCTGCTCGAGGCCGAGCGTGTAGGTCCGCGTCGGCGCGTCGTAGCGGCCGCGCGCCGTCACCTTCGGGGTTCCGGCCTGCGAGTACCAGCGCTTGAACTGCGGCAACAGCCGCGCGAGCTCGCTTGCCGGGTTGGCGTCGGCGATCGCCTGCGCGAAGTCGTCGCAGGTCACGGCGTGGCCGTCGTGGCGCTCGAAGTAGAGCGTCATGCCGCGCGCGAACCCGGCGCGGCCGACCAGCGTCTGCATCATGCGAACGACCTCGGCGCCCTTGTCATAGACCGTCGAGGTGTAGAAGTTGTTGATCTCGACGTAGCTGTCGGGACGAACCGGGTGCGCCATCGGCCCGGCGTCTTCCGGGAACTGGACCTGGCGCAGGTTCCTGACGTTGGCGATGCGGACCGTCGCGCGCGCAGTCGCGCTCGCGACCATGTCCATGCTGAACTCCTGGTCGCGAAAGACCGTCAGGCCCTCCTTCAGGCTCAGCTGGAACCAGTCGCGGCATGTGATCCGGTTGCCGGTCCAGTTGTGGAAGTACTCGTGGCCGACGACCGATTCGATCGCCGCGAAGTCGCTGTCGGTCGCGGTCGCGGCGTTGGCCAGGACGTACCTCGTGTTGAAGATGTTGAGTCCCTTGTTCTCCATCGCGCCCATGTTGTAGTCGCCGACCGCGACGATCATGAAGCGCTCGAGGTCGAGCGCGAGGCCGAAGCGGGCCTCGTCCCAGACGACCGAGGCGACGAGCGACTTCATCGCGTGCTCGGTCTTGTCGAGGTCGCCACGGCGAACGTGCACCTGCAGCAGGTGATCCTTGCCCGAGCGTGAGCGGATGTGCTGCTCGCGCGCGACAAGATCGGCGGCGACGAGCGCGAACAGGTAGCTCGGCTTCGGGAACGGGTCGTGCCACCTCGCGAAGTGGCGGCCGCCGTCGAGATCGCCCTGCTCGACGAGGTTGCCGTTCGACAGAAGCACTGGATACGCCGCCTTGTTGGCGCGGATCAGCACGCTGTACTCGGCCATCACGTCGGGCCGGTCGAGGAAGAACGTGATGCGGCGAAAGCCCTCGGCCTCGCACTGCGTGAAGAAGCCTCCGCCCGAGGTGTAGAGCCCCGATAGACGAGTGTTCTTGTCGGGCGCGCAGGTGTTCCTGATCTCGAGCGAGAAGTCGCCTTCGGGCAGGCTGTCGATGACGAGGAGGCCCTCCTCGTGGCGGAACGACACCGGCTCGCCGTCGACCAGGCAGCGCGTCAGCGTGATGTCCTCGCCGTGCAGCTTGAGCGGGCCGGCGGCGACGTCGCCGTTGCGCTCGATCCGCATCCGGTTGATGACCAGCGTCTTGGCCGGGTCGAGGTCGAACGTCAGGTCGACTTTCCTGATCCAGAACGGCGGCGGGGCGTAGTCCTCGCGGCGGATCAGGGGGGCGGTGCCTTCACGCATGGGGGAGTCTCCGGATTCGTTTTCTTGTCGTCGATGTCGTTGGCAGCCGCCGGGTCACACGCCCTGCTTCAGGCTCGCCTCGATGAACGGATCGAGGTCGCCGTCGAGGACCTTCTGGGTGTTGCTGATCTCGACGTTGGTGCGCAGGTCCTTGATCCGGCTCTGGTCGAGGACGTAGCTCCTGATCTGGTGGCCC
>Ga0207644_10000605_pt1 | contig 22836 bp, 20 predicted proteins | sample KBSS73metaG_FD_184326 | JGI IMG/M metagenome (GOLD analysis project Ga0207644, IMG submission 184326) | Switchgrass rhizosphere microbial communities from Kellogg Biological Station, Michigan, USA - KBS S7-3 metaG (SPAdes) (version 2) | ecosystem: Host-associated > Plants > Roots > Rhizosphere... | reverse complement strand
CTCCTCCTCGACGAGCCGTGCTCGGCGCTCGACCCGATCTCGACCGGCAAGATCGAGGAGCTGATCCACGAGCTCAAGGCCGACTACACGGTGGTGATCGTCACCCACAACATGCAGCAGGCGGCGCGCTGCTCCGACTTCACCGCCTACATGTACCTGGGCGACCTGATCGAGTTCGGGCGCACCAACGACGTCTTCATGCGGCCGAGGAAGAAGGACACCGAGGACTACATCACCGGGCGCTTCGGATGAAGCGAAAAGCATGAGCGATCGACATCTCTCCACCCAGTTCGACGCCGAGCTGAGCGGCATCTCCACCCGCGTCCTCGAGATGGGCGGGATGGTCGAATCCCAGGTTGCGCGCGCGGTTCACGCGCTGACGGAATTCAATCCGGAGATGGCGTCCGACGTGCTCGCGACCGAGGAGCGAGTCAACGCGACCGAGGTCGAGATCGACCGCGATCTCTCGACCATCATCGCCCGGCGCCAGCCGACGGCGCGCGACCTGCGCCTGCTGATCGCGATCTCGAAGACGATCGCCAACCTCGAGCGCGTCGGCGACGAGGCGGCGCGGATCGCGCGCACGGTGCAGCGGCTCGTCAACTCGGGCGTCTCGAGCCGCCTGCGCCTGCCGGTGAGCGACGTCGTCTACGAATGCGAGCTTGCGGTGGGCCAGTTGCGCAAGGCGCTCGACGCGTTCGCGCGCCTGGACGTCGAGCGTGCCATCGATGTGCTCAAGAAGGACGATCTGATCGACCAGGAATTCGAGGGCCTGATGCGCAAGCTGATCACGTTCATGATGGAGGATGCCCGGACGATCTCGTCGAGCATCGACCTGGTCTTCGTGGCGAAGGCGATCGAGCGGGTCGGCGACCACGCGAAGAACCTGGCGGAGCAGGTGATCTACATCGTCAAGGGCACCGACGTCCGCCACAACCCGATCGACCGAGTCGAAAGCATGGTGTCGTAGGCATGGCGAGGATCCTGGTCGTCGAGGACGAGGCGGCGATTGCCGAGCTCATCGCCATCAATCTGCGTCATTCCGGCTTCGACGTCACGATCGCCGGCGACGCGGCCGCGGCCGAGGCCGCGATCGCGTCGGTGCTGCCGAGCCTGGTCATCGTCGACTGGATGTTGCCGGGGCAGAGCGGGGTGTCGCTTGCCCGACAGTGGCGCGCGGCGACGCGGACCCGCGAGCTGCCGATCATCATGCTCACCGCCCGCGCCGAGGAGTGCGATCGCGTGACCGGGCTCGACGCCGGAGCGGACGACTATCTCGTCAAGCCGTTCTCGCCGAGCGAGCTGCTGGCGAGGATCCGCGCCGTGCTGAGGCGGCGTGCGCCGCACGCGCTGGACGCGGTGGTCACGGTCGGCCCGCTCATGATCAATCCGGCGACGCGTCGGGTGACGGGGCACGGCAAGGAAGCCAGGATGAACGCGGCCGAGTTCAAGCTGCTCTTCTTTCTGATGACCCATCCCGAGCGGGTCCACAGCCGGAGCCAGCTGCTCGATCGGGTCTGGGGCGATCACGTCTTCATCGAGGAGCGCACGGTCGACGTGCACATCAAGCGGCTGCGCGAGGTTCTCGCGACGGTTCGTTGCGAGCGCCTGATCGAGACCGTCCGGGGCGCCGGCTACCGACTCGCGGATCCTGCCACGGTGGTCGGCTAGGAGTCCATGACCGACCTCGCTCTTGCCGAGACGCGCGCATGGGTCGACCGCGCCGTCATCGGCCTGCAGCTGTGCCCGTTCGCCAAGGCGCCGCAGGTCAAGGGTCAGGTCCGCTACGTTGCCAGCGAGGCCGTCGACGCCGACGCGTTGCTCGGCGACCTGGTCGAGGAGCTGAAGCTGCTCGCGGCGGCGGCGCCGGATCGACTCGAGACGACGCTGCTCGTCCATCCGCGCGTGTTCGCGGATTTCGCGGATCACAACGACTTCCTCGAGATCGCCGAAGCGGCGCTGGTCGCGCTCGACCTCGAAGGCGTCATCCAGATCGCGAGCTTTCATCCCGAGTACCGCTTCGCGGGAAGCGAGCCGGACGACATCGCCAACGCGACGAACCGGTCGCCGCATCCGACGCTGCACCTGCTGCGGGAGGAGAGCATCGAGCGAGCGCTCGCGAGCTTCGCCGATCCGAATTCGATCTTCGAGGCGAACATCGCGACGCTGGAACGTCTCGGCCCCGAAGGCTGGGCGGCGCTGCGGCGCCAGTGCCGCGACGACGCCGAGCGCGGCGGCTAGCGCCGGGCGCAAGCGCTCATCGGGGCGCCGGCGCGTCCTTCAGCGGCTCGAGCTGGCCGAGCAAGGTCGGGATCAGCTCGCTCACCGTGGGGTGAATGTGCACCGCGCGCTCGATCACCTTGTACGACGCATCCGCGGCCATGACGTCGAGGATCGAGTGGACGATCTCGTCGCCTTCGATGCAGAGCAGCGCGGCGCCGAGGATTCGCTCGCTCTCGGCGTCGACGAGCACCTTCATGAAGCCCTGCGTCTCGCCGCGCTCCTTGGCACGGCCGACGCGAGTCATCGGCATGACGCCGACCAGCGCCGGCTTGCCGCGCGCGCGCACCTCGGCCTCGCTCATGCCGACACGGCCGAGCGGCGGGTCGGTGAAGAGCGCATACGTGACGAGCCGGTCGCTGACCTTTCGCTTGCCGCCTTCGAGCAGGTTGTCGGCGACGATCTGGTGGTCGTTGTACGAGGTGTGCGTGAACGCGCCGCGGCCGTTCGCATCGCCGAGAGCCCAGACGCCGGCAACGCTGGTGCGCAGCTCGTCGTCGACGACGATGTAGCCGCGCGAATCGGTCGCGATGCCGGCCTGGTCGAGTCCGAGGTCGTCGGTGTTCGGTTTCCTGCCCACCGCGGCGAGCAGATGGCTTCCTTCGACGACCTTCGCGTCGGCGCCGGCGCCGAGCGCGACGCGGATCCCGCTGCCGCCATCGCCCGGCGTCACCCGCGCGTGCTGCACCGAGAAGTGGAAGGCGATCCCTTCGCGCTCGAGGATCGCCTGCACCTCGCGCGAGATCTCGGGGTCCTCGCGCGCGATCAGGCGGTCGCCGTACTCCACGACCGTGACGCGAGCGCCGAAGCGGCGGTACATCTGCGCGAACTCGAGGCCGATGTAGCTGCCGCCGGCGACGATCAAGTGCTCGGGAATCGCGTCGATCGCCATCATCGACGTGTTGGTGAGGACCGGCACGCCGGCGATGCCGTCCCAGGTCGGCAGCACCGCCCGCCCGCCGACGTTGATGAAGATCCGCGGCGCGTCGAGCCTCGTGCCGTCGACCTCGACCGCGTCCGGCGCGACGAAGCGCGCGTGCCCCCGGATCAGCGTCAGCCCCGGCGTCGACGCGATCCATTTCTCGAGCGATGCGATCGAGTCGGCGACGACGCGATCCTTGCGCGCCTTGACCGCCTTCATGTCGACGCCGATCGGCCCGTCGATGCGGACGCCCCAGTCGCCGGCGCGGCGCGCGACATGCGCGGCGCGGGCGCTGGCGACGAGCGTCTTGGTCGGGATGCAGCCGTCGTTGACGCAGGTGCCGCCGAGATGCTCGCGCTCGATCAGCGCCGTCTTCAGGCCCGCCTTGGCGAGCCGGACCGCAAGCGACGGGCCGGCCTGGCCGGCGCCGATCACGATCGCGTCGTACGAGGGGGTCATGGGATCTCCCGAAGCGGGCGCAGGTGCGTCGCCTCGCATCATCGTCGTTCTCGGCGTGCGGCACCTTACGGGTCGCGTCGGACGGTGTCGCCGTCGCGACGCGGCGCTGGGCCAGAATCGCCGCCATGCCCGCTGCGACCGCGTCTCCCCGCAAAGCCGCCGCCTGGATGGCCGGCTGGCTGACGGCGATGCTCGTGATGGCGGTCGCCGGCCGTGAGGCGACTCGAACGCTGCACGTCTTCCAGATCATGGAGATGCGCTCGGTGCTCGGCTTCATGCTGCTCTGGCCGCTGCTGCACGCGAGCGGCGGCCTCGCGGCGATGCGCACCGAGCGGCTCGGCCGCCACGTCGCCCGCAACACGGTCCACTACGGCGCCCAGTTCGGCTGGTTCTTCGCGCTGACGATGATCCCGATCGCGCAGGTCGTCGCGATCGAGTTCACGATGCCGATCTGGACCGCGCTGCTCGCGGTTGCCTTTCTCGGCGAGCGGCTCGGCGCGGCGCGGATCGTCGCCGTCGCGCTCGGCCTGGTCGGCGTCGCGGTGATCGTGCGGCCCGGCCTCGAGCACGTCGATCCCGGCCAGCTGATCGCGCTCGCCGCCGCCGTCGGCTTCGCGATCTCGATCATCCTCGTCAAGTCGCTCACCGCGACCGAAAGCGCGGTCTCGATCATCTTCTGGATGCTCGTCGTCCAGTCGGCGATTGGCATCGTTCCGGCGGCGCTCGTCTGGCGAACGCCGACGGCGCCCGTCTGGCCGTGGATCGGCGTGATCGCGCTGTGCGGCACCTACTCGCACTACTGCATGACGCAGGCGCTGCGCCACGCCGACGCGATGATGATCGTGCCGATGGACTTCCTGCGCGTTCCGCTCACCGCCGTCGCCGGCTGGCTCGTCTACGACGAGCGCATCGATCTCTTCACTGTCATCGGCGCCGGGCTGATCCTCGGCGCCAACCTCCTCAACCTGCGCCGGCCGACCGTGGCGCCGAAGGATGCCCGCATGGCGGCTTCTCCATGAGCGCGATCCCGTTCGCCGACACGCCCGCGGGGACGGCGACGCCGCCGCGCTGGCGCTGGCTGCCGGCCCCGGACACGTGGAAGTACCACGCGCTGCTGCTCGCGCTCGGCATCCTCGTCCTCGGCCCGCTCGGCGGGCTGACGGCGGCGTACATGAACTTCTCGATCGGCTTCTTCGTCGGCGGCCAGGTGCTCGCGGGCCTGCTCGGCTCGACCGTCACATTCGGCTACGGCGCCGAGGGCAAGCACGGCGCCAACTACATCCAGACGGCGGCGGCGTCGGTGGCCGGAATGAGCGCGATGGGCGTGCTGATCCAGGCGATGGTCTGGCTCGGCCTGCCGCAGCCGCCGATGTGGCAGCTCGTCGTCTACATGCTGACGATCGGCATGTTCGGCGCCGGCATCGGCATGCTCTACACGCCGATCCTGGTCGACCGCATGAAGCTCGTCTTCCCGTCGGGCCTGGCCGTCGCCAACATCCTGCGCGCGCTCACCGACCCGGCGCTGCTGCGCCGCTCGGTCGCGCTGCTCGGCGGCGGCGTCGCGAGCGGGCTGGTCGGCGGCGTCGCCGCCGCGAAGGTGGCGATCCTCGGCACGATCGAGCTCTCGACCTCGACCTTCGGCGCCGGCATGGTCGTCGGCGCGCGGATCGGCCTCGCCGCCGTGACCGGCGGCCTCATCGGGCTCGTCCTCAAGCCCTACTTCATCTCTATCGGCTGGCTGCAGGCGGGCGATCCGCCGAGGAAGATCATGTTCTTGATCGCGCTCGGCTGGATCATGGGCGCGGCGATCGTCGACATGTCGCTGATCGCCGTGCGCGCCTTCAGGCGCTGGCGCGAGACCGCCGCGGCGCACGACGCGCCGAGCGCCGACATCGAGGTCCAGGGCTGGCGCCGCGTCCACACCGTTCGCCTCGTGATCTGGTCGATCTGCTGGGGCGCGGCGGTGGTCGCCGTCGGCCACCTCGTCCTGCACCAGCCGGTGCTCTACCTCGTCGTCGCCCTGTTCCTAGTCTGCGTGTTCGCGCTCGTCAACGGCATCTCGCTCGGCATCAGCGACTCGAATCCGATCTCGTCGGCGTTCGTCGTCTCGATCGTGATCCTGGCGGCGATCGGCCTGAAGGATCCGGCCGTCGGGCTGATGGCCGGCACCGTCCTGCTCGTCTCGACCAGCGTCGCCTGCGACATGCAGCAGGACCGCTCGACCGGCGCCCGGCTCGGCACCAATCGCGTCATGCAGTTCCGCTACCAGGCGGCCGGCATCTTCGTCGGCGCGCTGCTCGCCGTCGGCTTCGCGCGCCTGTTCATGGCGGCGTATCCGGTGCTGTTGCTCGACCAGACGGCGATGAGCGAGGGCCAGCAACCGGCGCAGTGGAACGCGGCGATGACCTTCAAGTTCGTCGGCATCCTGAAGAGCCTCACCGACGACAAGCCGTACCAGCGAACGGCGATCTGGATCGGCGTCGGTATCGGGCTCCTGATCGAGCTCGTCCGCAAGCTCTGGTTCGCGAGCGAGCGCTGGCAGAGCTACAAGAAGACGCGAACCGGCGGCGCCGTCGACTTCGTCCTCGACTCGACCGTGCTCTCGTCGCCGTATGCGATGTCGTTCGGCGGCTTCGTCAACCTCGCGACGTCGCTCTGGATCGGCGCCGGCGGCGTCGTCGCCGATCTCATCGAAGCGCGCGCCGCGCGCCGCAAGAAGATGCGCAACGGGCCCGGCGACGACGGCGAGCTGCCCGCGGACATGACGAGCACGTCGCTGTTCGGCGGCGGGCTGATCGCCGGTGACGCGCTCGCGGCGCTCGGGCTCGGGCTGATCGCCCTCGGGTCGCTCGTCGTCGGCTGAGCGAAGCGGTCAGCGTCCCATGCGCCGCTGGTAGGCGTCGCGCCAGCGGTCGCCGAGGGTCGGGTTGGTCTCGGTGGAGGTGGGCGCCGAGAAAATCACCTGCAGCGTGTTGTCGGTCTGCGGCCGCAGATCGATGATCACCGCCGCGCCGGCTTTGACCCCCGTTAAGCGGCCGGTGGCGCGGTCCGCGTTCGTGATCTGCACGCCGACGTCTGCGGCGGCGCCGAGGGCGGCGTCCCACGAGCGATCGAAGCTCGGCGGGCTCGAGACCGTCGTCGTGGCCGGGTACGGATACGGATAGGGAGCGACGACGCAGCCGGCCAGGAGGGACGAGCCGGCGAAAGCGAAGAGGAACAGGAGTCGGGTCATGGCACGGTCCTTCGAACGGTCTTTGCCATCGTACGCCAGGCCCGTCGACGGGAACGTCGTCGCTACACTCGTCATGCTTCATCGCGGGGCGGCGGGGCCCGGCGAGTGAAGTTCTCAGCAGCGAATCCATGGACCTCGCGATCAACGAGCCGAAGCGCAATTTCGTCGTCGGGGCGTGGCTGATCGCCGTCGCGCTGCTCTGGTTCGTGCTTCGCTTCGATCTCCTGCCGGCGCTGCTCGCGGGCCTGCTGGTCTTCGAGCTCGTCCACCTGCAGAGCTCGCGCCTGCTCTTCGTCCGCGAACGCCGGGCCAGGGTCCTCGCGGTGACCTTCATCGCGGTCGTCGTCGTCGGCCTGCTCAGCCTGGCGACCTTCGCCAGCATGCTGTTCTTCCGCAGCGACAGCGGCGGCTACGTCCTCCTGCTGAAGAAGTCTGCCGAGGTCATCCAGAGCTGGCGCGGCCTGCTGCCCGCATGGCTCGTCCACTCGCTGCCGACCGACGCGGACGGATTGCAGAGCAACATCGTCGCGTGGCTGAAGGAGCATCTCGCCGCGGTCCAGACGTTCGGCCAGGAAGGGACGCGGATCGTCGTGCGGATCGTCATCGGCATGGTCATCGGCGCGCTCATCGCCCTGCGCCAGGCCGGCCCGCCGCGCGACTACCGGCCGCTCGCGCTGGCGCTCGCCAATCGAGCGACACGCTTCGCCGAAGCGTTCAGGCTGGTCGTCTTTGCCCAGGTGCGGATCGCCGCGGTGAACGCCGCGCTGACCGCGTTCTACCTGGCGATCGTTCTGCCGCTGCTCGGCATCCATCTGCCGCTGGTCAAGACGATGATCGCGGTGACCTTCGTCGCCGGCCTGATCCCGGTCTTCGGCAACCTGATCTCGAACGTCGTCGTCGTCATCGTCAGCCTCAGCGTCTCGCCGTTCGTCGCGCTCGGATCGCTCGTCTACCTGATCGTGATCCACAAGCTCGAGTACTTCCTCAATGCGCGGCTGGTGGGGACCCAGATCGAGGCGCGCGCGTGGGAGCTGCTGCTCGCGATGCTGGTCATGGAAGCGGCGTTCGGGGTCGCCGGCTTGATCGCCGCCCCCATCTACTATGCGTATCTCAAGGACGAGCTCTCTGCGGCCGGCTGGATCTAGTCTCGTGCGGAGGTCGATGCAGCGCTGGGCAGTCGCCGCTGGGTCGGCGTTCGTGGTCGCGTCGGCGGCGCACGCCGACACCGTCAACACGCGCGAGCGCCAGGTGCGAGAGCTCGCCCCCGGCGTCTACACGATCCGCCACGCCGACCCGACCGACGACTTTCCCGACGGCAACACCACGGTCGTCATCGGCGAGCGCGAAGTGCTCGTCGTCGACACCTGCTACCTGCCGTCGAGCGCCGACGCCGACATCGCCCAGATCCGCCGCTGGACCGACAAGCCGGTGCGCTGGGTGCTGAACACGCACTGGCACTACGACCACGTCGACGGCAACCATCGCTACCGCCTGGCCTGGCCCGGTGCCGAGGTGACGGCGCACGAGGAGACGCGCCGGATGATCGATTCGCGGGCGAACTCGTACGTGCGTCGCTTCGTCGCGCCGGAGTCGTCCTTCGGCAAGCAACGCGAGGCCTTGCGTCGCACCGCCGAGACCGGCGTCGACGAGAAAGGCGTTGCAGTCGATTCCGCAGCGCGCACCGCTGCCGCGGCCTCGCTGGCGCGGCTCGAGCGTGCGCTCGCGGAGTTTCGCGAGACCGTGATCGAGGCGCCGACCGTCACCTTCGAGACGGGGCTGCGAATCGATCTCGGCGGTCGCGTCGTCGAGCTCAAGCACCTCGGCCGCGGCAACACCGGCGGCGACGTCGTCGCCTGGCTGCCGGCCGAGCGGATCCTCGTCGCGGGCGACCTCGTCGATCATCCGGTCCCGTATGCGTTCGCGGGCTATCCGGGCGAGTGGATCGGCACGCTCGATCGTCTCGCCGCGCTCGACCCCGTGGTCGTCGTCCCCGGCCACGGCGAAGTGCTGCGCGGCAAGGGCTACATCGAGCGCGTCGCCGCGCTGATCCGCGGCATCCGCCAGCAGGTCAACGACCTGCTCGAGAAGAACGGCGGCGGCTTCGCGCTCGAGGAGGTCCAGAAGGCGATCGACCTGAGCGCGGCACGTCGGGAATTCGCCGGCGACGACGCCGAGAACCTCGAGTTCTTCGATGCCTCGATGGCGAGCCTGATCCGCACGCTGCACGCCGAGCTGCGCGCCCGTTGAGGTTCGGGCGCTGCGAGCGGCTCGGCCGCATTCGCTCGTGCGACGTCAGCGCTTCACCGGCGCAGCTGCGGGCGCTGCGCTCGCGGCTGCACCGGCCGCGCTCGCCACCGGAAAGCGCGCCGCGTAATAGGCGAGGAGGTCAAGGTCGTCGACCGACACCTGGCTGACCGCTTCGATCATCGCCTGCGTGTAGCCGGGCCGCTGCCCCGACTTGAAGCCGCGCAGGCTCTCGCGCAAATACTCCTCGCGCTGCCCGCCGATTCGCGGCACCTGCTGGCCGCCGGCCAGGTCGTCGCCGTGGCAGAACACGCACTTGTGCTGGCGCGCGAGATCGCGCGCCTTGGCCATCCGCGCCGGGTCGGGCGGGGTCGCGGCGGGCGCGGGCGCCACCGCCGGCAACGAGTCGATGACCGCAGCGAAGCCGCGCAGGTCGTCGTCCTTCATCGTCTTGGCGACCGCCGTCATCGCTTCGTTGTTGCGCCTGCCTTCGCGAAAGAGGAACAGCTGCGTGATCGCATAGAAGCCGTGCTGGCCGGCGAGCGAAGGCGTGCCGGGAATGTCGCTCCGGCCGTTCGCGCCATGACACGCGGCGCACAGCGACGCGAAGCGCTGCGCGTACGCGGCCGCGCCCGCGTCGGCGGCCGACGCCGACGCGGGCGGACGCGCCGGCGCCGCCTTCGCGGCACGCGAGCCGCCGGGCTTGGCGGAGGTCGCGGCCGTGCCGCCGGGCTGAGCGGCGGCGCCGCACGCGAGCAAGGCCGCCGCGACGCCGGCGGCGAGGGCGACGACCGGACGGCGCCGCCGCGGCATCACGCGCCCGCGGCGATCGTGATGCGCGGCGAACGCGACCTCACTTGCCGTAGCTGATGCGGTAGATCGCTCCGGCATGGTCATCGCTGACGAGGAGCGACCCGTCCTTCATGACATGGAAGTCGACCGGCCGGCCGAGGTAGGCGTTGTTCTCGACGAAGCCGGTCATGAACGGCTCGACCTTCGCGCCGCCCTTGCCGTCGGGCCACGCGACCGAGACGTCGGCGTACTTCTTGGTCCGGTTCCACGGGCCGTGGCGGGCGATGAACATCGCGCCCTGGTACTTCGCCGGGAACATCTTGCCGGTGTAGAACTTCAGGCCGAGCGAGCCCGCGTGCGGGCCGAGGAGGGCGGCGGGCTTGACGTAGTCGTCGCACGACTTGCCCCAGCCGAACTCCGGGTCGGGAAGGTTGCCCTGGTGGCAGAACGGGTAGCCGTAGTGCCCGCCGAGCTTCTTCATGTCGAGCCGGTTGAGCTCGTCGTTGGGCAGCTCCTCGCTCAGCCAGTCGCGGCCGTTGTCGGTGAACCAGAGGTCGCCGGTCTTCGGATCGAAGTCGAAGCCGACGGTGTTGCGAACACCGGCGGCGAGCGTCTCGATCCCGGTGCCGTCGAGGTTCATCCGGTAGATCTTGGCGTAGTCGCCGGGATCGCAGATGTTGCACGGCGCGCCGATCGGGATGTAGAGCTTGTCGTCCTTGATGCGGAGGAACTTCCAGCTGTGGTCGTTGCCGCCCGGCAGCTTGTCGTAGACGACCTTGCCTTCGCCCGGCTTGTCGAGCTTGTCCTCGATGCCGTCGTAGCGATAGATCTTGGTGTTCGTCGCCATGAACAGGTTGCCCTTGCTGTCGAAGGCGATGCCTGCCGCCATCGGCATCTTGTCGATGATGACCTTGGGCTCGCGCTTGCCCGGCGGGAACGCGTACACCTTGTTGCCGACGAACAGGGTGCTGACGACGATCGTTCCCTTGGGGCCTTCGCGGATCTCGCGCGCATCGAGAACGCCCGAGGCCCAGGTTTCGACCTTGAATCCGGGCGGCAGCTTGAACTTCTTGGTCGGCAGCTGGTCGGCCGCCGTCGGGATCGGGAACGCCGGCACCGGTGCCATCTTCATGGCGGTGTCGGTCTTCGGTCGGCCCTTGGCCCAGCCCGGCTCTTCTGTCGGTGTCTGCTGGGCGGTTGCGACGCCGGCCGCGCACAGCGCGGCGAGCGCGACGAACGCGCGAATCTGAATCATGCTTGTCTCCTCTTTGTAATGGGCAGTCGCCGGATGGCGAAGGCCCGGATTTATTGTGAACGAGGCGCGGAAAACGCGTCGGTGCCGGCATTGAAGCGCGTCGGCCCAGTCCCACATGGTCGCGATGCGCCTGCAGGCTGTCTCGCTCCTTCTCCATGCCTACGTCGGCTGGCGCCTCGTGCCCGCCCTCGACTCGCCCGCCGCCGCCATTGCGCTCGCCGTGCTCCTGCTCGTCTCGGCGCTGACGCTGCCGTACGGGCTCGGCGCCCGCCGCGGCGACAGCGGGCGCGGCGCCGCGGCGCTCGCCTGGATCGGTCTGGTCTGCATGGGCCTGTTCTCCTCGCTGTTCGTCCTCACCGCCGTGCGCGACGTCGGCCTCCTGCTCGCGACCGGCGCGGCGGTGCTCTGGCCGGGGGCGCTGGCGCCGGCGTCGCTGGTGACGCCGTCGGCGCGCGCGGTGGCGATCACTGCCGCGCTCGTGACCCTCTGGGGCTTCGCCAACGCGCGCCGCACCGCCCGTGTCGTCCGCGTCGACGTGCCGATCACCGGCCTGCCGGCCGCACTCGACGGCTTCACGATCGCCCAGGTCAGCGATGTCCACGTCGGTCCGACGATCAAGCGACCCTACGTCGAGGCGATCGTCGACACCGTCAACCGGCTCGACGTCGACCTGGTCGCGGTGACCGGCGATCTCGTCGACGGCTCGGTGCGAGACCTCGCCGAGCACGTCGCCCCGCTGGCGGGGCTGCGCTCGAAGGAGGGCAGCTTCTTCGTCACCGGCAACCACGAGTACTACTCGGGCGCGGCCGCGTGGGTGCGCGAGCTGCGCCGTCTCGGCCTGGTCGCGCTGATGAACGAGCACGTCGTCGTCCGGCGCGGCGACGCCCGGCTCGTGATCGCTGGCGTCACCGACTTCAGCGCCGGCCATTTCGATCGCAGCCAGGCGAGCGATCCGGCCGCCGCACTCGCCGGCAGCCCAACGGGCGCGTTCCGGCTGCTGCTCGCGCACCAGCCGCGCAGCGCCGCGGCCGCCGAGGCGGCCGGCTTCGACCTGCAGCTCTCCGGCCACACCCACGGCGGCCAGTTCCTGCCCTGGAATTTCCTCGTTCGCCTGCAGCAACCGTTCACGGCGGGACTGCACCGCTGGCGCCGGATGTGGGTGTACACGAGCCGCGGCACCGGCTACTGGGGACCGCCGAAACGCTTCGGCGCGCCGTCGGAGATCACCCTGCTTCGCCTCGTCGCGATCCCGGTTCCGGCCGCGCGCGAAGCGAGCGCGCGGTCACGCGGCGAGGCGGCGGTGCCGGCCGGCTGAGGCAACGCCGCGACTTACAATTCGCAGGTTTTGGCCGGCGACCCGCTGCCGCGCATCGAGAGGAATCGACCCGTGTTCATTTCGCAAGCTTTCGCGCAGGCCGCTCCCGCGGCCACCGCCACCGACGGGCCGATGGGCGCCCTCGGCGGACTGGGCGGCATGCTGCCGCTCGTCCTCATGTTCGTGGTGCTCTACTTCGTCATGATCCGGCCGCAGATGAAGCGGCAGAAGGAGCACAAGGCGATGATCGACGCGCTCGCCAAGGGCGACGAGGTCGTCACCTCGGGCGGCGTCCTCGGCAAGGTATCGAAGATGGGCGACACCTTCGTCGGCGTCGAGGTCGCCAACGGCGTCGAGATCCAGGTCCAGCGCACGGCCGTCGTCCAGGTGATGCCCAAGGGCACGGTCAAGTGACCGGTCGCGCGACCGGTCGCGTCCGCGGAGGGCGGCGATGAATCGATATCCGCTCTGGAAGTACGCGGTCATGCTGATCGCGCTGCTGGTCGGCGTGATCTACACGTTGCCGAACCTGTTCGGCGAGGCGCCGGCGGTTCAGGTCTCGAGCGGCAAGGTCACCGTCAAGGTCGACGCGTCGCTCGCGCCGCGGGTCGAGGCGATCCTCGCCAAGGCCGGGATCAAGCCCGACTTCGTCCGCTTCGACGGCAACTCGGTGAAGGCGCGCCTGGCCGACCTCGACGCGCAGCGCAAGGCCAAGGACGCGATCGGCGCCGCGCTCAATCCCGACCCGAGCGATCCGACCTACGTCGTCGCCCTCAACCTGCTCTCGCGCTCGCCGCGCTGGCTGACGTCGCTGCACGCGCTGCCGATGTACCTCGGCCTCGACCTGCGCGGCGGCGTCCACTTCCTGATGCAGGTCGACATGAAGGCGGCGCTGACCAAGAAGGCCGACTCGACCGCGGGCGACGTCCGCACTCTGCTGCGCGACAAGAACATCCGCCACACCGGGATCGCGCGCGACGGCAACGGCGTCGTCATCCGCTTCCGCGACCAGGCGACGCTGGCGGCGGCACGCACGCTGCTGCTCGACCAGCTGACCGACTTCAACTGGACCGAGAGCCAGGAGGGCGCCGACTGGAAGCTCGCCGGCAACCTCAAGCCCGAGGCGGCGAGCCGGGTCCAGTCGGCAGCGATCACGCAGAACATCACGACGCTGCACAACCGCGTCAACGAGCTCGGCGTCGCCGAGCCGGTGATCCAGCAGCAGGGCGCCGACCGCGTCGTCGTCCAGCTTCCCGGCGTCCAGGACACGGCCAAGGCGAAGGACATCATCGGCCGCACCGCGACGCTCGAGATGCGAATGGTCGACGACAGCAGCGAAGCGCGGCTCGCCGAGACCGGCGCCGGTCCGGTGCCGTTCGGCTCCGAGCGCTACGTCGAACGCGGCGGCCAGCCGCTGGTCGTCAGGCGCCAGGTGCTCATCACCGGCGAGAACCTGACCGACGCCCAGCCCGGCTTCGACGGCCAGAGCCAAGAGCCCGCGGTGCACCTCTCGGTCGACGCGCGCGGCGCCCGGATCATGCGCGACGTCTCGCGCGAGAACATCGGCAAGCGGATGGCGATCCTGCTGTTCGAGAAGGGCAAGGGCGAGGTCGTGACGGCGCCCGTGATCCGCGGCGAGCTCGGCAACCGCTTCCAGATCTCGGGCCGGATGAACACCGCCGAGGCCAACGACACCGCGCTCCTGCTGCGCGCCGGCTCGCTGGCGGCGCCGATGGAGATCATCGAGGAACGGACGATCGGCCCGAGCCTGGGCGCCGAGAACATCGCCAAGGGCTTCCAGAGCGTGCTCTACGGCTTCGCCGCGATCGCGCTCTTCATGTGCGCGTACTACCTGCTGTTCGGTGTGATCTCGACGATCTCGCTGGCGGTGAACCTGCTGCTCCTGATCGCCGTGCTGTCGATGCTGCAGGCGACGCTGACGCTGCCCGGCATCGCCGCGATCGCGCTCACGCTCGGCATGGCGATCGATTCCAACGTGCTGATCAACGAGCGGATCCGCGAGGAGCTGCGCGGCGGCGCCAACCCGCAGGCGGCGATAAACACCGGCTACGAGCGCGCATTCGCGACCATCCTCGACTCGAACGTGACGACCCTGATCGCCGGCCTGGCGCTGCTCGCCTTCGGCTCGGGGCCGATCCGCGCCTTCGCGATCGTCCATTGCCTCGGCATCGTCACCTCGATGTTCTCGGCGGTGATGTTCTCGCGCGGCCTGGTCAACTGCTGGTACGGCCGGCAGAAGCGTTTGAAGGCGGTCTCGATCGGGCAGGTCTGGAAGCCAGGGGCGGCAGCATGAAGCTCCCACGACACGAACAGAGACTGAGCTGACATGGAGTTCTTCCGCATCCGGCGCGACATCCCGTTCATGCGGCATGCGCTCGTCTTCAACGTCATCTCGCTGCTGACCTTCCTCGCCGCCGTCTTCTTCCTCGCCACGCGCGGCCTGCATTTCTCGATCGAGTTCACCGGCGGCACGGTGATCGAGACCGCGTACGCACAGCCTGCCGACATCCCCAAGGTGCGTGCCGCGGTCGAGAGCCTCGGCCTCGGCGACGTGCTGGTGCAGAACTTCGGCAGCTCGCGCGATGTCCTGATCCGGGTGCCGCTGCGCGGCGACATCAAGAAGGAAGACCTGGTCGCGCGCGTCTTCGCCGAGCTGTGCAAGGCCGAGGGCGGCACCGTCACGGCGCGCGCCGGCGCCGTCGAGCAGGGCCAGTCGGCGTCGCGCCAGGCCTGCGTCGCCTCCGGAGCGAGCGGGGATGCCGCGGCCGAGCCGGTGCGCCTCTCGCGCAGCGAGTTCGTCGGCCCGCAGGTCGGCAAGGAGCTCGCCGAGGACGGCGCCAAGGCGCTCGCCTTCGTCGTCGTCGGCATCATGATCTACCTGGCGCTGCGCTTCGAGTGGAAGTTCTCGGTGGCGGCGATCGTAGCCAACCTGCACGACGTCATCATCATCCTGGGCTTCTTCGCCTTCTTCCAGTGGGAGTTCTCACTCTCGGTGCTGGCGGCGGTGCTCGCCGTGCTGGGGTACTCGGTCAACGAGTCGGTCGTCATCTTCGACCGGATCCGCGAGACCTTCCGGCGCTTTCGCAAGCTCAACACGCACGAGGTCATCGACCACGCGATCACGAGCACGATCAGCCGCACCATCATCACCCACGGCTCGACGCAGATGATGGTGCTGTCGATGCTGATCTTCGGCGGCCAGACGCTGCACTACTTCGCCATCGCGCTGACGATCGGCATCCTGTTCGGGATCTACTCGTCGGTCTTCGTCGCCGCCGCGATCGCGATGTGGCTGGGCGTCAAGCGTGAAGACCTCGTCAAGTCTGCCGCGAAGGACCACGATCCGAACGACCCGAATGCCGGGGCCGTGGTGTAGAGTCGAAATCGACTTTCTCGGGAATATTCGAAGCCACCAAGCCCCCATGCCCACCCCCGCCAACCCGACGGCATTGGCTCAGCAGGCGAGGCGGTCTTATGCGGAGCGGCTGCTCGCCGGCATCCCCGGCGTGGTGCAGTCGATCGATCAGGGCGCAAGGCTGCTCGCCGCCGCCGTCGCCGAGCCCGCGGTCGCCGTCAAGCGGCGCGAGCTCGTCCCGGTCGTCCAGCGCGCGTTCCCGATCTGGCAGGACGGCATGACGATCCTGCTGCGCGCTGCGCTGACGACCGGCACCGTGACGCAGACGCGGCTCGGCGAGCTGCCGTCGCATGCGGCGTCGAACCGGGCCGGCGCCAAGCTCAGCCTCGTCGACGACGACACGATCGAGCACGAGATCCTGAGCTCGCGCCTGGCGCTGTCGATGATGGACCGCGCGTCGTGGGAGTTCACCGACTTGCGCTCGCGCATGAACCTGCTCGAGAGCCGCGAAGAGCTCGACCCCAACGACATCCTGCGCCCGCACGTGCTCGCGCGCATCGTCACCAGCTCGTGGCTCGCGGCGCCGCTCGGCCTCGATGCCTGGCGCGTGCTGCAGGCGGTGGTGCACGAGGAGTTCTCGATGTTCGCCGAGGAGGCGTATCACGAGACCAACCGCTTCCTGCTCGAGCGCCGTGTCCTTCCCGAGGTCGACCTGCGGCCGTTCATTCGCCGCTCGAATCACGGCGGGCGCCTGCCGCCTCCCGGCGCGGGCGGCTTCGGCACGCCGACCGGGATGGCGCCGAGCGGTCCGTCCGAATTCCAGCCCTCGGCGACTCGGGCGAGCCCCGCCAGCGAGGTCGGCGAGGAGACGCGCCTGATGACTCGCGCCGCCAGCCTGGCGCGTAGCAACGAGCAGACCGAGGTACTCGGCCGCCTGAACCGGCTCGTCGCCCGCCAGCTTCCCGACTTCGCGGTCACGTCGCATGCGCCGGCACCGCCGTCGCCGCGCCTGAACGCGGCGATCGTCGAGGCGCAGGAAGGCGTCGCGCGCCGGCTCGCGGGCGCCGCGGCGGCCGACGGCAGCGGCCGAGTCGCGGTCGGCACGCCGGCGCTGCTCGAGGAGCTGCAGCAAAGGAAGCAGGCGCTCAAGCAGGCGGCGGCGACGCCGGTCGAGCGGGCGACGATCGAGATCGTCGCCCTGCTGTTCCAGAGCATCCTGATGGAAGACGCGATCCCGGCGACCGTGCGCGTCTGGTTCGCGCGCCTGCAGATGCCGGTGCTTCGAGTCGCCGTCTCCGAGCCCGACTTCTTCGCGACGGTCGAGCATCCGGCGCGGCGACTGATCGACCGGATGGGGTCGTGCGTGATGGGCTTCGACTCGAGCGCGCGCGCCGTCGGCGACCTCCTCGAAAAGGAGATCAAGCGAGTCGTCCAGGTCGTCGAGGCGTATCCCGACACCGGCCGGCGCGTCTTCCAGACGGTGCTCACCGAGTTCGAGAAATTCCTCGAGCACTATTTCAAGAACGAGAACGAGGCGTCGAAGAAGGGCGTGTCGCTTGCCGCGCAGGTCGAGCAGCGCGAGACGATGGCGATCCAGTACACGATCGAGCTGCGCAAGATGCTCAACGACGTTCCGGTGCAGGAGGGCGTTCGCGAGTTCCTGTTCCAGGTCTGGGCCGACGTCCTGGCGACGACCGCGGTCAAGTCCGACAACGCCGACGCGACCAAGGAGATGAAGCGCGCCGCCGCCGACCTGATCTGGTCGGCGAGCGCCAAGGTCTCGCGCGCCGAGCGCGCCGAGGTCATCCGCCGCCTGCCGCCGCTGCTGAAGACGCTGCGCGACGGCATGGAGGACGCGGGCATCCCGGTGCCGAAGCAGGACGAGCACATCCAGCGTCTCAACAACGCGCTCGCTGCCGCCTTCACCGCCAAGGCGGCCGCGATTTCGCACGAGCGCCTCGAGGAGCTGATGGGCCGGCTCGAGACGCTCGAGGAGCTGCTGCCCGAAGCCGAGGACGTCGACATCGACGAGTCGCTCGTCATGGACCTGTCGGGCCACGAGAGCTCGGAGCTCGAGGTCGTCGGCGAGGGCGGCTCGATGCCGACGCCGGCGATGCTCGCGTGGGCGCGCGAGCTCCAGGTCGGCAGCTGGTACATGCTCGATTACCGCAATCGCAACGAGCAGGTGCAGCTGGCGTGGCAGGGGATGCGACGCCAGCTGACGCTGTTCGTCTCGCCGCAGGGACGCGGCGTGCTGTTCCAGCAGCATCGCCTGGCCGCTTTCCTGCAGGCCGGTCTGCTCGTTCCGGCGCAGGAAGAAGCGCTCACCGTCAAAGCGACGCGCACGGCGATGGCCAAGCTCGACGGCGATCCGAGCCGGCTGCTCAACTGACCAGCGGTGCCGCAGCGACCGGCGCGCTGCGCCGGTCACTCTGTCACGGGATGACGTGCGCCGCCTGCAGGAGCAGCGTCTGGGGAATCGTGACGCCCAGCGCTCTTGCCGTCTTCAGGTTGATGATGAGATCGAGCTTGGTCGGCTGCTCGACGGGCACGAGTGCCGGATCGGCACCGCGCAGGACCCGGTCGGTGTGGATCGCGGCGCGGCCGACGATCGCGTCGAGATCCGGGCCGTAGCTGAACAGCGCCCCGGTCTCGGCCCACGGCCCCCAGCCGGCGACGACGGGCAGTCGCTGCCGCGCCGCGAGCTCCTGGATGCGCGAGCGATTGAACGTCATGAGTCTGGCCGAGACGACGATGAGCGCTTCGGCGTTTTCCGCCGCGGCGGCCTGGAAGGCGGCATCGAGATCGCCGGCCGACCTCGCTTCGAGGGACTGGACGCGGATGCCGAGGGCCTTGCCGGCGAGCTGCGTCTCGCTGTACTCGGGATCGACGTGATCCGGGTTCCAGAGGATCGCGACGCGAGCGATGCCCGGCATCGCCTGCTTCAGGAATTGGAGCCGCTTGGCGGCGAGCTCCGATGACACGAACGTCACGCCAGTGACGTTGCCGCCCGGCCTGACCAGGCTGGCGACGAGGCCCGTCCGCACCGGATCGACGCTCACCGCCATCACGACCGGTATCGAGTGAGTCGCCGTGCGGGCGAAGGGAGCGACGTCGCCGCCGAGCGCGAAGATGACGTCGGGCTTGAGCGATGCAAGCTCCACGGCGAGCGCGGCGAGGCGTTCCGGATGCCCCTCGGCCACGCGGTACACGGTCGAAAGCGTCTTGCCCTCGACCCAGCCGAGCTCGGCGAGGCGTCGGCGAAATGCCGGCAAATTCGCTTCGCTCTCGGGCGTGCCGAACAGCAGCACGCCCAGGCGAGCGACCTTTGCCGCAGGCTGCGCATCGACGGAGAGAGGCGCGGTCAGCAGGGCGGCGAGGCCGACGAGCAAACCGGTGATCGTGGTCCTCACGGCCGAGGTTCGTCATCCGACGGCGACTCGACGGCCGACACGTCGCAAACCGCGCGCCGGAGCGCGACTAGTGGATCAGCCGGTCTTCCTCGTCGACGAACAGCTCGTCGAGGATCAGCGCATCGGGCTCTTCGCCGAGGCTCCAGAAGACCATCAGGACGATGATCTTCAGGTCCTCGAGATCGAGCGGACCGCCCGGGATCGCGCTGGCGCGGTCGATCACCATCTCGCGCATCGGCGGCGGCAGGACGCCGGCCGATTCGAGGAAGGCGATGAAGCCGATCGACTGCTCGCCCAGGTGCTCCTGCTCGACCGGCGCGTAGACGCGGATGCTCTCGTGCTGCTGCTCGCCGACCTTGGCCTGGGCGACCGCGGCGACGCCGTCGAGCCAGGTCAGCGCGTCGGCGATTTCTTCCGATTCGAAGCCGACGGAAGTGAGCTTGCGGGTGAGCTGCTCGTGTCCGGGACACGCGTCCGGACGCCAGTAGTTCTCGTAGAGGTACACGAGGACGTCGAACATGAAATGACTATACCGCAGCGGTTTGTTCGGAGGCCCTTGCAGGGATGAACGGGCAGGGCGATTCCCGCCTCGAGCGACGACCAGCAAACGTCAGGCCCGGTCGACGCGCTGGAAGCGCTGGCCCGGCAGGCGGGCGACCCGCCCCTGCAGCTCGAGATCGAGCAGTCGGGCCGACAGGTCGGCTGCGCTCCGGCCCGTGCGGGCGATGAGTTCGTCGAGGCCGAGCGGGTCGAAGCCGAGCGCGTCGAGGACGGCATCCTTTTCGCCGCTCGCCGGGGTCGACCTCCCGTCGCCGCGCCCTGCCGCGTCGGAGTCGGCCGGCGCCCTCGGCGCGGCGCGGCCGGACAGCGGCGCCAGCTCGTCGACGATGTCGGCGGCGCTGTCGACGAGCTTGGCGCCTTGCTTGATGAGCGCGTGGCAGCCGCGCGATTGCGGCGAATGGATCGAGCCGGGAATCGCGAAGACGTCGCGGCCGGCTTCGACGGCCAGGCGCGCCGTGATGAGCGAGCCCGACTGGACGGCGGCCTCGACGACGAGCGTGCCGCGCGCGAGCCCGGCGATGATCCGGTTGCGGACCGGAAAGTTCTCGGCGAGCGCCGGCGTCCCGACCGCGAATTCGCTCACGATCAGGCCGTCGCTGGCGATCTTCTGCGTGAGCGCGCGATGGCGAAGCGGATAGACGACGTCGAGCCCGGTGCCGACGACGGCGATCGTTCCGGCGCCGCTCGCTAGCGCCGCCTCGTGCGCGGCGCCGTCGATGCCGAGCGCGAGCCCCGAGACGACGACCCAGCCCGAGCGACCGAGATGCGACGCGAAGGCGCGCGCGTTCTCGAGCCCTTGCGGCGTGGGGTTGCGGCTGCCGACGACGGCGATCGCCGGCTCGTTCAGCAGCTCGGCGCGGCCGCGCGCATAAAGGAGCAGGGGCGGGTCGGCGCTGTCGAGGAGCGCCTGCGGATAACGGGGGTCACCGACGACGATCACGTCGCGCGCCTCGGCGCCGCTCGTCAGCCACTGCCACGCCGCGGCGAGGCGCGACTCGAAGTGCTCGGGAACCTTCGCCAGCGCCGCCGCGGGGGCCGACGCGACGACGCCCTGGCGCGCCGAAGTCGACGCCCCGATCGCGGTGTCGGGCGAGCCGAAGCGGGCCAGCAACGCGCGCGCCGACTCGCGGCCGACGCCGGGCGTCTCGAGCAGGCGCAGCCACGCCGAAAACTCGTCGCGATCGATCATGTGTGGCGGCGGCCGGCGCGGCGATCACGGATCACCGCGGCGGCATCGCAAGCTCGTCCGGTCCGGGCGGCCCGGGGCGGGCCGCCGCTGGCCGCGAGTCTACGGCTGGGTGAAGCGGTCGCCGGGGGCGACCGGGTCCTTCACCGTGAGGATCAGCGCATACGACATGCGGCTGAAGACGCGGAACACGAACAGGATGCCGTGGCGCTCGTCGGGAAGCTTGATCTTGGTCCGGCCCTTTTCGGTCGGATCGACGACGACCTTGCCGTCGCGAAAGAGCGCCAGCACGTGACCGCGCTCGATGCCGTCGACCGCGCCGCGGTTGAGCGCGACGATCTGGTTCTGGCCCGCGGTCAGGCTGTCGCCGTAGATCGAGACGATCTGGCCGGCGATCGGCGCCGCCGGCGGATGCGGCGCGTAGTTGGTGTACTCGCGCGCCGGCACCGGAGCGAGGCGATCGCCGACGCCGGCTTCCTGGCGGATGCTGGTCACCGTGAAGGTCGCCGGGATGATCTCGGCCTTGCCCTCGGCGTTGGTCCGCGTCTCGCCCTGCACCGTGTACTCGGATGCGCCGACGTAGGTCGCCTCGAAGCCGAGCACCTCCTTGGTGGTCGGGTCGCGGAGCGGACGCGGCTCGCGGAAGATGCGGAACTCGCGTTCCGGGCCGAGCTCGCCGCGCACGTACGCAGTGTCGCCGCGCGAGAGGAGGACACGGCCTTCCTGGGTGGCGACGATGCGCGGCGCGGTCGCGAGCTCGTTGGTCTCGAAGATCACCGCCTCGTTGAGGAACGGCTCGATCAGGTTGAACGGGATCGAGGCGATGCCGTCGAGGGCGATGTCGCGCGAGCGGACCTTCGGCGACAGGCTCGCGTCCCCCGCGGAGCCGCCGACGGGAGCGCCCATGCGCAGACGCGCGCGGCCGTTCGACTTGTCGAGAAAGAGCATCTGGCCGGGGAAGATGAGGTGCGGGTTGCGGACCTGCTCGAGGTTCATTCCCCACAGCTCGGGCCAGCGCCACGGGCTCTTCAGGTACAGCTTCGAGATCCCCCAGAGCGTGTCGTGACGCTTGACGGTGTAGATGTCGGGCGCGTCGGGCAGCAGCTCGCTGAGCGGGACACCCGTTTCGGCGGCCTTCTGCGCCGTCGCTCGCTGTTGCGGCGTGATCGGAAAGTTCGGTTCGGCGGCGAGCGCAGCGGCGGCGAGCATCGAGCCGAGCCCGATGACGGCGAATTGCCGAAGTGCGGGCGTTGCAGAGAGAATTCGTCGGCTCATGCAGGAAGTCTCGTGGAGTCGAAGGGAGCGCCGCGCGCCCGGTCCGAAAGGGTCTTCCGCGTGGCCGGTGAATGCCTCAGCGCGGTTCGGCGAAAATCTCACTTGGTTTGGCAGATTCTGCCCATAAAGCATTGATATCGCAACGAAAGTACGGGCTTTGCAAGCGCGTGCGTGCGACCTTTCTCACCACTTTTCGTTGCGCAGCATCCACATTCGGCCCGCGCTGAATTGAATCGTCACAAATGAGTCAACTCGACATCCTTCGCTACCCCGATCCGCGCCTTCATAAGGTGGCTCGGCCGGTGGCGGCGGTCGACGACCGCATCCGCCGTCTCGTCGACGACATGCTCGAGACGATGTATGCCGCCGAAGGCGTCGGCCTGGCGGCGACGCAGGTCGACGTGCACGAGCGCGTCATCGTCATCGACACCTCCGAGGCGCGCGACGAGCCGCTGGTGCTGATCAATCCCGAGCTCGTCGAGAAGAGCGAGGAGATGACGCTCGTCGACGAAGGGTGTCTCTCGGT
>Ga0207644_10000597_pt1 | contig 23001 bp, 23 predicted proteins | sample KBSS73metaG_FD_184326 | JGI IMG/M metagenome (GOLD analysis project Ga0207644, IMG submission 184326) | Switchgrass rhizosphere microbial communities from Kellogg Biological Station, Michigan, USA - KBS S7-3 metaG (SPAdes) (version 2) | ecosystem: Host-associated > Plants > Roots > Rhizosphere... | reverse complement strand
AATTCTGAGGACTTGGAACTGCTCGACCTAGTCGATCGAGCGACGAAGATCGAAATGCCGGGACACTTCGACAGCTTTGGCTTCTCGTTCGGCATCGAAGCGTGGATCAAAGCCGTGTTCGCATGCAATGCCTATGTCGACGTCCAAGCGCCCTGGGCGCTGAGGAAGACTGACCCCGATCGCATGGCAGCCGTGCTGGGGACGCTGGTCGTGGCAGTCCGTGAGTTGACGCGAGCTATCGCGCCGATCATTCCGGAAGCCGCCGACAAGCTCCTGAGCCTGATCGATGCGGGTGAGGGCGGCGCACCCATCCCGCAGCCGACGCCCTTGTTCCCGCGGCTCGAGCTGCCCGAGGACGAGGAGCAGGAAGCGTGAGGCTGATCGACAGCCACTGCCACCTCAATTACGAAGGCCTGGTCGAGCGCCAGGCCGAAGTGCTTGAAAATGCACGCGCAGCCGGCGTTGGTGGGTTCCTCAACATTTCGACTCGCAAGCGCGAATGGAACGAGATCATCGCGCTGGCGGAACAGCAGCCTGACGTCTGGGCCAGCGTCGGCGTCCATCCGCACGAGGCCGACGCACACCCGGACCTTGGTGCAGCTGCTCTGGTAGACGCTGCTGACCACCCGCGCGTCATCGCCATCGGCGAGTGCGGCCTCGATTATTATTACGACAAGTCGGACCGCGCCGCGCAGCGCGAGCGCTTTCAGGCTCACATTGATGCGGCGCGGCAGACGGGCCTGCCGCTAGTGATCCATACCCGTGAAGCCGAGGCCGACACCGCTGAGATCCTATCCGAGGCCGTCAGAGAAGGGGGCGTCACCGGCGTCCTCCACTGCTTCACGGGCTCGGCCGAGCTCGCGCGCAAGGGCCTCGACCTCGGCTTCTTCGTGTCCTTGTCTGGGATCGTGACCTTCAAGAACGCAGCGGACCTGCAGGCGACCGCGAAATGGCTGCCGGCGGATCAAATGCTGGTTGAGACGGATTCGCCCTTCCTGGCGCCGGTCCCCCACCGCGGCCAGAAGTGCGAGCCGGCATTCGTGGCGGACACGGCAAGGTTTGTCGCCGATTTACGAGGGGAAGACCCCGAACTACTGGCCGACACGACGACCGCAAACTTCTTCAGACTCTTCCCCAAGGCGGCGTGAAAGTCCGAATCCTCGGCTGCGGCACTTCGACCGGAGTGCCGAAGATCGGGAACGAATGGGGCGTGTGCGACCCTAATGAGCCGCGCAATTATCGGCTGCGCACTTCAATCCTTGTCGAAAGCGCCGGCGAGCGGATGCTGGTCGATTGCGGCCCCGACCTGCGGCAGCAGCTGCTGACGGCGGGCTTAAGCAAGCTCGACGGCGTAATCGTCACCCACGGTCACGGCGATCATTGCCACGGCATTGACGAACTCAGGCCCGTTTCGCAGGCAATCGGCGGACCCGTGCCACTGCACGCGCGCCGTGACGTGCTCGACGAGCTCGAGATGCGCTTCGGCTATGTCTTCGCGCGATCCGATTTCTATCGGCCGATTGCGGAGGCGAGGGAGCTTGGCGAAGAGCTGTGCTTCGGTGCCGCGCGCGTTCGCTTTGCCGATCAGCCTCACGGTGGCCCGACATCGCTAGGCCTTCGTTTCGACGAACGCGGGAAGTCGGTTGGTTACGCCATCGATTTCAGCGACCTGAGCGACGAAATGGCCGAGCTGTATCGGGGTGTCGACGTTTGGATCGCTGACTGCCTGACGCGCAAGCCACATCCGACGCACATGCATCTCGACGGCGTTCTTGGTTTTGCGCGAGACCTCGGCGTCGGCCAGCTTTACCTGGTGCATATGGGCAACGGCCTCGACTATCGTACCCTGATAGCCGAGCTGCCCGACTGGGCGGCTCCGGCGTACGATGGACTTGAGATCGCGCTGCAATGACCAACGATATGATGCTGGGCGGCCTGTACCTGCTTATGGCCGCGATGCTCGTCCTCGGAGCGTTGATGACGCGCCGTGAGCCGGCGGCGAAGCTCATTACGATGGCGCTCGCCTGGATCGCGATTTTCGGGGCCGGCTTTGTCCTGTTCACGTTCCGCGACAATCTGGGTTGGGTTGCGCAGCGGCTGAGGGCCGAAGCGGTCGGAACGCCGGTGAGCGAGGGCAAGGAGACGCGCATCCCGATGGCGATCGATGGGCATTTCTGGATCGATGCGCAACTCAATGGTCATGACGTCAAGTTTCTGGTCGACAGCGGCGCTACGACGACAACTATCGACCGCAACACAGCTCAGCGTGCAGGAATCGACGTGTCGCGAGGCCGCGACCAGTATGTGCGGACGGGAAACGGCGTGATCCGTGTCGCCAGCGGGCGTGCGGACGAGTTGACCGTCGGGCAGATCAGGCGGCGCGACGTCGCACTGGAGATTGCGGACAACGACGATCTGAACGTTCTTGGCATGAACTATTTGTCGACTTTGCGGCGCTGGGGCGTGGAAGGGCGCTGGCTTGTTCTTGTCTCCTGATTGAAGGCGGCCTTTACATAATGCATATTATCATACTTGTGAATGTGAGCGAACGAGGGGGCCCCCGTGTCCCTTGAACGGCTTGTCGAGATCATGCGGCGGCTGCGCGATCCGGTGAGCGGATGCGAATGGGATACCGTCCAGACGTTCGAGACGATCGCGCCCTACACAATCGAAGAAGCCTACGAAGTCGCGGACGCAATCGCACGCAATGACATCAACGCGCTCGCGGATGAGCTCGGCGACCTACAGCTCCAGGTCGTATTCCATGCGCGGATGGCCGAGGAAGCTGGCCTGTTCACCCTTGAGGACGTCCTCGACCGCATTTCCGACAAGATGGAGCGCCGTCACCCGCATATCTTCGGCGATGCCGAGCATGGCGGCCACCACCTCTGGGAGATCATCAAGGCCGAGGAACGCGCCGCAAACCAGGATAAGAGCGCTCTAGCCGGCGTCGCGCTTGCCCTGCCGGCGCTAGAACGGGCCGCCAAGCTGCAACGCCGGGCGGCACGTGTCGGCTTCGACTGGCCCGATTCATCCGGCCCGCGCGCGAAGATCGACGAGGAACTGGCTGAACTGGAAGCCGAGACCGACCATGACCGCAAGCTCGAGGAGCTCGGGGACCTCCTTTTCGCTGTAGTGAACCTCGCACGGCATCTTAATATCGACCCGGAAGCTGCTCTACGTGAAGCCAACCGTAAGTTCGAACGGCGGTTCCGCTCGATTGAGCGGGAACCCGGATTTGCCGATTTGTCACTCGAGGAGAAAGAAGCGCTTTGGGTGCGCGCCAAGAAAGTTCAGGCTGACTCCAGCGCCTGAAAGCGCGACCAATTGTCAGGCGACAAGCGGACCGACAGCTCCATTTCGTCCCCATCGAGCCTTTGCTCGATCACCTCGCCGCGCGAATGAAGCCAGGCGATGCGGTTACCGTCTGTGGTCGGCACACGGATGAGGTGCACCTGCTCGCCGCTCCTTAGACACTCGGCCATCCGCTCGCGCAGCTGGTCCACACCCTCGCCGCTTACGGCGGATATAGGCACAACGCCCTCGCGGCGGCGCGCTTCCTCATAGAGACGATCACGCTCCTCCTCTGACAGCAAGTCGACCTTGTTCCACGCCTCGATTCGCGGCGGAGCCCCCTCCTCCGACAGTCCAAGGGACGTCAGGACGTCCTCAACGTCCTCGCGCTGCGCCTCGCGATCGGGGTGCGCCATGTTCCGAACGTGTATGAGCAGATCCGCTTCTCGCACCTCCTCGAGCGTCGCTCGGAACGCAGCAATCAATTCCGTCGGCAGGTCGGAGACGAAGCCGACCGTATCGGACAGGATTACCTTGTCGAAGCCTGGCAGGCGGATGTCGCGCATGGTCGGGTCAAGAGTCGCGAACAGGAGGTTCTCCGCGAATACAGCTTCACCGGTTAGACGATTGAAAAGTGTAGACTTTCCCGCGTTCGTATAGCCAACGAGAGCGATTACCGGCCAGGGCGCTCGCTGGCGACGATCACGGTGCAGGCTGCGGGTGCGTTTCACCTGATCCAACTCGCGCCGGATCTTCGCCATGCGGTCGCGGATCAGCCGACGGTCGGCCTCGATCTGGGTTTCACCAGGACCGCCGAGGAAGCCGAAGCCGCCGCGCTGCCGCTCGAGGTGGGTCCAGCTGCGCACGAGGCGGCCAGCCTGATAATCAAGATGGGCAAGCTCCACCTGTAAGCGGCCCTCGGCAGTCGCCGCGCGCTCGCCGAAGATTTCGAGGATCAGACCAGTACGGTCGATGACTTTGGTACCAGCCTCCTCTTCGAGATTCTTCTGCTGAATGGGCGTTAGCGCGGCGTCGACAATCAGAAGGCCCGCAGCCCGCTCTTTGGCCGTGGCTGCAATCTCCTCCACCTGGCCTTTGCCAAGCAGGGTTGCCGGACGAACCGTGCGCACCCGGAAGGGACGCGCGGCCACCACGTCGATGCCGATCGCTTCGGCGAGTCCTTCCGCTTCCTCGACACGCGCCTCGGCCGAGCGACGGGCGCCATCACGCGGCAACTCCGGAACCGCGATGACCGCCCGCTCGCCGCGAGCGACATCGGTTTCGCCGTGGCCGTCGTAGTCGTTCAGGAGCCCTGCTCCTCTTCGCTCTCGCCAGCGCCTTCCCCACCGAGGTTGAGGGCATGGCCGGGCTGAAGCGTCGAGATGGCGTGCTTGTAGACGAGCTGGATCTGACCGCCGCGCTCCAGCACGAGGCTGAACTGGTCGAAACCTGCGACTGTACCCTGAAGCATCACCCCATTGACGAGAAACAGGGTCATTCGTTCCTTGTCGCGTGCCGCGGCACCGAGGAACTGGTCCTGGAGGCTCGTCTTGGCGCCGTCCCCCAATACCGCCGTCGGCACGAAGTCCGCCGGGGTCTCTGCCGGCATGATGGTCGAGATCGAATGCTTGTAGACGAGCTGCGCAGCGCCATCCCGCCGTAGCAAAAGCGAAAAGGCATCGAACCAGGTGACCACGCCCTGGAGCTTGACGCCCTTCACAAGGAAAATGGTGACAGGCGACTTGGCGCGTCGAACGCTGTTGAGGAAATGATCCTGCAAGCTCAGCGATCGCGCGGCCATCGTGCTCGCCTCTATTCCTCGCCCTCGCGCTTCTCACCGATGCCGAGCGCCTTGAGCTTCCTGTGTAACGCCGAACGTTCCATGCCGATGAACGACGCTGTGCGTGAGATGTTGCCGGAGAAACGGCGAATCTGGATCTTGAGATACTCGCGCTCGAAGGCCTCGCGCGCCTCGCGAAGGGGGCTTCCCATGATGGCCATGCCGGTGTTGGCGCCACTCATCGCACTCTGGTTGTCGAGCACTTCCGGTGGAAGCAGGTCGACTTCAATGCAGGCGGCGCGGTCACCAGGCGCGAGGATCAGGGTGCGCTCGATGATGTTGCGAAGCTGTCGGACATTGCCAGGCCAGTCGTGCGCCTGGAGCGCGGCCATTGCTTCTTCAGAGATGGTCGGGGCAGCCATCCGACGTTCGGCCGCGATGCGCGCAAGAAAATGGCTGACGAGCTCGGGAATGTCCTCACGACGCTCGCGCAAGGGCGGCAACCGGACCGGGACGACATTGAGTCGGTAATAGAGGTCCTCACGGAAGCGGCCGGCGGCAATCTCGTCCTGCAGGTTGCGCGAAGTTGCCGAGAGCACACGCACATCGACCTTGACCGGACGCTGGCCACCGACACGGGTGTAGCTCTGGTCGGTGAGGACGCGCAGGATCTTGGCCTGAGTTGTAAGCGGCATGTCCGCGATCTCGTCGAGGAACAGGGTCCCCCCGTGGGCATGCTCGAGCAGACCAGGACGGATGCTTCCATCGCCCTCGCTGCCGAACAATTCCTCCTCGACGCGGTCCGGGCTCATCATCGCCGCGGACAAGACGATGAAAGGAGCGCGGGCACGAGGGCTCCATTGGTGGATCATGCGTGCGGCAATCTCCTTGCCGACGCCCGGCGGGCCGGAGATCAGCACCCGGCTGCCTGTTGGCGCGACGCGCTTCAGCGTCGCGCGGACGGTGTTGATCGCTACGGAGCTGCCCTGAAGCTGGTCCTCTTGCCCGACCTGCAGACGTAAAGTCTCGTTCTCGCGCCGCAGGCGCTCGGTCTCGGTGGCACGGTCAACGAGGTAGATCAGCCGCTCGGCCTCAAATGGCTTCTCGATGAAGTCGACCGCCCCTTCCCTCACTGCCGCGACGGCAGTGTCGAGGTTGCCGTGTCCGGAAATCACCAGCACCGGGATGGTGGAGTCGCGCTGCTTGATCTCTTGCAGCAGCTGCAGCCCGTCGAGCTTCGAGCCCTGCAGCCAGACGTCGAGCAGTACCATCGATGGTCGCCGCTCCTCGATCGCATCCAGAGTCTGCGTGCTGTCTGCCGCGGTGCGCACCGCATAGCCTTCATCTTCCAGGACACCGCTGACCAACTCGCGGATGTCTGCTTCATCGTCGACGACCAGCACTTCCAACGCCATTAGGCTTCCTCGTCACTTTCTTGGGTTTCTTCGGAGTTCTCACGCGGTTGTTCCCTCACCAGCGCCGCAAGCTTCGCCGTGTCGAACGAGATGCGAACGTGCGTGCCGCCGCCTGGACGGTCGAGAAAGGCGATCTCGCCCATATGTTCCTCGACGATCTTCTTGACGATCGCGAGACCGAGGCCAGTCCCCCTCACCCGTGTCGTCATATAGGGCTCGGTCAGGCGCTCCCGGTCCTCGGGGAGGCCAATGCCGGTGTCGAGCACGTCTATCACCAGACTGCCGGCGTCCTCGTGGATTTTCAGCTCAACGCGATCGCCCGCGAGACTGTGCTCTCCGCGGTTTCTCCTGGATTCAATGGCTTCTACGCCGTTCTTCACTACATTGGTGAGCGCCTGGGCGAGTTGCCTGCGGTCGCTGACCATCCGAAACTCGCCGGTGGGGGGCTCCAGTGCGAAGCTGACCGCGGGATGCGCGACCTCGTGCAGGAACAGTGCCTGGCGCGCGATGTCGTGAACATTCTCCTCGCGGAAGACTGGCTTCGGCATGCGCGCAAAGTTGGAGAATTCGTCGACCATGCGCCGAAGATCGCCGACCTGACGAACGATGGTCGCCGTCAACTGCTCGAACGTACCCCTGTCGGAGTTGATCTCCTTGCCGAAGCGGCGCTCGAGGCGCTCGGCGGCAAGCTGGATCGGCGTAAGCGGGTTCTTGATCTCGTGAGCGATCCGGCGGGCGATGTCCGACCACGCAGCGCGGCGCTGGTCCGATAGCTGGTCGGTGATGTCGTCGAAGGTCAGCACCGATCCGTCCGCGTAGCGCAAGCGTTTCACGGCGAGCGTCCTTTGGGCGCCTTCACTGGCGATGAGCACATTCGCTTCCGATTGCTCGCCGCGCATGAACTCGTCGAGTTCGGGCGAGACCGACGCGAGCGCTTGCCCCTCGATCTCCGCCTGATGTTTTTCTAGGAAATTCTCGGCCGAGCGATTGAGTAGAAGGATCTTGAGCGCGGAATCGACCGCCACCACGCCCGCGGTGACGCTCGACAGCACCGCCTCGATGAACGCGCGCCGGGTATCGAGCTGGATGTTGGCGGTACGGAGCGCCGTCGTCTGCTCCTCGAGCCGGCCCGTCATTCGGTTGAACGCGGCGGCAAGCGTCTGCACTTCGTCCTCGCTCGCGGTCACCGGCACTCGGGCGGTGAAGTCCCCCGCCTCAATACGACCGGCAGCAGTGACAAGCTCACCCACTGGGCGCACCAGGCGGTCAGCGAGGCGCATCGCAGTGAGGATCGACAGGCCGACGATCACCAGCGCGCCGAGCAGCAGCGCCGCATTGAATTTAAGCTGATTCGCGCGCGAGCGCTCCAGCAGCGTGTGGTAGTCGCGGAGCACCTTGTCGCTGCGCTGGATCTGCGCCGCGATTTCTGGATCGTAGCGGCCCACATAAAGATAGATGTTCGACCCCGGGGGCAATCGCGTGAGTACGGCTACGCGAGATGGAGTGGCAGTATCGACCGTGGCATTTTCCGGTAGCGAACTTAGCTTTGCGGCGGCGGCCTTGATCCGCCGTGCATCGATCGTCGAGCCGTAACTTCCTGTGGCGACGGCAAGCGTTTGGACCTCGCCTTGCGCATTTATCTTCAGGAGTGCTGCTTCATTCAGCGAGCGCAGGTAGGTCTGCGCTGCGAGCGCCTGGAAGACGCGCGGATCGTCGATTGGAACTCGACTCAAACCTTCCGCCATATTGCCGGCCATGGCGGTCGCTTCGCCACCAACGCGGCCCAGCTCGTAACGATAGGTGGACTGAGCGACCTGGACCGTATTCTCCAGCATCGAGCGAGCGCGGTTGGAAAACCAGAATTCGAGCCCGCTCTGGAAGAGCAGCGACGCAAAAATTGCGACTAGGACCGTCGGCACGGCAGCCAGCGCCGAGAACAGTGCAACGAGGCGAACGTGAAGACGCCCACTGCCGAGCCCGCCCTTCTCCGCGCGACGCACAGCGACGCGACGCGAATAGAGCACCATCAGTGCGATGGCCGGCAACAGGTTGGCGATGAGGAGCAGTGCGATCAGCGGCGGAGTCAGCAGAGTTCCGGGTTCCGCGCCCCGGCGAAGGACCCAGACGCTGAACGCCATCATTCCCGCAAGGAATGCCGCGATGAGCCAGCCTAGCCGGTCGTAGAACCGCCCGCTTGAGCGCTCCCGCTGGAGCCAGCTTTCCTGCCCTGAAATCACCCGCGATTCGGCCGTACGCGCATCCATTCGGGTGCCGCAGTAGCGATCACCGTTGCAAAATCAACACAGTTGTTTCGTCAACTTTTCGTTCACGCGGCGGAGCGTGCAAGCCACGGGGCGTAGAAGTCCTGCAACATTCGGACCACTACCGCCGGATCTGCTTGCTGGTTGATGTTATTGCGCAGCTCGGCGGAGCCCGGCAGCCCCTTGGTGTACCAACCGATGTGCTTGCGGGCGAGGTTGACGCCGGTGTGGTTGCCATAGAGCCGCAGCATCTCCTCATACTGCTCGAGAATCGTCGCAAGCTGCTCATCGAGGCTCGGATCAGGCCGGTGCCCTCCCCCGCCAAGTTCGCTCATCACCTGGCCAATCAGCCACGGCCGTCCGTAGGCACCGCGGCCGATCATGACGCCGTCGGCGCCTGACTGGCGGAGGGCTTCGTGAGCGTCCTCGATTGAGCATATGTCGCCATTGACGATCACCGGGACCGAGACGGCTTCTTTTACGCGACGCACGAACGACCAGTCCGCCACGCCCTTGTAGAGCTGGCAGCGGGTGCGACCGTGGATCGTGATCATCTGGACGCCAAGGTCCTCGGCGATGCGTGCCAGCTCGGGCGCATTGAGGCTGGAATGGTCCCATCCCATCCGCGTCTTCAGCGTTACTGGCACCTTCACGGCCTTGACCGTCGCTTCGATCAGCTTCGCCGCCAGCGGCAGGTCGCGCATCAGCGCAGAACCGGCGTCACCGTTGACAACCTTCTTAACCGGGCAGCCCATGTTGATGTCGATGATCGCTGCGCCACGCTGCTCGTTGAGCTTGGCAGCCTCGGCCATCACGTGCGGCTCGCAACCCGCGAGCTGGAGCGACACCGGCTCCTCCGCGGGGTCCCACAGGCTCTTCTGCAGGGACTGGCGGGTCTCTCGGATCATCGCCTGGCTGGCGATCATCTCGCTGACCGTCAGTCCAGCACCGTAGCGCTTCACGACGCGGCGGAAGGGCAGATCGGTGACGCCAGTCATCGGCGCCAGAATGACTGGCGCGTCGATCCGGACGGGTCCGACGTTGATGGGCTTCAGCAGGTCCATTGGAAGGCGCGGCTTTACAGGACCGCCTGTAGGGGGGCAAGGCGCGCGCCGATGACGACCACGGCCCTCATTGTCGCCGCCGGAAGGGGCGAACGCGCTGGCGGAGATGTCCCGAAGCAGTTCCGCCTGATCGGCGGCAAGCCCATGCTACGCTGGGCGGTGGAGTCGCTGATCCGTCACCCCGCCGTGCAATCGACGCGGATCGTGATCGCCGAAGGACAGCAGGACAGCGCGAAGCAGGCGCTTCAGGGTCTCGACATCGGGGAGCTCATCACCGGCGGCGCAGAGCGGGCAGATTCCGTTCGAGCCGGGCTCGAGGCGATCGAAGCCGATGCGGTGCTGGTGCACGATGCCGCACGGCCCTTCTGTCCACCGCCCGTCGTCGACCGGCTTCTCGCGAGCCTGGAGTTCTTCGAGGGCGCAGCGCCTGTGCTTCCAGTCGGGGACACCTTGGCCCGCATCGCCGATACGCTGGGCGATCCAGTCGACCGAGCTGGCCTGGGCCGCGTGCAGACCCCCCAGGCCTTCCGCCTCGGCGCGCTCAGGTCCGCCTACGACATGTGGAATGGGCCCTCACCCACCGACGAAACGACCGTCCTCCGGGCCGCCGGCATGAAGGTTGCTGCCGTGACCGGAGACCCAGCACTGGAGAAGATCACGCTTCCGTCCGACTTCGACCGCGCCGAGCAATGGCTCGCTGGTCGCCTGACGCCGCGCACAGGCATGGGCTTCGATGTCCACGCCTTTTCGGGCAATGGCCCAATCATGCTTGGCGGCCTCGAAGTGCCGCACGACCGCGGCCTCGCCGGACACAGCGACGCCGACGTCGTCCTACACGCGATCACTGACGCTTTGCTCGGCGCGGCAGGCCTCGGCGATATTGGTGAGCATTTTCCGCCGTCGGACCCACAGTGGAAAGGAGCGGACTCGTCGCTGTTCCTGGCCCATGCTGCCGCGCTTGTCCGCGACAAGGGCGGGCTCATCGATCATATCGACTGCACGATCATCGCCGAAGCGCCGAAGGTTGGCCCCTATCGGCAGACGATGCGCAGTCGTATTGCCGAAATCCTAGGTTTGAGCGTTGACCAGGTGAGCGTGAAAGCAACGACCACCGAAGGTCTCGGCTTCACGGGCCGCCGCGAAGGCATTGCAGCGCAGGCGATCGCGAGCATCCGAACGGAATTTTGATCAAGATGAGTGACAACCTTCTACCCGACCGGCTGGTCAACAAGGCGCGCGAGGTGGTCGACGCGAACCGCGCCGCCGGCCGCCGCATCGCGATCGCCGAAAGCTGCACCGGTGGCCTGGTCAGCGCGGCGCTGACCGAGATCCCCGGCTCTTCCGACGTGTTTGAAGCAGGTTACGTAACCTACTCAAATGCTGCAAAAGTTTCTAACCTCAGGGTTTCCGAAGAAGTTGTCGAGACGTTTGGATCCGTCAGCGTCGCCACCGCCTGGGCAATGGCTCGCGGCGCCCTCGCTGCTTCAGACGCAGACGTTGCAGTCGCGATCACCGGCATCGCTGGCCCGGGCGGGGGCTCGCCCCAGAAGCCGGTCGGAACGGTCGTGTTCGCCCGCGCCGAGCGCGGCGCCGACCCGGCCAAGATCGTCGCCGACCAACAGTTCTTCGACGAAAAGACCCGGTCCGGAGTCCGGCTTCAGGCGGCGCTCTGCGCGCTCGACTTGCTGATGCCGTAAAGCGCGGCCGCGCGCTGCTCGAACGCTGACGTCATGCGTCTCAGAGCGCGGTCGAACATGGCACCTGCCAAGCTCTCGAACAGCCGCGACTTGAAGGCAAAATCGACCGAGAAGCCGACGTTGGTACCGCCGTCGTCCGCGCGCTCGAATTTCCACTCGTTGTGCAAATATTTGAGCGGCCCTTCGACATAGTCGACGCAAATTCGGTTCGGCCGCTCCTTCACCACTCGACTAGTGAAGCGCTCCTTGAAGGCATTAAACCCCACGACCAGGTCGGCGACGGTCTCTGTTTCGCTCGACGAACGCACGCGCACCGCGACCACCCAGGGCAGGAACTCGTCGTAGCGTGCGACATCGGCGACGAGGTCGAACAGTTGCTCCGGCGAATAGGGTAAGTGTTTGGTCTCGCTGTGGCGCGGCATCAGCCGTTCGAACGCTCCAGCTGCGCCAGGCGTGCCGACTGCATTTTCTTGAAGTCGTCGCCCGCATGGTAGCTCGACCGAGTCAGCGGTGATGCGGCGACCAGCAGGAAGCCCTTGGCGCGGGCGATCGCCGCATAAGCGTCGAACGCTTGCGGGGTGACGAACTCTTCGACCTTGGCGTGACGCGGGGTTGGCTGAAGGTACTGACCCATCGTCAGGAAATCGACGCCTGCGGACCGCATGTCGTCCATCACCTGGTGAACCTCAAGCCGCTGCTCGCCAAGCCCAACCATCACGCCGGACTTGGTGAAGATGTGCGGAGCCTTGCGCTTCACGCTCTCGAGGAGGCGCAGCGACGCATAATAGCGGGCGCCGGGGCGGATAGTCGGATAGAGCCTCGGCACCGTCTCGAGGTTATGGTTGTAGACGTCAGGGCCCGCAGCCACGATTTCCTCGACGGCGGCTTCGCTCTTGTTGCGAAAGTCAGGCGTCAGAATCTCGATCGTGGTCTGCGGCGTGCGCTTCCTCAGCGCCTCGATTACCTTGACGAACTGCCGCGCGCCGCCGTCGGGAAGATCGTCGCGATCGACGGAGGTGATGACGATATGCTCGAGGCCAAGCTCGGCAGCCGCCGTCGCGACATGCTCCGGCTCAAGGGGATCGACGGGCCGCGGCATGCCGGTCTTCACGTTGCAGAACGCACAGGCCCTCGTGCAAGTGTCGCCCAGGATCATCACCGTCGCGTGCTTCTTGGTCCAGCACTCGCCGATATTCGGGCAGGCAGCCTCCTCGCACACCGTGGCGAGATTGAGGTCCCGCATCAGACGGCGCGTCGCGTGATAACCTTCGCTGACCGGCGCCTTGACGCGAATCCAGTTGGGCTTGCGCTGTTTCGGCGGGACGGCGGCTGGTGCGTTCATGGGCGGGCAGATAGCGATTGCAGGCGCGGCTTGCCACCCCTGCCCTCTCCCCGCTAGCCGAGCCCAATGGCCTATTTGAACCAGCTGATCGACGGCTATCACCGTTTCCGCGAGCAGGATTGGGCGCACGAGCGCGAGCGATGGTCAGAGCTTTCCGAGGGCCAAAGCCCGAAGGTGATGGTACTGTCGTGCGCCGACAGCAGGGTGGATCCTTCTCATATTTTCGATGCCCGGCCGGGCGAGATGTTCGTCGCCCGCAACATCGCCGCGCTGGCGCCGCCCTATGAGACGACGCGGGGCTATCACGGTGTGTCGGCGGCGCTCGAGTTCGCCGTCACTCAGCTCAACGTCGAGGAGATCCTCGTGATGGGCCACGGCCTTTGCGGCGGCTGCGCAGCGTCACTGACCGGTCAATTTGACCACACCGAGCCGGGCGAAGGTCATTTCATCGCCGACTGGGTCGGGATGCTCAGCGAAGCCCGCGACAGGGTTCGCGCGAGCCATCCGCAGCTCGACCGCGAGGCCTTCCTCGACATGGAGCGCGAGGCGGTGAAGGTCAGCCTGGCAAACCTCCGGACCTTTCCCTGGATCGCCGAGCGCGAGAAAGCTGGAACGCTAAGGCTGCACGGCGCCCACTTCTCCATCAGCGAGGGGCGCTTGTACGTGCTCGACGAGGCGGAACAAGAATTCCGCCCCGTCTAGCAGCTCAAGAACGGCGATTAAGCCGTTGAATTAGCAGCGAACGTCGTAGCTGTAGTGCGGCTGGCCGTACTGGTCGACGTAATAGCAGTAGCCGCTGGTATCGCGGTAATACTGCCGGTTGTTGACCACCGCGCCGAGCACGCCGCCCAGCACAGCACCGGCAACCGCGCCACCGACCGCGCTTCCGCCCAGCGCCTTGCTGGCGATCGCGCCACCAACCGCGCCGACGGCCGCACCAGCAGCCACATTGGCGCCGTTCGGATTGCCGTAGCCGTTATTATAGCCGTTGTTGTAGTAGCCGTTGTTGTAACCGTACGGATCGTAGCCGTACTGGTTCGGATACGTAGTGCAGCCGGTCACCGCAACGCTGGCGGCGAGGGCTGCCGCAAGACCAAGCTTCCTCATCGTCTCGTCCTTCCTCAACACGCCCCCTGCTGTCGGGGCAATCAGCGAACAACAGGGCGTTTCGTTCCCGCATCGAGCATTTACGGTTCATGTACGTAACGAGTTTCCGCGCCGACCTGTGGCCATTCCGCGACGCCGCGCTAAGGGAGGACAAAAGGACTCGTGGATGCGTGATCGCCTACCCGAACAGGAAGCCAACATCGCGCTGCTGATCGACGCGGACAATGCGTCGCCCGAACATCTCGACGAAGTGCTGCTGGTGCTCGGCGAACTCGGCACGATCAACATCCGCCGCGCGTACGGCAACTGGGCGAAGGCAAGCCTCAAGGGATGGGGCGCGCAGACCGGTCCTCACTCGATCATCCCGATGCAGCAGTTCGATGTCGTGAAGGGCAAGAGCGCGACGGACATGCGGATGACCATCGACGCGATGGACTTGCTCTACCGGGGCAATGTCGACGGCTTCGGTATCATGTCCTCCGACAGCGATTTCCTGCCCCTCGCCCAGCGGATCCGCGAGGACGGGCTCCCGGTCTACGGCTTCGGCACCGCCAAGACGCCCGTGTCGTTCCAGCAGGCGTGCACGCGTTTCTTCGACGTCGGGGCCCTCGCGATGAGTGACGAAGACGAACTCGAGCAGCCAAAGGCCGCGGCCGGAACGCGACCCGTGGACACCGAGCTGCTGCAGGTCCTCGGCGCGGCCTATAAAGCGTCCAAGCGGGACGAAGAGGGATACACGCCTCTCTCTGAGCTTGGTCAGCGCGCAAAGGCCGTCTCGAGCTTCGCGGCCCGCAACTTCGGCTACACGCGTCTTTCCGATCTCATCCGGGCAGTGCCGAATTTCGAAGTGAAGGCCGGCGACGACGGGCGGCTCCTCGTCAAGCGGCTTCGGTAGTCGTTCGTCCACAGAATTTTGATTCGCCGAGTCGAGTCGCCGACTGTTGCAGGACCACCACAAGCGCATAATCCTTTGGGAGGTCGGGAACGACCCTCAGCGCAGCCCGTTGTGGCTCCAACCTAAGTTAGACTCGCTTGCGATGCTGGCCCGAAATCATCCCGAACAGATCCTCGACTCTGCCCTGAATGCGCTCGCCGGTCCCGACGGCCACCTCATTCTGGATGAGCTTCCCGCACCGATCTACACGACGGATGCCGAGGGCCGCGTCACCTATTGGAACCGCGCCTGTGTCGGGTTCGCTGGACGGGAGCCGCAGCTCGGGCAGGACCGATGGTGCGTTACCTGGCAGCTCTACAGTACGACTGGCGAACCCATCGCCCACGAAGACTGCCCGATGGCTCAGGCGATCCGTCAGCGCCGCCCTGTCCGTGACGCGATCGCCATTGCCGAGCGGCCGGACGGCAGCCGCGTCGCCTTCCGCCCCTACCCCACCCCTCTGTTCGACAAGCATGGTAACTTCACCGGCGCGGTGAACATGCTGATCGATGTCAGCGACCAGCAGGCCGAAGCGCTCGCTGACCAGGCCAGCCGCTGCAGGCGACTTGCCGATGCCATGTACGACCGGCAGGCGACGAACATCCTGTCAACCATGGCTGACGGTTTCGAACGTACGGCCAAGGACCTGGGAAAGCGATAGCTCACTAGAGCAGTTCCAGCTCCACAGTGACCTCATCGCCCGCGGCGAGGTTTGCCTTGCTGCGGACCTCCTTCTTTACGGGAAGCAGGTAGCCGCCGCTGTTGAGCGGGAAGACCGACGTCCGCCAACTCACGTCATCGATCCGCGCTTCGACCTTGACCGACCCGAACCCGCGCGGGCTGCCGAAAGCGTGGGCACGGATCTCGTGCGACTGCTCCTCTGGCACCGTGATGAAGTACCAGCGGCCCGCGGCATCCGATCCTTTCCAGATCCACAGTAGGGAGGTGACGGTGATCATACAGCTGGCACCGCTGTTGGTGCCTCGCGTAGCCGCCGCCGATGTTCACGCCAGGCCGTATAGAGTCCGCTTCCGGCAATCAGCCCTGCGCCAATGATCGTGCTCGCTCTGGGCACGTCCGAGAACAGCAGCCAACCGTAGATCGTCGCAGCCACGATCTGCAGATAATCGAACGCTGAGACCACCGAAACCGGAGCCCTCAGCGACGTAGTCATCAGCAGCTGGCCAATTCCGCCCGCGCAACCGCCGGCGATCACAAGCGCAAAGTCCACGAGGGGGCGTTGGTGCGCAAAGAAGGGCATCATCAGCGCGCCGACGACGATCCCCGCGACAGCGAACCAGAAAACGATCGAAACGACATTCTCGCTTCGCTGCAGGTGGCGGAGGGTCGTGGTCACTCCGGCCTGCCCCGTCGCCGCGATCAGCGCGATGATCACCCCGAGCGCTGGAAGGCTCGAGCCGCCTGGACGGGCAATTATCAGCACGCCGATGAAACCAAGCACTACCGCGCCCCAGCGGTGGACGCCCACCTGCTCCTTCAAGACGAGGAAGGAGAGGATGGTGGCGAAGATCGGCGCCGTGAAGTTAATCGCCGTGGCGTCGGCGAGCGGAAGCAGGATCAGCGCCTGGAAGGTCAGCCCCATGGAGACGAGACCGAGGCTGCTTCGCCAGACGTGCGCGAGCGGATTGTTGGGGCGGAGCGCGGCGACGCTCTCCCGCTTCCACACCCACAGGAGCACGACCGGCAGGCTGAACAGCGAGCGATAGAAGACCAGCTCGGGCGCGCTGAACCCGCCGATGGACGCCAGCTTGAACATGGCGCCCATGGTCGAGAAGCTCAGTCCGGACCCGATCCGGCAAAGGATGCCGCTTACGACATGGTCATGGTCGTGCGCGGCGTAGTCCCCCATGCGGGAGCCCTTAGCGCGTCAGCTTGCGGTACGTCATCCGGTGCGGGCGGGTAGCTTCCTCGCCCAGGCGGCGGATCTTGTCCTCCTCATAGGCTTCGAAGTTGCCCTCGAACCATTCGACATGGGCATCGCCCTCGAACGCGAGAATATGCGTCGCCAGACGGTCGAGGAAGAAGCGGTCGTGGCTGATGATCACTGCGCAACCGGCGAAATTCTCGATCGCTTCCTCAAGTGCGCCCAGCGTCTCGACGTCCAGATCGTTGGTCGGCTCGTCGAGCAGCAGCACATTGCCGCCGCGCTTCAGCATCTTGGCGATGTTGACGCGGTTCCGTTCACCGCCCGACAGCTTGCCGACGTTCTTCTGCTGATCCTGGCCCTTGAAGTTGAAGGCCCCGACGTACGCGCGCGTCGACTGGTCGTGGCCGTTGACCTTCATGTAATCGAGCCCGTCCGAGATCTCCTCCCAGACGTTCTTCGAATTATCGAGATGGTCGCGGCTCTGATCCACGTAACCGAGGTGCACCGTCGGGCCGATGTCGATCGAGCCTGAGTCCGGCTGCTCCTGCCCGGTGATGATCTTGAACAGGGTAGACTTGCCGGCGCCGTTCGGGCCGATGACGCCGACGATGCCGCCTGGCGGCAGAGTGAAGCTCAGGTCCTCGAAAAGCAATTTGTCGCCATAGGCCTTGGTGACGTTCTTAACCTCGATGACCTTGCCGCCGAGGCGCTCAGGCACCTGGATGAGGATCTCGGCCTTGCCCGGGACATGCTTTTCCTGCGCGGCCACGAGTTGGTCGAACTTAGCGATACGCGCCTTCGACTTGGTCTGACGCGCCTTGGCACCCTGCCGGATCCACTCAAGCTCGTGGCGGATCGCCGTCTGGCGGCTCTTGTCCTCGCGCTCCTCCTGATCGAGGCGCTTGGCCTTCTTTTCCAGGTAGGTCGAATAATTGCCTTCGTAAGGGAAATATTTGCCGCGATCGAGCTCGAGGATCCAACTCACAACGTTGTCGAGGAAGTAGCGATCGTGGGTGATCATCAGCACCGCGCCAGCATATTCCTTGAGATGGTTTTCGAGCCAAAGGACGCTCTCGGCGTCGAGGTGGTTGGTGGGCTCGTCGAGGAGCAGGATCGACGGCTTCTGGATCAGCAGACGAGTCAGTGCGATCCGGCGCTTCTCACCGCCGGACAGGTTCGCGACTTCCCAGTCGGACGGCGGACAGCGGAGGGCCTCCATCGCAACCTCGAGCTGGTTGTCGAGGGTCCAGCCATCGACCGCGTCGATCTTGGCCTGGAGGTCGCCCATCTCCTCCATCAGCGCGTCGAAGTCGGTGTCGTCTTTGGGATCGCCCATCTCGGCCGAAATGGCATTGAAGCGATCGACCATGTCGGCGACCTCTCGCGCGCCGTCCTTGACGTTCTCGAGGACATTCTTGCTGGGGTCGAGCTGCGGCTCCTGCGGCAAATAGCCAACGGTGATGTTCTCTCCGGGCCACGCCTCCCCCTGGAACTCTTTGTCGATGCCGGCCATGATCTTCATCAGCGTCGACTTGCCGGCGCCGTTCGGGCCGACGATGCCGATCTTGGCGCCGTGGTAGAATTGCAGGTTGATGTGGTTGAGGACCGGCTTCTGCGCGCCGGGGAAGGACTTGGTCATGTCCTTCATCACATATGCATATTGGGCGGCCATGGGGTCGCAAACGTCCTTCGGTACGAGTGTTGGAGAGTTGGCGGCCAGTTAGGGCACCCGGCCCGCTTTTTCTAGTCGCGGCCGACCATCGCCTCTGCATTTGCGAACCGGTAGTCGCGATATTTGTCTCGAAGGTCCTTCTTGCTGAGCTTGCCGGTAGCGGTGTGCGGCAGCTCGTCGACAAACTCGATCGCGTCCGGAAGCCACCATTTGGCAACCTCATTGGCGAGATAATCCCGGATTTCGGTGACGCTTACGTCGCGGTCGTCGTCGCGAACGATCAACAGCAGCGGCCGCTCGTCCCACTTCGGGTGCGGGATGCCAATGGCGGCGGCCTCGAGCACCCCCGGGCAGCCGACGGCGGCATTCTCCAGTTCGATCGAGCTGATCCACTCGCCCCCCGACTTGATCACGTCCTTGGCGCGGTCGGTGATCTGGATGGTGCCGTCGGGATGGATCGCGGCCATGTCTCCCGTGTCAAACCACTGATCGGCATCGACGCAGTCCTGGTCCTGCTTGAAGTAGCGCTTGACCACGGCGGGCCCGCGGGTCTGCAGCTTGCCGGAGCTGACGCCGTCGCGCGGGAGCACCCTGCCCTCTGCATCGACGGTGCGGAGCTCCACGCCGAACATCGAGCGGCCGGGCCGTGACATATAGTCGACCTGCTCGTCGTCGCTCATCTCGTCCCAGTTGGCTGGCGGAGCCCCAACGGTTCCGACCGGTGTCATCTCCGTCATTCCCCAGAGGTGATTGACGTGGATTCCGCGCTTCCGGAACCAACGGATGGTCGCCGGCGGCGCGGACGATCCGCCGATGATGACCAGTTTGAGCTTGCCCAGGCTGGCGCCGGTATCCTCGACATGGTCGATCATGCCGAGCCAGACGGTCGGAACGCCCGCGGTGTGGGTGACGCCCTCTTCGTTGAACAGCTTGCACAGGTGTTCCGGGCGATTGTCGCCGCAGATCACCAGCTTCGCACCGGCAATCGCGACCGCATAAGGCAGGCACCAGCTATTGGCGTGGAACATCGGGACAACAGGGAGGATCACTGACCGCGCTGACAAGTCGAAAATATCAGGCGCAATGACGCTCATGGCGTGCAGCACCGTCGCGCGGTGCTCGTAGAGGACGCCCTTGGGATTGCCGGTAGTGCCGCTGGTGTAGCAGAGCCCGCAGGGCTCGCGCTCGTCCCCCTCGTACCAGGCGTAATTGCCGTCCTGGGCAGCGAGGAGGTCGTCCAACTCATCGTCGAAGCAGATGAAGTGGCGAGTACCGGTCAGCTGCGGCCTCAGGCGCTCGACCAAAGGCGCGAAGGCGCGATCGTAGAGTATCACGCGGTCTTCGGCATGATTGATGATGTAGGTGAGCTGATCATCGAACAGGCGCGGGTTGAGCGTATGCAGCACGCCCCCCATGCCGACGATGCCGAACCAGGCGACGAGGTGCCGGTCATGGTTCATCGCGAGAGTGGCAACGCGGTCGCCGGGCTCAACTCCGAGCCGCTCGAGCGCCTGCGCCAGTTGCCGCGACTTCGCTCCGACCTCGTTCCAATTGGTTCGGATGAGCGTTCCGTCGGGCCTCGCCGCCACGATCTCGCGATTGCCGTGCTCGCGCTCGGCATGGTCCATCAGCCGCATGATGCGGAGCGGAAAATCCTGCATTGCGCCGAGCATGCCCATCAGCGCTCTCCCCTTCAGCCATAGCCAGTGTGACTCGCGTCCGTGGCGGAGGCAAGCTGCGGCTGTTTGCGTGGGGGCGACGGCTTCTTGCGAAACCGCGACAGTTAGAAGGGCAGCTTGAAACCCGGTGGGAGCGGCAGGGTGCCCTGCATCTTCTCCATTTCGAGCGCTGCTGCGCCGTCGGCTTTGTTGCGAGCGTCGTTGATGGCCGCGGCGACGAGGTCCTCGACCATCGTCTTTTCCGATGGCTGCAGGAGCGTCTCATCGATGTCGACACCAAGGATCCGGCCCTTGGCGGTCGCACGGACCTTCACCATGCCACCGCCGGCGACGCCCTCGACCTCGATCTTGTCGAGGTTGTCCTGTGCTTTCTGAAGCTCGGCCTGGGCGTTCTGCGCCATCTGCATGATGGAATCGAAATCGGGGAGTTCAGGCATGTCAGCCGCCTTTGGTTGAGAAGGATTCGAGCTCGGCGCCCGGAAAGGCGTCCATCACCGCACGGACATTGGGATCGGCGAGCACGTCGGAGCGAACGCGTTCCTCGGCGATTTTCTCCTGATCGAGCAGCGACGGCTCACCGGCGTCATCCGACAGCGACACCTGCCAGCTGGTGCCCGTGGCGGCCTTGAGCGCCAGCGCAAGGTCGCGGGACCAGTCGGCACCGAGGGGGCGCATCGGCTTCAGCACCAACTCCGGCGGAGCGTAGCGCACGACGCCAACCTGATCGTGGAGCTGCTGCGCAAGCAGGTGCTTGCCGCTCTGTTCAACGGCCTTGACCAGCCCTGCGAAGTCAGCCGGGGCGCGGCCCGTTGAACCCAAAGGCCGAGCTGAAGGCGCCGATGACGTCACGACGGAAGCACCCTCACCTGTGAGTTTCGCAACGAGCGAGGCGGGATCGGGCATGTCGGCCGCGTGAATCAGCCGGAGCAGCGCCATCTCGGCCGCTTCGCGCGGGTCGGGGGCGATCTCGACGTCCTGCAGCCCCTTCAGCAGCATCTGCCACAGGCGATGGATCGTTCCCCATGACAGCTGCCTTGCCATTTCCGCTGCGCTCTCGCGCTCCTCAGCGCTCAGCAAAGGATCGGCGTTTGCGGAAGCCTTAGCCCGGGTCGCTGCATGAAGGGATTCCATCAGGCCGCGAAGCAGCTGGGTCGGATCGATCCCGAGGTCATGCGCCTCGTCGAGCTCGGTCAGGGCAGTGGGGGCATCTCCGCCAAGTATCAGCTGCAAGAGCCGCCGGATGCGCCCTCGGTCGGCGAGGCCGAGCATGTCCCGTACCTGGGCGGCGGAGACCGCACCTGCCCCGTGAGCAATCGCCTGATCGAGGATCGAGAGGCCGTCGCGAGCCGATCCTTCGGCGGCTCTAGCGATCATGTTCAGCGCTTCGGGCTCGACCTCGACGCCCTCGGACCTCGACACTTCGGCGAAATGGGCGGCAAGCTTCTCTGCCGGGATGCGCCTTAGGTCGAAGCGCTGACATCGTGACAGCACCGTCACCGGCACCTTGTTCACTTCAGTGGTCGCGAACAGGAACTTCACATGCTCAGGAGGTTCCTCAAGAGTCTTTAGCAAAGCATTGAATGCGTTCTTGGAAAGCATGTGAACTTCGTCGATGATGTAGATCTTGTAACGCGCGCTCACCGACGCATAGCGAACCGCGTCAATGATCTCGCGGATGTCATCGACGCTGGTGTGGGACGCGGCGTCCATCTCGATGACGTCAATGTGGCGGCCTTCGGAGATCGCGCGGCATGGGTCACAGACGTTGCATGGTGTGATCGTCGGACCGCCCTGCCCATCCGGCCCAATGCAGTTCAGCGCCTTGGCAATCAGCCGCGCGGTCGAGGTCTTGCCGACACCGCGGACGCCCGTGAGCAGAAAGGCATGAGCAATGCGGCCGCGCTCGATTGCATTCGCGAGCGTCTGCACCATCGCATCTTGGCCGATCAGCTCGGCAAAGGTCTGCGGCCGATACTTGCGCGCAAGGACGCGATACGGCGACGCCGCAGCGGGCTTTGCAGTCTCTTCAGGAAGATCGAGCCCGAGGCCCGGCGATTCGTCGTCGTTCACAACAGCGGTTTAGGGTGTGAGGCTCATGATTGCGAGCGGTGGAAGCCGACGACCCGGCACGAAATCGTTGTGGCTGCTTCCTTCCGGATCTGACCAGGTTGGCGACAGCGCCGTCCGCCGACTTCCGGGCGCGCATATGGTCGATGACCTGCCGCCGCGCAAGCTGGGCCGCCACACACACGATTTCATTTTCCATTCATTTTACAGAAAGCGCTGGCGATGCTTCACTGCAACCATGCCGCTGCTTCCCCTGCTGATCTTCGCCGCAGCGAGCGCGGCTCAGGCGCCCGCTCCCGAGCCTACACGGCCCACATTCGGCACGCGCCGCGGCGGGCGCCCGTTCATCAGCCCGATGGGCGAACCCTTCCGCCCGGAAACCCGTGACGTTACCGGCTTGGCCCTGTGGTTCGCTGAGGCCGACCGCGACCATGACGGGAAGCTCACTCTCGCGGAGATGACTGCCGATGCTGATCGCTTCTTCGCGACGCTTGACGTGAACCACGATGGGGAAATCGATCCCGACGAGATCACGCGCTACGAAACCGTCGTGGCACCGGAGATATCGGGCGGACCACGCTTTGAAATGGGCGGCATGGACGGTCCGCGACCGGAAGCAGAAGGCGGAGGCGGATATGGACACGGCGGAGGCCACCATCATGGCGGCGGTCAGCGCTTCTTCCGCGGCGGCGATGACAATCACCAAGGGGCGGCGCGCTTCGGCCTGCTCGACCTGCCCGAGCCCGTCACTGCTGCCGACACGAACTTCAACCGCGGCGTTTCGCTGGAAGAGTTCAGGCA
>Ga0207644_10000594_pt1 | contig 23042 bp, 24 predicted proteins | sample KBSS73metaG_FD_184326 | JGI IMG/M metagenome (GOLD analysis project Ga0207644, IMG submission 184326) | Switchgrass rhizosphere microbial communities from Kellogg Biological Station, Michigan, USA - KBS S7-3 metaG (SPAdes) (version 2) | ecosystem: Host-associated > Plants > Roots > Rhizosphere... | reverse complement strand
CTCGCTGCCCGCGCTCTCCTTGGAACCGCCCGAGTAGGCGATCTCGCGCCCCAGGGCTGCGGCCATCTCGTCCTCGGAGCTCATCCGCGCCAGGAGCGCGCGGGTCACGTACACGTGGCCGCTCTCGTCGGAGAAGACGTTCACGTCCCCGGAATCGAGAATGTCAAAGCGGTAGACTCTCCCGGCCCGTTTCGCGCGCGGCACGACCTTCGTGCCGACCGATTGCACGTAGGCGCTCAGCTGGGGCTTTTCCGTGTAGAGCCCCGCGTCTGCCCCTGCCGGGTCAGGAGTCTTGGGTGTCGCCGTCGCGGAAGGCGCCGACGGCGCGGACGACGCGGACGTTGGGGACGGCGCAGCCTGAGCCGGATCTCCGTCGCGGGCCCCGGGGGACGGGCTCTTCACGCAGGAGACACAGGAGAGGGCTAGGAGCGCCCAAAGCGGGGCCATGGCGCCGGCAGTGCAGGGCAGGCGCAGGCGCGCCCCCCGCACTATGGGATGCGCGTCCCCTTCTGTGCGCGCACTTCGGATGGGCCGTTTCACGCGGTGATTGTAACGCGCGCGGAGGCTCGCGCCCCGCTCAGCGCGGCGCCTCGAAGCGGCCCTCCGGAGCGGAGGGGTCCCCTTCGATCCATACCGCGCCCCCTTCGAAGTGCTCTTTCTTCCAGATGGGGACGGTCTTCTTGATCCGCTCGATGGCCTCGGCGCAGGCCGCCAGCGCGATGCGCCTGTGGGCGGACGCGACCGCGATCGCCACGCTCGTCTCTCCCAGCTCGAGCCGGCCGACCCTGTGGACGATGGCGACGCGGCACGGCCCGATCTCGCGTCCGAGCGCGAGCGCGATGTCGCGCATCTGCGCCTCCGCCATCGGCGCGTACGCCTCGTACTCGAGGAAGAGCACGCGGCGCGCCGGACGCCCGGCGGCCGCAGCCGCAGCCGCCGCGGGGTGGGCCGTCTCGCGGACGGTCCCGAGGAAGACCGCGACCGCGCCCGCGTCGTGTCCCGCCACGGCCGCGATGACGGCGTCCGTGTCGATGGGTCCGTCCACGATCCGGGCCAGGGGCTCGGTCGCGCTCGCGCGAGGCTCCGGCGCGGAGCCGGGATCCGAAGCGGGACTCATGCGGACCTCATCCCCCGCTCACGGGCGGCAAGAGCGCCAGCGTGTCGCCGTCGGCGAGGACACGATCGGGCCCCGACCAGCGGCCGTTCACGGCGAGCCCCACGGCCGCGCCGGTACCCGCGAGCGCGGGACGCGCGCGCAGGGCTTCCCAGAGCGCACCCGCGGTGGTTCCGGGCGCGACCTCTTCGACCGCCTCGGCGCGGCCCGCCTTTTCGCGCAGTCCCGCGAAGTAGAGGACGGTGATCCGCACGGCGCTCATCCGAGGACCTGCAGCCCGGTCGATGCGCGGCGCACGACCTCGGCGGCCATCGCGTCGATCCCGCGCGCGACGTCCGCGGTGCGGTCCCCGGAAAGGAAGCCCGGGGTCCAGACGAGGCCTCGCGCATCGTCCACGCGGATCTCCGAGGGGGGCGTCGAGAAGGGATCTTCCTCGAGGGGAAGACCCAGGATCGTGGCCACGAGCGAGCCGGCGAGCGAGATGGTGCCGATGGGACGCTTCTGCTCGAGCAGGACCTGCACCAGGCGCGCGACCTCGGGGTCCGCCTCGCGCTTGCGTCCCGCTTCCCCTGCCCCCGTCATGAGGTTGCGCACGACGCCCTGCCCCCCCGGAATCACCAGACCGGAGAGCACGGAAGTCTCCGCGTCGGAGAGCGGCCGGATGCGACCGCGCGCGATGCGGGCCGACTCCGTGATGACGGAGCGCGTATCCCCTTCCACCATCTGCCCCGTGGCGTGATCGACCGTTTCGGCGCGGGCCGCCGCCGGGGCGAGGAACTCCACCCGGGCCCCCAGCCTGTCCAGGGCGAGCACCGCGAGCACCGCCTCGTGCACCTCGGTGCCGTCGTAACGCCCGCAGCCGCTCAGTAGAAGACCGATCCTCGCCATGCCGACTCGGCCGGATGATACACTCGGCGGCGATGAAGGTCGACGCTCGGGGCTCCACGGAGATCCCCGTCCTCGCGCCCTCCGGACGCATCACCCTCGGCCAGTCGACACTGACTCTCCAGACGGCCATCGAGGAAGCGATCGTCCGGGGCGCCCGCCACTTGATCGTGGACGGCTCGCGCATCGAGTACCTCGACTCGACGGGGATCGGCGAGCTCGTCGCGGCGGTTCGTCGCCTGATGGAGTCGGGCGGCAAGGTCGGGATCGCCGCGCCGAGCCCCAAGCTGCGCGAGATCCTCGAGATCACCCATCTCGACAACGTCTTCCTGGTGCGCGAGAACGAGGACGCCCTCGCCGCCGAGCTGTCCGCGATCCACTAGGAAATCCAGGAGTCGAGCGGCCGGCGCGTGCGGCGCGGCCGGGGCGGATCTACGCGATGAGCGCGCGCGCCTTGGGCAGGATCGCCGCAACGGCCTGGTCGATGGGCGAGGCGACCACGACCCCGGACGCGTTCCGATGTCCCCCGCCGCCGAACTCCGCGGCGAGGCGGTTCACGTCGATCGACCCCTTCGAGCGGAGGCTGACCTTCGTGCGGCCGTCGGGGAGCTCCTTGAAGAGGAGCGCGAGGCGCGTGCCGTCGATCGTCAGGATGCCGTTGATGATGTCCGAGGTGTCCTCGCCGTCGGCGCCCGCCGCGCGCATCATCTCCCGCGTCACCACGATGTAGCCCATCCGGCCCGTCTCGTCCTGCGTGATCGACGAGAGAGCCGCGCCGAGCAGCTTCACGAACGACGGCGGGTTGCGCTCGAAGATCTGCTGATAGACGGTCGGCACGTCCACGCCCTTCGAGACGAGGTCGGCCGCGGTCCGTAGGACGATGGGCGTCGTGTTCGAGAACCGGAAGTTGCCGGTGTCCGTGACGATCGACACGTAGATCGGGACCGCCTCCTGGGGACTCACCTCGCCGTCCACCTCGCGGATGATCCGGTAGATCATCTCACCCGTCGCGCACGCCTTCTCGTCGATGATCATGCGGTCCCATTGCGTATCGGGATGGGGATGGTGGTCGATGCAGATCTTCGGCGCGGGGCTCGCGATCACGGCGTCCTTCATCGCGCCGAGGCGGTTCGCGGAGGAGTTGTCGAGGATCACGATCGCGTCCGCGGCGCGCAGGACCGGGTCGTGCGTCGCGGCGTCGTAGAGCTCGGGCTCGTCCCCCTGGACGAAGAAGTGGTACTGCGGGGGGATCGGATGCGTGTTGATGACGCGGACGTCCTTGCCGTGCCTGCGCAGGAAGCGGCCCAGAGCGAACTGGGCCCCGAGGCCGTCACCGTCCGCGTTGACGTGCGTGACGAGGACGAACCGCTGGTTGGCGGCGATCGCGTCCACGACGGGCTTGAAGATGGATTCCATGGTCATCCCTGCCGCGCTTGCGGCCAAGTCGATCATTCTAGCAAACATGGCCCCCGAGCGACGGGGCGGCACTCGCAGGGGGCGGCACGCGAGCCCCTTCGTCGTGCAGGGCTTCGCCGGACACTGACCCCGCGCACCGGACAAGGATCCTAAAAGGACTCCTGCGTCGTCGCACGCGCATGAGAGGGCCCCGGGCGGCCCGTATCTTGCTGTTGTCAGGGTGGGAACCTGCCTCTATGGCCCTATTCCAAGCGCTCCTCGCCGCTCTCTTCCGCTCCATGGGCTCGATCCTCAATACCGCGTTCGGCTGGGCGACCCTAATGCTGTTCGGGCGCACACCGCGCAAGCGCAGGACGGCCCTGTCGATCGTCTCCTTGGGGTCGGTTCTGTGGATCATCGCGCTTCTCGGGGTGCTCAGCCCCTCGATCGCCTCCTTCCTGCTCGCCTTCATCACGGTTCCCGAGTTCCTCGAGAAGTGGATGCGGGCGCTCATGATCCTGCTGGTAGCGACGATCCCGCTGGGCGTCGGAGCCCTGACGCGCCACCTCCACCCCGGTGCGCGCGCCGCCCGAGGACCGCTGGCGCAGATGGGCGCCGTTCTTCGCGGGTATCCCTACACCATCGGCTTCGGGCTCACCCTGGTCCTTCTCGTCGTGCTGGTCCCGCTGGTCCGGGCGCGCGACGTGGCCCGGGGATGGGCGACGACGCATATACCGGTCATCGTGGAGGCCGACGACTATCACAGCGTCGTCACGCTCCTGCGCCGCGCGCTGCGGGAGCGAGGCATCGACACACGCCTCGAACCGGTCTCCTGGGTCCTCCGCCTGCCGACGCGGGTTCTCGCCTTCTTCGCCGGTCGGACGATCGATGGGCTCGTCGCCCAGGACATGAAGTCGATGCGCGCGGAGGGGCTCGAGATCCTGCTCCATCCGTCGGACCTGGTCGTGGGAGGGCGGCCCGAGCGGACCGCGGCGGCCGCGGCGATCCTCCTGGAGTGCCTCATCTACACGAAGGCTCACCTCACCTGGGACGAAGAGAGCCACCGGCTGGAGGACCGGCTGCAATCGATCCTCCACGAGACGCTCGCGCGCCGCGGACCCCGGAGCGCCTCCTCGTCCGACACGAGGCTCCGCACCGTCGAGCGGGAAATCCGGCAGACGCATCTGCCCTACGAAGAGATCGAGAAGCTCTTCCGCATCAAGCTGCAGGTCGAAACCGAGGTGCTGCGTGCCGCACTCGAACCGATGGTCTGACAGGATCGCGAAGACCCGCCTCTTCCGCTGGAGCGCCGGCGCGGCGGTCGCCGTGGCGGGGGTGCTGCTGCTCGTGATGATCGCGGACGTGCTCCTCGACAAGCCGCTGCGCCGCACCATGGAGCGGCGCATGAACGACGCTTTGACCGGCTATCACGTCAGTCTCGGCGCGGTGGACGTCCACCTTTTCAGTCTCTCGATCGACCTCGAGAAGATCACGATCCTCCAGAACGCCCATCCGGATCCCCCGGTGGCGGCCATCCCCAAGATGCACGCAAGCGTCCAGTGGAAGGCGCTGCTGAGGGGGCATCTCGTCGGCGACGTCGTGTTCGACCAGCCGAACATCCACATCGACCTTGCGCAGCTGTCCGAGGAGAGCCGGGATGCGGTGCCTCTGCATCGCCGGGGATGGCAGGACGCGCTCCAGGCGACCTATCCCCTGAAGATCAACGCGCTCGAGGTCTACGACGCCAGCATCGTCTATCAGGACGAGGGGGAGTACCGGCCGCTGCAGCTGTCGCACGTCCGTTTCCACGCCGACAACATCCGCAACGTCCGATCGAACCGGGGCACCTATCCCTCCGACGTGCACCTGGCCGGCAACGTCTTCGATCATGGATTCGTGGTCGTCGACGGCGGCGCCGACTTCCTGGCCGACTACTTTCCGACGATGCGCGCGCAGCTTCGCGTCTCGGACCTGGACGTCGAATACTTCGCTCCGGTGACGCGCCGGATCAATCTCGACGTGAAGGGTGGACGGCTCGGAGCGTGGGGAGGATTCGAGCTCGCCTCCGACACGCGCGTGCTGGATCTCGAGGGGATCACGGTCGACGGTGCGCGCATCGACTACTTCCACACGGCGCAGACGGCGGCCGCCGAGGAGCAGCGGCGTCATGCGGCCTCCGATGCCGCGAAGAAGATCGCCGCCGACCCCGAAACGCTCGTGCGCATCCAGAAGATCGACGTCCTGAACAGCGAGTTCGGCTACCGCAACGATGCGACGACCCCGCCCTACCGGCTCTTCATGACCGACAGCCGGCTCGAGCTGCGCCAGCTCGCCAGCTCGCAGGCAACGGAGCCTGCGACGGCGGCACTTGCCGGCCGCTTCATGGGGGACGCCCTGCTGCGCGCGCGGGCGACGTTCCGGCCGGGTGAGCGTCCCGATTTCGACGTCAAGGTGGCCGTCGACGACGGACGCCTGGACAAGCTCAACGAGCTGCTGCGCGCCTACGCGAAGCTCGACGTCGCCGCCGGGCGCTTCTCGATCTACAGCGAGGTCCGCGTCAAGGACGGGCAGATGTCCGGCTACGTCAAGCCGCTGTTCCACGACGTCGACGTGTACGACCCTCGGCAGGACAAGCACAAGAGCCCCTTCAAGAAGGCCTACGAGGCGGTGGCGGGAGGGATCGCGAAGCTCCTCCAGAACCATAAGCGCGAGGAGACGGCGACCGTGACGACCATCTCCGGCCCCGTGGAGAACGCCCACGCGAACACGGCCGAGATCATCGGCGGGCTCATCCAGAACGCCTTCTTCAAGGCGATCCTGCCTGGGTTCCTCGACAGGATGAAGGCGGGGAAGGACGCGGGAGACAAGCCGCCCCGCGACCGCGGGCGCAAGAGCCCCGACAAGAACGCCTAGCGTCCAGCTCGCGGGTCGGCTAACCCAGCTCGCCGCTCAGGTACCGCTTGGTGTACTCGACGTAGGAGAGGGAGTTGGCCGCGACGCGCGCGCGCTCCTCCTCGGTGAGCTCGCGCAGCACCTTGCCGGGAACCCCCGCGATCAGGACTCCCGCGGGCACGATGGCGCCCTCCCGGACGAGGGCCCCCGCTGCGACCAGGGCGCCCGCGCCGATGCGGCTCCCCGAGAGGATCACGGCGCCCATCCCGATCAGGCAGCCGTCCTCGATCGTGCAGCCGTGGATCACGGCTCGATGACCGATGCTCACGCCGTCCCCGATCCGGACTGGCATGTCGACGTCCACGTGGACGATCGTGCCGTCCTGCACGTTGCTCCGGGTTCCGATGTGGATCGGCTCCATGTCGCCCCGCAGGACCGCGCCGTACCAGATGCTGCTCTCGCGCCCCACGTGCACCTCGCCCACGAGGGTCGCGTTGGGCGCGACGAAGGCCGCCGGATCGATGGCGAGGTTCGTGGGGAGGAAGCGTCCGGTGCCGCCCGTCGTCATGATCGCTCCGCGCGAAGAATCGGGGCGACTATAGCCCGGCTCGCCTACTTCTTGTAGCCGGCGAGCACGATGTCGACGCGGCCCGGCACCTTGGGAACTTCACCGGAGATCTCCATCACCGTGCGGGTCGCCGCGTCCACCCAGAGCTCGGTCTCCCCTTCCATGTTCATGAAGCCCTTCGTGTCGGAGGAAGTGCCCGCGAGCGGGGTGACGCGCAGGCGCAGCTCGTGGAAGATCGCGCTGGTCTTCTTGCCGGTCGCCAGATCGGCGAGATCGCGGCGGACGTCCCGCTCCTGCGAGACGCGGACGCGCATCGGCGCGGCGCCCTTGCCGGTGAGGACGCGGACGGTCGCCTCGTCGCCGACCTTGCGCAGCGGCAGGTCGTGCAGGCGCACGATCATCGAGATGTAGTCGTGCACCCAGCGCGAGGGATCGCCGGGCGCGGCGTGCGGATCGGCTGCGGCGGGCGCGGGCTTCGCCGTCCCCGTCGCGGTTGGCGCGGGCGGTGCCGCCACGGGCATCGCGGCCGGCGCGCCGGGCCGGGCCGGGGACGGAGCGGCGGTCGGCGCGCTCCCCGGCTCGGCGGGAAGCGTCTCCTTCTTCGACGTTCGCCACTTCTCCAGGGGATCGTCGGGGGATTCCTTGCGGGGCTTCAGGGTCTCGTGGAGGATCCCGGCGTCGGTGAAGGTGTACCGCTCGGCCTTCTTCTTGGGGCGCACGTCGAGGAAGTCGAGGGGCCGGCCGGACTTGCGGTCCATCGACGAGACCGACCACGAATCCACGAAGGGCGCGCCGAGCAGGGTCGCGCGCGAGTCCGTGCGCACGGTCGTCCGATCTCCGGCCGGTGTGCGCTGCATCGTCAGCTCTCCCGAGAAGACGAGCAGCTTGGTGGTCGTATAGCGCAGGCGTGTCCATCCCTCGAGCGGCGCGGGCGCCGCCCCGAGGGACGGCGCGGGGACGAGAGCCGCGCACAGCGCGGGCACGAGCCAGGCCGCGATCGCGAGCCTGAAGATCGATGTGTGCGGCGAACGCATCCGTTCCATGGTGCCTTCCTCTCGGACTTCCATCAAGCAAGGGCCGGACCAACCGCGATAAACCGCGCCCCTGGGCCACGATCGACCGGTCTGGCATCGATACCGGCCCGATCCACGCGCCGGGAGCCGTCCGCCGGACGGACGACGCCACCGGAAGAGGACGCCGCATCCCGGACGGCGCGGCGAGCGGCGCGCCTCGGGCCCGCGCGGGTGCGGTCTTTCGCTATGATGGCGGTCCCATGACTCCGGACGCGATCCGCGCGCGCTTCCCCGCTCTTTCCGCGCACACCTTTCTCAACGCCGCGTCGGAGGGTCCGATGCCCGGCGAGGCCGTCCGGAGCGCCGAGAACCTCGCGCGGCTCAAGTCCACCCCGTGGGAGATCGGGATGGAGTACTACTACCAGGTCCCGGCCGCCGTCCGCGCGCGCCTGACCGCCCTCATCGGCGCGCCCCAGGGATCGGTCGGGCTCGTCGGGGGGACCTCCGCGGGGATCGGCATCGCCGCGCGAGGCCTCCCGGTGGCCGAAGGAGACGAGATCCTGCTCCTCGAGGGGCAGTTTCCCTCGAACATCCATCCGTGGGGCGCGGCCGTGCGCCGCGGGGCGCGCGTGCGCGTCGCACCGCGGCCGCTCGGCGCGGATCCCACCGACGCGGTCCTCGCCGCACTCTCGCCCCGTACGCGCATCGTCTCGGTCGACTGGGTCAGCTTCATCGATGGCGCCGTCTGTGACCTCGGTGCGCTCGGGTCCCTCCTGCGCGCGCGCGATATCCGCTTCGTGGTCGACGGAGCCCAGGGAGTGGGCGCCCTGCGCCTCGACTGGCCCGCGGCCGGCATCGACGTCCTCGCCGCGCCGTCGCACAAGTGGCTCCTGGGACCGGTGGGCTGCGGCTTTCTCGCGGTGGCGCCGGAGCGGCTCGACGCGATCCAGGACTGGAACTCGGGATGGGTCAACCTCGCGATGGCGGGAGGCTTCCGCAACCTTCTCCAGGGAGACGGCGCGCCGCCCCCCGATGCGACCCGGTTCGAGACGGGCTCGCCCGCCTACGCGCTGCTCGCTCCCTGGGGCGCCTCTCTCGATCTTCTGGCCGAAATCGGCGCCGAAGCGATCGAGCAGCGGGTGACGGCGCTCGCGGGGCGGACGCTCGACGGCGTTCTCGCCCTCGCACCGGCGCACGGCGGCCGGCGCGGGCTCGTGCTCGTCTCCCCGCCCCCCGGGGCCCGGCGTAGCGGCATCGTCGCCTTCCGGGCGCAGGGCGAGGAGACGATCGCGCTCTATCGATCCCTCACGGCGGCGCGGATCACCGTCGCCCTCCGGGAAGGATCCATCCGCGCCGCGCCCCACCTCTACAACACCGAGGACGAGATCGACGCGCTGCTCGCGGCGTGCCGCTCGTTTCTCGCGTGAGCGTCAGGGACGCCCGCGCGCGTCGTGAAAAGGCGCTCGCTCCTCGCGCCCAGGGGCTCTTTCGGGACCCTCGAAAAGCCCGTTTGTCTCAAACCCTCTGATTTGCTATAGTTGCGTCGTCCGGGGTGAAGCCCCGGCGACTCGATGGTCATCAAGTACATCCGGAAACTCCTCGGATCCAGGAAGAAGAAACCGGCTGAGGGCGCCCCCGAAACGACGGGAGCGGCTCCGCCCCAGCCCCACCTTCCCCAGGTCCACCACCGGCCGATCCCGCTCAACCTGATCGATCCGGACGCCGCCAAGATCGTCAAGCGCCTGCGCCGGTTCGGCCACACCGCCTACATCGTCGGGGGCGGCGTGCGCGACCTCCTCCTCGAGAGGACGCCCAAGGACTTCGACATCGGCACCTCCGCCCGCCCCAACGAGGTCCGCAAGCTCTTCCGCAACTGCCGGATCATCGGAAGGCGCTTCCGTCTCGCCCACATCTACTTCCACGACAAGATCATCGAGGTCGCGACCTTCCGGTCCAACCAGCCCGAGGACCTCGCCGCCGCCGCGGTCGAGGAGACCGCTCCGGCCGCGGGGGCTGCCCCGGCCTCGCGGCCCGGCGCGGATGCTGCGCACGGCCGCCGGGATCACGACAGGGACCGGGGTCACGGCGCCGGGCGGGGAGCGCAGGCGCCGCACCGCGGCGCGCGCCCCGGCGACACCGATCCGGGGAACGACTTCCTCATCCGGTCCGACAACGTCTTCGGGACGCCGGAGACCGACGCCCTGCGGCGGGACTTCACGATCAACGCGCTCTTCTACGACATCGAGAGCGGCAACGTCATCGACTACGTGGGCGGCATCGCGGATCTCGACGCGCACGTGATGCGGATGATCGGCGATCCGGAAGTGCGCCTGCGCGAGGATCCGATCCGGATCCTGCGCGCCATCCGGCTCGCCGGGCGGCTGGGGTTCACGATCGAGGCGAAAACGCTCGCGGCGATCAAGCGGCACAAGGGCGACGTCAAGCTCGCGGCCGCGCCGAGGGTCCTGGAGGACTTCCTGCGGATGCTCCGCAAGGGCGGCGCCGAGACGGCGCTCACGATGCTGCACGAGATGGGCGTGGACGAGGTGGTCCTCCCCGAGCTTCTCGCGGCCGCCAGGCCGGGGGACTTCGAGCTGCAGCGCAAGACCCTGCACTCCCTGGATCTCGCCACCGAGCGCGGCACCGAGTTCAGCAATGCGACCCTCCTCTCGCTGGTCTTCTATCCTTTCGTCCGGCGGGCGCTGGAGAACGCCGACCCGGACGTGCCGGGCCCGGCCTTCACGGCCATCGACAAGATCGTCGGCGGCTTCGAGCATCGCCTCATCGTTCCGAAGAAGGAGCGCGAGCGCATCCGGCAGATCCTCACCGCGCAGAAGCGTTTCATCCCGCGGAGCCAGGGCAAGCGCTTCTCCATGGGCTCGTTCGTCCGCAAGCCCTTCTTCCCCGAGGCCTTCGATCTGTTCGACATCATCACGAGCGCGACCGGGGAGCACCGGGACGAAGTGAAGCGGTGGAAGAACCGGATCGCTTCGGCGGCCGTGGCGAGCGACGGGGAGTCGCTCGGACCGGACATCGAGACCGCCTTCGAGGTCGAGGGAGACGCGCGCCCCGGAAGGCGCCGGCGCCGCCGCGGCGGCCGGGGACGCAGCGAAGCCGCCCGCGGGCCCTCGGGACAAGGCGCTCCGCGCGGATCCGGACACTCGAGCGGCGCGCCGCGGCGCGAGCCCGAGCCCATCCTCATCCCCGATCTCGCGCCCGGTGAGAATCCGTACGGTGACGCGATCGCGGTTCCGATCCCGAGCGGCGGGGGCGGCCGCGTCTCGCCGGGAGGATCCGCCGCGCACGCGCGTCCGCACCGCGAGGGCGGTCACGGCCAGACGCGCCAGGCCCACGCGAACGGCGAGGGCGCAGGCCACGCGGAGGGCCGCGGCGAGAACGGCGCCTCCGGCACGGAAGAAGGCCCGCGCAAGCGCAGACGGCGGCGCGGCGGCCGCCGTCGTCGCGGCGCAGGCGGCGGCGGGACGGGAGGCGGTCCGACGGGCGGGACGGACGGCGGCGACGGCGAAAGCGGTCCGGCGGGAGAGATGTAGCGTCCGTCCCCTTCGAGCCGTTTTCTCGCCGACGCGCCGGGCTCACGCGCAGGGCGCTCTCTGGCCTAGGATGGCGCGGTGAAGACCTTCCTCCTGGCGTTCATTCCCCTCTTCGTCGCGATCGACGTGCTCGGCGTCCTTCCGCTCTTCGTCGCGCTCACCGACGAGCTGGACGACGCGCGACGGCGCCGCCTCGCGTTCGACGCCACGGCGACCGCCTTCGCGGTCTCCCTCCTCTTCCTCGTCGCGGGCAAGGGGCTTTTCGCGTTCCTCGGGATCACGGAGAGCGATTTCCGCGTGGGCGGAGGGATCATCCTCCTGGTGCTCGCGGTCACCGATCTGCTCTTCGCGAAGGAGCGCCAGAGGGACGCCGGTGAGGGAACGATCGGCGTCGTCCCGATCGGCATTCCGCTGATCATGGGGCCGGCGGCGCTCACCACGATCATCCTGCAGGTGGGAAGCTACGGCTATCTCTGGACGATCGTTTCCCTGCTCGTGAACCTCATCATCGTGCTGGCGGTCTTCACCGAGTCCTCGCGGATCTCGCGCGCTCTCGGCAAGCCCGCGTCACGAGCCATCGGCAAGGTCGCGGCGCTCCTGCTCGCCGGGATCGGGATCATGATGATCCGCAGCGGCATCGCCGTGATGATCCAGACGATGCGGCCCTAGCGCTATCCCCCGGTCTGGGAGAGGGCAATCAGGCGGCTTCCGGCGGCGCCGAGCTCGAGGTGGTGCCGCTCGGGCTTGACGAGGACGGCCTCGCGGATCGCGGCTGCGATCGCGGCATCCGAGGCGCCCGCGCGCAGCGCCGTGCGCAGGTCGACCTCGTCGTCCCCGAACAGGCAGAGGCGCAGGTGCCCCCGCGCCGTGAGGCGGACGCGGTTGCAGCGGTCGCAGAAGTTGTGCGAGAGCGGCGTGATGAATCCGATGCTTCCCGGCGCGCCGGCGTAGCGGAAGTAGGTCGCGGGGCCGTTCCCCGCCGGCGGGGTCTCGGGGATGAGCGCATCGATCGCGGAGAGCCGCTCGTGGATCTGATTGGAGGAGAGGAACCGGTAGGGCTGGGAGTCCGCGTTGCCGATCAGCGGCATCATCTCGATGAAGCGCACGTGCCAGGGCCGCTCGCGCGTCATGCGTGCGAAGTCCTCGATCTCGTCCTCGTTCACCCCGCGCATGGCGACCACGTTGATCTTGATCGGCGCGAGGCCCGCCGCCTCGGCGGCGGCGATCCCCGCGAAGACCTTCTCGATGTCACCGCCCCGCGTGATCTCCCGGAACCGGTCGGCGCGCAGGCTGTCGAGGGAGATGTTGACGCGGTCCACGCCCGCGGCGCGCAGCTCGGCCGCCATCGGGGCGAGCAGGAGCGCGTTGGTGGAGAGAGAGATCTCCTCGACCTCGGGGATCGCGCGCAGCAGCCGGACCAGCGTCGTCAGGTCCGGCCGCACCGTCGGCTCGCCGCCCGTCAGGCGGATCCGCCGCACGCCCATCCGGGCGAGGATGCCGGCGAGGCGGGCCATCTCCTCGTACGAGAGCACATCGGCCTTCTCGACCCATTCCATCCCGTCCGGAATGCAGTAGACGCACTTCATGTTGCAGCGGTCGGTGACCGAGAGCCGGACGTAGGTGATCTGCCGTCCGAAGGGGTCTTGAAAGTTCGTTTCCATGTCTCTAGCGGCGACTCCGTGATTCTCGCCCGAACCCGCGGGCTTGTCCATCGAGGCTTCGCCGGGCGAACGATCGGGATCGGGGGCGGACGGCTCTGGACATTGCTGCCGGCCTGTGGAACCCTTGGCGGGTCCGACCGAACCGTTCCCTAGGTAGATCGCGGGGCTCATGCCATTATCCCATCGGAGAGGGGATTCTTGACGACGCTTGTGATCGGAGCCTGGGTGGCCACCTTGGCGTGGCTGGTGACCGGGTTCCTGGTTTTTCGGTTCGCCATCGAGAGGACCCTGCGCGACAGGGGCGTCCCCAAGCCCTTCGGTTTTCACCCGCCGAGCTTCATCGGCAACCAGTCGCGGGAGCTCACCGCCTACCGCGTGAAGCGCCTGGGCGCGGGCCGTAGCATCGGCTGGTGGCGCTTCATGATGGCGTGGCGGGTGCTCTTCGGCCTGCTCGCGATCGCCTCGCTCGTCCTCACCTTCGTCGCCGCGCTCGAGATCGTCTAGCGCACATCGCAGAGGACGTGGGCGGCGCGCTCGTGAACGCGCTTCAGGACTTGTCGATCTCTCCGGCGATGTGGCCCAGCTCGGGAAGCACCAGCCGCTCGAGCGCGAGGCGCACCGCTGCGGTGGATCCCGGGACCGAGAAGACCACCGTATCGCCCACGAGACCGGCGACGGCCCGCGAAAGCATCGCCGCGGATCCGATCTCCTGGTAGGAGAGCGCGCGGAAGAGCTCGCCGAACCCGTCGAGGCGCCGCTCGAGCAGGGACGCGACCGCCTCGTAGGTCCGGTCCCGCTTCGAGATCCCCGTTCCCCCGTTGAGGACGATCGCGCGGACGTCGGGCCGCGCCGCGAGCGCGCGCACGGCGTCCCGCACCGCGTCGGGCTCGTCCTTCAGGATGAGGGCCTCGCGGACCGCGTGGCCCGCCTTCTCGAGCAGATCGCGCGCGAGCCGACCGCTCGTGTCATCGGCGGAGGTGCGGGTGTCGCTGACCGTCACGATCGCGACGCCGACGGACGACGGGGCCTTGCGATGATGTTCCTCGCGGCTCATATCGACGGCGCGAGCGGGCCGGGCCTCCGAGCGGCGCGGGCGCTACAGGGACGCGAGATAGCGGACCAGGGTCCGCACCCCGGCGCCGGTGCCGCCCTTGCGGGCCATCGGCGTCTCCCTCTCCTGGAAGGCGGGGCCCGCGATATCCATGTGCGCCCAGGGCGTCTTCTCGTCCACGAACTCCTGCAGGAAGAGCCCGGCGGTCAGCGCGCCGCCCCAGCGCTCGCCGCTGTTGCGCAGGTCCGCGACGTCCGACGCCATGATCTCCAGGTACTCCTCGTACAGCGGCAGCGGCCACATCTTCTCGCCCACCTCGGCGCCCGTATCGCAGATCGCCTCGACGAGCTTCATGTCGTTGCCCATCACGCCGGAAGCCAGAGGGCCCAGGGCGACGACGCACGCGCCCGTCAGGGTCGCGAGGTCGATGATGGCGTCGGGCTTGTGCGTCTGCGCGTAGGCCAGGGCGTCGATCAGCACGAGACGCCCCTCGGCGTCGGTGTTGGTGACCTCAACGGTCTTCCCGCGCATTGTCTTGAGGACGTCGCCGGGCTTGTAGGCTCGCCCGCCGATCATGTTCTCGGTCATCGCCATGAAGCCGTGGACCTCCACCTTGGCGTCCACCTCGGCGAGCGCCGAGATCGCCGCCAGGACCGCCGCGGCCCCCGACATGTCGCACTTCATGGTCTCCATGAAGCCCGTCGGCTTGAGGTTCAGCCCCCCCGAGTCGAACGTGATCCCCTTGCCGACCAGCGCGATGCGCTTCTTCGCCTTGCCGCCCTTCGGACGGTAGACGAGATGGATGAGCTTGGGCGGTTCCGAGCTTCCCGCGTTGACCGCGAGGAACGCGCCCATGCCGAGCTTCTCGAGGTCTTTCTTCTCGAGGATCTTGATGGTGATCCCCTTCGCGCGCGCTACGGCCGAGGCGCGCTTCGCCATCTCGGTCGGCGTCATGACCCCCGCGGGCTCGGTCACCAGATCGCGCGCGAGGATCGTCGCCGCGCTCGTGGCGTCGCCGACCCGGATCCCTTCCTTCACCTCGGAGGGCGCGATGTCGGTCACGATCGTGACTTCCTCGGCGGGATGCGACTTCTTCGAGTCCTCATTGAGGTAGCGGTCGAACTTGTAGGTGCCCAGGCGCACGCCCTCGACGAGACCGACGACGCGGTCGCGCGGCGAGATCGCCCCGGCGCCCTCTCCCGGGATCGTCATGGCGAGATGGCCCACGCGGGCGACCTCGGCCTTGCGGGCGGCGATCGCCACCGCGTCGCGCAGCATCGCGGGGCCGAACTTCTCCTTCTTGCCCAGGCCCACGACGATGTAGCGCCGCGCGGGGAACTGGCCGTTCGAATTCATGACGACCGCCTGGCCGCCCTTGCCCTCGAACCGCTCGTCGGCGAGGGCCGCGCTCAGGCTGTCGCGCAGCTTCTTGTTGGTGATGCCCGCGGGGGTCTTCTGCCCGTGGAACATGAAGACCGCCGCGGCATCCGCGGAGATCTGATCGAGGTCCCTCTTCGTCGTCCCAAAGCTAGTCAAGCCATCCCTCCGACCGTGAACGGTTCTTTCCCTGGGCCGCCGCGCCCGGCAGCTCCGCCAGGATGCGCGCCACGTCCTCCGCGATCTGCTCCGGCATGAGCCCGATCTCCGACAAGAGCTCGTCCCGCGAGCCGTGATCCACGAAGCGGTCCGGCAAACCCTTGTGGCGGAGGACCCGCGGCATCTCCCCCGACTCGGCGAGCGATTCGTAGACGGCGGCGCCGAAGCCGCCCGTGACCGTGTTCTCTTCGAGCGTGACGATCGCCTCGTAGCGCCGCGCGAGGGCGGACAGGAGAGGCGCGTCGAGGGGCTTCACGAACCGCGCGTTGACGACGCCGACCTTCACGCCCTTCTCGAGGAGGCGCCGGCGGACGTCGAGCGCGGTCTCGACCATCGTCCCCACGGCGAGCATCACCAGCCGCTCGCCGTCTTCCAGCTCTTCCCACGAGCCGATCGGAATCACCTTCATCGGCTGCTTCGGATCGAAGCGGGCCGGCACGTTGTCGCGCGGATAGCGCAGCGCGAACGGGGACGTGGTGTGCTTCACGGCCGTCCAGAGAAGGTCCCGCAGCTCGTTCCCGTCCCGTGGGGCCGCCACCACCATGTTGGGGATCATGCGCAGATAGGTCAGATCGAAGGCGCCGTGGTGCGTCGGCCCGTCCGCCCCGGCGAGCCCTCCCCGGTCGAGCGCAAAGACGACGGGGAGGTTCTGCAGACAGACGTCGTGGATGGTGTGATCGAGCGCTCTCTGCAGGAACGTCGAGTAGATCGCGGCGACCGGACGGAAGCCCTCCGCGGCGAGACCGCCGGCGAAGGTCACGCCGTGGCCCTCCGCGATCCCGACATCGAAGCAGCGGTCGGGGAACTGCTTCTGGAACTTGGTCAGCCCGGTGCCTCCGAGCATCGCCGCCGTGATCGCGATCAGCTTCTTGTCGTTCTGCGCGATCTCGCACATCGTGTCGCCGAACACGGAGGTGTACGCGGGCGGGGTCGGCACGACGGGCTTCTTCTTGCCGGTGTCGACCTCGAAGGGCGTCATGCCGTGATAGCCGTCGGGGTCCGCCTCGGCGAACGCGTAGCCCTTCCCCTTGTGCGTCAGCGTGTGCAGGAGGATGGGCCCGCGCAGGTCCTTCAGGTTGGCGAGGACGGAGAGGAGCTGATCCAGATCGTGCCCGTCCACGGGCCCGTAGTAGTGGAACCCGAGCGCCTGGAAGAGGGCGCCGGGCACGAGCGCGCCCTTGAGCCCCTGCTCGAGCCGCTTCGCGAGAACTGACGCGGAGTCCCCCACGGCGGGGACGCGCCCGAGCAGCGAGTAGATCTCGGCCTTCATCTTCGAATAGTAGGGATGCGTCGTCAGGCTCGTCAGGTAGTGCGAGATCGCCCCGACGTTGGGGCTGATCGACATGGCGTTGTCGTTGAGGACGACGAGCAGGTCGCGGTTGCTGTGACCGGCGTTGTTCATCGCCTCGAAGGCGAGCCCGCCCGTCATGGCGCCGTCGCCGACGACCGCGACGACCTTGTTCTTGCGCCCCGCGAGATCGCGGGCGGCGGCGAATCCCAGCGCCGCCGAGATCGCGGTCGAAGCGTGCCCCGCGCCGAAGTGGTCGTACTCCGACTCCGAGCGCTTCAGAAAGCCGCTGACGCCCTGGTACTGACGGATCGTCCACATCCGGTCGCGGCGGCCGGTGAGGATCTTGTGCACGTAGGCCTGGTGGCCCACGTCCCAGATGATCTTGTCCTCGGGGGGGGCGAAGGTCTTGTGGAGCGCGAGCGTCAGCTCGACGACGCCGAGGCTCGAGGCGAAGTGTCCGCCCTTGGTGGAGACCAGCCGGATGATGAATTCGCGGATCTCCTCCGCCAGTACCTTGAGCTCGGCGGGTCCGAGCTTCGCGACGTCGGCGGGGGACTCTATCTGGTCGAGATAGGACACTTTGGGGTCCTTTCTCTCGGCGCGTGCAAATTCACCGGGGATGGCGTCTTCCATGGGGTTCCGGGCCCCTCCACGTCACGGGCCTAACTGGCGGAGTATAGCATTCACCGAAGTCTCAGGGGGCGAGCCGCAAGCGCCGAGTGCCCAGGACCCGGCCGCGATCGAGTGGTAAGTGCCCAGGATAAGCCGCGGGGGCGATCGATCGGAAAGTGCCCAGGATAAGCCGCGGCCGCGCAGCGGCCGTCGGCTTCATCAGGGCCGGGTGACGCCCGGCCCGGCCGCCCTACTTGAAGCCGGCGAAAACGGCACGATCCCCGTAGCAGTAGAGGCACTCGACCTCGTGGAAGGCCGCCTTGCGCAGGGCGTACAGGGTATCCGCGATCGATTCGCGCTCGCGCGAGTCGGGAGACCGGTAGTCGGCCGGGGGGCCGCCCGCCGCGCTCGCGGCCGCCATCTCGTCCGCGCGCAGCTCGCGCACCGCCTGGGCGATCCGCGGGGAGGCGATCTTCACGCGATCGCCGAAGAGGAAGATCCCGCCGTCGGCGAGCGCTTGATGGACCCTCGCGTAGAGGCGGTGCTTCTCGACCGGGGCGACGTGGCGCAGCGCTGCCGCCGACGCCGCGATATCGTGCCCCGCGCCGAACGAGACCGTGAGCATGTCCCCGCAGGCGAGCTCGACCCTTCCTTCGTAGAAGCCGAGCCGGCCCTCCACCAGCCCGAGGCGGGTCTCGTCGCGATCGATCCCGCGCAGGCTCGCGCCCCGGAACCGGTCCATGAGAAGCGGCGCCAGATCGCCATCGCCGACGCCGAGGTCGAGGATCGAGCGAGCCTCCGGCCGGAGCTTGCCCGCGACGGTGGCGATGAACGCGGAGATCTCCGCGGATTTCCAGGATCGAGTCATGGCGGTGGCGTCAGCCGATCGCGAGCATGCGGTCCAGCGCGAGGCGCGCCCGGCTCAGGACGGGCTCGGGCACGACCACTTCGTTGACCACCTCGCCCGCGTCCAGATGCTCGAGCACATAGAGCAGGTGCTGCGGATCGACCCGGTTCATGGTCGAGCAGAGACAGACGCCGGGCAGGAGCGACGTCACCATCTTGTCCGGGTTCTGCTTCTTGAGGCGGTTCACCAGGTGGATCTCCGTGCCGATCGCCCACGAGGTGCCGGCCGGCGCTTCCGTCACCTTCTTGATGATGTAGCTGGTGGATCCCACGAAGTCCGCCGCCTGCACGACCTCGAGCGGACACTCGGGGTGCACGAGGATCTGGATTCCGGGGAAGTTCTTCCGGTAGGCGTCCACCTGCTCTCTCCGGAAGCGGGTGTGGACCTGGCAGTGTCCCTTCCAGAGATAGATGCGCGCCCTGCGGACGGCCTCCGGCGTGTTGCCTCCCAGCGGGAGGGCGGGATCCCACAGGAGCGTGTCGGCGAGCGCGATCCCCTTCGCAACGGCGGTGTTCCGGCCCAGGTGCTGGTCCGGGAAGAAGAAGAGGCGCGGCCGCTGCGCGAGCGCCCAGTCGTAGACGGCCCCCGCGTTCGAGGAGGTGCAGACGGCGCCCCCTCGGTCCCCGACGAAGGCCTTGATTGCGGCGGTCGAGTTCACGTACGTGATCGGCATCACTTCGGCGTCGAGCGCGGAGCCGGCGCCCGCACCCGAACCTGTGCCCGCATCCGATCCTGTGGCCGCGCCCGCGCCCGCATTCGCGTCCTTCGCGCGCGGCGCGCCCGCGAGGGCGCCCATCATTTCGTCCCAGGCGGTCTCCACCTGGTCGATCTCGGCCATGTCGGCCATCGAGCAGCCCGCGGTCAGGTCCGGCAGGATCACGCGCTGGTGCGGCGCGGCGAGGATGTCTGCCGACTCCGCCATGAAGTGCACCCCGCAGAAGACGATGTACTTCGACTCGTGACGCTGGCTCGCCTGGCGCGCGAGACCGTACGAGTCGCCGGTCAGGTCGGCGAACTGGATCACTTCGTCGCGCTGGTAGTGATGGCCGAGGATCAGCAGATCCTTCCCCAGCCTCCGCCGGACCTCGGGAATGCGCGCAACCGCCTCTTCTTCGGTGAGCTTCGCGCTCGGGTCGAATGTGGCGAGCTCAGCCACGGCGCCTCATTTGTGCGCCCACTTCTGGATCTCGTCAGGGCGCGTGCCGCCGAGCTGGAGGAGCTTCTCTTTGGGGAAGACCATCTCCGCGCGCGTGGTCGGTGCGAACTCGAAGTTCGAGGAGAGGAAGATCGCCTCTTCCGGGCAGACCTCCTCGCAGTAGCCGCACATGATGCAGCGCAGCATGTTGATGTCGAACCGCTCCGGCCCCTTCTCGACGTTCGTCGAGAGCTCGCGGGCCTCGATCGTGATCGCCTCGGGCGGGCAGACGAACTGGCAGAGCTGGCAGGCCACGCACTTGATCCGCCCCGTCTGGTCCGACACCAGCACCGGGATCCCGCGGAAGCGCGGCGAGAGCACGGGGCGCTGCTCCGGATACTGGAGGGTCACCTTCTTGCGGAAGAGGTGCTTGAAGGTCAACGCCAGTCCGCGCGCGACTTCCGGCAGATAGATCCGCTCCCAGAAGTTGAGCTCGCGCCGCTTCACTTGGATCGCCATGACTTTGATTCTAAAGGAGTTGAGAATGCCGGTCAAACGGGAGGAAGAGCGGCGGCGACCCTGGCGCCGAGGTCGCTCAGGGTTCCCGAGTTGTCGATGACGACGTCGGCGAGCATGAAGGTCTGCGTGAGCTGCTGCGCCGCGGCGTCGGTGGAGTTCTCCAGGCTCTCCTTGCGGGCGAACTCCTCGAGGGTCGTGCCGTCCCCGGCGCGGGCGCGCACGCGGGAGCGATCGAAGCGGACCGCGATCGGCGCGTTGACCCCGACCAGCACGAACCCGGCGAGACGGCGCAGGACGGCGACCTCGGCGGGATTGCGGATGGAGTCCACGATGGCGTTCACGCCGGACGGCACGTGGATGAGCCACGGGGAGGAGCCGCTCCCCCTTTCTTCGGGGACGGCACCCCCCGGGCCCACGATCTTGGCGACGATCCGCTCCGCGAGCGCCCCCGGGCCCTGCGCCGCGCGCAGCTCGTTGCCGACGCGAATCAGGTTCTCGCGCGTATGGTCGAGCCCGCGCAGGGTCGCTTCCTCCCGGACGACGTCGGAGAGAGAATGATAGGAATACCCGCGGGCGCGCAGGATGTTCGCGACCTCGCCCTTGCCCGCGGCGTTGGGACCCGTCAAACCCACGATGCTCATGGCTGTTTGCGCCTCCGGGGAGCGCATGTCATAGTGACCGCCGCATGCGAAAAACCCCTGCGATCGCGGCGGCGTGCCTTGCCGCGTCCCTCACGGCGCTCGCGGCCGCGGTTCCCGACGTGGATCTCAAGATCGACATCGCGCTCGCGCCCGGAGCCGTCAAGGCGGGATCGAAGTCCGAGGCCGTGGTGACGCTGACGCCGCCGTCGGGTATCCACGTCAACCAGTATCCCCCGATCCGCCTCACGCTCGAAAGCGCGCCTCCCGTGATCTTCGAGCCGGACAGCTACAAGCTCGGCCTCGACGCGATGCCGGACAATCCCGAGAAGAATCCCTTCAAGACGATCGACCCGATCAAGGTGCGCTTCCGCGTGGCGCCGCACGCTTCGGACGCGAAGATCGCGGTCAAGGGGAAGCTCAAGTTCTTCTACTGCGTGGCCGCGAGCGGCTACTGCGCCCCGGGAACGAAGGACGTGACGTTCACCGTCCCCGTCGCCGCCGGTCCCTAGCGCGCCGTCCCGCGCCGTCGAGCGGGCGCCCTTCCTAATCCCAGACGATGCCGCGCCGGGCGAGGGCCACCGGCAGGGGCTTGCCGCCCGCCTTCGTGAGCGCCGCCTCGACGCTCGCGCGGCGTCCCGCGCGCACGATGAAGGCGACACAGCCGCCCCCGCCCGCGCCGCAGACCTTCCCGCCGATCGCGCCCGCGCGCCGCGCCGCCCGCATGAGCGAGGCGATGCGCGGGGTCTCCACGAGCGGCGAGAGACGTCGCCGCGCGCGCCCTTCGAGGTCGAGAGCCTCTCCCGCGGCGTCCCAGTCCGAGGCGAGCAGGGCGCGCCGCATCCCCGACGCCGCCTCCACGATCGCCTGCATGTGGACGGCCACCTTCCTCTCCCCGGAGATCCGGCGCCGGATCATGTCCCAGTTGCTCATCCCCGAGGCGCGCGACTTGCCCGAATCGCACAGGACGACGCGCGAGGCGAACGAGCCCGCGTCGATCGGGATCGGCTCGCGCCGCACGCGGCCCGACTCGAGATGCAGCGCCATCGCCCCGCCGTAGAACGCGGGGTAGTAGTCCTGGATCCCGGCGGGGATCCGGATGACCTTCACTTCCTCGTCGCGGATGAAGGGGATGAGCTTCTCGCCGTCCAGCCGCCGCCCGCAGAGCCGTCCCAGCGCGGCCCCCGCGGCGATCGCGAGGGTCGACGAGCCGCCCAGGCCTGATCCCGCGGGCGCCTCGCAGCTCGATTCGAGACGCACGCCGCGCCGCGGGCCGAGCGTCCCGGCGAGCCGGGCCAAAAGCTCCAGCTTCTCGCCCACGCGCACGGGCCTCGCCATCGGCCGGACCGCGCGCAGGCCCCGATCGCGCGAGATCAGCTCCATGCGGCCGCCGCTCGCGGATCGCGCTTCCACGCGCGCGCGCAGCTCGATCGACACGTTCACGGTCATCGCGCCGTCGTGGAGCAGATAGAGAGGCCAGATGTCGAGGGTGCCCCCGGCCAGGTCGATGCGCGAAGGAGCGGAAGCGGCAGCGCGGCTCATGCGAGAGGGGGGCGGCTACTCTTCGTCGTCGAAGAGATCGTCGTCGTCATCGTCCTCGTCGTCGTCCTCGTCGCCGACGTCCTCGTCGTCGACCTCGAGGCCCTCGCCTTCGTCGTCGCCGTCGTCGTCTTCGTCGTCGTCATCGTCCCACTCGTCCTCGTCGTCGTCATCGTCCTCCTCGGCCTCATCGCCGAGACGATGCACCGCGAGAGGCGGCGCGGGGAGCGGGAACGCAGCGGGCGCGTCTCCGAGCGCGGCGTCCTTTTGCGGGTCGGTCCGCTCGCGGTGCGCGGCGAGGATCCCGAGAGCCTCGTTTTCCAGGCCCTCGGGGACGGCCACGCGGATCTCGCCCACGTTGTTGGGATAGACGAGGTTGGGGACGTCGTAGGTCAGGGTCGAGGGAATGCCGTAGGTTCCGAGCAGGGACTGCACCACTTTGGCCTCGCCGGCGTTCGTCAGGCGCGCGATGATCGTGTCGCTCAGGAGGGCACCTTGGCGGCGTCCAGTCGCGAGGCGCTCCCCTCGCGCAGCGCGTGAACGAGCACGAGCTGCAGGAGGGCGCCCGAGAGCAGCAGGATCAGCACCGCGAAGGACGCGATCTTGACCGTGCGCCAGCGGAAAGGGCCGAACGTGCGTCTCTCCGGGAATGCGAGGAGCTGTCCTCGCGGCTCC
>Ga0207644_10000589_pt1 | contig 23204 bp, 22 predicted proteins | sample KBSS73metaG_FD_184326 | JGI IMG/M metagenome (GOLD analysis project Ga0207644, IMG submission 184326) | Switchgrass rhizosphere microbial communities from Kellogg Biological Station, Michigan, USA - KBS S7-3 metaG (SPAdes) (version 2) | ecosystem: Host-associated > Plants > Roots > Rhizosphere... | reverse complement strand
CGCCAAAGCGATCGCCGCCGCCACCACCGCCAAAGCGATCGCCGCCGCCGCGGTATCCACCGCCGCCGCCACCGCCAAAGCGATCACCGCCGCCGCCGAAGCCGCCGCGGTCACCATAGCTGCTGCTTTCACCACCGAAGAAATCGTCGCGCTTGTCACGGCCGCGACTACCGCGGTCCCCCTTACGCCCTTTATCGAAACCCATACCCGTCTAAATTCCTTGTGCCCGCAATCCTTTAGAACCAACGCGCTGGGCCCAAAGAGCGCAACCGGTCAGGCACGTCATTTGCTCACGCACCATTCAGCACCCTACAGGAAAAAAGCGTGCGTCTCCAGTGGCTGCGGAATGAGGACCGTGGCATGGGCGCAAGCAGTGGGCCGGAAGGTCTGCTAAGAGGTATGAATTGAGCTTCGGGACGAGTGAATGAGCATCTATTTCCATGAGGAAGACCTGCCCACGGACGTGAGTTTTCGCGATGGCCCGATTGCCGTCGATACCGAGGCCATGGGCCTGTACCCGGCACGCGACAGGCTCTGCCTGGTCCAGCTTTCTGACGGCAGCGGGGACGAGCACCTCGTCCGATTCGCAAAGGGCAGCGATTATGCCGCGCCGAACCTGAAGGCGCTCCTTTCCGACCCCAGTCGGTTAAAGCTTTATCACTTCGCCCGCTTCGACGTCGGGATCATGCAATATTACCTCGGGATCATGGCCGCGCCGCTTTACTGCACCCGCACGGCGTCCCGGCTCATCAGGACCTACACCGACCGTCATGGCCTCAAGGAATTGGTCAAGGAGATGCTGAACTTCGACTTGTCGAAGCAGCAGCAGACGAGCGACTGGGGCGCACCGGAAATCAACGATGCGCAGCGCGAATATGCCGCAAGCGACGTTCGCTATCTCCACCAGCTTAAGGAGAGGCTGGACGAACGGCTGGCCCGAGAGGGGCGGACAGAGCTTGCTCAGGCCTGCTTCGACTTCCTTCCGAATCGTGCTCTCCTCGACCTTGCGGGTTGGGCAGAGCAGGACATCTTCGCCCACGACGGTTGATCCATGTCGGACCTGGCCAACAGAGACAGAGCGGACAAGCAGCGCTGGGCAGTGCCGGGGAGCTCGCACGACCGTATCATCCGATTCGCCAAGGTCGCGCTGCCGAGCGCCGTCGGAGTCGTCATTGCTTTTCTCGCGATGGCGCCCCTGGAGAAGAAAGGCGACGTCAGTTTCATTCTCGACAAGAACGAGGTTGAGAATGCTCCCGAGCGCATGCGGGTCGAGCGGGCCCGATACGTCGGTGAAGACAATCGCGGCCAGAAATTCCTGATCATCGCGAATCGCGCACGGCAGCGTAGCTCCGAGGAACCGATCGTCGACATTTGGGGGATGATGGCCAAACTGGGACTCGCTCAGGGCCCGGTAACTGTCGCCGCCAACCAGGGCCGCTACAACCTCGACCAACAGAAGGTGTCCGTACCAGGACCTGTCCGGGTTGCCGGCCCGGAAGGCGAGCAACTCCTGACGCAGAATGCTACCGTCGACTTCAAAACGCATATGTTGAGCAGCGACGGAGGAGTGAGCGGCCGCATGGAACTGGGCCAGTTCGAAGCCGGACGGCTTCGCGCGAACCTGGAGAGCCGGACCATCGTCCTCGACGGCGGCACTCGCTTGAAAATCGTGCAAGGGGCAGTCAGATGAGGCCGATGCGTCGCCGTGCGGTTCTGCTTGTGCCTTTTGCTCTTGCCTGCACGGCAGCTGCCGTTGCGCAGCAATCGCAAGAACCGATTTCGGCGCTCAAGGGCCACAATGCCAACGCTCCGATCGACGTCGCGTCAGACAGGCTCGAGGTGCAGGACCGGGCCGACCGGGCGGTCTTCGTTGGTAATGTTCATGTGAAGCAGGCCGAGTTGACGCTCGACACCGCGCGCCTGAGCGTCGCTTATTCGAGCGGTCAGGGCGTGCAGATCCAGCGGCTCGACGCGAGCGGTGGCGTGACGGTGCGCAGCCCCTCCGAGACCGCCACCGGCACGTTCGGCATCTACGACCTCGACCGCAAGCTCATCACCCTCGTGGGCGACGTGCGCCTCCAGCGGAATGGATCTGAGATCAACGGCCAGCGGCTCGTCATCGACCTCGATTCCGGTCGTGCGGTAATCGAAGGCGGTCCGGCTGGCGTTGGTCAGAGTGGCGGCCGGGTCACCGGCCACTTCACGGTGCCGCAGAAGAACGGCGGCCGATGAACGAAACCATCACCCGCCCCAAGCCCGCCACCGAGCCGCGGCTGGCGAGCGGTGGCCTTGAAGTTCGCTCGATCGCAAAGGCATACGACCGCCGCGCCGTCCTTCACGACGTTTCGCTCGACGTGCACCGGGGCGAGGTCGTCGGTCTTCTGGGACCGAACGGCGCCGGCAAAACGACGTGCTTTTACTCCGTGATGGGCCTGGTGAAGCCGGATGCCGGTCGGATCTTCCTGGACGGGCAGGACATCACCGATCTTCCGATGTACCGGCGGGCCATCCTTGGGCTGGGCTATCTTCCGCAAGAAACCTCGATCTTTCGCGGCCTCACCGTCGAGCAGAACATCATGGCTGTTCTCGAGGTCTCGGAGCCGGACAAGACCGCGCGCCGCGCCAGGCTGGAACAGCTGCTCGGCGAGTTCGGCCTGACGCACCTCCGGGAATCGGCGGCAATGTCCTTGTCCGGCGGCGAGCGACGGCGCTGCGAGATTGCCCGGGCGCTGGCCGCCGATCCCTCGATCATGCTCCTTGATGAGCCGTTCGCGGGAATCGATCCGATTTCGATCGCCGACATCCGCGAGCTTGTCCGCGAGCTGAAGAAGCGTGACATCGGCGTCCTAATCACCGACCACAACGTCCGTGAGACGCTGGATATCGTCGACCGCGCCTGCATCATTTACGACGGACAGGTGCTGTTTGCCGGTACTCCGCAGGCCCTCGTGGCCGATCATGAAGTTCGCCGACTTTATCTCGGCGAGAGCTTCGCCCTTTAATCCTTTCCCGCTAGTCTCTTAGGCATGGCTCTGGGCCCACGCCTCGACATTCGCCAGACCCAGTCTCTGGTCCTGACGCCGCAGCTGACGCAGGCGATCCGGCTGCTGCAGCTTTCAAACCTAGAGCTTGAAGCAGTCATCGCGGAGGAAATGGCCAAGAACCCACTGCTCGAAGGCTCATCGGCTGATGATGACAGCGGAGGCGACGCTCCGGTCGCGGAGGTTGCTGAGACTGGCGACGAACCGGCCGAGCCCGGCGCGGACGAGCTTATGATCTCGTCTGATGGGACCCAGGATCAGCCGCTCGATTTCGACTGGAACAGCGAGGCGCTGGAAAACGATAGCTTCGCCGATGTCGGCGGAGGCGGTGGCGGAGATGGGGAGGGGCCCGATTTCGAGCGGATCGAATATGCTGCCAACTCGCTCGCCGAGCATCTCCAGAACCAGCTCCACGGAGCCGCCGGTCAAATCGGCGATCTTGCCCGGGCGATTGCCGAAATGTTGGACGAGACCGGTTATCTGCCCCTCTCCGTCCGGGAAATCGCAGAGGTCACCGGAGCGTCGGCAACGATAGTCGAGCAAGCGCTGGCGGTGGTGCAGGAGCTGGAACCGGCGGGAGTCGGGGCCCGGAACCTCGCTGAATGTCTTGCTCTGCAAGCGAAGGCGGTGGACCGATACGACCCAGCGATGGCGCGGCTGATCGATAATCTCGACCTGCTCGCGAAGGGCCGGATGGGGGATCTCAAGCGAATCTGTGGCGTGGATGACGAGGACCTCGCCGACATGGTGAGGGAACTGCGCGCCTACGATCCCAAGCCCGGCTGCCAATTCTCCGCCAAGGGCACCGAGACCGTTACGCCGGACGTGTTCGTTCGCCGCTCGCGGACAGGTTACGCGGTCGAGCTGAATCAAGCGACATTGCCGCGCCTGCTCGTCAATCGCCGTTACTATCAGGAGCTGAAGAGCGGTCCGAACGATAAGGCTTCACGGGCCTGGCTGAGCGAATGCCTGGCCAGCGCGAGCTGGCTGGTGAAAGCGCTCGACCAACGCGCCCGGACCATCGTCAAGGTCGTCAGCGAGATCGTGAAGCGCCAGCAGGGCTTCTTCGAAACCGGCGTGTCGGCCATGAAACCCATGACGCTGCGCGAAGTGGCCGAGGCGATCGAGATGCACGAATCGACCGTCAGCCGCGTCACCTCGAACAAATATCTCCTTTGCGACCGCGGCCTGTTCGAGCTCAAATATTTCTTCAGCTCGGGCGTCGCCTCGACGGAGGTCGACGGCGAAGGTGCGTCCGCCGAAGCCGTGAAGGCAGCGATCCGCGACATCATTGAGGCTGAAGCGGAGGTGCTGAGCGACGATGCGATCGCAGGCCTTCTGAAGCAGCGCGGCTTCGATTGCGCCCGGCGCACCGTGGTCAAATATCGCGAGGCTATGGGAATCGGATCGTCGGTCCAACGGCGCCGGCAGCGGAAGATCGTCGGCGCGGCCTAAACGCCGTTCGTCAGTCGCGCCCAGATTGGGAGGTGGTCCGAGGCGCGGCGTGCCGAAGGACTCATGTGCACTCCCGCCGCATCGATCCGAAAGCTTCGGTCCACGATGATCCGGTCGAGGGCGGCCACCGGATGGCGCGAGTGAAAGCTGGGCCCTGTCGGCGCGATGTGGAAGCCGGGTCCAAGGTCGTGGAGGAAGCCGCCCACGTCCCGCCATTCATTCGTGTCGCCCATCAGAATCGTAGGCATCTGCTGACGGCGCCGTGACACTGCCTCGAGGATCGCGCGGATCTGACGGCGGCGCCACAATCCCGAGAGGTCGAGGTGCATGCCGATGACGCGCACGGGCCTGTCGCCGATGAGGAGCTCGGCGAGCACTGCGCCGCGCGGTTCAAAGGTCGGAAGTTCAAGCGTGGCGCAGTCGAGCACGCCGATATGCTGCTTCACCAGGATGGCGTTGCCGTGCCAGCCCATGTTCCGTGTGTTGATCTTCAGCATGGCATCAACGCGCTTGCCGCCCGGCATCCGGTCGAGCACACGGCGGTGCTTCACGCCGAACGCGACCGGTTTGTACATTCCGTGATCGTCGATCAGCTCATGCGGAACGGCCGCGCCTCGCCCGCCGAAGCGCTTGTCCGCTTCCTGCAACGCAATGATGTCCGCATCGATTTCATGCAGGACGTCGAGCACACGCTGCGGGTCGCGCTTGCGATCCGTGCCGATCGCCTTGCGGACATTGTAGCTTGCAACAGTGATGCACGGTGAAGCGGTCACGCTAGCGCGAACCCCAACAGCTGAAGGCGGTTCCTTAAACGTCCAGGTTCGCAACGCTGAGCGCGTTCTCCTGGATGAACTCCCGTCGCGGCTCGACGATGTCGCCCATCAGCCGGGTGAAGATCTCGTCGGCGACGTCCGCCTGCGCGACTTCGACTCGAAGAAGCGAGCGGTTGTCGGGATCTAGCGTGGTCTCCCAAAGCTGCTCCGCGTTCATTTCGCCAAGACCTTTGTATCGGCTGATCGACAGACCCCTGCGGCCGGCCGCAAACACTGCTTCAAGTAATTCGGACGGACGGCTCACCGTCACCGTTTTGCCCTTCGTTTCGGCTTCCGGCGCCTGTTCGTCTGCTTCGACGCCCTCGACCGGCTCTGCCTTCTGGTCCTCGACCGCCGCAGCCTTCTTCAGCGTCTTCAGAACGGCGGGGGTCGCATAGACAGCGGCCTGCTCAGTCGCGAGAGCCGCCAGTTTGCGCGCCTCGGCCGAGACGAGGAAGCTCTTCTCGAAAACGTAAGCATCGGTGACGCCACGCCACAGCCGGCGTAGGAGATACCCGCCTTCCGCGACAAGCTCGCCGGACCATTGTGCCTCTTCGTCCGAACGGCCGAGCCATTCGGCGGCCGCCAGAATCGCTTTTCCCTGCCCCGCACTATCGAGATTCGGCTTCAAAGCCCCATTGAGCGCCAACGCTTCGATCAGCGCTGGATCATATTTGCGGGGAGCATAACGCATGAGCGTCCGCAGGCGCCGCGCATGTTCGACCACGCTGCGCAGGTCCTGGCCGGAGTGCGAACCGTCCGCGGCCTCGAGAATCAGGCCGTCTAGACCGGCTTCGACCAGATATTCGTCGAGCGCAGCATCGTCCTTGAGATAAACCTCGGAGCGTCCGCGGGAGACCTTGTAGAGAGGCGGCTGAGCGATCAGCAGGTGCCCCGCCTCGATCAGCTCAGGCATCTGCCGATAGAAAAGGGTCAGCAAAAGCGTACGGATGTGCGCGCCGTCGACGTCGGCGTCCGTCATGATCACGATCTTGTGATAGCGCAGCTTGCTGAGGTCGAACTCTTCGCGCCCGATACCCGTGCCAAGCGCCTGGATGATCGTTCCGATCTCCTTCGATGACAGCATCCGGTCGAACCGTGCGCGCTCGACGTTCAGGATCTTGCCCTTGAGCGGCAGGATCGCCTGGAACTTGCTGTCACGACCCTGCTTCGCAGAGCCGCCGGCGCTGTCACCCTCGACCAGGAACAGCTCCGACTTAGCCGGATCGCGCTCCGAGCAATCGTGCAGCTTGCCCGGCAATGATGCGATTCCCATCACCGACTTGCGACTAGCCTCGCGTGCCTTGCGAGCGGCCTCTCGGGCCGCGGCCGCGTCAATGATCTTCTGGATGATCGTACGCGCGTGCGCCGGATTCTCCTCGAGCCATTCCGCAAGCTTGTCGGCTATCAGGCTTTCGAGCGGTTGACGAACTTCCGAGCTCACCAGCTTGTCCTTGGTCTGGCTGCTGAACTTCGGGTCCGGCAGCTTGACCGAAACAATTGCGGTCAGCCCCTCGCGCATATCTTCGCCCGTGAGGCTGATCTTCTCCCTCTTCAGGATGCCCGACTTGTCGGCGTAATTATTGAGCGTCCTGGTGAGCGCAGCGCGGAACGCGGCAAGGTGTGTGCCGCCGTCACGCTGCGGAATGTTGTTCGTGAAGCACAGGACCTGCTCATAATAGCTGTCGTTCCACTCCAAGGCGACTTCGATGCCGATATCGTCACGCTGGCCGGTGACCGAGATGGGATCCGGAATGAGCGGCGTCTTGGCGCGGTCGAGCCACTTCACGAAAGCCCCAATGCCGCCTTCGTAATGCAGTTCGACCTCCTTCAACTCGTCGTGACGAGCGTCCTGGAGGACGAGCCGAACGCCCGAGTTGAGGAAGGCGAGTTCGCGGAAACGATGTTCGAGCCGCTCGAAATCGAAATCAACGATCTTGAAGGTATCGGGGCTGGGCAGGAAAGTGACCTTCGTTCCGCGCTTTTCGGTCGTGCCCACGACCTTCAGCGGAGCCTCTGCATCGCCGTGGCGAAAGCGCATGTAATGCTCTTCGCCGTCCCGCCAGATGGTGAGGTCGAGGAACTCGCTGAGCGCGTTCACCACGGAAACGCCGACGCCGTGCAGGCCGCCCGAAACCTTGTAGGCATTGTCGTCCGACGTGTTCTCGAACTTACCGCCGGCGTGGAGCTGGGTCATGATCACTTCGGCCGCCGACACGCCCTCCTCGGCGTGAATGCCCGTGGGGATCCCGCGCCCATTATCTTCTACGGAGACCGACCCATCCGCATTCAGCGTGATCAGGATCCTGTCGCAGTGGCCAGCAAGTGCTTCGTCGATCGCATTGTCGCTGACCTCGAACACCATATGATGCAGGCCGGAGCCGTCATCCGTATCGCCGATGTACATTCCTGGACGCTTGCGTACCGCGTCCAGGCCTTTCAGGACCTTGATACTGTCTGCGCCGTACGAGTTCTGATTGGGGTCGGTTGCCATAGAAGAGATATAGGGTTTCCGAAGGGAAAGTCACGCGTGCGCGCGTGCGCACGCGTGAGTCGTCAGACCTCAGCCTTGCGCGCGGCGAGGACCACCGGGACCACCGTTCCGACGGCCGTGGAACTTGCGGTTGGGACGGCCACCGTCCGGGCGAAAGTTGCCGCGTCCGTCATTGGGGCGGGCTTCGCGCGGGCCGGCGTCCGCTTCGCGATAGGCCTCGGGCCGATATGACGAGCGGTTACCGCCGCCCTGATCGTCACGGCGCTTGCCGCTGAAATCCTGAGCTGAAGTCCGATGCGCTGGATGGCCGTCCGCCCGATGCGGATGACGCTGCCGCTCGTTGCGATGATCCCGGCGTTGGCCGTCGGCGCGACGGTCGGACTTGAAGCCGCGCGAATGCGTGCGGCGCGGCTCCTCCGCCTGCTTCGGCGCCGGCTTGAGGCGCTTCAGTTGCTCAGCAGCTTCGACGAAGTTCTGCGGGAGCGGAGCCACGTCGATCTTCTGGCGCGTCAGCCGCTCAATATCCCGCAACAGCCCGCGCTCCTCGTGCGAGCAGAAGGCAATCGCCTTGCCCTCGGCACCGGCGCGAGCGGTACGGCCGATCCGGTGAACGTACTGTTCCGGAACTTCGGGAAGGTCATAGTTGATCACGTGACTGACGCCCGGAATATCGATCCCGCGCGCTGCAATGTCGGTCGCGATCAGCACCTGCACGTCGCCCGAGCGGAATTCGCGAATGGCTTTCTCACGCTGCGCCTGGCTTTTGTTGCCGTGGATCGCATTGGCCGAGATTTCGGCGGCAGCAAGCATACGCACGATCTTGTCGGCGCCATGCTTGGTACGGCTGAACACCAGGGTTCGCTCGGCCTCTTCCGATTGCAGGAACATGGTCAGCAGGGCTGTTTTTTCCGGCTGGTTGACCAACACAACCTTCTGATCGACGCGGTCGGCGGTTTTGGCGACCGGCGTCACCGCGACTTCGGCGGGATTGGTCAGATACTTGTCGGCCAGCTCCTTAATCGCCTTCGGCATGGTCGCCGAGAAGAACAGGGTCTGCCGCTTCGCCGGGACCAGGCTAACGATACGCTTAAGCGCATGGATGAAGCCGAGGTCGAGCATCTGATCGGCCTCGTCGAGAACCAAGATCTCAAGGTCGCGCAGACTGAGTGCACGCTGATCGATCAAGTCGAGCAGCCGCCCCGGAGTGGCCACCAGGACGTCGAGGCCGCGAGCGACGGTGCGCACGCTCTTCGAATTGGGAACGCCGCCGAAGATCACGCCGACGGACAGCCGCATGAAGCGGCCATAGGTCTCGGCGCTCGCTGCAATCTGCGAAGCAAGCTCGCGGGTCGGCGCAAGAACGAGCATGCGAATCTGGCCCGGACGCGGGATGTTGCGGTTTGCGGCCAGACGGTCGAGCGACGGCAACATGAATGCCGCGGTCTTGCCGGTACCCGTCTGGGCAATACCGAGCAGATCGCGGCCCGTAAGGACGGTCGGGATCGCCTGGTGCTGGATCGGCGTCGCCTGCGAATAGTTCTTCGCCGCAAGCGCGTCGAGGAGGGGCTTCGAGAGCCCAAGAGTATGAAAGGACATCAATATTCCAATATAAAACGGCCGCGCGAATGCGCGGTCCGAGGGGGTCAAAAAAGCGCCCCGCGTGAATTGGAGAGCAAAATCGATCGAAGCGCGGGCCGGGTCCTCGAACTTGCCGAGACCGTTCACGCCGCTTGAAAAGCGCTTCGTGTTGCAGTGCGATATAAGGAAAAACGGCGGAAAGTCTAGGCCGGGGCGACATGCCCGCCTTCGACACGGAGATGTGTTGCCTCCGCGACGCCTTCGAAAAGCGCTGCTTCCGTGGCGGTCATCCAGACCTGTCCGCGCCCTTCCAGTCGGGCGAATAGCGCTTGACGACGCTTAGGATCGAGATGGGCGGCGACCTCGTCGAGAAGCAGGATCGGTGGCTCTCCGCGACGATCCGTAACGAGATCTGCGTGCGCGAGAACGAGGCCGAGAAGAAGCGCCTTCTGCTCACCGGTCGAGGAGCGCGATGCCTCCATGTCCTTCGCACGATGCGTGACGAGAAGGTCTTGCCGGTGCGGGCCCACCGTTGCCCGGCCTGCCCCGGCATCACGGTTTCGGCTCTCGCGAAGCTGCTCAACGAGATCCCCCTGTTCCCAGCCTTGAAGTTCGATCGAGGCGCGCGCGAACTCGTCCTCGGGCGCGCCCAGCAGTCGCTCACCGAGCGCCGAGACGGCTCGCAGGCGAGCGCCGGCGATGGCCGTGCCATGCTCTGCCATTTGTTGTTCCAGCGCCGTTAGCCACTCAGGGTCGGCTGACCGGTCATCTCCGAGTAACTTGTTGCGGGCGCGCATGGCCGCTTCGTACCGCGAAGAGTGATGGGCATGGCTCGGTTCCAGCGCGAGCACCAAACGGTCGAGGAATCGCCTGCGGTCGCCCGCCGAGCCCATGAACAGGCGGTCCATCGCAGGCGTGAGCCACAGGACTGACAGCCATTCGCTGAGCGAGTTGACCGACGCGGGCGCGCCGGTGATCCGGACCTGCCGGCGTTCCGGCGCACTCGGCTGCGTGCCTGTACCAATGTCCGTGTCACCTAGCTTTGCGGCGGTCGCGAATCCTCCTGAGCCGCCGATCCGGGCCATATCGGAAAGCGCGGCGCCGCGAAGTCCGCGGCCGGGACTTAGCAATGAGACGGCTTCGAGAAGGTTTGTCTTTCCCGCCCCGTTCTCGCCCGACAGAAGCACGAAACCCGGTCCCGGCTCGATCAGCGCGGAAGCGTATGAACGGAAATCCGTGAGGGAGAGGCGGCTGACCGGCACCGCGGCGGCTTAGCCGCTACTGCTCGCGCCGGTCGAGGACCTCGAAATGCGCAGCGCGGTCGTCGAAACTGTTGAGGACGGCGCGCGCCTCAAGCGGCACATGGCTGACGCTGTAGTCCTCCCCCATGAATGCCTTGATCGAGTCCAGGCTGTCGAACCACATCAAGGTCTGGAACTCGATCTCGCCGCCGAGATCGCGCTTCATCAGGTCAACGTGACGAAAGCCCGGTATCTTCCTGGCTTCGATCTCCGGGATGACTTCATTGCGCACGATGCGCTCATAATCGCCGGCGTTCTCCGGAGTAGTCCAGCCACGCCAGAGACGGCAGATCATCAGACCCGCATGGGCATGAGCACGTACAGCGCCGGGCTCTTGTCGTTCTCGCGCAGAAGGGTCGGCGCCGCTGCGTCGGCAAGGTGCACTTCAACCGAATCGCCCTCGATCTCACCGAGGATGTCGAGCAGGTAGCGGGCGTTGAAGCCGATCTCGATACCTTCCGAGCCATAGTCGGCCGCGAGCTCCTCGGTCGCAGTGCCGCTTTCCGGGGACGTAACCGAGAGGGTGACCTTGTCGCGATCCACGTTGATCTTGACCGCGCGGGTCTTCTCGCTGGCGATCGTTGAAACGCGGTCGACGCCCTGCGCGAAAGTCTTCGGATCGAGCTTCAGCAGCTTGTCGTTCGCGGTCGGAATGACCCGGTTGTAATCGGGGAAGGTCCCGTCGATCAGCTTGCTGGTCAGGACCGCGCTGCCAAGGCCGAAACGGATCTTCGTGCCCGACATCGACACTTCTACGGTGCCTTCGAGTTCGTCAAGCAACTTGCGAAGCTCCGCAACGCACTTTCGCGGGATGATCACGTCCGGCATCTCATCGGCGCCATCGGGCTTGGGAACCGTTACGCGGGCAAGACGGTGGCCATCGGTTGCTGCAGCCTTCAGTTGGTCGTCCGCGACGTGGAGGAAGATGCCCATTAGGTAATAGCGGGTTTCTTCGGTCGAGATGGCAAACCGCGTTTTGTCGATGATCTGGCGAAGAGTCGCCGCCGGGAGCTCGAAGCGCGTCGGAAGCTCGCCTTCCGCAATTACCGGAAAGTCGTCGCGCGGAAGCGTCGAGAGGTTGAAACGGGCGCGTCCGGCCGACAGCTGCATCTTGCCTTCCGCGGCGTTCAGCTCGACCTGGCTGCCCTCCGGCAGCTTCCTCACAATGTCGAACAAGGTGTGCGCCGAAACGGTCGTCGCACCTGGCTGCCCGACGTTCGCCGGGACGCTTTCGTCGACCTGTAGGTCGAGGTCCGTGGCCATCAGCCTGATCGACCCGTCCTCTCGCGCCTCGATGAGGACGTTCGAAAGGATCGGGATGGTGTTGCGGCGCTCCACGACCGACTGGACGTGGCTTAGGCTCTTGAGGAGTGTCGCCCGTTCAATCGTCGCCTTCATGCTCGCCTAAGCCCCCGAAAGATGCGGTATCGGAGCGTTTATAGCGAGCGTTCGCCCGCTTGGAAGCGGGTTGATGAAGGCGGGCGCTTACTTCTTCTCCGAAGCGCCCTTCGCGGAGGGCATCAACACCGCATCGACATACTGAACGACGCCGTTCGATCGCTGCTGGTCGCCCTCGACAATCGTGGCCTTTCCGCCTGACGCGTCGCTCAAGACGACCTTGCCGCCATCCTTCGTGGCAGTCAGCGTTTCGCCGTTCATCGTCTGGACGAGCGCCTTGCCCTTGCCGTTGTCGACCGCCTTGCCGAGATCCTCGATCAGGACCGTGCCCGGCAGGATATGGTAGGTCAGGATGCGGGTCAGCTCAGCGCGGTTCTGCGGGTTGCCAGGATCCTTCAACGCACCATCGACCTTGGCGAAGGCTTCATCGCGGGGGACAAGAACCGTGTAGGGGCCCGGCCCGGCGAGCGTGCCGTCAAGGCCCGCCGCCTTTGCGGCCTGGGTGAAGCGGCCGTTCGCATCGAGGCCGGCGGCAATCGTCTGATCGCCGGCTTTCTTCTGGGCTTCGGCGGGCTGGCCCGGGGTCGAGCCCTTCTCCCCGCCCTGGTTGCAGGCAGCCAGCAGAGCCAGAGGGGCCGTAGCCAAAGCAAGAGTCCTCACGCGCATCTCATCATCCTCTTAATTGTTTTGAGTGCGAAACGGCCCCGCAACGCGTGCGGGGCCGAAACCGATCCATCAACAACCCTAATCAGACGATCGAGCGAACGATCGCGGTAATAAGCTGGGTCGTCGGATCAACCTGGTAGATGTAGCCGTCGCTGTAACGGTACCAGGCGTCAGGGGTGTCATAGTAAGACGTGCGATACTGCATCGGCACGTTGTACGTAGAATAGGCTGGCGGAAGCGGCTGCCCGACCGCGAGACCACCCGTCAGCAATGACGCGATCGCCGTGATCAGCTGAGAGCTGCGGTCCACCTGGTAGATCGCTCCCGGAGCGTATCGGTAATTATAGTCCGGATTGTCGTAATAGACGTCCCGGTACTGGTACGGCACGTTGTAGTAGCTGTAGCTCGTCGGCAGCATCTGGCCCACGCCATAACCGCGGTCGAGGAGCGGGATGACATCCTCGATGTACCCGGAGCCGCCGTCTATCTGGTACACGTAGCCGTTCGCGTACCGGTAATAGTCGTTGCCGTAATCGGGATAGAACGACTGATAGTAGCTCGGCACGTTGTAGTACGGGTCCGACATGTACGGGAACGGCTGCCCGATGCCGTAGCCGGCGCCGACCAGCGGCAGCAGGGCCGCTACCAGATTGTTCGTCCGATTGACGCGATAGGCATAGCCGTCGCCCCAGCGGTAATAATAATCGGGCGTGTCAGCATAGAGATACCTTAGGCTCTGCGGGAAATAATTCGACGCATACACGGTCGGCAGGGCCCGCCCGACGAACTCGCTTCGGGCGAGACCCGGAGGTACGCACGCCGGCGATTTCTTCGCCAGGCCCGGAGGGCAACCCACGAAGGACGCCGGGATTCCCCGATAACCATAGGCACGATCCCAGTCTCCGTCGTTCCAGTCGCGCCAACGATCGACGCGGCGGAAATCGTCGCGAGTGCGGAAAGCACGGTCGTCGTTGAAAGCACGAACCGGTGCGACGTTCGCGTAATCGCGATTATGGAATTCACGACGCTCCATTGCCAGACGCGCGTCGCGATCGCCGCGATTATGGATTTCGAACCGCTGCTCATTGCGCTGCGCAATGCGCTGCTCACGGCCGCCGCGCTTATCGACACGCATCTCACGGTTGCCGTGACCGCTGTTATCCGCGCGTATCTCATGGTTGCCACGGTTTGCGACGCGAACGTCGCGGTTGCCGTGCCCGCGGTTCTCGACGCGAGCGGTCTGCTGTGAGCGACCACCATGGCCATGCTCGGTCTGGAAGTTCGCCAGACGGACATTCCCGCCGCGGCGCTCCATATGCTGGGCATTGCCACGTTGGCGCTGAGCACTGGCAGCGCGCTGTTGCTGCTCGCCGCCACGGCGCTCGACGTGCTGGCCGTTGCCACGCTGGCGCTGAATGCTCGCGATGCGTTGCTGTCCTCCGCCGCGTTGGACTTGAGCTTGACGCTGACCGCCGCCACGCTCGACCTGCGCCTGACGCTGGCCGCCGCCACCCCGTTGTGCTTTGGCCTGACCGCCACCGCCACGCTGAGTCTGAGCTTGGTCACCACCGTGCCCACCGCCCCCATGGCCTCCGGGCTTAGCTGCAGCCGGAGCGGCGATTGCCAAGGCCGCGACGCCTGCTGAAAGGATGAGCTTCCTCATCGCAAAATCTCCTTCGTTCCACGGAGAAACGGCCCTGTCACGGAGCCGTTCCACCTATTTCGGGATGGGAGACCTTTTACGTGTGAGCCTCTTAGCCTGACATTTCAGACGCTTGCAGCCTAGGTTAAGACTTGAGGTCCTGCCTCAGGCGCATTGCTGCCAACAGGTAGAAAAGAGCGGCGAGCAGATAGAATGCGAGCCCGTAAAGGATCGAAAAACGCAGGGAATCCGCACCGTGAGCGGCTTTCATCGCGTCGGATAGCCAGCCCAGGAAGTATATCCCGAAGGCAATCCCGATCAGATTGTTGATGAACAGGAAGCTGGCCGATGCCGTTGCCCGCATCGAAGGCACGACGATGTGCTGGACCGCGGTGATGACCGGCCCCAGCCACGCGAGCGCAAGCATTTGCCCGATCGTGAAGAGCAGCCAGGCAGCCCACAAGTTCGGAGCGAAAAGGCCGGCCGCAAACGTCGGAGCGGTAATCACAAAACAAACCGCGGGAATGAGGGCGTAGCCTCCTGGGCGCGACGGGCCGAGACGATCCCCGAGCCAGCCGCCGAGCCATGTCCCCAAAGTTCCGCCGACGAGCACGATCGAGCCGTAGAACCAGCCCACGTCCTCCATCGCCAGGCCAAAGCTGCGGTTGAAGAAGCTCGGGAGCCAGAAAATCAGGCCGTAGCCGAGGATCGAGCCTGAGGCCGCACCGAATGACAGGAGCCAGAAGCTTGGATTTCCGAGCAATGCGCGAGCAACGCCTTCAGTTCGCTCGCTGAGCTGACGCTGAGGGACATCAAAACGGCCGCGCTCCGGCTCAGGCACCAGTAGCCTGATGAGCAGTGCAGCGGGCAATCCTGCCAAGCCGACGATCAGGAATGCGCTGCGCCACGACAAATGCGACGCCAGCCAGCTCCCGAAGAAGACTCCCAGCGCCGATCCAATCGGGATGCCGAGCGAGAAGAAAGCAAGCGCTCGCGACCTCTTTTCGCGCGGGAAGTAATCCGAGATCAGCGAATAGGACGGCGCGATGCCTCCAGCTTCGCCGACTGCAACCCCCATTCGTGCAACCACGAGCTGAGTGTAGCTCTGCGCCATTCCGCAGGCCGCCGTGAACAGGCTCCACAAGGCGACTGCGGCCGAGATGATGTTGACCCGGCTCTTGCGGTCCGCGGCCCAGGCGATTGGGATGGCGATGACGGCATAGAAGATGCCGAAAGCCACGCCGAGCTGGCTCAGCGCCGTATCGGAAAGGTTGAACTCCTCGCGGATCGGTACCGCGAGAACGCCAGCAATGTTCCGGTCGATGAAGTTGAAGATATAGGCAAAGAGAAGAAGGAGGAGCACGCGAGTCCGAAGCGCGTGATCGTCGGGATTTTGCTCAGATCCGGAACTCATTGACGCTCAAGGCACGCGGGTGAGGAATTCGTCAATTGCTTCCACTGCGGCAGGCTCGATCAAGGTCGGCGCGTGGCCGACACCTGGGATGACGGCGAGTTCCAGAGAAGGAGCCATGCGCTTCATCTTTGCAGCAATTCTCGCGCTCAGCAGATCCGAAAGCTCGCCTCGGATTAAGAGTGTCGGGCGGCTTCGGGCAAGTCGCCGAAACAGGATCGTGCCAACGAAGCTGCGGGTCTTCGGCGGACCCTTGCTCATCGGGACCATGATTGCCGGATCATAATCGAACACCGGCCGGCCCGCTTCCTCGCGAAAGGTATGCCGAGCGAAAGTCTCCCAATCCGCGTCCGAATTGTTCGGGAATGCCGCGCCGCCGGTCCGGCGCGCATAATCAATCGCGTCCGCCCAGCTTTCAATCGGGCGAAGCTTGCCTGCGTAGGACAGGATCCGATCGATTCCGGCCTTGTCGACTTCGGGTCCGACATCGTTGAGCACGGCCGCGGCAATCGCCCGGCGGCGGAGTCCGGCGATCATCATGATGATGATGCCGCCCATGGACGTTCCGATGAAAACGGCCTTCGAAATGCCAAGGCTGTCGAGAAGCCCCAGCGCGTCCCGGGCGTAGATGAGCGGCTGATAGCGCTTCGGATTGGGGTCGTAATCCGATCGGCCTCGACCGCGAACGTCAGGCACGATGACCCGCCGTCCACCCGCCGCGATCCGCGGAGCGACGTCCGTGAAGTCCTTCGAGTTGCGCGTCAGTCCATGCAGGCAGATTACGGGCAGGCCCCGCTCGCCACCGACCGCGGCATAGTCGCGCGCGTAGAGGGTCAGGCCGTCGCGTGACCTCCACTCGCGCTCGGCGAACTCGCCCATCAACCGGACTTCGTCTGGCCTAGAACTTCATGCCGGCGGAGACGAAGACCTGGCGCGGGTTGCCGTAGAAGGCCGTCAATACGCCTTCGAGGCCAACCGCCGAGGAATATCCGGGCTGGCCGTTCGGCAGGATGAATTGGCCCGTGTACGGGTTCTGGTTGTAGAAGTTGTAGCCGCCAAGGATGTACTGCTTGTCCAGCAGGTTCTTGCCATGCAGGCCCAGCGTCCAACGATTGCCGGGCGCCCGCCAGACGATATTTGCGTCCCAGAGAGCGAAACCGCCCTGGTCGAGGCCCGGAATTGCGATCTCGAACTGCTGACTGGCGCTCCGGTACGAAACGGTGGTGTTGAAGTTGACCTGGCCGGTACCGACGGGAACGTCGTAGTCGAGTGTCCCGCTCAGCGTCCATTTCGGCGTGTTCTGCACCTTGCGGAAGTCAGAGACATCCCGCTCTTCGGCGGGAGCGATCGGGGTTCCGTCGGGTTCAAAAGCGACGACGCTCCTGAATTCCTTGAACTTGGCGTCGAGGTAACCAACCGACGTGGAGATCGTGAAGCGGTCGCCCGGCGCGATCAGGTTCTCGCCAGCGCGGAGCGAACCTTCGAACTCGACGCCCTTGAACGCGGCCTTGCCTGCGTTTGACGTCAAGCCGCAGAAGCTCTTGATCGGAACGCCGCCAAGAAGAACCGTGCATGGCACTGAGGCCGGGATCTGCACGTCCTTGTAGTCCGCGTAAAAGCCGGCCAACGCCCAGTTGAGGCGTCGGCCCAGAGCGGAGCCTTTCCACCCCAATTCATAGCTGTTCACGGTTTCCGGATCGAATGCCATATAGTCGTAGATCTGCTGGGCCGTCGGCGGCGTCGTAGGTGTGTCACCCGGCGCCTGGGAAGTCTGGCCGCGAGGGTCGAAACCGCCGCCTTTGAACCCCTTCGAATAGCTGATGTAGAGGTTGTTCTCCTCGTTCGGCTTGAAGGAAAGCGACGCTCGGGGCGTGAAAGCCGTGTCCTTGCGCTTGGCGTGGAAATCGGACGTCGTGGCCGCGGCAAACCCAACGTCGAATGGTGCGCTGCCGCCGAAAGTCGGCGAACCGCCCGCGACATAGGTCTTGCGAACGATATCGCCCTTGCGGCGATCGTTCGTGTAGCGCCCGCCGACAGACAGGCTGAACTGCTCGCTGAAATCGTAGGTGAAATCGCCGAACAGCGCCCAGGTCTTGGTCGCGATCTTGCTGTCGGTGCCGAGGGTCAGCCCCGCGAAGATCGGACCGAGCACAGCGCCCGTCGTATAGGCCCGAACATCGAACGCAGTTCGCGCATCGGCGTCCAGGTAATAAGCACCGACGAGACCGTTCAGCGGCCCGCGCTCAATGACGAGCTGCAATTCCTGGCTGAACTGCTTGTTCGCATAGAGGCCTGGAACGTCGACATCGACGGTCGGGAGGGCGTCGAAATCGATCGGACCGATGGAGCTGTCCTTCCGGAACGCCGTGATCGAACGCAGCGTGAAACCGGAACTGAGCCCGATCTCTGCCCGGCCGGAAATGCCGCCGCCTTTCACCTTCTGCTGCGGGTCGTTGAGGCCCCCGCGCGTGTCGTAGACATCGTCGAGAACCGGCGCATGCGTCAGGAGGCTGGGCAGAAGCCGGTGGCCGCCGCGGGGATCGCTGTTGTCCCAGGTGTAGTCGCCCATCACGCGAAAGAAGATGTTGTCCGAAGGTTCGAACTCGATCGTTCCACGACCGGCAATGACATCCTTGTCGTAATTCCGCTTGCCGGTCGTCAGGTTCCTTCCGAACCCGCCGCGCGTAAGTCGCGCGATGGCGGTCCCCACTCGCAGGCCCTCGGCGATGGGCGTCGACGCGCTCATGACCACGTCGAACTGCTTGTACGACCCGATGTTCGCTCGAACGCTCGCCTCGGGAACGTCGGCCAGGCGTCGCGTTACATATTTGATCGCACCGCCGATCGTGTTCCGGCCGTAAAGAGTACCCTGCGGTCCACGCAGAACCTCGATCCGTTCGACGTCGTAGATGTCGAGCAACGCCAGCTGCGGGCGATTGAGATAGACATCGTCGACATAGATGCCGACGCCCTGTTCGAAGCCGGCCACGGGATCCTGCTGGCCAACGCCGCGAATGAAGGCCGTAAGCGTGCTGTTCGTCCCGCGTGAAGTTTCGAGTGTGACGTTCGGCGTCGTGTCGCCGATGTCGGAGATGTCCAATGCGCCCTGACGCTCCAGTTGCTCACCGGAATAGGCGGTCACCGCGATCGGCACATCCTTCAGCGCTTCATCGCGACGGCGTGCAGTGACCACGATTTCCTGGTCGCTAGCGGCCGCCCTCTCGTCCTGCGTTTGAATGTCCGCTGCAGAAGTTCCCGAACTCGAATCGACGGCGGGCGGAGCTTCCTGCGCCAGCACCTGGGTCGAAACCGCAAAGGCCGTCATGCAGATCGATGCCAGCATCGCGCGGCGCGCGCCGGTCAGCCACAATGTGGTCATTCCAACTCTCCCCCTGTACTCTCCCGGTGCGGGTCATTGCCACGCAGCCGCCATCGCGGTTATGAAACATGAACCGGCTTTCAACTTTGCACGAAGAAGAAGCCGGAGCAAGGGGGGAATTTGACGGGAACGCGCGAGCTGGACGGCAATACGGCCGAGGCTGCTCCATCCGCCGCAAGCGACGGGAAGGCGCCGCGAACGGCGCGTGGCGAGCGTACCCTTCGCAAGATTCTTGACGCGGCACTGGAAGAGTTCGGAGAGAAGGGTTTCGGCGACGGCTCGATCGTCGGCATCACCGGCCGCGCCAAGGTCGCCCTTGGCACCTTCTACACTTATTTCGATAGCAAGGAGGCGGTGTTTCAGGCCCTCGTCCGCGACATGTCCGAGCGGGTTCGAGTCACCGTCGCTCCGGCGCTCACAAGCGAAGCCAACGCTTTGGAGCGCGAACGGCGCGGACTCACTGCTCTTCTCGGACTTATCGAGAGCAACAAGGCCGTTTACCGGATCATGGACGAAGCCGAGTTCGTCTATCCCGAAGGGTACAGGCGTCATTACGAAAGCGCGGCCGAGCGAATCCTTAGCCGGCTGCGCGAAGGCGCGGAGCGGGGTGAGCTCCGGCATGAGGAATCGGCCCTTGCAGAAGAGATTGTCGCCTGGGCAATGATGGGCGCCAACGTGTTCGTCGGCCTGCGTTTTGCGGTCTGGGCGAACGAGGACCCGGACGAAGTTGCGGCAGTGGTGAAGCGGCTCTGGAGCCTGGGGCTGAACGCCTAGCGCAGTTCCGCGGCCAATACGCTGAACGCGTCCACGTCCGCTTCGTCATGATAGATGCCGAGCCCGACGCGAATGACGTTGCCGCGGACATCCGTGATGCAGTTGCGGGCCTTGAGCTCGACTGACCAGCGCTGTGCGTCGGGAGACCGGAATGCGAGAAAGCGCGCATCGCCAGGCTGGTTGAGCCGCTCCGCGCCGCCGAGTGAAGTGCCAGCGATCCGATCAATTAGACGCTCCTGAAGGGCCGCCACATGTCCCGAAATCCGCCCGGTCGTCAGCTCATTCTGCTTGAGCATCCGCTGGATTGCGTTGAACCGATACAGGCTGGAGGCATCGAACGTCGCGCCCATGAATCGCATCGCATCCTTGCGATAGCCGACCGAGCCCGGCGGAAGCGTCAGGTCCTCGAACTCCGCGAACCAGCCGGTGATCCGCGGCCGCTCGCCAAAGCTGGGCGGCGCATGAAGGAAGGCGCAGCCCTCCCCGGCCATCGCATATTTGTAGCCGCCGCCAACGTAGAATGCCGATTTTGAAGCGCTTCCCCCGAATGGCGTCTCGACCGCCATGAACGCGTGGTAACCGTCGACCACGACCCATGGTCCGTCCGGCCTTGCAAGCTGGGCAATGTCATCGACGCGTTCAAACCGGCGTCCGCTACCGAACAGCACCTGGCTGACGAAGATGAAATCATGCTCGCCGCTTCGCGCCCGCTCGAGGAAGCGATCCGAGAAGCTGTCGAACGGCTCGGCAGGCACGCGCTCAACGGTCGCGGCGCCGGCTTCCTCCCATCGTGCAAACTGACGCCTTGCGCTGTGGAACTCGCCGTCGCTCGTCAAAATTCGGATAGGCCACTTCGACGATGCAGCAGCGAACAGGCTAACCAGTAGCTGGTGCGTATTAGGCGCGAAGACGATCGCGTCCGGCATTCCAGTTCCAAGCTCGGCGGCGACGTGCCCCTGCGCTTCCGGCCAGACCTCGTCCATGATGCGGTCCCATTTGCCGTCGGCAAACCTGGCTGCATCGTTCCAGCATTCGATCTGGCCCTCGAAGCTGGCGTCCGGCCACAGATGATGACTGTGCGAGGCCATGTGCAGCCGCCCCGGATCCGCACCGAGGCTGCGCGAGAACAGGTGCTTGTATTTCAAAGCTCGGTTCTCAGTGACCACAGTTCCGGAAAGGCGCGCTTTTCGAGGGTGGCGCGAAGGTAGGGCGCGCCGGCGGAACCGCCTGTGCCGGGCCTGTTGCCGATGATCCGTTCGACCGTGAGCACATGCTTGTGCCGCCAGCCCGCAAGCGCGTCGTCGATATCTACCAGCTTCTCCGCCAGCTCATACAGGTCGAACCAGCGTTCGGCATCGCGATAGACTTCGAGCCACGCCTTGCTGATGGCTTCGGTCGACCGGTCGCCGAGGTCGAAACCGGCGCGCTCCAGCGCCTCATGCGAAGCTTCGCGCAGGCTCGGTTCCGAAAGCGCCTGCGTCAGCCGCGCGCGCTCCGCAGAGCCCTCCTCATAATGGTTGATGAAGTTCGGTTCCTTCAGGCCGAGCCGGAACTCGATTTCGCGAAACTGTGCAGACTGGAATCCGGACGACGTGCCAAGCACGTCGCGGAATTTCAGGTAATCCACGGGTGTCAAGGTCGACAGGACGTCCCACGACAGCGTCATCACCGCCTGGATCCGGCTGATCCGCGCCATCGCCTTGTAGCCCTCGGCAAAGCGGTCCGTTTCCACCAGTCCGATGGCGTATCTCAGCTCGTGGAGGAGCTGCTTCATCCACAGCTCTTTGGTCTGGTGGATGACGATGAACAGCATCTCGTCGTGAAGGTTCGACAAAGGGTGCTGCGCCGACAGAAGAGGGTCGAGCTTCAGATAATCGGCATAGGTCATGCCGGCAGGCGTTGCGGTCATGGCCTGCGATTAGGCCAAACAGCCGCAGTTCGAAAGCTTACTGACCGCTTCCCGGAAGACCCGGCTGACGGATCGATCCGATGTTCCCGAAAAGCTCTTCGAAGAAGCTCTTCTCGCGGCCCAGCGTCGGAGTCTTGTCCTTCGAGGGGCTGATCGCTGCGATGAGCTTCTCATCGGTCGTATCGACGGACGCCACGTTACCTGCCTGATCGAAGCGGACATGCAGCACGCTTTGGTCCGTCACGCGAGGGTTGCGGAAGCCGAAGGTGCGCGTGTCGCGGCCGAGATAATACCAGTCGCTGTCGCTGAAGGTCCCGGCGAAGGTCGGCCGGCCGAGGGTCCGCTCGACAGACGCCTTATTGTCCGTCCCGACCTGGATCGCTTGGGTCAGTTCCTCATCCATGACGTAGCCGCGATGATCGCGAAGGCTAAGAGCACATCCCGTGAGCATCGTTGCGCCCACGACCGCCGTCGCGCCCTTAAGAACCGCAGACTTCATGATTGGACCTTCTCCAGTAATCGGCCGCCGGTCGCTTGCGTGGACGGCGGGGCGCCTCAATATGCGGGGCACTGCCGAAGGCGCAAGCCCGACCGCACCCGCATTGAAGAGGAATGACTATGATCCGCAGCCTGTTCGCACGATTAACGGGCGAGCCCCGGCGTGGTCAGGCCCTCTTTGACGTAGCCGTTACCGAGGCGCGCCGGCCCCAATGGTTCCTGCAAGGCGAGGTACCGGACACGCTCAATGGGCGATTCGCGGTCCTCGCCACCATTACGGCGCTCATCATGGTGCGCCTGGAGCGGGACGGCCCGGCCGGCGAGCAGACGAGCGTGGCTTTGACGGAGCGCCTGGTCGAATCGCTCGACACCGAGATTCGAGAGATGGGCGTCGGAGACCCCACCCTCGGCAAGCAGGTGCGCAAGCTGGTCGGAGCGGTATCTGCGCGGGTCGATCGGTGGCGCGCGCTTCTTCAGACGGACGCAGACTGGACTGACGAAATTCGGCGCAGCATGTACCTCGACGAGCCGGCTAACCCGAATGCGGTGACGTACAGCGAAAGCGAGCTTCGGCGAATGTGGCGGCAATTCAATGACGCGAGCATTGACCGGCTCTCGGACGGGAGATTGGGATGAGCGACGATTTCGCACACCGCCTTCCACTCAATCAGATTCGCGACGGCGAACGGATCGATCTGACGGCTCGCGAGGAGGAGCGGAACCGCATCGCGAACCGCCTCGGGCTGCGTTCCCTCGATCGGCTTGATGCGCATGCGACGCTGGAGCGCAAGGGCCAGATCATCCGCGCACGCGGACGGTTGAAGGCGGCTCTATGTCAGAGCTGTG
>Ga0207644_10000588_pt1 | contig 23241 bp, 20 predicted proteins | sample KBSS73metaG_FD_184326 | JGI IMG/M metagenome (GOLD analysis project Ga0207644, IMG submission 184326) | Switchgrass rhizosphere microbial communities from Kellogg Biological Station, Michigan, USA - KBS S7-3 metaG (SPAdes) (version 2) | ecosystem: Host-associated > Plants > Roots > Rhizosphere... | reverse complement strand
CTGGAAGAGGCTCTGCCGCGGTCCGCACTCCGGGGACTTCTACACGTCCTACGACGTGGACTGCGTGAACGACACGTGCGTGTTCGCAACGGTCGCTTCGGTCGGCGACCTCTGCGATCGGCTCGATCCCGATCCCCCGGGCGACAGGTGCGAGCAGGCGGAGGCGGACTTCATGGGCCTCGTGCTCAACCTGTGCCGTCAGCGCGTCGCGCCCGGACAGTCGATCGACTCGCGCTGCGGCCCGCACCAGACCGTCGCGGTCTCGCGCGCCGCCGCCGACGCCGCGCTCTGCGATCCCGCGCGCGACGCGGACTCCTGCAGCGATGCCGAGTGCGCGGCCTCGGAGATCACCAGCGGCGAGGCGCTGGGCGCCAACTCGCTGCGGGTGACGATCGAAGGGTCGGGGATCCGGCTGCGCTGGGATCTCCCGTACACGGGTCCGGACGGCCTGGCGGCGCCGCGACGCTTCCGGATCTACCGCCGGACAGCGCCCGGGTCCGTGGCGGTCCAGATCGGGGAGGAGAACGGGGGCGCGCTGACCTTCCTCGACGCGGGGGCGGCGGCCGGGAGCGCGCCGTACGTCTACGAGGTCGTGAGCGTCTGGTAGCCACGTAGAAATGTCGTGAAGGCCCGATGGGGGCGCCTGTTTCATGCGCCCCCGGCACGACGTATATTTCCCGTCCCATGAACGCGCCCGCAAGGAAGATCCCCGTCGGCGTCCTCGGCGCGACGGGAGCCGTCGGCCAGCGGATGGTCTCGCTGCTCGCGAACCATCCGTGGTTCGAGCTGGTCGAGCTGGCGGCGTCCGAGCGCTCCGCCGGGAAGAGCTACGCGCAGGCCGCGACCTGGCGTCTGTCGAGCCCGCTCGCGGCGAGCGCCGCGGCGCTCCCCGTGCGCGGTCTCGCGGTCGCCGACGGCCCGTTCCGCTCCCGGATCCTCTTCTCTGCGCTCGATGCGAGCGTGGCCGGCGAGGTCGAAGCGCGGCTCGCGGCGGCGGGGCACGCCGTCGTCTCCAACTCGAAGAACCACCGGATGGCGCCCGACGTTCCGCTCGTCATCCCGGAGGTCAACCACGAGCATCTCGGCCTCATCCCCGCCCAGAGACGCCGCCACGGCTCGGAGGGGTTCATCGTCACGAACCCCAACTGCTCGTCGACCGGGCTCACGATGGCGCTCGCCCCGCTGCACGAGCGGTTCGGCCTCGCGTCGGTCGTCGCCGCGACGCTTCAGGCGGTCTCGGGCGCCGGCTATCCCGGGCTCCCGTCGTTGGACATCCTCGACAACGTCGTCCCCTACATCGGCGGCGAAGAGGAGAAGATCGAGACCGAGCCGCGCAAGATGCTCGGACGTCTCGCCGCCACCGGCGCCGTGATCGACGAGACCGCGATGGAGATCACGGCGATGGTCCATCGCGTGCCCGTCGTGGACGGCCACCTCGTGAGCGCGCTCGTCACCACGCGCGTCCCCGCGGACGTCTCCGCGGTCCTCGAGGCGTGGCGCGACTGGTCGCGCGCGCGCGCCCTCGATCTGCCCACCGCGCCGCGCGAGCCCCTCGTCTATCTCGAAGCGCCCGACAGGCCGCAGACCCGGCTCGACCGCGAGCACGGCGCGGGGATGACGACGACGCTGGGCCGCCTGCGGACCGCGCCGGGCGGGGCGCTGCGCTTCGTGTGCCTCTCGCACAACACGCTGCGCGGGGCGGCGGGGGCGTCGGTCCTGAACGCCGAGCTCCTCGTCCGCGAGAAGTACGTCTAGCCGGCGCCCGGGGAGAGGCTCTCGTGAAACGCGCCCTCGCGATCCACAAGTTCGGCGGAACCTCGCTCGGCAGCGCCGAGCGCATCGAGGCCGCCGCCGTGATCCTGAAGGCGGCGGCGCGCCGCGAGAGGATCGTCGCCGTCGTTTCCGCCACGGCGGGGACCACGAACGCGCTTCTCGAGGCGGCGCACGAGGCGCGACGGGGCCGCCGGTCCGCATGGGAGAAGGCCTTCGCGGCCATCGCGCGGCGCCACTTCGAGCTGGCCCAGCGCTACGATGGAGAATCGGGGCTGCGCGAGCTCGAGCCCGCGCTCGGGGAGCTCGAGACGATGCTCGAAGGGATCGCGCTCCTGCGCGAGCTTTCGCCCCGCTCGCTCGACACGGTGGCGAGCTTCGGCGAGAGGCTGTCGGCTCCGATCGTGGCTCGGGCGCTGCGCGCCCGCGGCACCCCGGCGCAGGCGGTCGACGCCCGCGCGCTCATCCGCACCGACGACCGGCACCAGCGCGCGACGGCGGACCTCGCTGCGACGAAGCGCGCGGCGCGCAAGGGGCTGGCGCGGGCGCTCGCGCGCGGGGTCGTGCCCGTCGTCACGGGTTTCATCGCCTCGGGGCCGGAGGGCGAGACGACGACGCTCGGACGCAGCGGGTCCGACACGACGGCCGCGATCCTCGGCGCGGTGCTCGGCGCGCGGCGCATCGTCATCTGGACCGACGTGGACGGAGTCCACTCGGCGGACCCGCGCTTCGTGAAGGGGACGCGGGTCCTGCCGCGGCTCACGTACCGCGAGGCGGCGGAGCTCACCTACTTCGGAGCGAAGGTGCTGCACTTCCCGGCGATGATCCCCGCGATCGCGGAGGGGATCCCCATCGTCATCCAGAACAGCTTCCGCCCCGCGGCGCCCGGGACGACGATCGACGCGCGCGGGTCGAGGGGCGCCTCAGGGATCTCCGCGGTCACCTCGATCCGGGGGCTCGCGCTCGTGAGCCTGGAAGGGAAGGGGATGGTCGGCGTGCCCGGAATCGCGGCGCGCGCGTTCTCCGCCGTCGCACGCGAGAAGATCTCGGTCCTGATGTTCAGCCAGGCGTCCTCCGAGCAGAACATCTGCCTCGTCGTCCCGGAAGAGGACCGCGCCCGCTCCTTCAAGGCGCTGCGCGAGGAGTTCGGAGCGGAGATCGCGCTCGGCAAGCTCGACGGCGTCAAGGCGCACGGGCCCGTCGCCGCCGTCGCCGCGGTGGGCGAGGGGATGCGCGGGACGCCCGGCATCGCCGCGCGTCTCTTCGGGGCGGTGGCCGCCGCGCGCGTCAACATCGAAGCGATCGCGCAGGGATCCTCCGAGGTCAACATCTCCTTCATCGTCGAGGACAAGGACGCGGCCGCGGCGGTAGCGGCGGTCCACCGTCTCTGCATCGCGCGCCGGTCGTGAGAACATCGCGCGCATGAAGACGCCGCGCAGGGACGGCTGGCGGACGGCGTTCGCGCCGGCCACGGTCGCGAACTTCGGGTCGGGGTTCGACGCCTTCGCCGCGGCCATCGCCGCCGTCGGTCCGGGCGCGAAGGGCGGCGGCCGGGGCGGAGGGGGGCGGCGCGCGCCCCGACGCGGCGTCCGCGCCGGCGGGCAGACGGTCGCATCCTCCAGCGGCCCCTTCTCGGGTCTTCTCGGGGACACGGTGTCGGTGCGGCTCACGAAGCGGACGGGCGTGCGCGTCGCCGCGATCGAGGGGGACGGCGGACGGCTCCCGCGCGCAGCCTCGCGCAACTGCGCGGCGGTCGCGGCGGCGGCGGTCCTGCGGAAGCTGCGCGCGCCCTTCGGCCTCGACCTCGTGCTGCGCAAGGGACTGCCGCTGTCGTCGGGGATGGGCTCCTCCGCGGCGTCGGCGGCCGCGGGAGCGTACGCTGCCGCTCTCGCGCTCGAAATCACGGACGTGCGCGGGTTCGACAAGCGCGTCCTGCTCGTGCCGGCGCTGCTAGGCGAGCACATCGCGGACGGCTCCTGGCACGGCGACAACGTCTTCGCGAGCCTCATGGGCGGCGGGCTCATCGTGGTCGCGACGCGCACGGCGGAGATCGTGCCCTTGAAGTCCCCCGCGTCCCTGCGCCTGGTCATCGTCCATCCCGACTTCGAGCTCGAGACGCGCCGGGCGCGCGCGGCGCTCCCCGCCCGCGTGACGGTCGCGGACGCGGCGGCGCAGGCCGGACGCTTCGCGTCCCTGGTCGAGGCGTGGCCGCGCGGCGACCGCCGCGCGATCGGGCTCGGCCTCGCGGACCGTCTCGCGGAGCCCTACCGCGCGCCGCTCGTGCCGGGCTATGCGGCGGCGAAGCGGGCCGCCCTGAAGGCCGGCGCCCACGGCGTCACCTTCTCGGGAGCGGGACCGTCGGTGGTCGCGGTCGCGCCCGAAGGGGGAGAAGCGCGCGTCGCTCGGGCGCTGCGCGGCGCGTTCGCCCGCGCCGGGCTCGGCTCGGACGCCGTCGTCTGCCGCATCGACGCCCGCGGCGCGCGCGAGGCGTGACGCGGCGGCGCGCTTTTCCTTTATCCTAGGGCGCGCCCGAGAGCCCGGGCGGACCGAGCCGAACCCGACGAGCCGACCGATGCCGACGACCTTCCCCGCACCCGTCTTCCGCTGCGTCACGTGCGGGAACACGAAGCCGCTCACCGAGATCGTCTACCGCTGCGAGTGCGGCGGTCTTCTCGAGGTGCGGCACGATCTCACCGCCCTCAAGGCGCGCCCGGCCGAGGAGTGGCGCGCGCTCTTCGAGTCGCGATGGGGCGCGCGTGAGGGCGCGGACGCCTCCGGCGTCTGGCGCTACAGGGAGATGGTCCTCCCCGTCGAGCCCGAGCGCGCGGTCTCGATGCCCGAGGGCATGACGCGCCTCTACCGCTCGCCGATCCTGGAGCGCGAGATCGGGCTCGACCAGCTCTATCTCAAGCACGAAGGGGAGAATCCGACGCTCTCCTTCAAGGACCGCGGCATGACCGCGGGCGTTTCGTGGGCGCGGCGGCTCGGCGTATCGAGCGTCGCCTGCGCCTCCACCGGCGACACCTCCGCGTCCATGGCCGCGTACGCCGCCTTCGCGGGGATCCCCGCCATCGTGCTCTTGCCGGAGAACCGCGTCTCGATCGAGCAGCTCAGCCAGCCGATCGCGTACGGCGCGAAGACCCTCGCCCTCAAGACCGACTTCGACGGCTGCATGCGCATCGTCGCCGAGCTCACGCGCGCGCGCCCCGTCTACCTGCTCAACTCGATGAACTCCGTGCGCATCGAGGGACAGAAGTCGATCGTCTGGGAGACGATCCAGCAGCTCTCGTGGCGCGTTCCGGATTGGATCGTCGTCCCGGTCGGCAACGCGGGGAACATCTCCGCGCTCGGCAAGGGGCTCGCGGAGTGGCGCGAGCTGGGCCTGCTCGGCCCGGAGGGACGCCTCCCGCGCCTCGCGGGCGTCCAGGCCGTTCTGGCGAATCCCTTCGCGCGCTCGTATCGGGGCCACTTCGCGCGCAAGGAGACGCTCACCGCCGGGCCCACGGTCGCGTCGGCGATCGCGATCGGCGATCCCGTCTCGTACGACAAGGCGAAGGCCGTCGTCCAGGCGACGGGCGGCGTCGTGACCGACGCCACCGAGGACGAGATCCTCGATGCGAAGGCCCTCGTCGATGCGTGCGGGATCTCCATCTGTCCGAACTCCTCGACCGCCGTCGCGGGCCTGCGCAAGCTCGTCGCCGACGGGACGATCAGGAAGGGCGATCTCGTCGCTGTCGTCGCCACCGCGCACGGCCTCAAGTTCTCGGGGACGACGGTCGCGTACCACGAGGGAACGCTCGCCGGCGTCACGAGCCGCCGCGCCAACCGCCCCGTCTCGCTCGCGCCGACGCTCGAGGCGGTCCTCGGCGCGATCGATCCGTAGGTCGACGAAAGCGCGAGCCACGGGACGCTGCGCGCCAGCGCGCACACCCGCCCCCCTGAAGCCTGAAGGGCGAGGCTAGGCCGCCCGCGCGAGGAAGCGGGCGATCCCTTCCCGCAGGTCCGCTTCCGGCGTCAGCAGGCTGACGACGAGGTGGGACTGCGCCTCTTCGAAGTCGAAGAACCAGCCGGGCTGGACGAGGACACCGTCCTTCTCGAGGAGCTCGAGGCAGAGCGCGTCCTCGGAAAGAGTGCGCGGGACACGCACGACGGCGGACCATCCGCCTTCGATCGTGAGGAGCTCGCAGGAGGGAGCAGCGGCGACGGCACTCCGGAGGATCTCCGCCCCCCGGGCGATGCGTGCGCGGATCCGGTCCGCGACGGGGGCGGCCAGCTCGATCAGGCGCGGAAGCGCGCGCTGCACGGGCGCCCCCACCGAGAGATACGTATCGGCGATGACTTCCAGCCGCGCCATCGCGGGCTCGCGAAATGCGGGAGGCCCCTGCACAGCGATCCAGCCGGCCTTCATACCCGGAAGCCCCGCGGACTTGGAGAGCCCGTCGAGCACGAAGGCAGGCACGTCGTCCGAGCCGAGCAGGGACACGACGGGGTGGTCGGTGTCGGCGCGGAGGGCGGGGCTCGTCCCCGCGTGGTGCGCCGCATCCATCGCGAGGCCGACCGGGAACGACGAGAAGACTTCGTCCGAGATGAGCGCGAGGTCGTGCTCCGCGGCGATGTCCGCGAGAAGGGCGCGCTCGCCCCGCGAGAGAAACGAGCCGGTCGGATTGTTCGGGTTGACGACGACGAGAGCTCGCACGCGCGGGCCGGGCCCGCCGCCGGTCCCTGCCGCGTGCGTCGTGCGCGCCGCGGCGCTCCGCGCGTCCGCACCGCTCGGTGCCGGCGCGCCGGATTTCGCGGCGAGACGCAGCGCGTCGACCTCGATCTCCCAGCGCCGAGAGTAGCGCAGGGGATAGGTCACGGCGGCGACCGACTCGAGCCCGGCCAGGAACTCGAAGAGCGGATACGAGGGACGTGGGACGAGGACGGCGTCCCCCGGATCGCACAGAAGCTTGAAGAGCCACGCGTAGGACTCGCTCGTTCCCGGCGTCAGGAACAGGCGATCGGGGCCGACGCGGAGCCCACGGCCCGCGTACCAGGCCGACACCGCCTCCCGCGCGGCCGGCTCTCCGCGCGGGTCGGGATCGTAGAGGTGAGGGTCCGGTGCGGCGAGCGCCTCCCCGATCTCGGCGGCCGGATAGGCGATCCCCGCCCGGGTCGGATTCGAGCCCGTCAGGTCGAGGATCGGAAGCCCCGCGCGCCGGCGCGCCTCGAGGGCCTCCGTGAGGCGGTTGGGCGCGAGCATCCAGGAGGTCCGGTCCGAGAACACGCGCAGACGATAGCACCGGCCACCAGGAGCGGCGATCCCGCCGGAGGACTCGCGGGACCGGCGCGGTATCCGCACGGTGAGCAGACCTCCTCATGAGCCCGGATGGTGCCGGGCCCGATGATGGTGACCGTAAGGAGGGGACATGTCGGGTTCTTGCGGCACCCCATGAAGACGATGCGGCGTCCGGGCCCTGAGACGGCGCGATCTTCCCGCGGCGCGCTTCTTGCTCCTCTTCCAGTGGTATCGACTGGAAGAAAGGAGCCCTCCATGAGAGTGAACATGACCGTTCCGGAGCTGATGCTCATCGCGGCGACCCGGGGAGTGCTGGGCATCGGTATCGGACTCCTCCTGGCCCCCCGCATCGCCGGTTCTCCCCGCAAGGCGGTCGGGCTCACGCTGCTCGCCGTCGGAGCCCTGAGCACGATCCCGCTCGCGATGGAGGTCTTCGGAAAGAAGAGCTCGACTTCCGAGAGGCGGCCGACGATGGAGCCCTCCCCCGTACGCTGAGGCCGCGCGCGGCCCCCGGCCACGCTCCCCGACCGGGTGCCTCGCCGTAACATGGGAGCGATCGAAATCACGAGAGGCGGCCCATGAGCCGGATGTCTCGTCGATCGTCCCTCCGAGCACGCGGAGCAGTCCTGCTCTGGTTACTGCTCGGAAGCGCATCGTTCGGACGGGCGCAGGTCTGCGACCCGCCCGGCCCCCCGCCTCGTTTCGCCTGTCAATGGTCCACGTCCACGTGCGAATGGATCTGCCCCGTCTGCGACCCCTTCGGCCCTGCCCCGCGCCCGTCCTGCACGTGGGACTCGGACGCCTGTAACTGGCGCTGTGACGGCTACACGGGCGTCGACGTCACCGTGCGGACGGTGCAGCCGCCGTCGCAGGCCGCGACCGTCTTCGTCAAGCTCTCCTCCCTGTGCACCGCGACCGGGGTCCACGCGGCCTGCGGCGGGTCTTTCACGGTGCACCCGGGAATGACGGTCACTCAGAAATGCCAGTCCCTCGCGGGAGCGGTGGCCGCTTCGTGCGCCTCCGCGGGCTACGCCGTAACCATGAACGACTGCGCCATCGACGCGCTGTTCACGGCGAGCAACGTGGATTGTCCGGGCACCGCGTTCGCGCTGGGCGTGTCGAACAGCTCGAGCGCGTTCGACCAGACCTGGCAGGGCGCGCTTCCGGACGGGGAGCTCGAAAGCACGACGGGACGGTCCGCGTCCTGCGCGCCGATCCCGGGACCGGTCGCGGGCCTTCGCGTCGCGAAGAGCGGCGGCGAGCTGCGGCTCAACTGGGACGACGCCACGGCCGCGCACGACTATGTGGTTTTCGAGGACACGGCGGCCAACGGCGCAGTCAGCACGGTCGTCGGGACCGCCCCGGACGGTGCCCAGGGACTGACGCTGGCCATGCCCCAGGGCCGCGAGTTCTTCCTCGTCGCCGGCCGCAACGACGCGTGCGGAGTGGGGCCGAAGCGGTAGACGGGCTCCGCGAGAGGTCCGCAAGCCCATCCGAACGGTGCTATCGTCAGAAGATGGCCAGAATTCCTTGCGGTAACTTTCCGCGCGTCGAGGCTTACGAGGAGCTTGTCGGGCGCGATCAGGCGCACGATTGCGCCGGCCTCGGACCGCATCACATCTGCGTGCGGGTCGACGCGGTCGCCGAGCTGCCCACCCGCTTCGGCAGGTTCAAGATCATCGCGTTCTGGAACAACCGGGACGGGAAGGATCACATCGCCATGGTCCACGGAGATGTCATGGGAGGCGAGAGCATCCCGACGCGGCTGCACTCCGAATGCCTCACCGGCGATGTGATGGGCTCACTGCGCTGCGACTGTCGGGACCAGCTCCTGGCCGCCCTGGAAAAGGTCGCCGCCATGAAGCACGGCCTCGTTCTGTACATGAGGCAGGAGGGGCGGGGGATCGGCCTGGTGAACAAGGTGCGCGCCTACGCGCTCCAGGACCAGGGCCTCGATACCGTGGATGCGAACCTGGCGCTCGGATTCCGCGACGACGAGCGTGACTACGAGGTCGCCGCGCACATGCTCGCGAGCCTCAACGTCGGCTCGATCCGTCTCATGACCAACAACCCGAAGAAGATCAGCGAGCTGGAGAAGCTCGGCGTCGAGGTGACCGATCGCATTCCCCACGTCATCCCGCCCAACGAGTTCAATCGTTCCTACCTCGAGACGAAGGCCGCGCGCTCTGGCCACCAGATCACGTTCGAGGGGAAAGTCCATCTCCCCGAGCAGGACGACGCGCCGGTGATCGAGGGCCAGGGCTGACGCGATTCCGGCCGGCGCCGTGCTTCGGCATCGGTCGCGGCCGCGGCTCTTCCCGACTCCTCGCAGCCGGGTCCCGGAACGGCCCGGTGGGTCTTACGGTGTGACGCTGGTCTTGGCGCCGCTGCGCTGGCGCAGGTTCAGGAGGACCATGCGCGCCATGGCCTTGAGCGTCTCGAAGACGCCTGCGCCCGAAGTCGCGACCGCCTCGAAGACCGGCTCGTTCTTGACGCGCAGCGCGTTCACCAGCCGGTCTGCCTCGACGGCCGTCGGCAGGTCGCGCTTGTTGAGCTGCAGGACGTAGGGGACCGCCATGAGGTCGTACCCGTACGTCTTCATGTTGTCTTTGAGGTTCTGGATCGCCTCGATGTTGGCCTCGAAGCGCGACTCCTGCGAGTCGGCGACGAAGATCACGCCGTCCACTCCCTTCAGGATCAGCCGGCGGCTCGCGTCGTAGAAGACCTGCCCGGGGACCGTGTAGAGGTGGAAGCGCGTCTTGAAGCCCTGGATCGTTCCCAGATCGAGAGGCATGAAGTCGAAGAAGAGCGTCCGGTCCGTCTCCGTCGCGAGGGAGATGAGCTTCCCCTTGGCGACCGGATTGGTGCGCTCGTAGATGAACTGGATGTTCGTCGTCTTCCCGCACAGACCGGGACCGTAGTAGACGATCTTGCAGTTGATCTCCCGGGCGGCGTAGTTGATGAATGTCATGATCGGGGGTCAGTCCGCGAAAAGGTTGTCGATGTCTTCGTCCGTGATGTCCGCGAAAGGCGAGTCGTGCCCCCCCATGACGACGCCCGCCGCGGCCTTGCTCTTCACCTGCTCCATGATCTCCGCGAGCTCTCCGGTGGCCTTGCGCACCCGCAGGCGCACGAGGCCCAGCGAGGATCCCTCGTCGAAGACGACCAGCAGGATGACCCTGCCGCCCACGACGGTGATGTGGATGTTCTGGCGCTCTCCCTCGTGGAACAGGGAGCTGAACTCTTTTTCTCCGACGAGGCGGGCGAGCCCTTCCGTCGCCGCGACGTTGCCCGCGGTGAGCGAGGCGAGCGCGGTGGCGTCGATGTCGTCGATCTGACCGACAGCCGCGATCTGCTGGCCGCTCTTTTCGATCATGTAGACCGAGAGGGCGTTCGCGTCGCGCTTGAGGCGCGTGATCGCGTCGTGGATCCGCTCGTATTCTTCCTCGAAGAGGATCAGCTCCGCACTCATCTCGGATTCCAATATGGATTACGGTTCTGTAGGAAGCAAGTCCGCTCCAAGTGCCCGTATTTACGGGCCTTTCCGGCCATGGGGAACCGCCCGTTCCCAGGCCGTCGGGAACGCATCGGGACCCGACATCCGTTAGAATCGCCGTCCGGAAGCCCCTGGACCCTCACTCGCGGGAGCGCCTCATGATCCGACTCTACCGGCTGGCCCTGTCCACCAACGTCGAGCGCGTCACGCTCGCCCTCGCGTACAAGGGACTTCAGGTCGAGTCCGTCGAAGTCCCCTACGAGGACCGCTCGGAGGTCGTGCGCGTCAGCGGGCAGGAGCTCGTTCCCGTCATCCAGGACGGTCCGCGGGTGGTCATCGACTCCATGGTGATCGTGCGCTATCTCGAGGAGACCTATCCCGACGCGCCGCGTCTCTTCCCGTCCGATCCGGCCAGGCGCGCCGAAGTCGACGTCTTCATCGACTGGTTCAACCGCGTCTGGAAGCGTCCCCCGAACGCCATCACCATCGAGCTCGAGAAGCCGGAAGGCCAGCACGACGCCGTGGCCCTCGCGAAGTGGGAGGCCGAGATGCGCGGCTCCCTCGACCAGTTCGAGACGATGCTCACGGGACGAGACCACCTGATGGGGGAGTTCGGCGCCGCGGACGTCGCCGCCTTCCCCTTCCTGAAGTACGCGGTCATCCCCGAGTTCTCGGACCGCTATCTCTTCCACACGGTGCTCTCGCGCTACCTGAAGATCGGCGACCGTTACCCCCGTCTGGCGGCCTGGATCGCCCGGGTGGACCGGCGCCCGCGGGCATAGCCCCCCGGCCTTGCGCGCGTTACACTCACACCCTGCCGATCCGGCACGATAGAACCGAGGGCTCGATGATGCGTTCCCAGACACGTCCGCTCCGCCGCGCGCTCGGCGCTCTTTCCTGGATCGCTCTTGCGGCGATGGGGGGGACGGCTCCGCGTGCGGCCGCCCCGCCCGCCGCGCCGGCGCCCCAGGCCGCCAAGAAGAACTTCTCCTCCACGAAGACGTGCGCGCCCCCGACCGGCGACCCCATCCCCGCCGAAAAGGTGATGCAGGACCTGATCGAGGGGAAGAACGTGGATCTCACGTCGCGAACGATCGAAGGGAGCCTCGACGCAGACGCCTTCTGGCCTCAGGCGACGACGGAGAAGCGCTCGTCCTACCGGGTGATCCGCGGGCGGCTGAAGCTCGAATCCTCGCGCGTCACGGGTCGCATCGCTTTCCCGCGGTGCATCTTCCTGCAGGACATCTCGCTCTCCTGCACCGAGGTCCTCGGGGACCTGGACCTGTCGGACACCGAGGTGCGCGGCGGCATCGCGGGCGAGAAGCTGCGCGTCGTCGGCGACATGCGCCTGACGAACGCGTCGTTCGACCGCGACATCCTGTTCAAGGGCGGCGTCTTCGAAAGCCGCGTCGACCTGAGCGGCGCGCACCTGCACAGCCTCAGCCTCGTGGACGCCGAGATCGCGCGCAGTCTCGAGATCGCGCACGTCTCCACCTCGCTCGTGGACATGAGCTCGCTCCGCGTGGCCGGCACGGCTCGAATCGAGGACATGCTGGCGCTCGTGGGCATCACGGCGCGCGACGCGACCTTCAGCCGCGGGCTGACCATGAGCTTCGTCAAGGTCATCGGTCCGATGGACCTGACGGGCGGCCGCTCCGGGGCGGAGTTCGTCCTCACCGACCTGAACGTCGAGGCCGATCTCACGCTTCCACGCTTCTTCGAGGGGCCGACGACGCTGACGGACGTCTTCGTGGGGCGCAACCTGGTCATGGCGGACGGAGAGTTCCGGGACGTCTCGATCGAGCGTCTGACCGTCAAGGGCGCGAGCCGCCTGGAGAGCGGGCGCTACGCCGGCGTCCTCAACATCGGCGATTCGGACTTCGGCGTCGGCTTCCGAGCCAACGAGACGCTCTTCTCGGGAGACTGCGAGTTCCGGAAGGTCAAGTTCCCCGGACCCGATCCCATGCACGGCGCCCAGTTCGTCCGGATGCCGTCGCTCGTCGACACCACCCTGCCGCGGATCCCGACGATCGTCTCGGACGACGGCTCCGGGAATGACGACGACACGCCCGACAAGTAACCGCCTCGCCCGCGCCGCAGCCTTCGTCGCGGCGGTGACCCTCATGCGCGGGGCGAGCGCCGGCGGTCCGGCCGCGGCCGCCGCCGGCGCGCCATCGGCGACCCCGCCCGCGGCCCCCGCAGCCCCGGCGCGGGGGACGAAGAAGGCCGAGACCCCCGAGGAGTTCGACGCACGGATCGTATCCGAGCTGCGCGCGGCGGACCCCGGTGCCGTGCCGCTCTTCGAGGAAGCGAACGCCGCGCGCAAGGCCGGCGACCACGCGAAGGCCGCCGAGCGCTACGCCCGCGTCTACGGCTTGGTTCCGTCTTTCGTGCACGCCCTGAGGCGGCAATGCTGGGAAGAGAGCGCGCTCGGTCATCGCGAGGAGGCGATCGCTCACTGCCGCGCGGCCGTGGAGCAGGACGCCAGCGCGGAAAACGAGGGCACGCTCTGCTTCGCGCTGCTCTCCCCTCCCGGCGCCATCCGCGTGCCGGGCTGGAAGCCCACCGCGGCGGAGATGGACATGGCCGCGCACGCCGTCGACGCGGGGATCGCGACCGATGCGCGGGGCTCGTTCATCTGGACGGCCGCCTGCGAGTACGCGCTGGCCGGCCAGGACTTCGAGCGGCTGAGAGCGTGCGTCGACGGGCTGCGGCGGGTGGCGCCCGAGGAGGTAGGGACGCACGTCTACGCCTCCATCCTCGCGGCCACCGAGGAGCGCTGGGCCGACGCGGAGAAGGAGCTCGACCGCGCGCACGATCTCGGCCTGGACGAGGAGACCTACCGCTCCCTGCGCGGGCAGGAGCGGAGCGCCCGGCCGCTGCTGGACCGCTTCGGGCCGGCCGCGGCGCTGGTCGGGGGGATCTGGCTGGCGGGGCTCCTGCTGCTGCTGGGCGCGGCCTGGATCCTGAGCCGCATCACGCTCCGGGCGGTATCGCGCATCCCCGCGGAAGCGGAGCTCGCGCAGGGCGGAGAGGCCAAGGGCGTTGCGGGGTCCATCCGGAGCGTCTACCGCGTCGTGCTCTGGCTCTGCTGCGCGTACTACTACGTGTCCCTTCCCCTCGTGTTCCTGGGCGTCCTCGCGCTGGGCGGGGGACTGCTCTACGGGAGCATTGCCATCGGGCACGTGCCGGTGAAGCTGATCATCATCGTGGCGGTCGTGACGCTGGGGACGCTCTGGGCCATCGTCCGGAGTCTCTTCGTGCGCGGGCGGGATGTGGATCCGGGGCTGAAGATCGAGCTCCACGAACACCCGAAACTGGCGAGGCTCCTGGAAGAGGTCGCGCTCGCCGTCGGGACCCGGCCGGTCGATTCCGTGTACCTCACGCCGGGGACGACGGTCGCGGTGATGGAGCGGGGGCGGATGATCCGGCAGCTCGCGGGCGCGCGCGAGCGGTGCCTGATCCTCGGCGCGGGCGTTCTCGAGGGGATGCGGCTCGGCCCGCTCAAGGCCGTGCTCGCACATGAGTACGGGCACCTCACGAACCGCGACACCGCGGGGGGAGGCTTCGCCCTCGCGGTGCGCCGCTCGCTCCACACCATGGCGCAGTCGCTCGCCTCGTCCGGAGCGGCGGCCTGGTACAACCCGGCTTGGCTCTTCCTGAACGGCTTCTACCGGGTGTTCCTGCGCATCTCGCAGGGAGCGTCTCGCCTTCAGGAAGTTCTCGCCGACCGGTGGGCCGCAAAGGTCTACGGTGCGGCGGCGTTCGAGGAGGGTCTGCGCCACGTCGTCGCGAAGTCGGTCCGCTTCAACGCGAACGTGGGCGCGGTCCTCGACGAGGTCATGAAGAAGAAGACCGCGCTGTGGAACGTCTACGAGTACAAGCCCGAGAAGCCTCCAGAGGAGTCGGAGGTGGCGGAAGCCGTCAGGAAGGCCCTCGAGCGGCCGGCCTCCCCTTACGACAGCCACCCGTCGCCCGCAGACCGGTTCCGCTGGATCGGCGCGCTGCCCAGTCGCGGCAGCGCGTCGACCTTCGACGACGCGCGCGAGGCGTGGAGCCTCTTCGCGGACCGCGATTTCATCGAGCGGCGGATGACCGCGGAGCTGCGCAAGCTCATCCTGATGCAGAACGGCATCGAGGTCCCGCCGGGGCAGGCCGGCGGCTGGACGCCCCCCGGCCCGCGGCCGGATCCCCCTCATCGCGCGTAGACGGGCCGCGCGCGAGGCGGGGCCTTCCGAGCTTCGCGGAAACCGTGTCCTGCGCCCGCAATGCGCGCGAACGCCGCCGTTTCTTGACTCCCCCGCGGCGCGGCCGGATATTTTCTGTATTCTGGTCGCAGGCGGTCGTGTGCCGGAGCGGCGCGCGACGGCGGCAGGAGCGCGTGTCTGCGCCCCCGATGCGCGCTCGCGGCAGGCGCGCGACGACAATACGATCCGGGAAGGCGGTGAGATGCGCATCGCGGTCGGGCTGATGGCGTACAACGAGGCGGCCAACGTCGCCGCGTCGCTGCGCTCCATCCTCGATCAGCAGGGCGCCCGCGCTTCGCCGCTCTCGGTCGTCGTCGTCGCGAGCGGGTGCACGGACGACACCGTCGCGCGCGCGTGGGAGGAGTCCGCGGGGGATCCGCGCGTCCGGATCCTCGTCCAGCCCGTGCGCGAAGGGAAGGCCGCCGCGGTCACCGCATTCCTGCATGCGCGCGAAGCCGAGGACGCCGAGGTCCTCGTCCTCGCGGGCGCCGATACCCGTCTCGATCCGGGATCTCTCGATGCGCTCCTCGCCCCCTTCGAGGACCCCTCCGTGGGCATGACGGGCGGCCGTCCCGTCCCCGTCAACGACCCCGGCACGCTCATGGGAGGCGTCGTGCGCCTCCTGTGGGAGCTCCACGACGAGGTCGCGCGGCGGGCGCCGAAGCTCGGCGAGCTGGTGGCCTTCCGTCCGGTCGTCGACGCGCTGCCCGCCGACACGGCCGTGGACGAAGCCTCGCTCGAGTCCTTGATCCGCGCGAAGGGGCTGAGCCTTGCGTACGCGCCGGATGCGGTGGTCCGGATGAAGGGGCCCACGACCGCGGGCGAGTTCCTCGCGCAGCGCCGGCGAATCCACGCCGGGCACCTGCGCCTGCGCCGGCAGGCCGGTTACGCCGTCGCGACGCTCTCGCCGCGCGCGGCCCTCGCCGCCGTGGGGCGCCTGCGGCGTCGCGCCGTGGTCCGCCCCGGCGCGTTCGCGGCCGCGGTCGGGCTCGAGGCCTGGGCGCGCGCCCTGGGCGCGTGGGATGCGCGCTTCTCGGGGCGCGACCACAGGGCCTGGGCCCCGATACCCTCCACCAAGGACCTCACGCGATGATCGGGGCGCTCCTGAGGGTCCCCGGATACCGCCTCATGCACGCGTTCGGCTTCCCCCGCATGAAGCCGATCAACATGACGATCTCCACCACCTTCCGGTGCAACTCGCGCTGCCTCACGTGCAACGTCTACGAGCGCCCGGTCGTGGAGCTCGACGCCGGAGAATGGGACAAGGTCTTCCGCTCGCTCGGCCGATCGGTCATGTGGTTCACGTTCTCGGGCGGCGAGCCGTTCCTGCGCAAGGACCTCGTCGAGATCATCGAGTCCGCCTGGAGGCGGTGCCGTCCGAGCGTCGTGAACATTCCGACGAACGGGACCTACCCCGAGAGGGTCATCCCGGGCGTGGAGCGGCTCGCGAGGACGCTGCGGGGGACGCAGCTCGTCATCAACGTCTCGCTCGACGCCGTCGGGGAGCGCAACGACGAGATCCGCGGCTACAAGAAGGACTACGAGCTCGCCACGCGGACCTTCCGCGAGCTGAAGGCGCTGCGCGCGCCGAACCTCACGGTGGGGATCCACTCGGTCGTTTCGACGCACAACGTCCACGACTTCCCGGGGATCGCGGACGCGCTGATGGAGCTCGGGCCGGACCACTACATCGCCGAGCCCGCCGAGGAGCGGGTCGAGCTGCAGACGATCGGCGCCGGCATCACGCCCTCGGGAGCGGAGTTCGACCGCGCCATCGGCCATCTCGAAACGCGGCTGCGCGAGCGGAAGGACGACGGGATCCCCGCGCTCACGCGCGCGCTGCGGCTGGTCTACTACGGACTGGCTCGCGAGACGCTGCGCCGCCAGGAGCAGGTCGTCCCGTGCTACGCGGCGATCGCGTCCGCGCACATCGCCGCCACCGGCGACGTGTGGGGCTGCTGCACCAAGGCAAAGCCGCTGGGGAACCTGCGCGACTCGAACTACGACTTCGCCTCGATCTGGCGCTCGGAGGAGGCGCGGCTCGAGCGGCTCGCGATCAAGAACCGCGAGTGCGCATGCCCTCTCGCGAACGCCGCGTACACGAGCATGCTCAACCATCCGGGCTCACTGCTCCAGGTGGGGCGCAACCTCCTCGCGCCGTCGCGCGCGGGCGCGTCCGCCTCGCCGGCGGCTCCCGCCGCGGGCGCGTCAGGGCCCGCATCCACGACGACGAGGACCTCGTGAAGGCGGTCGTCGTCGTCCCCACCTACAACGAGGCGGCGGCGCTCCCGTCGCTGCTCGACGCGGTGCTCGAATCGGGCGCGGACGTGGACGTCCTCGTCGTGGACGACGCGTCGCCGGACGGCACGGGCCGGTTCGCCGACGAGTACGCCTCGCGCCACCCGCGCGTGAGCGTCCTCCACCGCGCCGGCAAGATGGGGCTGGGAAGCGCCTACCGCGACGGGTTCCGTCTCGCGCTCGAGCGCGGCGCGGACGCCGTCATCGAGATGGACGCCGACCACTCGCACAATCCGAAATACCTCGGCGCTTTTCTCGCGCGCCTCGAGACCGATGCGGACGTCGTCATCGGCAGCCGCTACGTGGACGGCGTGCGCGTCGAGAACTGGCCGTTCCGGCGCCTGCTCCTCTCGCGCTTCGCCAACTATTACGTGAACTTCGCGACCGGCATGCCTTCGCGCGAGATCAGCGACGCCACGTCGGGCTACCGCGCGTACCGGCGCGAAGTGATCGAGGCCATCGACCTCGCCAGGGTGCGCGCGAGCGGCTACGCGTTCCAGATCGAGATGGCCTATCGCGCGTGGCGGCTGGGATTCCGTGTGCGGGAGATCCCGATCACGTTCGAGGAGCACTACCTCACGTCCTCGAAGATCTCGCGCGGGATCATCGTCGAGGCGGTCTGGACGACGCCGCTGCTGCGCCTGACGGCGCCCCGCGGCGAGCGCCGCGACGTGCGCGGCGCCGAGGTCCGGACCGGCCGGCCTCTGGGATGAGGACGCGGCCGGGCTTGCGCGGGGCGTCACGCTTCGCCGCCGGCCGGCGCGCCGCGGGGGCGCTCCTCCTCGCCGTTGCGGCGGGGCTCGCCGTCCGGATCGTCCTCCAGAGGCAGTACACGCCCCTGGCGTCCGACTCGATCCATTACGTCCTTCTCGCCCGGGCCCTCGCGGCCGGGCAGGGGTTCGTGAGCGGAGGGAGCCAGCACCCCGATCTCTCGCGATCGCCCATGCTGCCGCTCCTCACTGCGGGGGTCGCGCGCACGAGCGGGCTCGACGCGCTCACCGCGGGCCGCGTCACGGTGGCCGTCGCGAGCGCGCTCCTCGTCGTGCCTCTCTTCTTCCTGACGCGGCGGCTCTTCGGACCGCTCGCCGCGCTCGCGTCGCTGCCCCTGGGCGCTTTCTCGTGCGCGCTCGGCACCGCGATCCACGTCATGCCCGCCGCCCCCTATCTCCTCTTCGCCCTCGCCGCGCTGGCGGCTGCGGCCTCGGCGGCGCGCAGGCCCCGCGCGACGGCGCTCCTCGCAGCCGGGGTTCTCGCGGGCGCCGCGGCGATCACCCGTCCGGAGGGGCTGATCGTGGCGATCGCGATCGCGGCATGGGCCGGGATCGACCCTCTGACTCGAAGGCGCGCCGGGCCCGCGGCGAGGGCGGCACGCCCGAACCGCCCGAGTGGCGCGGCGGATGCTCCGGTTCCCGCGCGCGCGGCACCGACGCGCTCGCGGCGCTTGCGGGTCTCCGCCGCGGGCGCGCTCCTCGTCGCGGCGGGCGCGGCCGCGGTCTACGGACCGTACACGGCGTGGGCGTCGTGGCGGCTCGGACGGCTCTCTCCCGTGCCGGGCATGCAGTACCTCTCCGACATGCGCCTGGTCTGCGATCGCCTCTCTCTGCGCGACATGGACGGGCCCGACCTTCCCTGGGCCGAGCGCGCGCTCTTCGTCGTCTCCGCGGACCGCACCCGGCGCGTCCTCGAGACCTGGTTCGACACGCGGGTGCTCCTTCCGCCCGCCGCGACCTTTGCGGGCGTCACGGGCTCGCCCGAGGGGCCCGCCCCCACCCACCAGGCGCAGACCCTGGCCGGCATCGCGCTGCGGCGGCTGCGCATCGTCGGAGAGAGCGTGCGCAGTCTCCCTTCCGCGCTGCGCGAGGGTCACTTCCTTCCGGTGGTCCCCCTCCTTCTCGGATGCGCCGGTCTCCTGGCGGCGCTCACGCACCGCCGGCGCCGTCGCGCCGTCGTGTTCCTCGCGCTCATGGGTGCGGCGATGCTCGCGCCGATCGCCAGCCACGTCGAGGCGCGCTTCCTCTATGCGCCCTTCGTTCTCGGCCTGGTCGTCGCCGCGAGCGGATGGGGATGGCTCGCGGCGCGCCTCCTGCCGGTAGGAGGCCGCGGCGCCACGGGTCGCGCGCTGTGCGCGGGCGTCTCTCTCGCGCTCGCGGCCGGCGTCGCCGTCTCCGGTGTCGGCCATACGGACGGCTCCCTGGAGCCGAGGGCACGCGAAGCGCTTCACCGTGGGATCGCCGGCGAGGTCGCGCGGGCCGCGGGAAGCGGACCCGTCCTCTCGGTCCAGGCGAACGTCCCCTTCTGGGCGGGACGGCCCTACCGGCCGATTCCCGTCGGCCCGCCCGCGATCGTGCTCGACTACGCGCGCGCGCAGGGGGCGGCGTGCCTCGTCCTGGAAGGGAACCGCGACCTGTCGCGCCGTCCCGAGCTCGCGCCCCTCGCGCACGATCCGCCGCCCGCGGGCTTCCGCCTGGTGTCGGCGCGCCCCGCGCTGCAAGGGGGCGAGCTGCGCGTCTTCCGGATCGAGAGCGGGGCCGATGACTGAGGGCGCGGTGCTGATCGTCGGCGGGACGGGCTTCATCGGGAGCCATCTCGCGGAGCGTCTCGCATCGGCAGGCCGGCGCGTGCGCGTCGCGTCCCGGCGCGGCGCCTGGCCGTGGGGAGCCGCGCCGGGAGGCGTCGATCTCATCGCGCTCGACCTGGCCCGAGACGGCGCAGAGGCGGAGCTCGCGGGCACGCTCGACGGAGTCTCCACCGTCGTCAACCTCGCCGGGACGCTGGCGAAACCCGGGCTGGGGCCGCAGACCTACCGGTCGCTGCACGTGTTGGGCGTGATGCGGCTGTCGCAGGCGGTGACGCAGCGGGTCCTGGAAGCGCGGGGCGAAGGCCCGGGCGGCCGGGCACGACAACCGATCCGGATCGTCCACGTGAGCACGACGGGCGTCCTCGGTCCTACCGGTCCCGAGCCGCGCGGCGAAGGCGCGGAGGCGGCGCCGCGCACCCTCTACGAGAAGACCAAGCTCGCCGGTGAGGTGTGTGCGCTTGCGGGCCGCCGGAACGGGCTCGAGGTCGTCGTCGTGCGACCGGGGCTCGTCTACGGGCCCCGGGACGTGCATCTCGCCCCCTTCTATCGCGCCATCGCGAAGGGGACCTACCGGACGATCGCGGGAGGCCGGGCGCTCTGGCAGCCGGTCTACGTGGAGGACGTAGCGCGCGCGATCCAGCTCGCCGCGGACGCCCGCGGATGCGACGGTGAGATCTTCCACGTCGCGGGCGCGGAGCGGCTGGGCGTCGGCGCCTTTGCGGAGAAGATCGCGGCGGGGCTCGGCGCGCGCATCCGCCGCCGCGGACTCCCCTATGCGGGGGCCCTGGCGGCGGGAGCGCTCCTCGAGGCCGCATGCGCGCCGGTCGGGATCGAACCGCCCCTCTCACGCGCGCGCGTGCGCACCCTGACGGAGGACCGCGTCTACCTGATCGAGCGCGCGCGCGCGCGGCTCGGCTTCACACCCCAGGTCGGCCTGGACGAGGGGATCGGCCGCGCGATCGACTGGTATCGAGGCCATGGGTACCTCTGACAGGGACAAGGAGGCGCCGGCGTCTCCCGCCGCCGCAACCCCTTCGATGAGCCCTGGGGCGGAGCGCGCTCCGGCGGGAGGCGCGACCGTGCTCGACGAGCCGGGAACCGAAGCGAGCGCGGCGTGTCCGGCGGTCCGCGAGTCCGGCCTGCCGCGCGTGAGCGTCGTCGTGCCCGTGCTCGACGCGGAGGACGAGATCGACCGGCTCCTGGACTCGCTCGAGGCGCTCGACTATCCGCGGGACCGGCTCGAGGTCCTCGTCGTCGACAACGGCTCGCGCGACGGCACCCCCGCGCGCATCGCGCGTCACGCGGACGTCTCTCTTCTGCGCGAGACGCGGATCCGCAGCTCCTACGCGGCGCGCAACCGCGGCGTGGAGGGGGCGAGCGGGGAGTGGGTCGCGTTCACGGACGCGGACTGTGTCGCGACTCCGGGCTGGCTGCGTCGGCTGCTCGCGCCCGGCCTCCCGGACAATGCGGGGGCCGTCGCGGGCGAGGTCCTCGCGCTCGAGGCGCGCACGCCCGTGCAGCGGCTCACCGAGCGGTACGGGATCATGAAGCACGCGGTGACGATGCCCCACAAGGCGCTGCCCGGGTTCTCGACGGCGAACGTCGCGATCCGTCGCGATCTGCTGCTCGCGCTCGGGGGTTTTCGCGAGGACATCCGATTCTTCGGAGACATGGAGCTGGCATGGAGGATGCAGATCGCCTCCGGCGCGCGGGTCGTCTTCCGCCCCGACGCGGTCATCCGCCACCGGCACCGCCGCACGTGGCGCGCGCTCTGGCGGCACGGGCGCCAGCACGGGCGCGGGGTCGCCTTCATGAAGTCCGTGTACCCGGATCGCTATCGCATCCGGCTCGGCGAGCAGCTCGGTCGGATCGTCGGGATCGCGGGGGCGCCGTTCGCGCGCGTCTCCGGCTCGGCCGAACTCGAGCTGCGGGAAGGTCCCCCCGCAAGTCCCGCGGCGCGCAGCCGCGGCGTCCTCGCGCGCGAGCGGCTCTACGCGCCGGCCTTCCTGACCGTCTGGTACGGCGGCATGGCCGTGGGTTATCTGATGGGACCGGCCTGGAGCGAGGCGCGCTCGAAGCCGCGACCGTGAGCCGCGCGGTCAGGCCCGCGGGGCGGTCACGTGCGCACGAGAGGTTGGAGAGGCGCCCCGTCCCTCAATTGCCGAGGCGAGGCGGCCTCTTTGGGTAGCGAATCCGGCTCAGTCGTCCTGCTCGTCTTCCAGCGCGTGAAGATGGAAAACGCATTCCATGTCCGCGGCGCCGACACCGAGGTCGGTTGTGTGCTCGTCGGGCTCCCAGGCCGCCATCTGCGCGTAGAGCGGCTCGCGCATGGACTCGAGGAGGGCCTCGTCCCGTCGCCGCTGCTCCTGGATCATGGCGGCGGGGACTCGCGGCGCGTCGTTCGGTTCCATCCACTTAGCCATGGGTCGTCTCGCTTTCCGCCCTGTGTGTCAGGGCGCCGCGCGTGTCGAGGAAGGAGCGCCTCCAGCCGCGCGGCTGCTCATGGGTGACGTTCCAGCACTTCGCGTGAACTCCCGGATCTTGCCGGGAGCGGCTCTGTGCATCGAGCGGCTCCACGCAGATTCCACAGGTCACATGCTCTTCGTAGCCGAGTGTTGTCCTCATTGGAATGACCTCACGCCTGGGTAGATCTGCACGCTCCATGCCAGGGGGACAGGCCGTGGAAAGCCACGGAGAAACGCAGGCGTTCCGTCGAAGTCGCGGCGCTCGCGCGTCTCGACGATCGCGGAGAGCCTGCGACCGTAGGCGAAAAGCGGGCAAAGTGTCGGTCATTGTTGCCAAAAGTCGTCATCAGCTCCGGCCTCATCCCTGGTGCATCCCGACTTTTCGACATTACGGTGAGGGAGAGGCTCCGTCCACGAAGAGAAACGAAATTTGTCGGTGGATTTTCGGGCGGGACGCGGCGTGTGTCAGGGACGCAGCGCGGCAACCTGGGCCGAGAGGTCGAATTCCTCCTCGACGCGGCGCCGTGCCTCGCGGGCGATCCCGGCGCGCTGCTCCACGGTCTCCGCGACCGCGGCGTCGATGGCGTCGGCCAGAGCGCCGGCTTCGTCCGCGCCCCCGGCCGGTACGAGCCGTCCCGTCCGCCCCGTGACCAGCTCGGGGATCCCCGCGACGGCCGTGGCCAGGACCGGAAGCCCGAGCGCCATCGCCTCGATGAGCGAGACGGGGAGCCCGTCGCGGTCCCCGTCTTCGGCGATGCGCGCCGCCAAAACGAACAAATCCGATATGCGCATGAGCTCGCGCACGCGCGGCGGGGGTACGGCCCCCGGGAGCGTGACGCGTCCCGCCAGGTCCGGCGCCGCGGCCCGCGCCGCGATGTCCCCGGCCTGCGGCCCGTCGCCCGCGATCGTGAGATGGACTCCAGGGGCTCCGCCGCTCCGCGCTCCCGTGCGCGCGACGGCGTCCAGCAGCGTCAGGAGCCCCTTCTTGGGAACGAGGCGCGCGACCGTGAGGATCCGGGCGGGACGGCCGGGAGGCGGAGGCTCGCGATAGGGGAAAGCCGCCAGGTCGATCCCGCAGCGCAGCACCGAGCACTTCGAAGCGTCCCATC
>Ga0207644_10000587_pt1 | contig 23251 bp, 15 predicted proteins | sample KBSS73metaG_FD_184326 | JGI IMG/M metagenome (GOLD analysis project Ga0207644, IMG submission 184326) | Switchgrass rhizosphere microbial communities from Kellogg Biological Station, Michigan, USA - KBS S7-3 metaG (SPAdes) (version 2) | ecosystem: Host-associated > Plants > Roots > Rhizosphere... | reverse complement strand
GGCCTGACATGCTCTCGCGCACCGCCGATCACCTGTTCTGGATGGCCCGCTACATGGAGCGCGCCGAGAACACCGCGCGCATGCTCGACGTCAACTACCAGATGTCGCTCCTGCCGCAGTCGGACGACGCCGCCGAGCGCGGCTGGCGCGGCCTCTTGAGCATCAGCGAGCTCACCGGCGATTTCGCCGAGCGGCACGGCGCGGTGACGCCGAAGAGCGTCATGGACTACATGGTCAGCGACGAGAAGAACGCGTCGTCGATCCGCTGTTGCCTGATGGCGGCGCGCGAGAACGCGCGCGCGGTTCGCGGCACGCTGACGACCGAGGTCTGGGAGACGCAGAACCAGACCTGGCTCGAGTTCCAGCGCATGGTGTCGAGCGATGCGTTCCAGCTCGGCCCGGGCGAGGCGTTCGAGTGGGTCAAGTTCCGCTCGCATCTCTCGCGCGGCGTCACCGTCGGGACGATGCTGCAGGACCAGGCGTTCCACTTCCTGCGCATCGGCAGCTTCCTCGAGCGCGCCGACAACACCGCGCGCCTGCTCGACGTCAAGTTCCATTCGGTCGACAACGATTTCGTCGGCCAGGGCAACGGCGCGGCGGCGGCGCGGCTGTACGGCATCGGCCTCGGGCAGAGCCAGAGTCAAAGCCAGAGCGGCGGCGGCAGCCAGAGCCAGGGCCAGAGCCAGGGCGCCGGCGCCGCCAGCCAGAGTCAGGGGCAGAGCCAGAGCGGCGGCGGCGGCCAGAGCCAAAGCCAGAGCCAGGAAGCCGGCGGCAAGGACGTCGAGTTCGACTTCTATCACTGGTCGGCGGTGCTGCGGTCGGTGTCGGGATTCGAGGTCTACCGCAAGGTCTATCGCAACGTCATCCGTCCGGAAAAGGTCGCCGAGCTGCTCATCCTTCGACCCGACATGCCGCGCTCGCTGGCGGCGTGCATGCACGAGGTCGTCTCGAACCTGAAGCAGGTCGCCAACGAGCAGTCGGGCGACACGCTTCGCCTCGCCGGGCGCCTCGACGCCGACCTGCAGTACGGCCGCATCGACGAGATCCTCGCGACCGGGCTGCACGCGTACCTGACCCAGTTCCTCGAGCGCGTCAACGCGCTCGGCGCCGGAATCAGCAGGGACTTCCTGGTGCCTGTCGCTCCGTGATCTGCATGCGGCCGACAATCGGCGTGGTTTTCTTGAAAGCCTGAATGTCGATCCACGTCGCCCTCAACCACGTCACGCACTACCGCTACGACCGGCCCGTCCATCTCGGGCCGCAGGTCGTTCGCCTGCGCCCGGCGCCGCATTCGCGGACGCGGATCCTGAGCTACTCGATGAAGGTCGATCCGGCCGAGCACTTCATTAACTGGCAGCAGGACCCGCAGGCGAACTACCTGGCGCGCCTCGTCTTTCCCAAGCCGACGACGTTCTTTCGCGTCGAGGTCGACCTGGTCGCCGAGATGGCGGTCTTCAACCCGTTCGATTTCTTCCTCGAGCCGAGCGCCGAGCGCTTCCCGTTCGGCTACGACGCCGAGCTCCTCGTCGAGCTCGCACCGTACCTGCGCAAGGCGCCGGCGACGCCACTCTTCGCCGAGTACCTCGCCCGCATCGACCGCAGCGAGAAGCCGACGAGCACCTTCCTGGTCGAGCTCAACCAGGGCCTGCAGCACGACATCGCCTACCTGATCCGGATGGAGCACGGCGTGCAGACGCCGGAGGTGACGCTCCGCAACGCGAGCGGCTCGTGCCGCGACAGCGCCTGGCTGATGGTGCAGCTGCTGCGCCATCTCGGCCTCGCGGCGCGCTTCGTCTCCGGGTACCTGATCCAGCTCAAGAGCGACGTCAAGTCGCTCGACGGGCCGAGCGGCACCGAGGTCGACTTCACCGACCTGCACGCCTGGTGCGAGGTCTACCTTCCCGGCGCGGGCTGGATCGGCCTCGATCCGACCTCGGGCCTCTATGCCGGCGAGGGGCACATCCCGCTCGCCTGCTCGCCCGAGCCGTCGTCGGCGGCGCCGATCAGCGGCGTCCTCGATCCCTGCGAGACGACCTTCGAGCACCGCATGTCGGTGTCGCGCGTGTGGGAGGCGCCGCGCGTCACGCTGCCCTACAGCGATCTCCAGTGGGGCCAGGTCGACGCCCTCGGCAAGCAGGTCGACGCCGACCTGCGCCGAATGGACGTTCGCCTGACGCAGGGCGGCGAGCCGACCTTCGTCTCGATCGACGATCGCGAGGGCGGCGAATGGAACACCGAGGCGATGGGGCCGACCAAGCGCGCCCTGAGCGGCGAGCTGATGGCGCGGCTGCGCGCCCACCACGGGCCCGGCGGCCTGCTCCACTTCGGCCAGGGCAAGTGGTATCCGGGCGAGCAGCTGCCGCGCTGGTCGCTCAACCTGTTCTGGAGGAAGGACGGCGTTCCGGTCTGGAGCGATCCTTCGCTGCTGGCGAGCGAGCGCGACGACCACGGCGCGACCGAGGCCAGCGCGCGCGAGTTCCTGCATCGCATCGCGCTGCGTCTCGGCGTCGACCGCCGCAACGTCTTCGCGGGTTACGAAGACGTTGGCTACTACCTGTGGCGCGAGGGCAAGCTGCCGATCAACGTCGAGCCCGAGGATTCGCGCCTCGCCGACAAGGCCGAGCGCGCCCGCCTGCGCCGCGTCTTCGAGCGCGGCCTTGGCACGCCCGTCGGCCACGCGCTGCCGATCGCCCGCGACGAGCGGCGTCCGGGGCGCTGGCGCTCGTCGCCCTGGTACCTGCGCAACGACCACTGCTTCCTCGTCGCCGGCGACTCGCCGCTCGGCTTTCGCCTGCCGCTCGATTCGCTGCCTTGGGCGCGTGCCGGCGATTTCCCGTGGGTGTATCCACCCGACGCCAACGATGACCTGTCGCCGCTGGGCGATGACCCAGTGGCGGGCGAGGGCGACGCGCCCTCGTGGCACGCGTCCGGCGAGCCTGTCGAGCCGCGCTCGATCGAGCACGAGACACCGAGCGGAACGCACGACATCGGCAGCGAGCCCGATGCGGCGGCGGCGCGCGAAGGCGCGCCCGCGGAGGGCGAGTCGGCGGGGTTCGTCGTTCGCACCGCGATCAGCGCCGAGGCGCGCGACGGCCGGCTCTACATCTTCATGCCGCCGACGTCGGCGCTCGAGGACTATCTCGCGCTCGTCGCCGCGGTCGAGGCGACCGCGAAGGCGATGAAGATGCCGGTGACGCTCGAGGGCTACGAGCCGCCGAAGGACCCGCGCCTGGTCCTGTTGCGCGTGACGCCCGACCCCGGCGTCATCGAGGTCAACGTCCACCCGGCATCGGCGTGGAGCGACCTCGTCGATCAGACGACGCATCTCTACGCGGCCGCGCGCGAGACGCGCCTGACGACCGAGAAGTTCATGCTCGACGGCCGCCACACCGGCACCGGCGGCGGCAATCACTTCGTCCTCGGCGGTGCGACGCCGGGCGACTCGCCGTTCCTGCGCCGGCCCGACCTGCTCGCCAGCATGATCGGCTACTGGCACAACCATCCGGCGCTCAGCTACCTGTTCTCGGGGATGTTCGTCGGCCCGACGAGCCAGGCGCCGCGAATCGACGAAGCGCGCAACGACTCGGTCTACGAGATCGAGATCGCCTTTGCCGAGCTTGCGCGCGCGGGCGAGATCGAGGCCGGCCGCCAGGCGCCGGGCCGCCCCAAGCCTGGCGCCGCCCCCGCGGGGGGCAGCGAGCAAAGCGAGCGTGGGGGCTCGTATACGCCGCCGTGGCTCATTGACAGGTTGCTGCGCAATCTCCTCATCGACGTCACCGGCAACACCCACCGCGCCGAGTTCTGCATCGACAAGCTCTATTCGCCCGACGGCCCGACCGGCCGCCTCGGCCTGCTCGAGATGCGTGCCTTCGAGATGCCGCCGCACGCGCGCATGAGCCTCGCCCAGCAGCTCCTGATGCGCGCGCTCGTCGCCCGCTTCTGGGCGACGCCGTACCGGCCGGCGCGGCTGGCGCGCTGGGGCACCGAGCTGCACGACCGCTTCATGCTCCCGTACTTCATCTGGAAGGACCTCGGCGACGTCGTCGGCGAACTCGCCGGCGCCGGCTATGCGTTCGATCTCGACTGGTTCGCCGCCCATCGCGACTTCCGCTTCCCGCTGCTCGGCGACTTCAGCACGGCGGGAGTCGCGGTCGAGCTGCGCATGGCGCTCGAGCCGTGGCACGTGCTCGGCGAGGAGAGCGGCCCCGGCGGCACCGCGCGCTATGTCGATTCGACGGTCGAGCGGATCGAGGTTCATGTGCGCGGGCTGGTCGGCGACCGCCACGTCCTCGCCTGCAACGGCAGGCGCCTGCCGCTGCAGCCGACCGGGACCGCGGGCGAGTACGTCGCCGCGGTTCGCTATCGCGCGTGGTCGGCGCCGTCGTCGCTGCATCCGACGATCGCGCCGCACGTGCCGCTCGTCTTCGACCTCGTCGACACCTGGTTGAATCGATCGCTCGGCGGTTGCCAGTACCACGTCGCCCATCCGGGCGGCGTCAACTACACGACCTTCCCGGTCAACGCCTACGAGGCCGAGGCGCGCCGCCTCGGGCGCTTCTTCCGCACCGGGCACACGCCGGGAACGCTGATCCTGCCGCGCGAGGCGGTCAACCCCGACTTTCCGCACACCCTCGATCTGCGTCGGCCGACCGCGCCGCTGTAGCGTTGTCGTCCTGACAACGATGCTGGATCAACTCCTCGCCAGCTACGCCGCGCCCGAGGGCCGCTTCGACGAGCTGCTCGCCGCGCCCGGGCGGCCGCGGCCGCACTGGGACAGTTTCATGCGCGCGCTCGCCGAGCGCAGCGAGCGCGAGGTGAGCGACACGCTCACGCTCACCGAACGCCAGATCCGCGAACACGGAATCACCTACAACGTCTACGCCGACGCGCAGGGGGTGCACCGGCCGTGGGAGGTCGATCCGATCCCGCTCGTCCTTCCCGCCGACGAATGGGCGACGATCGCGGCCGGGATCGAGCAGCGCGCCGACCTGCTCAACCGCGTCCTCGGCGATCTCTACGGCGCGCAGACGCTGATGAAGAGCGGCGCGATCCCGCCGTCGGTGATCTTCGGCCACCGCGGCTTTCTCGCGCCGGCGCAGGAGCTTCGCCCGGCCGGCGGCCGCCATCTCCTGCAGTACGCCGCCGATCTGGCGCGCTCGCCCGACGGCCGCTGGTGGGTCGTCGGCGACCGCACCCAGGCGCCGTCGGGATCGGGCTACGCGCTCGAGAACCGGCTCGTCGTCTCGCGCGTCTTCCCGCAGATGTTCCGCGAGCTGCACGTGCAGCATCTCGCCGCCTTCTTCGACGCGCTGCGATCGTCGCTCCTGCACTGGGCGCCGCGCGGCGACGGCCCGGCGCGGATCGTCCTGCTCACGCCCGGGCCGTACAACGAGACGTACTTCGAGCACGCGCTGCTCGCGCGCTATCTCGGCTTCGCGCTTGTCGAAGGGAACGACCTGACCGTGCGCGACGACCGCGTCTGGCTGAAGACGACGTCGGGCCTGCAGCGCGTCCACGCGATCGTTCGCCGCCAGGACGACGACTACTGCGACCCGCTCGAGCTGCGCTCCGATTCCGCGCTCGGCATCGCCGGCCTGACCGATTGCGCGCGGCGCGGCAACGTGCTGCTCGCCAACGCGCTCGGCTCGGGCGTCCTCGAATCGGGAGCGCTGCTCGGCTACCTGCCGCGGCTCAGCCGCGAGCTGCTCGGCGAGCCGCTGCAGCTGCCGTCGATCGCGACCTGGTGGCTCGGCGAGCCGGCCGCGTTCGCCGACGCGTGGCGCCGTCCGGAGCGATTGATCATCAAGCCGATCGAGCGCTCGCCGAGCGAGCCGGGGGTCGTCGTCGAGCACCTCTCGGCCGACGCGCGCGAGGCGCTGCGGGTTCGCATCTCGCGCCGGCCGCAGCACTTCGTCGCTCAGGAGTGGGTCCACGTCTCGCAGGCGCCGGTGCTCGAGGGAGCGTCCGCCGGCGGGTCGCCGGCGCGCAGGTTCGGCGACGGGTCGGCGCAACCGTTCCGCGCGCTGGCGGCGCGCACCGTCGGCCTGCGCGTCTTCGCGGTCGCGACGCCGAGCGGCTGGCGCGTCATGCCGGGCGGCCTGACGCGGGTCGCCGGCGACGAGGACTCGCCGGTGATCGCGATGCAGCGCGGCGGCCGCTCGAAGGACACCTGGGTCCTCGCCGAAGGCCCGGTCAACGCCGAGTTCTCGCTGTTGTCGACGACGGTGACCGCCGACGACCTCGTCCGTGCCGACGCGACGCTGGCGTCGCGTGCCGCCGAGAACCTGTTCTGGTTCGGCCGCTACAGCGAGCGCTGCGACGCGACGGCGCGCCTGCTCCGCGTCGCCATCGGCCAGGTCCTTGACGGCAGCGCCGGTCCCGTCGGCAAGCCGCCGGGATGGGCGCTGGCCGAGCGTCTCGGCATCGTCGAGCCCGGCAAGAGCGCGGCACGCGCGCTGCGCCGCGCCGCGACCGACCCCGAGGGGGCGCTCGCGCAGCGCCTGGCCAGCCTGTCGCGCACCGCCTTCAGCCTGCGCGACCGGATGTCGGTCGACCACTGGCGGACGATCAACCGGCTGATCGCCGACCCGGCGCTGCAGCGCGATCCGGCGCTGCCGATGACGCTGGTCTGGCTCGACCGCGCGATCACCTCGCTGATGACGCTCTCCGGATTCGTCCTCGACGGCATGACGCGCGGCGTCGGCTGGCGCTTCGTCTCGATCGGCCGTCGCGTCGAGCGGCTGGCGACGATGTGCGCTGCGCTGCGCGTGGCGATCGACGATGGCCGAAGCCACGATCTCGACTGGCTCCTCGAGCTCGCCGACTCGAGCGTCACCTACCGATCGCGCTACCTCGCCGCGCCCGAATGGCTGCCGGTGCTCGACATGGTCATGCGCGACGACGCCAACCCGCGCTCGCTCGCCTTCCAGGCCAAGGGGCTGGTGGAGTTCATCGCCAAGCTCGAGGCGACGCACGGCCCGTTCGCCGGCGCGACGCTGGCGCCCGGGCATGCGGCGTTGATGGCACTGGCGCCGGGCGACCTGCGGCCCGAGAGTGAGCATCTCGCCGAGGTGATCGACCAGCTGCAGCAGGCCGCCTACGCGATCTCCGACGCGATGTCGCTCAAGTTCTTCTCGCACGCCGTGCCGCGCAGCATGCTGCAACTCGCTGCATGAGCGGATCGGCCAGCGACCGCTACGACGTCGAGCACGAGACGCGCTACACGTACCGCGTCCCCGTCTCGCAGTCGTGGCAGCTCGCGCACCTGACGCCGCCGCGGCTGCCGTGGCAGAACGTCGTCTCGCACGAGCTCGCCATCGAGCCGGCGCCCGACGAGCGCCACGACACGCGCGATGCCTTCGGAAACGGCGTCACCCATTTCGGCGTGCACGGGCCGCACCCCTTGCTGCGCGTCCGCATGAGCTGCGTGGTCGACATCTCCGACCGGCCCGACGCGGCCTCGCGCGCGCCGATCGCGTGGGAAGCGGTTCGCGAGTCGCTCCTCGACGATCCCGCGCAGGACGACCTTCGCGCCGCGCGAATGGCCGAGCCGAGCACGCTCGCTCCCTGGTCCGATGCGGCGCACGAGTACGCGGCGCCAAGCTTCGCCGCGGGTCGCGACTGGCTCGACGCCGTCACCGACGTCATGCGCCGGATCCATCGCGAGTTCGAGTTCGACGCCGAGACGACGACGGTGACGACGTCGGTCGACGAGGTGCTGGCGCAGAAGAGCGGCGTCTGCCAGGACTTCGCCCACGTGATGATCGCCTGCCTGCGCAGCCACGGCCTGCCCGCGCGCTACGTCTCGGGCTACTTGCTGACCGAGCCGCCACCCGGCCGGCCGCGCCTGCTCGGCGCCGACGTCTCGCACGCGTGGGTGGCGGCGTATTCGCCGAATCACGGCTGGGTCGAGGTCGACCCGACCAACGACACGCTTGCCGATCGCCGCTACATCACTCTCGCGACGGGCGCCGACTTCGCCGACGTCGTGCCGCTGCGCGGCGTCATCCTCGGCGGCCGCGGCCAGACGATGAAGATCGCGGTGAGCGTCGTGCCGCGCTAACGCGGCGCGGCGGCGGCGGCGCGGCGCGACGGAGCGTCGAGCGAGCGATGCGCCATCCAGGCGACGGCGCCGCAGCGCGCGCGAACGACGCGCCACCCCCGGCGGCGGGTCTGCTTCCGAGGGGCGCTGCAGCGACCTTGTCCCCGCTGTGGCGGATGGCTTCGACGTCGCTGCGCGACGAGACTGCCGCATCGCCACCGAGGTCGCCATGCCCAACGAATCAACGCCGCTCGCGCTCGTCGCCGTCACCCCGCCTCTTCGCCGCGACGTCGTCGCGACGCGTCTTCCCCAGCGCGCTTTGCCGAGCGCCGGCCCCGGCTGGTTCGAGTCGACCTGGGAGCTGCGCCGCGGCCTCGAGGTGAAGGAAGGCTGGTCGGAAGACGATCGCGTGCGCGACTGGATCGAGGACTTCCTCGCCGCTCAGCGCACCGTCGCGCGCACCGTTTCGCCGAGCGCGAGGACGGCCATCGCGTAGTAGCTCGACCAGTTGTAGCGCGTCAGCGCGTAGAAGTTGGTCGTGCCGGCGACGTAGGTCGGCGCGGCGTCGCCGTTTTGCAGCTCGACGAGAGCGAGCAGGCTGTCGGTGACGAGCGCCTCGTCCGGGAGGCGCGCGCCGCGCTCGACCATCTGCGCCGCGCTGAACGTCGGCACGATGTCGGGCGCGAGCAGGGCGGCACGCTCGCTCGTCTCGGTCGGCGGCTTGACGTCGAAGCGCGCCGGCAGGCCGCGCTTCCAGCCGAACTCGGCGAGGTAGTTGGCGACGCTGCCGATCACGTCGGCCGAGCTGCCGTGCAGGTCGACGTGGCCGTCGCCGTCGAAGTCGACCGCGTAGCGGTTGAAGCTCGACGGCATGAACTGCGCCATGCCGAGCGCGCCGGCGTAGCTGCCGCGCCAGGCGAGCGGATCGACGCCTTCGCTCTTGCAGAGGACGAACCAGCTCTCGAGCTCGTCCTTGAAGAACGCGCTGCGATCGCGCCGGCCGGTCGGAAAGTCGAACGCCAGCGTCGCCAGCGAGTCGATGACGCGGAAGTTGCCCATCTGCCTTCCGTAGATCGATTCGACGCCGACGATGCCGACGACGATCTCGGGCGGCACGCCGTAGATCTCCTCGGCCTGGCCGAGCCAGCGCTCGTTGGCGCGCCAGAACGCGTTGCCGGCACGCAGGCGGACCGGCTCGACGAAGCGCGCCCGGTAGGCGGCCCAGTTCTTCGCCGACCCTGCCGCCGGCGGCATGATGTAGCGAGTCACGGCGGGGATGAAGCGCGCCTGCGCGAGCGACCTGCGCACCCATTCGGCGTCGAGGCCGCGCCGCTCGGCGACCTCGTCGGCGAAGCGGACGACATCGTCGCGCGTCCCGTACGTCACTGCGTCGGGAGCGCGGTCGTCGACGACGTCGGCCTTCTTCTTTTTCTTCTCGACCGCCTTGGCGTGCTTGGCTGCGGCGCTCGCGCCCGCTGCCGCGAGCCACGCGGCGCCGGCGACGACGATCTGACGACGCGGGATCATGGTGAGGAGAAGTCGAGGCGGTCGATCGGGCGAATCGCGCGATCGCGAATTATCAAGCGGCGCCGGCGCGCAGCCGCCGCGCCTGGCGCGTGAAATCGCGCGTCATCGTCGGGTCGGGGCGGCGCGCGGCCGAGCGACCGTAGCGTCGCGCCTCGAAGGCGTCGAGCAGCGCGGCGAGCGGCTCGCCGAGGCTGCCGAGCCGCTCGCGCACGCGCATCGCGAGCGCGCGCGGCGGATCGTGCGGCGCGGCGGCGACGCCGAGCGGGCGCAATGCACGCTTCATCGCGTCGAGCTGGCGCACCCACGGGTCGACGCGATGACGATCGAGCCAGGCCCAGATCGCGCCGGCGAGGGAGAGGCCGATGAGCGCGCCGACCAGGAGGAGCGCGAGGTCCTCCCAGGTCGGCGAGGCGAAGCCGATCTTCTTCATGACGTCGAACTGCTGGCCGCGCGAATAGTTGAGGACCCACTGGTTCCAGCGGTTGTTGACTGCTTCCCAGGCGCCGCGCAGCTGGGCCAGGATCTGCGGATTCATCGCGTCGAGCGTTCCGGCGACGAAGCCGGTGGGCGGCGCGAGGCGGTCGCTTCGGCCGATGCGATCGGGAGCGACCGCACCGGTCGGGTCGGCGCGCACCCAGCCCGTGCCGGTCTGCCAGTACTCGGCCCAGGCGTGCGCCGAGCTCTGCCGGACGATGTAGTAGCCGTCGACCGGCTCCATGTCGGTTCCCTGGTAGCCGGTGACGATCCGCGCCGGGAAGCCTGCCGCTCGCATGACGACGACGAAGGCGGCAGCGAAGTGCTCGCAGAAGCCTTCCTTGCGGTCGAGCCAGAACTCGTCGACGCCGTCGCGGCCGTAGTCGCCCGGCGAGAGCGTGTAGCTGTAGCCCTGGCTGGCGACGTGCTGCAGGACGTCCTGCGCGAGCCGCGTCGCTGTCGCGCCGCGGCGCGATCGATCGTCGCGGAACGCCTGCGCCCAGGCGATCGTTCGCGGGTTGAAGCCGGGGGGCAGCTCGAGGTCCTCCTGAAGCTCGCCGAAGCGGCGCGGCGCGCCGAGGACGAAGCGCGTGCTGGCGGTCGCCTTGAAGCGCAGCCGCTCGAGGACCGGCTTGTCGGCGAGCCACTGCAGGTCGTCGCGGGCGACGACGCGGTAGCCGTCGATCGCGCCGATCTCGGTGGTCGCTTCGAGCAGCGGCACTGCGGCGACGCGGATCGGCTCGATCGTCGCCTCGTAGCTCAACGGCTTGCCGCTCGTTCGCAGCGTCGGCGGCCGCTCGGGCTGAGTCGGCGGCGCGAACGGCAAGCCGAGCGGCCGCCACTCGTAGCCGTCGAAGCGGGACAGCACCGGGCCGCGGAAGTACATCTCCGGCTGCGCCGGCGCCGGCCCGTCGAAGCGGATCCGCATCGCGATCGATTCGTCGCGGGCGATCTCGGCGATCGAGCCCATCTTCATGACGTTCGAGAGCCCGGTCTTCGAGATGCCGTCCTGCGGCACGCCCCAGAGCGGCCCGATGCGCGGAAACAGCACGAAGAGCAGCGCCATCACCGGCGCGCCGAGCAACGCCGTTCGCGCGGCGAGGCCGCCGGCCTGGCGCAGGCTCGGCTGGCCGACCGGCATGTGGGCGAGGACGAGCGCGGTGAGCAGGCCCCAGACCGAGACCAGCATCGCGACCGCGACCGGCAGCGACTGCGAGTAGAGGAAGTGGGTGAGGATGATGAAGAAGCCGAGGAAGAAGACGACGAAGGCGTCGCGGCGCGCGCGCAGCTCGAGCGTCTTCAGCGCCATCAGCGCGACCGCGAGGGTGACTCCCGGCTCCTTGCCGAGCAGCGTGCGGTACGTCCACCAGGTCAGGCCGAGGGCGATCGCGAGCACGGCGATCAGGACCCAGCGGCCGGGAAGCGCCGCGTTGACGAGCGCGAGCCGGCCGCGCCAGACCAGGACGATGGCGGTCAGCGCGATCGACCAGCCCGGCAGGTGCGACGCGTGCGGCAGCACCGTCCACGCGATCACGCCGAGCAGGAACAGGGTGTCGCGCGCCTCGCGCGGCAAGCGTCGCCAGCCGGGCCAGCTCGGCACGACGCGGCGCGTGATGATCGACGTCGCGGCGTTCATGCACGCCGCCGCCGGGTCGCCGCAAGGGCGCAGGGCGCCTCCTCGCAGGGCAGCGAGCGGAGTGAGGCGCCGTCGGGCATCACGAGTGCCAGAGCGCGAGCGACTCGAGGCAGCGCGTCCGCTGCGCGTCGCCGTCGCCGGGGGCGATCTCGAGGCCGGGCAGGCGCAGGCCGAAGTCGGCGTCGGCGCGGTCGGCGGCGAGCGTCCACGCGGCGAGGCGCGACAGCCGCGCCTCGGCGCCGAGCGGCGCGCACGCCGACCAGTCGAGCCAGAGCTCGTGGCGCGCCGACGTGCTGGTGTCGCGGCTGACCAGCTCGGCGCCGGTCTCGAGCGCCTGCGCCGCCTTCTTCCAGGCGATCAGCTTGGGCGGGTCGCCGCGCCGGTAGGCGCGCACGCCCTCGACCTCGCCGCCGTCGCTGCGTCGCGCCCGCGCCGTCGCGCCGGCCGACGGCCGCGCCGCGGGCAATGCCGGCGCGTCGGGCTCGGCGCGCGGATAGACGAGCACCTGCGCGAGCGGCCGCCACACGGTCCAGGCGCGGAACAGGCCGAGCGGAAAGCGCGTCTCGGCGCTCAGGGTCGGCACGTCGACGCGGCCGCGCACGGTCGGCACGTAGCTGACGTGCGACGTTGCCTGGCCGCCGGCGGGAACGTTGGTCCATGCCAGCGTCGACGCCGGCGCGTCGACGAGGCGCAGGCCGATGCCGAAGCGCGCCGACGACGGGCTCGTCATGACGATGTCGAGCACGGCCGGGCCGCCGGCGAACGCCGGCGCGACCGGGCGCAGATGCAGCGTCAGTCCGCGCAGCGTGCCGTGCGTGATGTGCATCGAGACGATGCCGCTGCCGGCGAGCAGGAAGGTCAGCACGTAGCCGAGGTTGAGCTGGTAGTTGACCGACGCGAGCAGCAGGACGACGAGCGTCGCCGCGAACATCCAGCCGGCTCGCGTCGGCACGATGTAGATGTTGCCCTGCGTCAGCAGCTGCGTGTCGGTGCGCGGCAGGCGCGAGGTCAGGAAGCGGCGAACGCGGGCGCGCAGGCCGCCGAGCGTCGCCAGCGAGGTCGCGCCGTCGCCGTCGCTGGATGCGCCCTGCGCCGACGCTCCGGGCCGACCCAGCGTTCGCTCCGGCGCTGCCGAGGCGCTCACGGCAGCGGCACGGCCTCGATCATCGCCCGCACCTGCTCGCTGCGGCCGCGGCCCGCGCCGGACACCGGAACGAGGCGATGGGCGATCGTCTGCGGCAGCACGTACTGGACGTCGTCGGGGGCGACGTAGTCCCGGCCGCCGAGCAGGGCGCGCGCCCGCGCGGCGCGCAGCACGGCGACACCGGCGCGCGGCGACAGCCCTTCGACGAACCAGGCGCCGGAACGCGTCGCCTGGATCAGCGACTGCAGATAGTCGACGAGCGCATCCGACGCGTGCACCGACTGAACGGCGCGCTGCGCGGCGATCAGCTCGGCCGGCGTCATGACGTGGCCGAGCCTGCCGATCGCCTCGCGACGGTCGCCGCCGACGAGCAGCTCGCGCTCGCTCTTGCGATCGGGATAGCCGAGCGTGATGCACATCAGGAAGCGGTCGAGCTGCGACTCGGGCAGCGGATACGTGCCGAGCTGGTCGGTCGGGTTCTGCGTCGCGATGACGAAGAACGGCGCGGGCAGGGCGCGCGTCTCGCCTTCGACGCTGACCTGGTGCTCCTCCATCGCCTCGAGCAGCGCGCTCTGCGTCTTCGGGCCGGCGCGGTTGATCTCGTCGGCGAGCAGCACGTGCGCGAAGACCGGCCCCGGGTGGAAGACGAATGCTTCCTTGGCCCGCTCGTAGACGCTGACGCCGATCAGGTCCGACGGCATGAGGTCGGCGGTGAACTGGCTGCGCGAGAACCTGAGGCCGAGCGAGACCGCGATCGCGTGCGCCAGGGTCGTCTTGCCGACGCCGGGAACGTCCTCGATCAGGAGGTGGCCGCCGGCGAGAAGGCAGGCGACGCAGTCCTCGATCTGGGGCCGCTTGCCGACGATGATCGTGCTAATCTGGTTGACGAGTTCGGACAGCTGGGCGGCAAGAGGTCTGCTCATCGACCCGACATTACTAGAAAATCCTTCCGCTTTTGCAGGCTGTTGCAGTGTGATTCAGGGCCGCGGCGGTGACTTTGCGCGAGATGCGAGGCGTAGACCGCGGCGAAGGCTATTGCCTTCGCAAGGGCTGCAACGAAGCAGATCGCGCGCAAAGTCCCCGCCCCGGAGGGTTTGCGAGATAAAGGGCCTGCTCCGTCGTTGCGATGCTCGGTGTCGTACGTAGAGTACGACCTTCGCATCGCGCCTAGTATCAGGCCCTTTCTCTCGCAAACGCGACCCCGAATCACACTGCAACAGCTGCCAGACCGATGACCACGGCCTTTTACACACATCCTGACTGCCGCGGCCACGACATGGGCCGCGGCCACCCCGAATGCCCGGCGCGGCTCGACGCGATCGACGATCACCTGATCGCGTCCGGTCTGCGGGTCGGGCTCGATTGCCGCGAGGCACCGATCGTCGAGAGCAGCGACCTCGGCAACGCTCACAGCAGCGGCTACGTCGCCGAGCTGCGCGACGTGCTCGAGCGCGTCGCCGCCGACGGCCAGCTGCGCGCCCTCGACCCCGACACGGTCGCTTCGCCCGGCACGCTGAACGCGGTGCTGCGCGCCGCCGGCGCCGCCGTCGCCGCGACCGACGCGGTCATCGACGGCGAGGTCGCCAACGCCTTCTGCGCGGTGCGCCCGCCCGGCCACCATGCGACGCGCGAGCAGGCGATGGGCTTCTGCTTCTTCAACAACGTCGCCGTCGCGGCGCGCCACGCGCTCGACGTGCGCGGCCTCGAGCGGGTCGCGATCATCGACTTCGACGTCCACCACGGCAACGGCACCGAGGACATCATCGCCGGCGACGAGCGCATCCTGATGGCGAGCATCTTCCAGCATCCGCTCTATCCGTACAGTGGCGCCGTGCCGCTCGGCGACAACATGATCAACGTTCCGGTGCCGCCGTACACGCGCGGGCCGGCGGTGCGCGCGCTGATCGAGGAGAACTGGCTGGACCGGCTCGACAGCTTCGCGCCGCAGATGATCTTCGTCTCGGCCGGCTTCGATGCGCACCGCGACGACGACCTCGGACAGCTCGGCCTGGTCGAGGCCGACTACACCTGGATGACCGAGAAGATCAAGGCGCTCGCCGACAAGCACGCCGGCGGCCGGATCGTCTCGTGCCTCGAAGGCGGCTACAACCTCGGCGCGCTCGCGCGCAGCGTCGCCGCGCACCTGCGCGTCCTGATGGCGTGACGGTGCCCCGAGGCGCTCTTCGTTCGCTGCCCAGGCGCGGCGGACGCCCGGCCTCGAGGCGGCGCAGCGCCGGCTCGTGATCCATTCGTTCGACCACCACGAGCTCGACGACCTCGTCGACGGGCTGATCAGCCCGAGCGCCGTCGCCGAGCTCGGCGTCCTCGTCGGTTGTCTGGCCGTCGCCTGGATCATCGTCCGGCTGATCCGGGGCCGCGCGCGGCCGGTCGCCTCGGTCTGGTTCGGCGACAGCGTCTTCGACGGCTTCCTGTACCCCCTTCTCGCGCTCGCCCTGGCGTACGCGGCGCGCATTCTGCTCGCGGGGACGGTCAAGCCGGCGGTGTTCAAGGTCGCGATCCCGGTCCTGATCTCGCTCGTCGTCATCCGCCTCAGCGTTCGCGTCCTGGGCCGGACCTTCCCGGGCATCCGCTGGGTCCGCATCGTCGAGCGCAGCATCTCGTGGCTGGCGTGGATCGCGGTCATCCTCTGGGTCACCGGCGTCTGGCCGATGATCCTCGAGGCCATGGAGGACGTGCGCTGGGACGTGGGCTCCACCCACCTCACCCTGCGCAAGCTGTTCGAGGGCGCCATCACCGCGGGGATCATCCTCGTCCTGGTGCTCTGGGTCTCGGCGGCGATCGAGAGAAAGCTCCTCTCGAGCGGCAGCGGCCAAAACCTGTCGCTGCGCAAGATGGCCGCCAACATCATTCGCGCGCTGCTCATCTTCATCGGCCTCATCGTCGCGCTGTCGGCGGTCGGCATCGATCTCACCGCGCTGTCGGTGCTCGGCGGCGCGATCGGCGTCGGCCTCGGCTTCGGCCTGCAGAAGATCGCCGCCAACTACATCAGCGGCTTCGTCATCCTCGCCGAGCGCAGCCTGCGCATCGGCGACATGGTCAAGGTCGACACCTTCGAGGGCCGGATCACCGACATCCGCACCCGCTACACCGTGATCCGCGCGCTCAACGGGCGCGAGGCGATCGTGCCGAACGAGACCCTGATCACGACCCGGGTCGAGAACGCCTCGCTCGCCGATCCGCGCCTGCTCGTGTCGACGGCGGTGCAGGTCGCGTACGGCACCGACGTGCGCGCGCTGCAGCCGAAGCTCGAGGCGGCGATCGCCGCCGTGGCGCGCGTCATCGCCGACCCGGCGCCGTCGGTGCAGCTCGGCGCGTTCTCGGCCGACGGCATGGACCTGGCGATCAACTTCTGGATCCGCGACCCCGAGAATGGCCAGGGCAACGTCAAGTCCGACGTCAACCTCGCCGTGCTCGACGTGCTCGACCAGGAGGGCGTCGAGATCCCGTTCCCGCAGCGCGTCGTCCGCGCCATTGTCTCGCGCGAGCCGAGCGCGGGTCCCGACGGCCGCATCGCATCGGCGGGCGACACGCCCCTGACGTGACGCGTCCGCGCCTCAGCTGCTCGGCAGCGAGCGCAGATGGAGGTAGAGCGCGCGCGCGTCGACCTCGTTCATCTCCTTCAGCGACACGAACGGCATGACCTTGCTGACGCTGCTGCCGTCCGGGCGCTTGCCGGTCTTGAGCATGGCCATGAACTGCTCGGCGCTCGGATAGCGGTCGAGCGCGCTGCCCGGACCTGGAGCGAGCCGCGCCGCCGCCGGCCAGTCGGGCGGCGCGCCGGCGATCATGCCGCCGGTGAGGCGTGCGCCGTGACAGCCGATGCAGCCGTTGGCGACGTAGGCGCCATGCGCGGTGGTGATTCCTTCCGGCACCGGCTGCGCCGGCGCGAGCGAGTGGTCGATCTTCTCGCTCGCGTCGCGAACGACGCCGGCGGCGTAGAGCGCCTTCACCGGCATCGGCAGGCGAACCTCGGCCCTCGCGCCGGTCGCCGGCGCGAGCTGGCGCACGTAGGCGACGATCGCGGCGAGGTCGGCGTCGACGAGGCGGTTGTATTCCTCGCTCGGCATGATCATCACCGGGCGGCCGTCGGGCTTGACGCCGTGCCGGATCGTTCGCACCCAGTCGACCGCCGTGTAGCCGGCGACGACGCCGGTCGGCGCCGGCGTGATGTCGGGCGAGCGGACGTGCAGCGCGCCGTCGTCGACGACGACCGCGCCGGCGCCGTCCATGCCGTGGCAGTCGCCGCAGCCGCGCGAGCGAAAGAGGTAGCCGCCGCGCTCGATGCTGGCCGCGTCATCGCGCAGCGCCACCGGCGCGACGGCGACGTCGACGTGGCGCGCGAGCTTGCGGTCGCCCATCTCGGCGAGGACCATGAAGGCGGCGCCGGCGCCGCTCACCGCCACGGTCAGCGCGACGACGCCGCGCGCGATCCATCTCTTCATCTCGTTCTCCCTGTGGTTCGTTCGATGTCGGCGGCGCTCAGGCCGCGCCGAGCCGCACGTCGATGCCGATCGCCGCGGCGAGCTTGGTCCAGCCGGCGTCGTCGATGTGCGGGCGGACCATGCGCATCACCCCGAGCAGCGCCTCGGGCGGCATCTGCGCCTTGGCTGCGCCGACGATCGCCGCGCGCTCGGCCGGCGTCGACGCCGGCACCATCCAGCGCGCGACCAGGAGATGCTCCTGCGGCGCGATGCTCGCGAGCAGCCGTCCGTGCAGCGCGCCGAGCTCGGCATCGCTGTAGTGCTGCCAGAGCAGCGCGTTGTGGACGGTCTCCTCGATGTGCATGTGCTGGAAGTTCTCGGCGACGAAGAGGGCGAGGTGCCGGTACAGGCGCAGCGCGAATTGCTCGGCATCACCGGCGGCGGCGGCGCGCAGCGCGTCGGCCTCGGCCCGCAGCGCGGCGATCGTCTCGACGTGCTCGTCGTGCTCGCCGGCGATCCGCTGGCTGCCGGCGGGCTGGCGCGCCTCGATGGCGGTGTGGACGAACTCGTTCTCGTGGCGAAGGTGGGAAAGGCAGAGGCCGAGCAGTTCGTCGAGCTGCGCCAGCGCCGCGTCGCGGTCGGCGCGATCGGTGACGTCGATCCGGCCGATCCGGCCCAGCGTGTCGGTCATGAAGCTGCGCAGGGCCTTGTGGATCGAGACGTAGAGGTCCATTCGCGCGGCCGTGCTGCCGGCCGGGGCCTTGGCCGCCGGGCGGGCAATCGAAGCGGGGCGGGGCTCGGCGAGGGTGGCGTGGGTCATGAGGGGCTCCGGGTGTCGGCGGCGATGTGCCGCGGTGTCGACAGTGTTGCGAAGCACCGCGGCACGGTCATCGCCCGAAGGAGCCATCGCGACCGGCGCCACGGGCCATGGCCCGCCGCGCCGGCGCCGGCAAGGGGTGCGCCGCCGACCGCGCCGCGTGGCGCCCGTCGTGGCTCCGCGGCGCGGTGCTCGTTGGCGCCGCGCGGCGCGGCGCCCCGTCGCGGCTACGCGGCGCGGCGCTCGTTGTACCAGGCAGCGGCTTGGCCGCGCGACTGGACGCCCAGCTTGTCGAGGATGTTGGCGACGTGCCGCTTGACCGTGTGCGGGCTCAGGTCGAACGCGCGCGCGATCAGCTTGTTGCTGTCGCCGGCGGCGATCAGCTTGAGCACGTCGAGCTCGCGCGGGCTGAGCGCCTCGCCGGCGGCGAGGACCGACGCGCCGGCGCCGGGCCGCGCGCCGGCCAGCGCAGCCGATCCGGCCGCGTCGAGGTCCCCTGCTTCACCCTGCGCGGCTGGCGCCGACGCCGCGGCGGGAGCGGCCGACCAGCGGCGCAGCGTGTCGATCCGTGTCGCCGGCAGACGACCGTCCCAGGCCGCCGCTGCCAGCGCCTCGATGACATGTCGGCCGCAGGCGATCGCGAAGCCCGTGCCGCCGTTGCGATCGGCGGCTTCGAACACCGGCGCGATCGCGGCCGCGGCGGCGTCGACGTCGGCGAGGCGCAGGCAGACCAGGGCCAGGCGCAGGCGAACGTCGACGTCCTCGCCGAAGACGCCGAGCGCGCCTTCGTGCGCGAGCGCGCCGGCATATGCGTCGCGCGCTTCGCGCCATTGGCCGCGCTGCTGCGCCAGGCGGCCGCGCAGGACGATCCGCTGCGCCTGCAGCAGCGGCCGCAGTGTCGCCGTGTCCGCCGGAGCGAGGCCGTCGAGCTCGGCGGCGAGCCTCAGCATCCGGGCGCCGTCGTCGTGCCAGTCGGCAAGGCGGATCGCGAACCCGCGGCAGAAGGCGTAGAACGGCGAGTCGCGTCGGTAGCCGCCGCCCGGGTCGTCGAAGAGGGCGAGGACCTCGTCGAGCGCAACGTAGCTCTCGTTGCGCCGGCCGAGCATCGCGAACAGCACCGCGAGCAGGCCGTGGAGCGCGAGGCGGACGTTGGGCGGCGGCCCGAGCCAGCGCGCGTCGGCCTCGGCGAGCGCCGCGGTCTTCAGCGCCGCATCGAGCCGGCCAGACCAGAGATCGCTCCACGCCGAGCTCGCGAGAGCGATCGCGCGCAGCGGCGTCGGCGCCTCCGGCGCGACCGCGAGCGCGCCGGCAGCGAACCGGCGCGCGTTGTCGCGCATCGACGCCAGCCCGCACTGCAGCGTGCGCGGCACGCACTGGTACCAGAGCACCGGATCGCCGCTCGAGGTGAGGAGGTCGAGCGTCTCGGCATAGCGCGGCGTGACCTCGTCGAGCCGGCCGCTGTCGAGGGCGATGTAGCTGTGCACGACCGAGGCCAGGGCGAGGTCGTCGCGAGTCACCTCCGCACCGGGGTCGACCGCGAGGCGCTGCATCGCTTCGTCGTGGCGACCGGCGGTGACGAGGCCGATCGCTTCGTAGACGCGTGAGCGCCAGGCCAGGCGCGGCTCGCCGACGCGCGCGAACGCGGCGGCGGCGGCGGCACCGGTCTCTCGCATCGTCGGCCAGTCCCAGCGCGACCAGGCCGCCAGGCAGCGCATCTGGAGCAGGTTCGGCGAGTTGCGCTTCGCCTCCGCCGGGAACTTCTCGAGGAGGCGCAGCACCGGCGCGACGCCGACGGTCGCGAGGATCGTCGCGCCGGCATCGCGCAGCATCGCCTCGGCCTCGCTCCAGTCGCCGGCGCCGACGAGATGGCCGATCCGGCGCAGCATGTCGGTCTCGCCGGCGGCGGCGCGGCGGTGCAGGTCCGGCAGCTCGTCGGCCATCTCGCGGCGCAGCCGGTCGCGCAGGAAATCGCGGAACAGGTCGTGCAGGCGCAGCGTCGTCTCGCTGCCCTGCAGCACCGAGACGAAGAGACCGCGCCGCTCGATCTCCTCGAGCCACTCGGCGGCGCGCGGATCGGCGCTCACCGCGGCGCAGCGGCCGGCGGTAAGCTCGTCGAGCACCGAGCAGCGAAGCAGGAAGCAGCGCAGCGGCAGCGGCAGCTCGCCGAGGACTTCGTTGAGCAGGTAGTCGAAGACGTGGCGATCGTGGACGGTGTCGGCGATGACCGCCTGCGCGTCGTGTCCCGACAGGATGCCGTTGACGGCGAGGCGAAGGCCGACCGCCCAGCCGTGTGTCCGCTGGTAGAGCCGCGCGCTCGTCGCCTCGGCGTCGAGCGAGCCGCCGCCATCGGTGGCCGGCAGCAGCGCGCGCACCTCGTCGAGCGTGAAGCGCAGGTCGCGCTGGCGGAACTCCGCGAGCTCGCCGTGCGCGCGCAGCCGGGCGAGCGACGCCAGCGGCGGGTCGGTCCGGCTCGAGACGACGACGCCCCAGTGCGGCGGCAGCCGCTCGAGCAGGAGGTCGAGGAACTCGAACACCGCGGCGTCGCTGATGCGGTGCGCGTCGTCGACGACGATCAGGCCGCGCTCGACGTCGCAGGCGGCGAGGACGTTGAGCAACTGCGTCGCCACCGAATGACGATCGCCGCGGCTGCCGCCGGCGAGCGCGATCAGCGCTTCGGGGTCGGTCCGCCACGGCGGGTCGAGCGGCTCGAGGGCGGCGATGAGGCAGGCGAGCAGGCCGAGCGGATCGTCGTCGACGTCGGCGGAGATCCAGGCGACCTGTGCACTTCCGCGCAGTCGATCGATGAGGCGCGCCAGCGACGCGGTCTTGCCGAAGCCGGCCGGAGCGGCGATGAGGACGAGGCGCCGGCCGAGCGCCGCCTGGGTCATCCGCTCCTCGAGCCGCTCGCGCGCGACCAGGCTGGCGCGGGCGCGTGGCGGCTGGATCTTCGTGAGCGCGAAGCTCTGCGTGGGCAATGCCAAATGCGGGTCCCTCCGAGGCTTTATTCTGCGATGGCCGAGCGCGCCGATCGGCGATCGCCGCGGCGCGACAATCGCCGCCGATGACGCCGACCCGCACCGCTGCCGAGACCGCGCTCGAGGGCGGATGCACGTGCCGTGCCGTCCGCTTCCGTCTTCTCGGCGCGCCGCTCTTCGTCCACTGCTGCCACTGCACCTGGTGCCAGCGCGAGAGCGGCGCGGCGTTCGCGCTCAACGCGATGATCGAATCCGATCGGGTCGAGCTGCTCGACGGCGATCCCGAGCTCGTCGCGACGCCGTCGGCAAGCGGCGCCGGGCAGCGGATCGCGCGCTGCCGCCGTTGCCACGTCGCGGTCTGGAGTCACTACGCGGGCGCCGGCGACGCAGTTCGCTTCGTTCGCGTCGGCACCCTCGACGAGCCGGCGCGGCTGCCGCCCGACATTCATATCTTCACGGCCTCGAAGCAGCCGTGGGTCGTGCTCGCGGCCGATGTTCCGGCCGTTCCCGAGTACTACGACGCGAAGCGATATTGGCCCGCCGAGAGCCTGGCCCGGCGCGAGGCGCTGCGCGCACGCCTCGCGGGCCGCGCCGCACGCTAGGGAGTGACCCGGAAGTCGACGCTGCCGAGCGCAACGAACTCGGCCCGATACTCGCCAACGCCCGGGATCGGCGGCGCGCCGGTGCACGAGCCGGTCGTGACAATCGCGCCGGCGACGAGCCCGCGTTTCGCATCGGGAGGCGCGTTGGCGAGCATGACGACGGTGCCGAGCGGATCGCCGTCGAGGATCGCCCGGCCGCTGCCGCGCGCGATCTCGCGCGTCGTGCCGCCGTGGGTTCGCGTCAGCACGATCTCGGTGGCGGAGAAGTCGATGCCGCGCCACTCGCGCAAGGCCGGGCCGGCGACGAAGGCGCCGTTGTTGAATGCGTCACCGAGCTCGGCGAGCGCGCCGAGGCCGCGCGGCAGGCGCGAGTCGACGATCTCGACGGCGATCCGCAAGGCGGCGACAGCGCCGGCGACCTCGTCGCGCGAGTAGGCGCGCCCCGGCCGCGGCGGCAAATCGCGGGCGAGCTCGAAGGCGAATTCGCATTCGAGCTTGGGGGCGATGAACGCGGCCGCGCTCAGCGTCGCCGGCTCCCGAGCTGCGTCGTGCATCCAGCGCCGCATGAGCGGGCCGGCGATCGGCACCGGCACGCCGAGCGATTCGCGCTGCGCCTCGGTGACCGCGGCGACCTTCCAGCCGCCGATGGCGCCGAGGGCGTCGGCGACCGCGGCCTGCAGCCGGTAGGCCTCTTCGAGATCGCGCGGGATCCGTTCGGCAGGCCATGCCGCGATCGCACGCGCGTCGCGGCGCGCGGCGGCGATCGCATCGCGCGCGAGCGCGAATTCCGAGTCGGTCATTTCGCTACTTCAGTCGATAGCCGCAGACGCCGCAGAAGACGTCCTCGGGGGTCACCGACGAGAGACATTGCGGGCACGTCGTCGGCGGTGGCAGCGGCGGGGCGGGGGGCAGCGCGGCCGGGGTCGGCGCGGCGACGGCCGGCGCGACCGGGCTCGCGGCGGTGGGCGGTGGTGCCCACGCCGGCGGCGCCGAATAGGACGGCGCCGGCGCCGGCGCCGCGGCGGCCGGCTCGTCGTCGAAGGGAAGCGCGATGTCGGGAAGATCGCGCGCCACGTCGCGCGTCGTCGGCACCGTCGTCCTGTCGTCGGACGGCAGCGTCCGGCTGGCGAAATCCGGGCTGCCGGTGGCAGGCGCCTCCGTCGCGGCGGCCGTGAATGGCGCTGATGGATCGTCGGCCGCATCACGCGGAGCGCCGGCTGCGGCCACGGCGCTCGTCGCGGCCGTCGCCGCGCCGCCGGCCGCCAGGGCGCCGCCGGCCGCCACGCCGCCGCTGCCGTCGCGGTGCGCGGCCTGGCGTGCCCTCTCGCCCAACTCCGCCGTGCGCCGCTTCGCATCGTCGAACGTCGCCCGCAGCGCCGCTTCGGATGCGCTCAGGTCGAGCCCTTCGGTGACTCGAAGGTAGACCAGCGAGAGGCCGAGCAGGTAGACCTGGCCGACCAGCGAGGCCGCGACCGCCCAGAGCAGCGCCGCGCCGATCGCACCGGCGACCGCGTGGCCGCCGCCGCTGTAACCCTGCGGCATCGCCATGATCGATTCAATGCCGATGCCGCCGAAGCCGACGAGCGAATACGA
>Ga0207644_10000586_pt1 | contig 23293 bp, 24 predicted proteins | sample KBSS73metaG_FD_184326 | JGI IMG/M metagenome (GOLD analysis project Ga0207644, IMG submission 184326) | Switchgrass rhizosphere microbial communities from Kellogg Biological Station, Michigan, USA - KBS S7-3 metaG (SPAdes) (version 2) | ecosystem: Host-associated > Plants > Roots > Rhizosphere... | reverse complement strand
CTGGACGTCGGCGAAGGCCGGCGTCGTCAGCAACCAGATTCCCGAGAAGGCGAGCGCCGGCGCCGACGTCCGCATCACCGCGCCGGGAGCCGCCGAGCGGCTCCGCGCCGCTTTGCAGGAGAAGGTGAAGGCGGGGCGGCTCGTCCCCGACACCGAGACGACGGTGACGGTCAATGTCGGCCACCCGCCTTACATCGCCAACGACCGTGCAAGATCGCTGGCGACGCAGGCGCAGTCGATCTACGCCGAGCTCGACGGTCGCGAGCTGATGCTGCATCCGATGACCGGCGGCGTCACCGATGCCGGCTTCGCGGGGCGCTCCGGCAAGGCGGTCGTGCTCGAGAGCTTCGGCCTCGCCGGCTGGGGATATCACGCGCGCAACGAGTACATCGAGATCGACTCGATCGTGCCGCGGCTCTACCTGATGACACGGCTGCTACAGACGGTGGCGCGCGCGCCCTGAGCGGCGTCGCTGCTGCACAACTCCGTTTCTCTGCGCCGAGTGCGGTGCGGGCGCCCGCGGCGCGCCACCGCAACTAGTCGAGCGTCTTGATCGCCGCGACGACGGCGGGAAGCATCTGCGCCTGCATCTCCGCGCTGCCGCTCTCGCGCAGCGACGCGTAGAGCGAGAGGAGGAATGCAGCGAGGTCGTGACTCGCCGCGAGGGATGCCTGCGTGGGCGGCGTGGCCGGGGCGCGCCGATTCGCGAGCGCGCCGAACCAGGCGCTCCAGTCGGCCGCGGTGAGCGTGCCGCGCCGGCCGATGTAGAACACCGGCGCCATCAGCCGCTCGCTCTCGCCGTAGATGTAGAAGTGCCCGTTCGCCGGCATGACCTGGCTGGCGACCGCGGCCAGGATCGCGTCGAGCTGGGCGCGGTCGAGCGCGAGGTTGAGCGACAGCTGCAGGAGCAGGTCGGCGCCGTGGGCGACGCCGTGACGCCATCCTTCGCTCGCGTCGAAGCCGCGGTAGTCGCTCAGCGTCGTCAGGTACGTCGTCGCCGCGTCGACGAGCTCGCCGCGCTCTGCGTCCGAAAAGAACGGCTGGACGCGATCGGCGCGCGCCACCTCCGCCAGCGTCAACGCTGCGAACGGCTGGGCGAAGCCGTTGCTGTCGGCGTCAGGCCGCAGGCGCGGCAGCAAGGTCGTGCGGATCGTCTGCAAGGTCGCGGGCGTGAGGGCCTTGGCACGCGCCCAGCGCGAGATCGCGTCGAAGGCGATGCCGTCACGCAGCTCCGGGTCGGGCGAGGCGAGGCAGTCGAGCAGAGCGAGGGCCAGCGCCTGGCGCGCGTTGTCGCCGGCGACCTTCCATTCGACCTGCTTCAGGACCTGCAGCGCGAGCTTGGTCGTCGTGCCCGGCGGACACGAGGCGCCGGCGACGCCGCAGCCGAGCAGGCAGAGCACGGCGACGACGCGGCGCGCTAGGATCAGACTTGGTCGCGACGATCGCGCGCGACCGGGTGCAAAGGGAGGAGGTTTCATGTCGAGCCGGTGGTGGGGAATTGTCGCGTCGCTTCTGCTCGCGCTGCCGGCGCTGGCCCAGGAGGCGGCGCCGTCGCGCCTCGACGCGGTCCAGAAGAGCGGCAAGCTGCGCATCTGCACGCCCGGCGATTACACGCCGTTCGCGCTGCAGAAGTCGGAAGGGATGTTCGAGGGACTCGACGTCGACCTCGTCCAGACCGCGGCCAAGGCGCTCGGCGCCGAGCCGGTGTTCGTGAAGTCGGCGTGGCCGACGCTGATGAAGGACTTCGTCGAGAAGTGCGATGTTGCCGTCGGCGGCATCTCGGTGACGCTCGACCGCCAGAAGACGGCGTTTTTCTCGCAGGCGTACATGGTCAACGGCAAGGCGCCGATCACGCGCTGCGAGAACGTCGCCAAATATCAGACCGTCGCCGACATCGACAAGCCGAACGTGACCGTGATCGAGAACCCCGGCGGCAGCAACGAGCGCTTCGCGCGCGCCAACTTCAAGAGCGCCAGGATCCTCATCCACAACGACAACACGACGATCTTCGACGAGATCCTGAAGGGCAACGCCGACGTCATGATCTCGGAGTCGGCCGAGACCATCGTCCAGCAGCGGCTGCGGCCCGGGCTGTGCGCCGTCAATCCCGACAAGCCGCTCCAGTACGGCGAGATGGCGTGGCTGCTGCCGCGCGGCGACGTCGCCTTCAAGGCGTGGGTCGACCAGTGGCTGCACCTCGCCAAGGCGAGCGGCGAGTACGACCGGATCGCCGCGCGCTGGCTGCGCTAGGCGGCGTCGGTCTGGCGCTCGCGCGGCGTCGCGCGCCGCTCGAACGGCGCTCGCTCGGGCCGGCTCATCTCGATCGAGACGAACTCGGCAGCGTCTTCGGGAGACATCGCTGCCGTCCGCTCGAAGGCATGCAGGTCGCCGGCGAGTCGCTCGGCCTCGCTGCGCGTGAGATCGGGATCGAGTTCGGCGATGCGGCGAGCGCAGCGGCTGCGCCACGTGGTGGTGTCGAGAGCTTCCATGGTCGGACCTTTTATGTTCAGGGGCGGCCGCGCCACTCGCGCCGGGCGCCGTCACGGGTCGTTGGTCTTTTCTTTGTCTATCGCGATCGCGCTCGCGCCGTGCGTCGCGGCGTTCGTCGCGGTCGTGGCGCCGGTCGTTGTCTCGAGAGGCGCCACGATCGCCACGATGATGGTACGGATCGATCCGGCAGGCAATACAAAAGCACAAGGTACGCGCTGCGCTCCTGCGCGTCTGTCGGCAGCGCGCGCGGGGCGTTGTGAGGCTGTTCCGACAGCGCGGCCGCGCGGCAGGGCGCTTGCGTCGAATCATGTGAGAAAAGTCACGTTTCACCGTTCATGGAGAGCCCCTCTGCGTCTTCATGGGTGTCGTCGCGCCGGGATTCTCGAGCGCGAGCTTCGTCAAGGGCGGCTGGGCCGGCGCCGACGAGTTCAGCGCCGCGGCGTGGCCAGGAATCGTCGCGGCGATCCCGTTCGCGGATCTGGTTCTTCCTCGCCATCGAAGGCGTCGCGATGGCTGCCGAGGAGGCCAGGGATCCGCACCGGTCGGTGCCGGTCGCCTACATCGGCGGCATCCTGACGCTGGTCGCGCTCGCCCTCGGCGTCATGATCTTCGCCGGCGGGTCGGGCGACTGGACGAAGCTCGCCAACATCAACGATCCGCTGCCGCAGGCGATGAAGATCGTCGTCGGCGCGAGCAGCGGCTGGCTGCACATGCTGGTCTGGCTCGGCCTGTTCGGGCTCGTCGCCTCGTTCCACGGCATCATCATCGGCTACTCGCGCCAGGCTTTTCGCGCTCTCGCGCGCCGGCTACCTGCCGGCGGCGCTCGGCCGCATCCATCCCCGGCTCGGCACGCCGCACGTCGCGATCCTCGCCGGCGGAGCGGTCGGCATCGCGGCGATCTTCGGCGACGAGCTCGTCAGGTTCGGCGGCCAGTCGCTGACCGCCAACATCGACACGTGTCGGTGTTCGGCGCCATCGTCATGTACATCCTGAGCATGGCGAGCCTGTTCAGGCTGCGCCGCAGCGAGCCGCTCCTGGAGCGGCCGTTCAGGGCGCCGACCTATCCGGTCTTTCCGGCCTTCGCGCTCGCGGCGGCCGTGCTCTGGCTGGCGACGATGGTGTACTTCAATCCGCTGCGGGCGGGAGTGTTCGCCGGCCTCGCGGCGATCGGCTATGGCTACTTCCTGACCACGAACGGGAGGCGCGACGCCGCCCTGGCGCCCAGCGCGGATTCGGCCGCGACGTGAGTTGCAGCTCGGTCATCCACTTGCGAAGTGCAACGACTTGCAACACCTTCCGTGCCGCGAGCGTGAACTTGCGCCAACGTTTCCGCGCTGAACAAACCGTTGCAGCGCAAAGCCCGCCTCGACCGATCCCCCGCGCCTAGGATGCCGCATCGGTGGTGCCGGGCCGGGCCGCCGACCGGGAACGGTGCCGCACCGGAACCGCATCGCACGGAAGGAATGGGAATGGCGTTCGTGATGATTGCCACTGGCGCGACGAGTCGATCGCGGGTGAGGACCCTGCCGGTCCGGCCGCTGATCGCCCTGGCCGGAGTCGCCGCGCTCGCGCTGCTCGCCTCGGGCGGCGCCGTCGGCTATTGGCTCGCCGAAGCGCCTCTGCGGCCCGTGGCGTCGGCGGTGGCGGCGCCCGAGCCCATGGTTCTGCCGTTCACGCTCGAGCAGGTCGGCGCGATCTCGGGGCGCCTGTTCCGCCTCGAGAACGAAGCGGCGCAGCTGAGCAAGCGGATCGGCGTCCTGAACAGCGACGCGCCCGCCGCGGCACGCGCGCCCCGGCTCCAGGGGGCGGGGTCGCAGAGCCTGCCCGCAGGCGCGGCCGGCGGCCCGCTCTTGCCGGCGCGCAGCGACGCCGCCGATCTCGGCGCGATCGACGCCCAGCTCGGCCGGGTCGAGCAGCAGATCGCTTCGGTGGCGAGCGCTGCCGCCGAGCAGACGCTCGCCATGATGCGGCTGCCGACGCGGCTGCCGATCGCGGGCGCCGAGCTGACGTCGACCTTCGGCAATCGCATCGATCCGTTCGCGCACTCGCACGCCTTCCACGCCGGCCTCGATTTCGCCGCGCGAGTCGGCACGCCGATCGCGTCGGCGGCGGGCGGCGTCGTCGCCTTCGCCGGCTTCAAGCGCGACTTCGGCTGGGTCGTCGACATCGATCACGGCAACGGCCTGATGACCCGCTACGCGCACGCATCGCAGCTGCTCGTTCGCGCCGGCGAGGTCGTCGTCCCCGGCGATCGAATCGCGATGGTGGGCTCGACCGGTCGCTCGACCGGACCGCATCTGCATTTCGAGGTCCTGCGCGCCGGCGATCAGGTCGATCCCAAGCGTTACCTCGCCGGGCTGTGAGCAGCGCAGCGGCCGCCGTGTCGATCGGTTTCGGACGGGCCGCGACCCGCGACCTCACCCGCGTCGGCCTGACGCTGGCACCGAAGCGCGCCTCGGCGCCGCGCTGGCTGGCGGCGCTGCTGCTCGCCGTCGTCGCTTTCACGGCAGGTGTCGCGGCGGGCGAGCTGCTGCGCGAGCCCGCAGCGCCGATCGTCGTTCGCGCTCCCGCGCCGAACGCCGAGCTCGGCGCGCTCAGGCAACAGCTCGAGCAGGCGCGGATGGGGCTGCGGGTCGCCGATGCGCGCAGCCAGGAGCTGGAACGGCAGATCGACGCGCTCAACCACAAGCTCACCGAAGCTCAGGACGAGCTGACGTTCTTCCGCAAGGCCCGCGAGGGCAGGAAACATTGAAAGGCAGTGCCATGTTCGGAAGCGCGAAGAAGCAGCCATTCATCAAGATGGCGCAACTCTCCACCCTGATCGCCGACAGCGTCGAGATCACCGGCGACCTGCTCTTCACGAGCGGCATGCGGATCGACGGCCGCGTCAAGGGCGACGTCACGGGCCGCCCGGCCGAAGGGAGCCGGCCATCGCTGCTGGTGTTGTCGGCCACCGGGCACATCGAAGGCAGCATCCGCTGCGGCGACGCCGTCATCAACGGCACCGTCATCGGCGACCTCGACGTCGAGCACCGGCTCGAGCTGCAGTCCGACGCGCGCGTGACCGGAACGATCCGCTACCGCCAGCTGCAGATGGATGTCGGCGCGACCGTGCAGGGCCATCTGCTGCGCGTCGTTCCCCAGGCGAGCGCCGGCAACGTCGTCGAGCTCGGCGCCGAGAAGGCGGTGGCCGCCGAGCGTCGCTGATCGACGTGCGCCGGCTCACTCCATCACGATGCCGGCATCCTTCACCAGCTTGGCCCACTTGGCCTGCTCTTCGGCGATGAAGCGGCCGAACTCGGCCGAGCTCAGCGCGCCCGGCTCCGCGCCCTTGGCGATCAGGTCCTTGCGAACGTCTGGCTGCGCGAGCACCTTGTCGACGTCGTCGTGCAGCCTGGCGATGACCGCCGGCGGCGTCGCCTTCGGAGCGAGCAGGCCGAACCAACCCTGCGCCTGATAGCCGGGCAGTCCCGAGACGGCGACGGTCGGCAGGCTCGGCAGCGCGTCGAGCGGCCGGGTGCCGGTGACGGCGATCGCCTTCAGCCGGCCTGACTGCAGCTGCGGGATCACCGTCTGCGTCGGCGCGAACATGACCTCGATCTGACCGCCGAGCAGGTCGGTGAGCGCCTGCCCGGTGCCCTTGTAGGGAACGTGCTGCATGTCGACGTTCGCCTGCGCCTTGAACAGCTCGCCCGAGAGATGCGAGGCCGCGCCGATTCCCGACGAGCCGAAGCGGAGCTTGCCGGGGTTCGCCTTGGCGTAGGCGATCAGCTCGCGGACGTTGGCGATCGCCACGCTCGCGTTGAGGGCGACGACGTAGGCCTCGGCCGAAACCAGGGCGACCGGCGCGAGCCGGGCGATGTTCTTCTCGGTGATCGCCGCCGTCGACGCCATCACCAGGGTGTGGCCGTCGGCCGGGGCGTTGGCGACCTGCTCGGTGCCGATGCGGCCGCTCGCGCCGGGGCGGTTCTCGACCACCACGGTCTGGCCCCAGAGCGCGCTCAGCTTCGGCGCGAGCACCCGCGCCAGCGTGTCGGCGCCGCCGGCGGGCGGGAAGGGCACGACGATCGTGACCGTGCGCGACGGGAACGCCTGCGCCCGGGCCGGCCCGCCCGGCCACGCCAGCAGCGCCGCGACCGCGGCGAGGACCGCGGCGCGGCGGCTGAAAGGTTGAACGGATGGCATGTGAATCGTCGACGCGACGGGGAGCATGATCATCGGCAAGGGTCGTACCGGGGGCGCCGGCACCGGCCGGCGTGTCGCGCCGGGGCTCACGCCGCGGCCGCCTTCTTCGACGCCTCGACGATCGTCGTCCGCAGCGTCGCGACGCCCTCGATGCCGCACTCGACGACGTCGCCCGGCTTCAGGAACAGCTCGGCCGCGTTCGCCTTGCCGACGGCGACGCCGCCCGGTGCGCCGGTCGAGAACATGTCGCCAGGCTCGATCGGGATGTGGCGCGAGAAGTGCTCGAGGATGTCGGGCAGCTTCCAGATCTGGTCGCGCGTGTTGACCCGCATGCGCAGCTCGCCGTTGACCGAGCACGTCATCCAAAGGTCGTACGGGTCGGCGATCTCGTCGAGCGTGATCAGCTCGGGGCCGAGCGGGCCGAAGCCGGGGATGTTCTTGCCGGTCCAGAAGCGCGAGCCCGACTTCACCTCGCGCTCCTGCGAGTCACGGTCGGTCAGGTCGTTGAGGATCGTCACCCCGGCGACGCAGTTGAACGCCTCGCAGCGCCTGACGCCGAGGGCGCGCCGGCCGATCACGAACACCAGCTCGGGCTCGTAGTCGAGCCGCACGATCCCTTCCGGCCGCGCGACCTTCGCGCGGTGCCCGACCAGGCTCGAGTTCAGCTTGACGAACGCGGTCGGCTCCTGCGGGATCTCCTTGATCAGGTTGGTCCGCTGCAGCTCCTCGAGGTGCTGACGATAGTTCTTGCCGACGCAGAGGAACTTGTCGGCGTCGTGGATCGGCGCGAGGTATTCGAGGGTCGCCTCGTCGCGCCAGGCGGAAGCGAATCCGCTGCCGTCGTGCGCCTGCGCGGCGTTGCTCAGCTCGCGCGCCCGGCCGAGCGCGTTGGGTCCGGCGGCGAGCAACGCCTTCAAGGTCGTCGGCATTCCGGCGATGCCGGCGAGCCGTGACGCCGCGCCGATGTCGAGGACGCGCTGGCCGCAGCGAACGCCGAGCGTCGGCCGGCCATCGTCGGGATCGCGGTAGGTGAGAAGTCTCATGGCGCTCTTGGGGTTGTTCGCTGGAGGATAAACGCGGCGCCGGTGGTCGCGCGCCGAAAGGGGGGTCGCCTCGCCTTGCTTCAGGGTGGTCCGGGGCCGTGAAGTTCCATCGTCGATGTGCCTGCCTCCGCCGGCCCGGGTCCTTCGCGGCGCACGGCGCGCAACAATCGACTCGTTCGCGCGCCCGCCCGTGCCGCGAACGCATTCCGCTACGGGACATGTCGAGGTCAACCATGACAAAAAACCTCAGCCGCCGACGCGCCTGCGCGCGGCTCGCTGCCGCTGCCGCGGTCGCGATCGCCGCCGTCGCGATCGCGGCGCCTTGGGGATCGAGCGCCGCCACCCCGGCGGCCGCTTCGGTCCCCGCCGCAGCGAAGCCACCGCTGATCGTCGGCTTCGTCTACGTCACGCCGGTCGGCGAGGCGGGCTGGACGTACCAGCACGAGCTCGGCCGGCGCGAGCTGGAGCGTTCGCTCGGCGCGCGAGTTCGCACGATCGCCGTCGAGTCGGTCGCCGAGGGCGCCGACGCCGAGCGCGTCCTGCGCGACCTCGTCGCGCAGCAGGGCGCAGGCCTCATCTTCGCGACCAGCTTCGGCTACCTCGATCCGGCGCTGCGCGTCGCCGCCGAGTTTCCGGCAGCGCGCTTCGAGCATGCCGGCGGCTACAAGATCGCGCCCAACCTCGCGACCTACGACGCGCGCTACTACGAGGCGCGCTGGCTCGCCGGCTGGCTCGCCGGCCGAACCAGCGCGAGCGGGATCGCCGGCTATGTCGCGGGCATGCCGGTTCCCGAGGTCGTGCAGGGAATCAACGCCTTCGCGCTCGGCATGCGCGCGGCGAACCAGAAGGCGACCGTTCGCGTCGTCTGGCTCAACACCTGGTTCGATCCGGGCAAAGAGCGCGACGCTGCGCAGTCCCTCATCGACCACGGCGCCGACGTGCTCACCCACCACAGCGCGTCGACCGCGGTCGCGCAGGCGGCGCAGGCGAACTTCCGCACTCGCGGCGTTCGCGTCGTCTCGTATCCGAGCGACATGCGCGCGTTCGCTCCCGATGCGCAGCTCGCCGCGATCGTCCATCGCTGGGGAGGCTTCTACACGCGGATCGCGCAGCGCGTCCTCGACGGCAGCTGGCGCGCCGAGCCGGTCTGGGGCGGCATCGCCAGCGGCATGGTCGACATCGACGCCGTCGACGCGAAGCTCGCCGGCGACATCCGCGCCGGTCTGCAGGCGCGCCGCGCCGCGATCGTCGCCGGAACGCTGGCGCCGTTCGCGGCGCCGCTGGTCGACAACGCCGGCGCGACCCGCCTCGCCCGCGGCGCGCTCGCCGACGCCGACATCAAGTCGATGGACTGGTTCGTCGCCGGGGTCGTCGGCGCGGTGCCGACGCGCTGAGCCGTGATGCGCAGCGAGCGCTTCCGCCTCGAGGGAGACGCCGTCGACGCGATGTGGCTGAGGCCGCCTCGTTCTGGCAGTGCGTCCGGGCCGCGCTCGACTACAGTGGGCCCGCCTGGCAGCCGATCCCCCCGCCGCGGCCTGACGCTGCGGGCCCGCGCCACGGCGACGAGAACGCCGTCTGGCCGGAGCCTCGTCTTGCCGCGGCATCTAATGGGTTCATTGCAGGAGAACTGATGAGCAACGCGGCTGATCCACACCTGCTCGACTCCTCCGTCGGGCAAGAGATCCGAGTGAGCAAGCAAGACCTCCGCATCACCAGGCTCGTTGATGTCACCCGACCCGCGCTCGAGGGCGGGGCTGCGCGACTTCGTTTGGATGTCTGTTCGCTGACTTCGAACAACGTCACGTACGCGGCGATGGGAGAGGCGCCGGCCGGGTACTGGGACTTCTTTCCTGCAAGCGACGGATGGGGCAGGCCGCCCGTGTGGGGTTTCGCGACGGTCGTCGAGTCGACGGTGCCTGAACTCGAGCAGGGCTCACGCCATTTCGGCTTCTTCCCCCTGTCCGAAACCTTGGACGTCGTTCCCCTCAAGGCTGGCGCACGCGGCTTCATCGATGGGGCACCCCATCGGACCGCCAAGGTAGGCTTCTACAACCAATACACGGACACGAGGACGGATCCGGCCTACGACTCCGATCGGGAGGCCGAACAGGCTCTGTTGCGTCCCTTGTATCCGTCCGGCTGGTGGACGGCCGATCGTGTGCGACAGGACGCTCCGCGAGCGGTGGTGATCTCGAGTGCATCGTCCAAGACGGCACTCGCGACCGCCCACAAGCTGCGCTCACACGGTGATGCGGAACTGGTCGCGCTCACATCGGCGCGCCATGCAGACTACGTTCGCGGCACCGGGCTGTATTCGCGGACCGTCACGTACGAACAGGTGAGCACGATCGCGGCCAGGGCGTCGGTGACGTACGTGGATTTCCTCGGGAGCGAAGCCGTCAATGCAGCCGTGCACCATGCACTCGGTTCAACGCTGTCCGTCAGCCTCCTGCTCGGTGCGACGGATTGGGCGTCCAAGCCGGGCGGCGTTCGAGCGCCCAGCGCAGTCGGTCAGGGCCCTCGACCTGAGGCCCTGATGATTCCCTTGTATGCCCCCAAGCGCTTGCAGGTCGACCGCGAGCTCGGCGCGGCGATGGTGCGCGACATGCGCGCGTTCTACGCAGAGTCGGGAACCTTCGTGACACCGCTGCAACTGAGCGGCATGAAAGCCGCCTCGGACTGCTGGGCGAAGCTGGCCTCGGGTCAAGCCGTGCCGCACCAGGGATTCGTTCTTTCGTTCTGAGTAGCCGCTGCGACCGGCGATCAACCTCTTGCGCCGGCTGGGCGAGCTCCTCTGGTCCATCGACGTATGGCCTGAGCCGCGGCGTATCGCGCGCTCACATAGCGCTGGGTTGCCCTGACGGAACGCCGCGACCAAACTCGCGGCTCGACTCGTTCCTTCTCGATGCCATGACCGTTGATCACAAGATTGCGATCCGTGCCGCCGACGTCCCGTCGCGGACCAAGCCGTCGAACTATCCCGAGCCCTTCAAGTCGCGAATGGCCGGTCGCCAGAAGCGTGCGCTCGGCGACCTGTTCGGTCTCACCAACTTCGGCGTCAATCTCACGCGCCTCGCTCCGGGCGCGATGTCGGCGCTGCGCCATTCGCACTCCAGGCAGGACGAGTTCGTCTACGTGCTGCAGGGCACGCCGACGCTCTACACCGATGAAGGCGCGACGTCGCTCGAGCCCGGCATGTGCGCCGGCTTCAAGGCCGGAACCGGCAACGGCCACCATCTCGTCAACGAGACTTCGCAGGATGTCGTCTACCTCGAGATCGGCGACAGGACTCCGGGCGACAGCGGCAGCTACCCCGACGACGACCTCGTCGCCGTGGCGGCCGATGGCAAGTGGCTGTTCGCGCACAAGGACGGATCGCCCTACGAGGAGGCGTGAACCACCGGGCGTCCGAGATTCCGCGCGGATGTCGCGGCCCGCATTCGATTCGTGGGCTCGTCCGGCCCGGCGCAGCGGCGGCTGCACGACGGGGCTGGCTACTTCGCGCTCTCGGCCGACTGGATGGCGCGGACGATCGCGTCGAATTCCTCGCGGTTGACGTCCGAGACCACCCAGTGCGTCATCGCGCCTTGCGACCAGCGCGCGACCTGAAATCCCCGCTCGGTGGAAAAGTCGGCCTTGCTGTCCTTGGCCGCGCTCGGCCACACGAACGCGTTGACGATGTGTCGACCCTTGCGATAGACGAGTGCCGCCACCGGCCGACCGTCGAGGTAGTCGACGCGGCCGCCGACGAACTCGCAGTCGGGCAGATGAAGCTCGCTGACCGGCGGCGAGAAGTCAAGCTTCGACGAGAGCCAGGGCTTGACGGTGTGGTGGTCCGACGAGGCGACGTCGACCAGGTGCTGCCCCAGCGTCGAGCGCACGTGGCTCGAGACGACCTCGTCGAGCAGGCGATCGTCCCGGCTCGTCTGCACGGTCGCCATGTTCATCGTCAGGGCGCCGATGCCGACCAGCGCGAGCGACGCGGCCGCCGGGCGCCAGCCGAACCAGCGCTCGACCCGCGCGGCGGCGCGCGGCGGGCGGGCCGGTCGCGACGCCTTCGGTGCCGCGTCAGGCATTGGCTCGGGCGCCGCCAGCGCGTCGAAACGCCCGCGCAGCGCGGCCGGGATCTCGTGATAGTCGGCGTTCTCGCGCACGGCGGCCCGCAGGTGTCGCGCCGCCTCGACGCGCTCGCGCACGTCGGCGTCGACGCGCATCTCGCGCTCGATCTCGAGCTGTGATTCGAGCCCGAGCTCGCCGTCGACGAAGGCGTCGATGCGACGCGAGTCGATGTTCTGCTTCACGATGCGTTGCCTCCGTTGACCGCGCGCGGCACGGTGCGCAGGACGGGCCGGGCGCCCGGCACCAGCGCGATGCGCATCAGCCCGCGCGCACGCGACAGGCGCGACATGACGGTGCCGACCGGAATCTCGGCGATGCGGGCGATGTCCGTGTACGAGAGATCCTCCAGCTCGCGCAGCACGAGCACTTCGCGGTACGCAACGGGGAGCGCGGCGATGGCCTGGTTGATCTCGCGGCGCTCGGCCTTGCGCAGGGCGATCGATTGCGGCTCGTCGCTGGCCGGTGCGGCGATCTCCTGCAGAGAGTCATCGTCGTCGTCGAGAAACGTCCGCTCCGCTGGCCGGTTCTCCTTCAGCCACGAGAAGCAGGCATGGCGAACGATCTGCAGCAGCCACGGCCGGGCGTTGTCGCCATGGAAATTTCCGATGTAGCGCAGCGCTCGCATCATCGCTTCCTGCGCGACGTCCTGCGCGTCCTGCTCGTTCTGCGTCAGCCAGCGCGCCAGGTTGTAGGCAGCGCCGGCATGCGGCAGGGCGAGCTGCACGAAACGCCGTCGATTCTCTTCATCTCCCATGGGGGCCCCTCGGTTCCTGAACCGGCCGGGTCACCGATTTATTCCAATCCCCGGCGGCCCGGTCGGAATTGACCCTCGGCACGAGCCGTCGGCGCACGGAGGAAACAGGCGCGGGAATAAAACGGACCGGTCGGCGGTAACGCTCTTGCAGCCTCAACTCGGAGCCGATCATGCCGAACGAAACACCGGATCTGTCGCGTCGCAGCGCGTTGAAGTGTATGGCGCATGGCGCCGCGGGGACGTTGTTCGTCCTCGGCGGCGGAACCTTCACGCTCGTCGATCTCGCCCGCGCCGCCGACGACGAGCAGCGCATCGCGGCGATGGGCAAGCCGCTGTTCGTGCAGATCAGCGACACCCACATCGGCTTCGCCAAGGACGCCAATCCCGACGTCCCGGGTACGCTCGGCCGGGCGATCGATCTCGTCAACGGCATGGCCGAGCAGCCGGCATTGATCGTCCACACCGGCGACATCACGCATCTCTCGAAGCCTGCCGAGTTCGATCTCGCGCAGCAGCTGCTTGCACGGATTCGCGTCACCGAGCTGCACACGGTCCCGGGCGAGCACGACACCGCCGATGCCGGCGTGACCGGGTACTTCAGCCGCTTCGGCAAGGCCTCGGACAACAAGGGCTACTACAGCTTCGATCACGCGGGCGTGCATTTCATCGCGCTGATCAACGTGCTCGACTTCAAGGACGGCGGGCTCGGCGTCCTCGGGCCGCGACAGCTCGCCTGGGCGAAGGCCGACCTCGAGGCGCGCTCGTCGAGCACACCGATCGTGGTCTTCGCCCACATGCCGCTCTGGACCATCTACGAGCCCTGGGGCTGGGGCACTTCGGACGCCGGCGAGCTGATGGCGCAGCTGCGTCGCTTCGGCTCGGTCACGGTGCTGAACGGCCACATCCACCAGATCGTGCAGAAGGTCGAGGGCAACATGACGTTCCACACCGCGCGATCGACGGCGTTCCCGCAGCCCGCGGCGGGCGTTGGCGCAGGTCCCGGTCCGCTCAAGGTCGGCGCCGGCGAGCTGGGCCGCGCGCTGGGAATCACGAGCGTGTCGGTGGCCGCCCACCCGGCCGCGACGTCGTTCGTCGAAAGCCCGCTGGGCTGAGAGGGAAACACACACCATGCGAGCAAGCTTCACGACATCGGCGGCACGCGCGCGCCGCCTCGTCCCCGTGCTGGTCCTGGGCGCTCTCGTCTCGGCAGCGGCGTTCGCCCAGCCGATGCCGACCGCGGGGTTGAGAGGCGATCCGGTTCGCGGAAAGTCGCTCTATCAGGGCTGCGAAGGCTGCCACTCGATCGACGAGAACGAGGTCGGCCCGAAGCATCGCGGCGTCGTCGGCCGCAAGGCCGGCAGCGTCAAGGACTATGCCTACTCGCCTGCGCTGAAGAGCTCGGGGCTGACCTGGGACGAGGCCAGCCTGGACCGCTGGCTGATCAGTCCGGCGGCGATGGTGCCGGGAACCAAGATGTTCTTCAAGATCGACGATGCGCAGAGCCGCGCCGACCTGATCGCCTACCTCAAGCAGCAGAAGTAGAGCGATGCTCGCGCGGCGTCGAGAAATTTCCCGGGGCTCCGCAATCGTCCCGAATCGAGGCGACTACCGGGTCGGGACGGCAAATTTCGAAAATGCCGCAGCGAGGAAGTCGACGAAGCTGCGAACCCGCACGGACAGCTGATGTCGGTGCGCGTAGACGGCGTAGATGTTCGCTTCGGGCGTTTGATACTGCGGCAGGACAGGGACCAGCCGGCCGCTCGCAAGATGCTTCTGGATGTCCCATTCGGCACGCATCAGGATGCCGTGCCCGTCGAGTGCCCAGCTGACCGCGATCTCGCCGTCGTTGGTCGTCAGGTTGCCTCGTATCTTCACGGTCTCGGTGCGCTGCCTGGCGCCGCGGCCAGATGAAAGGCGCCAGACGCCATAGGCGTCGTCGCCCTGCCGGATGCCGATGCAGTTGTGCCGCGCGAGCTCGCTCGGCGAATTCGGCGTCCCGTGCGCCGCGAGGTACTTCGGCGCGGCGCACAGGAGCCGCCGGTTCGGTGCGAGGCGGCGCGCGATCACTCGCGAGTCCGGCGCATCGCCGAAGCGGACGCAGACGTCGAAGCTGTCATCGCTGACCGGCGGCGGATGCGCCGAGAGCTGCAGCTGGATGTCGACGTGAGGATGGTGCGCGGCATAGCGGCCGATCACCGGCGCGACATGGATGCGGCCGAAGCCCAGGGTGGCGTTGACGCGCAGCAGCCCCTGCGGAGTTCCCTTGGACTTGCTCAGCAGCTGATCGAGGTCGTCGATCTCTCCCACGATCCGCCGCGCGTGTTCGTAGAGGACCTCGCCCTCGGGCGTCATGCTCATCCGCCGCGTCGTGCGGTTCATCAATGAAAGCCCGAGGCGCGCCTCGACGTAGGCGAGCCGCTTGCTGACGGCAGCGGTCGAGATCCCCAGCTCCCGGGCGGCTCTGCTGAGACTGCCGCTGTTCGCCAGGGTGACGAAGAAGCCCAACTCTGCGGGCTGGATGCCTGTGCTCATCGATCGCTGAAACCCTGCTGGGCGATTGTTAACCTGAAGTTGAAGCCGGATTCACTTTGGCGACTCTTCGACCGCCGCACGCCATCTACATTGAGTCTTCTCCAGAAGCGGGAAGCAGGCAAGTCGTGAAGACATATCGGATCGCCACCATTCCAGGCGACGGCATCGGCAAGGAAGTCGTCCCGGCCGGACGAGAGGTCATGGAGGCGCTGGCGGCTGCGTCCAGCGACTATCACTTCGACTTCGAGAACTTCGATTGGGGCGGCGACTACCACCGCGCGCACGGAATCATGATGCCGGACGACGGCCTCGAGCTGCTGCGCGACAAGGACGCGATCCTGTTCGGGTCCGCCGGCGATCCGCACATCCCGGACCACATCACGCTCTGGGGCCTCCGGCTGAAGATCTGCCAGGGATTCGACCAGTACGCCAACGTCCGGCCGACGCGCATCCTGCCCGGGATCGAGACGCCTCTGCGCAACTGCAGGCGCGAGGATCTGAACTGGGTCATCGTCCGCGAGAACTCGGAAGGCGAGTACGCCGGCGTCGGCGGCCGCGCCCACCAGGGCCACCCGATCGAGGTGGCGACCGACGTCTCGATGATGACCCGCGCCGGCGTCGAGCGGATCATGCGCTTCGCCTTCCGCATGGCGCAGTCGCGGCCGCGCAAGCTCCTGACCGTCGTCACCAAGAGCAACGCCCAGCGCCACGCGATGGTGATGTGGGACGAGATCGCCCGCGAGATCGCGCAGGAGTTCCCCGACGTCGAGTGGGACAAGGAGCTGGTCGACGCGTCGACCGCCCGCATGATCAACCGCCCTGCGTCGCTCGACACCATCGTCGCGACCAACCTGCACGCCGACATCCTGAGCGACCTCGCCGCCGCGCTGGCCGGCAGCCTCGGCATCGCGCCGACCGGAAACATCGACCCGGAGCGGCGCTATCCCTCGATGTTCGAGCCGATCCACGGCTCGGCGTTCGACATCATGGGCAAGGGCCTCGCCAATCCGATCGGCACCTTCTGGTCGGTGGTGATGCTGCTCGATCATCTCGGCGAGTCCGAGGCGGCACGCCGGCTCATGGCAGCGATCGAGCAGGTCACGGCTGATCCGACGCTGCACACGCGCGACCTGGGCGGAGAGGCGACCACGGCGCAAGTGACGCAGGCGGTATGCAGCCGCCTCGAGGTGGCGCGCCCGCGCGCCGCCGCAGCGTGAGCAGACGAGACGAATCGAAAGACAAGGCGAAGAGACAAGAAATGCGGTTCCTCCCTGCCGTCGCGGCGGCCTTCATCGCGCTTTGCGCCGTCCCCGTTCCCGTCTTCGCCCAGGCGTGGCCGAGCAAGCCGGTCACCCTGGTCGTGCCCTTTCCCCCGGGCGGGACGACCGACGTCCTCGCCCGGGCTCTGGCGGACAAGCTTGGTCCCGCCCTCGGCCAGTCGGTGATCGTCGAAAGCAAGCCTGGCGCGGGCGCCACCCTGGGCGCCGACTACGTCGCCAAGGCCAGGCCGGACGGCTATACGCTGCTGATGGGCGCCGTGCACCACACGATCGCCACCACCGTGTACAGGAAGCTCGGCTACGACTTCCAGAAGGATTTCGTGCCGATCTCGACGGTGGCGCTCGTCCCCAACGTGCTCGTGATCAATGCGAGCACCCCGGCGACCGACGTGAAGAGCCTGGTCGCGCTCGGCAAGGCGGCCGCGAACCCGTTCTCCTTCGGCTCCAATGGAAACGGCACCGCCCAGCATCTCATCGGCACGCAATTCCAGGCGCTCACCGGGATGCCGCTCCTTCATGTGCCCTACAAGGGCAGCGGACCGCTCACGACCGATCTGCTGGGCGGCCAGATCCAGATGTCGTTCGACACCGTCACCCCGGTCCTGCCGCATATCAGGAGCGGCAAGCTGCGCGCGCTGGCCGTGACCACGGCGAAGCGATCCTCGGCGCTTCCCGAGGTGCCGACGCTCGACGAGTCCGGGTTGAAGGGCTTCGATTCCGGGACCTGGTTCGGCGTGCTGGCGCCCGCGGGAACTCCGAAGGAGGTCGTCGCGAGACTGAGCAGCGAGATGCTCAAGGTGATCCATTCGGCCGACTTCAGGAAGCGCATGGAAGAGATCGGCGCCGAGCCCGTCGGCAACACGTCCGAGCAGATGGCGCGACAGATCAAGGAAGACACCGACCGCTATGCCCGACTCGTGAAGGACGCCAAGGTTTCGGTCGACTAGCACCCGCCGCCGAGCTCGATGGGTTCGGTCCTGCAACCGCGTTCAGAGGGCATCCGCCCGATTTGCCCGAGGCAAGCCCCGACTTGCCCAACACCACAAAGGAGACACTGATGAAGAAATCCCACATGACGCGTTCCGCGACAGCGGCCCTGGTGATGACCGTGGTGAGCCTCGCCGCGGCGCAGCCGCTGCCGCAAGGCGAGCTGCATCGCGATGCCGCGACCCGCAACGTCGGCGGCGATCCCTTCATGACGCAGTACGCCCGCGCCTTCTACTGCAACCTGCCCGACGACAACAACCAGATCGTCATCGCCTCCAGGGCCTGGAACAACACGACCGGGACCGGACCGAGCGCGATATATCGCATCCCCCTGACCCAGATCTTCGACGACGTCTGGTTCATCGGCAACCACTATGTCGGGCAATACCTGATCAAGACCCCGGACGGGTTCGTGGAGGTGGACTCCGGCAACACGGCCGGCGAAATGCAGACCTTCAACTATCCGGCGCTGCTATCGCTGGGCCTGAGCCCTTCCTACCCGTTGAAAGCGGTCTTCCTCACTCACGGCCACGCCGACCATGACGGCGGCGCCAAGTGGCTGCTCGATAACACGGGCGCGCGCTCGTACATCGGCTCGGCGGATGCCGCCGGCAAGAGCTACGCCCCGATCACGATCGATTCGACCAACCTCGCGATGCGCCAAATGAGCATCGGCGGCAAGACCTTCTGGGTCTTGCCGACGCCTGGCCACACGCCGGGCTCGACGTCGGCCGTCCTCGAGGTGAAGGACTGGGGCAGGACCGTGCGCGTGCTGATGAACGGCGGCCAGTCGATGACCAACTCGATCCCGCAGGTCGCGCAATACCTCGATTCCATCGAGCGCACCTACGTCATGGCCACGGTGCTGAACGTGGAGGGGGTCATGACGCCGCACATCTACTGGGATGGCGAAGGCGCGAAGCTCGACGAGATCAACGCCACCGGCCGCACCAATCCGGGCCAGCACGTCTACGGCCATGAAAACGTGCTGCGCCAGCTTGCGGTGGCGCGCGAATGCTCCGCGTCGTGGCTCACGAAGCTCGACACCACCGCTGTCCTGCCGGTCTGGCGCTTCAACACGCTCGAATTCGTGGGCGGAAACCCGACCCCGACGAAGGTCGCAGCGAAGCTCACGAACGGGTGGGGACCGCTGGCGAACCAGAAAGTCACCTTCTCGGTGGGAAAGAGTGGCCCGGCGTGCACGGCCATGACCAATTCCCAAGGTGTTGCATCGTGCGCTGTCCACCCGCTTCGGCCGCACAAGGACGAGCTCACCGCTTCGTTCGCAGGCTCGCAAAACACCGAGTTCGTCGACCTTGCGGCCGAGACCACGGCGCAGGTCTGCAGCAACGGGAATTGCAAGGACAAGTAGGCGGTCTGGTATTCGTCGTTGCGTGTCGTGAACGCCGCGAGCAAGCTTTCGAAGGTCGGCCTCGCCCTCGCGGCGGGCTGCCTGCTCGCGGCATCATGCGCAGTCGACGCGCGGTCGCTCGACGAAGCGGTGGTCTACTCCGCCGCTCCGGTGTCGACTCTGGTGTCGAGACGCGATCTGCAGTTCAAGCTCGGGCATGTGCAACGGGGCGCATGCCGACTGACGTTCCTGGCGCATCAGGCTGCCGGAGTCGAGCGCCGGCCGGTAGCGATGGTTTCGTCCTGGCAGTCGGATCAAGGGGCGCGTGTGTCGGTGCATCGCCTCGCCAGGAGTGCGACGCTGGACATGGCGGAACTCGACGTCGCGACGCTCGAGCACCTGTATGCATTGGCCCTGCGCCAGGAGCCGGTGGCGAGGTTCGGTTTTGCAGACCGCACGCAGCCGTGCGAGTCGACCAGGGACGACTATTCGCACGCCGAGTTCTTGCGCGAGCTGGCCCGGATGCGTGAGCGCGCGGTCGCCCGGCCCGATCACCGCGGCACCGGTGTCGCCTGGCATGTCGTCTCGATGGCGCCTGCGCAGACGAAGCGTGCGGATGCTGATGAAGTCGGCGTTCGCGTGGCGAGCGATCAAGGGCCGATGGCGGGGACGACCATCTTCTTCAACCGGGCACCGCATTCGGGCTGCGTTGCGAGAAGCGGGCAAGACGGCGTCGCGACGTGTCGCCTTGTCGATCAGCACGGCGACGACGAGTCGCATTCCGAAGACGGCACGGTGCCGGTCGTGGCGACTTTCCCGGGCGATGTCCGAGCGGGCCGCTTCCTGCTGCCGACGACGTTCGTTCTGCCGCCGGCGCCATGATCATCTCGATCGCTCCTGTCGGGCCGAGCCGATGGCGGCGCGCGCTCGCCGTCGCCGCCTGGTCGGGAGCGTTGACGTTGCTGTGGTCATTCTTCGACTCTCCGCCGCCGCCGCCTTCGGATATCGCGGCGCCAGCCTTCCGGCCGGCCCGCGTTCTCGATGGCGACCGGCCGACAGCACGTCCATCGGCGGCGGCCGTCCTCGAAGACGCCGCGACGATCGGACAGGCGCAGCGGCGCACGAATGAGGCGTCACCTCGCGTCACGACCGCGACTCAGCGACGCGAGCTTCCATTCAAGTTTCTCGGCAAGCTGGATGCGGGCGGCGACGCTTCGCTGGTGCTGTACGGCCGCGGGCGAACGCTGACGGTGCGCGGCCCGGGGCCACTCGACGATGACTACACCGTCGACGCGATCGAAGACGGCTACTTGATCCTGCGCCACCTTTCTTCCGGCACATCTCATATCCTCGAGCTGGCCGCGCGGCAGCAATCGATCCCTGCCGCCGCGGGTCCGGAAACGCCCCAAGATTAGGCGCGAGCGGCGTCGGGGCATCGATCGCCCGGCACGGCGCGGACCGAGATCCATCCGGCAGACACCGCGCACCGCTCGCGGTCCCAGCTTGGAGATGCCATGCCTGAATATCTGACCCCGGGCGTCTACATCGAGGAAATCGGCCCAGGACCGCGGCCCATCGAGGGTGTACCGACGAGCACTGCCGCCTTCCTCGGCGAGGCCGAGCGCGGCGCGATCAAGCCGCGTCTCGTCACCAGCGTCGCGGAGTACCAGCGCTGGTTCGGAGGTCCGTTCGACACGAGCAAGTACCTGCCCGATGCCGTCAGCGGATTCTTCGAGAACGGTGGCCGGCGCGTGTTCGTGTGCCGGCTCGTGGGCAAGCAGGCGACCTCCGCCCGGGCCGCGTTCGGAAAGTTCACCGTCCGCGCGGTCGGGCCCGGGAGCTGGGGGCGCAGGATCTGGGTCCGCATCGACGACAGCAGCACGCATCGACCCGACGCCGCCGGCCACTCCGTGCCGGTCGGGTTTCGCATTCGCGTCGCCTATTGGTCGAGCACGCCGCCCGGCTTTCGGCCTTTCGATCCCTTCGCCGACACGGCCAGGCCGCCGCGGCCGACGTTCAGCGAAGTCTTCGACGACGTCGTCACCGAAGCGCAGTCTCCCGACTTCTACGAGAGGCGGCTGCTCGAAAGCTCGCTGGTCACGTTGATCCGCGCGGCGAAGGCGTCGCCCGCGGCGCGTCCGTCGAACGGCTCTGCCGCGCTCGCGCGACTCGGCAGAGATGACCCGGCGGCGTTGGACGATGCCGACTACAAGGGCGAGATCGTTCCGGGGGCTCGTCGCGACGCGCCGCAGGGACTGGCGGCGCTCGAGCTCGACGAGTACCGCGAGGCGGCGCTGATCTATGCGCCGGGCGCGGCCGACGCGGTCGCCATGACCGTCGTCGCGCACTGCGAGCGCCTCCGGTTCCGCTTCGCCGTCATCGACAGCGCGACGGGCACGACGGACGCGTCTTCGCTCGACCCGCGCACGAAGGTGGCGGACACCGCGTTCGCGGCGTTCTACTGGCCCTGGCTCGTGATCCGGGATCCGCAGTCCCAGGCACCGCGGACCGTGCCGCCCGGCGGGCACGTCCTCGGCGTGTACGCGCGAGTCGACGTCGAGCGCGGGGTCTTCAAGGCGCCTGCGAACGAAGTGGTGCGCGGCGCGATCGCCCTCGAGGTCGACGTCGACACCGCGACCCAGGACGCGCTGAACTCGCGCGGCGTCAACGCGATCCGGTGCTTCCCGGGCCGCGGCATCCTCGTCTGGGGAGCGCGGACCATGGCATCGGACGCGACGTGGAAGTACGTCAGCGTGCGGCGCCTCTTCATCTTCCTCGAGCGCTCGATCCACGAAGGCACGCGGTGGGTGGTCTTCGAGCCCAACGATCCGCGCCTGTGGGCCCGCGTCGTCGACACGGTCCGACAGTTTCTGCGCGCCCAGTGGCGAGCCGGTGCGCTGCTCGGTCGCACCGAGGAGGAGGCGTTCTTCGTCGCCTGCAACGAGAGCACGATGACCCCCGACGACATCCTGAACGGTCGCCTCGTCTGCGAGATCGGCATCGCGCCGGTGCGGCCGGCGGAATTCGTCATCTTCCGCATCTTCCAGTGCACCGCCGAAGCCCGGCGCTAGATCGATCGCCCACGCTAGAGTAGGCGTCATGACGACACTGATTCGCGCCGCCGCGCTCGCGTTGTCCCTTTCCCTGCACGGCCTCGCTTCGGCGCAGGCGACCGACTTTCCGAACAAGCCCGTCACGATCGTCACCCCGTTCGCCGCCGGCAGCGGACCCGATGCCGTCCTCCGGCTCGTCTCGGAAAAGCTCGGCAAGACGTGGAACCAGCGCGTCGTCATCGACAACAAGCCCGGCGGCGGCGGCTTCATCGCGATCGAGGCGGCACGTCACGCCGCGCCCGACGGCTACACCCTGCTTCAGCTCGACAGCGAGCATCTCGCCGCGCTGCCGCACCTCTACAAGGCACGCAACTTCAGGACGCTCGAGGCGTTCGACATGGTCGGCACGCTGTTCAGGACGCCGTTCATGATCGCCGTCGCGAGCGATTCGCCGTGGAAGTCGGTGGGCGACCTGGTCGCCGCCGCGAAAGCCGGGGCGGGGAAGGTGACGTACGGGTCGTGGGGCGTCGGCAGCCCCGGTCATCTCGGCGGCGCCCTCCTCGAGAGCCTGACCGGGACGTCGATGCAGCACGTACCCTATCGCGAGGTGTCCCAGCTCTACACGTCGGTCGGCGCGGGCGATGTCTCGTGGGCGTATGCGTCGATCCCGTCGAGCCAGGGCGCGTACCGCGCCGGCAAGATCCGCTACATCGCCGTCGCCGCGCCGAAGCGGATTCCGCAACTGCCCGACGTGCCGACGGTGGCCGAGGCGGGCGGGCCGCAGAGTATCGACGTGAACTCGTTTGTCGTGCTCGTCGCCCCCAAGGGCACGCCGGCGGCGCTGCGCCAGAAGATCAACGGCGACGTCGCCAGGGCGATTGCCGAGCCCGACATCCGCGAGCGCTTCAACACGTTCGCATTCGAGCCGCTGGCCTGGAGCCCGGACGAGATCGCCAGGAATGCCGAAGCGAAATCGCGCACTTACGAGCAGCTCATCAAGCGAGCCAACATCACGCTCGATTGAGCAGGCGCGGTCGGCGCTCTCCACGGCTCGAGCCGCCTGGAGCGATCGGCACGCACCCGATCTCGTCGTCACGGGCGGGCTCCTCGTCCGTCGCGGTGCTGGCAGACGCCGTGCCGCCTCAAAGGCCGTCCTCTTGGGAGTTTCCCCGTGCGCAAGGGGTCGCCTGCCGAGGTCCTTGCGAGAAAATCAGTGAGGAGTTGCCCGGCGTTATCACCTTCGCCAGATCGAGAGGCAAGTGGATCGGGAAACGGCTTCAAGGAAGTGTGGCCTGCCGAGCTGCTCTGGCGGCTCGAGCTGCTGAACCAGGTCATCCGCAAGCAGGCGAGCCGCACGGAGCTCGTCCGCGCGAGAGGCTGGGACGCGACGATGTTGGAAAAGCGATCCAGGCTCTACCAAGATCACGCGCCAGCACTATCTCGAGCTGCTCGAGCAACTCTTGGTCGACGGAAAGCTGCCGATGCTGTGGAGCGAACCG
>Ga0207644_10000578_pt1 | contig 23523 bp, 19 predicted proteins | sample KBSS73metaG_FD_184326 | JGI IMG/M metagenome (GOLD analysis project Ga0207644, IMG submission 184326) | Switchgrass rhizosphere microbial communities from Kellogg Biological Station, Michigan, USA - KBS S7-3 metaG (SPAdes) (version 2) | ecosystem: Host-associated > Plants > Roots > Rhizosphere... | reverse complement strand
CGACGACCAGACCGTCATCACCCAGCAGACGATCGGGAGCACCCCTTCGAGCGCCTATCCCACCCAGCGCCAGTTCCAGCTCGGCGCGAAGATCGTCTTCTAGAGAGACGTCCATGCGGATGGCGGGGAGGATGGCTCTCGCTCTTCTGATCGGAACCGGACTCGCGCCGGCGGACGGCGCCGAAGAGCTCGGCCGGCTCGTGGTCAGGGTCCAGGATCTCTCGGGGGGGACGCTGCCCGACGCGGCCGTGGTGATCGAGTCTTCGGGCGGCGGGCTTCCTTCGGCGTCGAGAACCGGACGCCCCGACACCGTCTTCGAGCTTCCGATGCAGGCTACGTACACCGTGCGCGTGACGCTCGCCGGCTTCGCCCCGCAGTTCTCCGAGGGCATCGTCCTGCGCGCCGGCGCCGTCAAGAGGGTGGTCTTCGTGATGCGCAAGCAGGCCGTGGAGACGGTCCAGGTGCGGGCGAGCATCGAGGACCCGAGCGAAGGCCGCACCTCCCTTTCGTTCGACGCGCTGGACGACCTTCCGATCCAGGGCCGCTCCTACCAGAACGCGCTCTCCCTCGCGCCGGGCGTCGTCGATCCCAACCACGACGGCAACCCCAACGTGAACGGCGCCCGCGAGCGGGACTTCCGCGCGTCCGTGGACGGGCTCGCCAACGTGGATCCCCTGACGGGCTTCTATCAGTCCGAGGTCAATCCGGACTCGGTCGCGGAGCTGGAGATCGTGACCACGGGAGCCTCCGCCGAGAACGGCGGCGCCGTCGGGGGATTCGCGCGGATCGTCACGAAGGAGGGATCGAACACGCTGACCGGGTCGCTGGGAGTCTACTGGCGCTCGTCGACGCTCGACCGTCTCGGGCCCTCCTACAACGTCCCTTCCTACGACGACATCCGGCCCACCTTCAGCCTCACCGGCCCCATCGTGAAGGATCGTCTCTACTTCGCCCTGTTCCACGAGCTCATCGACAAGGGCCAGCCCGTGGACGTGCCGGAATACAAGCTCAACAAGAGAACCTTCGTCAACGGGGAGAGGGCGGAGATCTCGACCGGCGGCCGCTACGTGATCGATTCCAAAGGAACGCGCAGCCTCGATAAGCTCACGTGGCAGGTCAGCGATCGCAACAAGATGAGCGTTCAGTTCGCCGCCGATCCCCTCACGACGGGGCCTCTGGGGATCGGAGAGCGCGCGATCGAGTCCTCGTCGTACGAGCTCGGCCAGGGAGGGGCCACCCTTCAGGCTCAATGGTCGTTCCAGGGCTCCTCCAACTTCTTCGTCCAGACGACGCTCGGAGAGAGCCGGACCTCCGTTTCCTATAGGCCGACCACGCAGGACGTCAAGAACTTCTGCCCGCTGGACGGCTGGCCGACCCGGAGAGTCGACGTCTACGGCAGGAACGGGGGCCAGCCGCTCGACGAGGACTACTGTCTGGGAGTGGGGGTGCGGTCCGGATCCTACTTCCGGGACTATTCCGATCATCGCAAGCGCGACACCCTGAAGAGCGACATGAGCTACTACGTCGCGAACCTCCTCGGGACGAGCCACACGCTGCGCGCGGGGCTCATCGCGGAGAGCCGCACGTACGAGGCCGAGCAGTCGCTCCGGTCCACGTCGACCTGGACCGAGTTTCCGCCGTCGCTCGCGACCGACCCGGGGGACGGCGTCATCCACCGGCAGGTCTACGTTCCCGGCTACCCCGATTTCGAGAACAACACGGCCGAGGGAACCAGCTACGGCTTCTATCTGGAGGACCTCTTCACCATCAACCGTTTCCTGACCATCCGGGCGGGCGCGCGCGTGGACCAGGAGAACCTCGTCGCGGACGGGTTCGAGCCCTTCGACCCCGCGAACGAAGAAAAGAGGTACCGGAAGTTCTATGCGCAGTGCGCTCTATCACCCATTCCCGGGAACATCGACCGCTGCGTCCGCAGCGGCTGGCATTACTTCCACCGGTACGAGGTCGTCCCGGCCCTCGCGGCGAGCGAGATCCGCGGGATCCTCGACACGGGCAACGAGCTTCCGCGCGCGCCGGAACGGTTCCGCATCTCGAACACGAACGTCTCCCCGCGCTTGTCGGTGACGATCGACCCCGGCACGAACGGCATCGTGAAGCTCTTCGGGACGGCGGGACGCTACTTCGGCGAGACCTTCCTCGCCGTTCCGTCGTTCGAGCAGGGGCCCGACAACTTCCTGTACACCTACCCCGTGGAAGGCGAGATGTTCGACTGCCGCCCCACGCCCGCCGGTCCGTACACCTTCACCTGCAGGCACATCTCCATCATTCCGCCGGACACCTCGGCGACGGTGGCGCTGGCGTCGATCCATCAGGTCGACCGCAACCTGAGGACGCCCCACCAGGACGAGTACACCGGCGGATTCTCCGCGGAGGTCCTTCCCGAGACGTCGGTCACCGCGTCCTACATCCACCGCGACTACCGCGACCAGCTCCAGGACACCGACCTCAATCACTACATCGTGAGCCCGGGAGCGGCCGGAGGGCTCCCGCTCGAGTCCGTCCACAATCCCTTCTTCAACGAGGTCCTGCGCGTCGGAAACCTGAACGCCTCGACCTATCGCGCCTGGCAGCTCGAGATCCACCGCCGCTTCCATCGGAACTGGGAAGTCGAGGCCTCCTGGGTGCACTCGCGCGCCGAGGGGAACGGAGAGGACTACAACCAGTCGCTGGGCAACGATCCCGGTCTGTCCGAGAACGAGCTCGGGTATCTCAGCTACGACATGCGCGACGTGGTGAAGGTGAACGCGCGCGCGCAGATCCCGAGATGGAACGTCCGCGTCTCCACCGCTCTCTCCTACCAGTCGGGGACGCCCTACTCCGTCCGCTTCGGGCAGTTCCAGCCCGACCTTCCCCAGCGGTTCGGCAATGTCACGATCGGCTACGGCCGGATGCGGACCGTATATCCGACGGGCGCGCGCAACGACCAGCGCAACCTCGGCTACTACAACGTGGATCTCGGGTTCCGCAAGGACTTCGCGGTGAAGAGCGCCGCGCTGACGCTCTCGCTCGACGTCTTCAACGCGATCAACGACCGCACGCTGGTCGTCACGGACACCAGCAACGGGGCCGAGGGCGTCTTCAGGACCGGCCGGCAGTTCCAGCTCGGCATGAAGACCGTCTTCTAGCGCCCCCGGCTAGATCCCGCGATCCATCGCTTCGTTGGCGAGGCGGTCCGCGTCGCGGTTCTGCTCGCGGCGGACGTGACGGATCGTGAACTTCGGAAGCCGCGCCGCGAGCCCCTGCGCCTGGAGGAAGAGCGGCTTCAGCTTTTCGTGCTTCACCTTGTACTGGCCGTTCATCTGCTTGACCACGAGCTCCGAGTCCGCCTGGACGAGCAGCGAGCGCGCGTTCAGCTCGTTCGCCAGCGTCAGCGCGGCGAGAAGACCCCGGTACTCCGCGACGTTATTGGTCGTCACTCCAAGAAAGCCGCTCAGCTCGCGGACGAGATTCCCGTCCTCGTCCTGGACGTAGGCCCCGTAGCCGGCCGGGCCGGGGTTGCCGCGCGAGCCGCCGTCCACCCACGCGCGCAGCGCGGGCCCTGCGGGAGCTACGGAATCCAGCTCGTCGTCGAAGAGCGAGCCCTGGTGCGAGGACGGCAGAGATTTGCCGGCGGCGGGAGCGGTCTTCTTGCGCGTCGGGCGCACCGGCATCGGCGACGCCCTCCGGCTCAGGCTTTCTGGTTGGATTCGGCCGCGGGGGAATCCCCGGCGGTTTCCACGGGCTCGTAATAGAGGAAGCGCCGGCAGGAGTCGCAGGTGAGGAGCGTGTCCCCGCGCCGGACCTCGTTGTACACCTGCGGGCGCAGGCGGACGTTGCATGCCGAGCAGACCGCGTCGACGACCCGGGCCATGGACACACCCTGCCGCGCCTGGGCGACGCGATTGAAGGTCATCAGGATGTCGCGCGGGAGAGACTTCTCGACCTTGACGCGCTCGGCCACGAGCTGGCGGGCGCGCTCCTCGAGGCTCTGCATCGCCGCCTCGATCTCGGCGCGCTCCTTGTCGAAGGCGGCGACCTCGACGGCCAGCTTCGCTTCGGCCTCGGGAAGGTCCGCCTGAAGGGTTTCGATCTCCTGCATGCGCGCGAGGAGCCCTTCGTCGTGCTTGGTGATCTCCACCTTCGCCGAGTCGATCTCCTTGAGGACGGCGCTGTACTCGCGGCTGTTCTTGACCTCCATGAGCTGCGTCTGGAACTTGACGAGCTTCTGCTGGATGTCCTTCAGCTCCGACTCGAGCATCGCGACTTCCTCGCGCAATGCGTCGTGGCGGTGCTTCACCGCGCCCACGGTGGCGCTCGTTTCCTGGAACGCCTCTTCCAGCGCAGCGAGTCGGGCGGGACCTAGCTGTCGCTCGGAATCGATGGCGCGGAGGGAGAGAGTGATTCTTTGGAGTTCTTTGAGCCGAAGGATCTTCTCGTCCAACCCCACCTCGAGAAAGCGAGCCCTGGTGGGCCCACCAGGACTCGAACCTGGGACCAACGGATTATGAGTCCGCCGCTCTAACCGACTGAGCTATGGGCCCCGTGTCGAGCGCGGTATTCTATCACCGACCCGGGCCAAATTGGCAAAACTCCTGCGGGAATCCCTTCCATGAACCGAAACCCGTCCCTCCAGCCGCAGACCCAGGCCGAGTCCTCCGGCTTCCGGAGGACCTCCCTCCACGCCGACGTTGTGACCTTCATCGAGGCCCTGCGAGGCGGGGGGGACCCGCGCCTGGCGGTCGAGATCGCGGGAAAGAGCCCGGAGGGGCGCGATCTCCCCGTCCTCATCCTGTCCTCCGAGGGGGTCCGGACCCCGGAGGCGGCGCACGCCCTCGGCCGCCCCGTCGTCCTGACCGTCGGAGGCATCCACGCCGGGGAGGTCGAGGGGAAAGAGGCGCTGCTCGCGCTGGCCCGGGACCTCCTTGGCGGACCGGACGCCGGCCTGCTCGAGCGGGTGACCTGGGTCGTCCTCCCCCTGTTCAACCCGGACGGCAACGACCGGATCGATCCCGCGAACCGTCGGCTCGACATCGCTCATCACGAAGGACAGGACGGACCGGACACGGGGGTCGGCACGCGCGTCACCTCGGCGGGGATCAACCTGAACCGCGACTACCTGCGGCAGGACGCCCCCGAGATGCGGCTCTTCGCCGCGCGCGTCTACCGGCGCTGGGCGCCGCACCTGACGGTCGACACCCACGCCACCAACGGGTCCGTGCACCGGTACGCGCTGACGTACGACTCCCCGCACACCGTCCTGAGCGGCCGGCCCGAGCCGATCGCGTACATCCGCGAGCGCTTCCTCCCCGTCGTGCGCGAGCAGTTGCGCCGTCGCACAGGTCTCGAGACATTCTTCTACGGCAACTTCGTCGAGGATGAAGGGGGCGAGGGCGAGGGGTGGATGACCTACACGCACCATCCCCGCTTCGGCAGCCACTATCGCGGCCTCACGAACCGTCTCGACATCCTCGCCGAGACGTACTCGTACCTGGGCTTCGAAGAGCGGGTCCGTACGTCCTACGCATTCGTCGCCGAGATCCTCGCGCTCGCCGCTGAGCGCGGAGACGAGATGATCGACCTGGTCGCGAGGTGCCAGGCCCCGCCCGCGCGCATCGCCGTCCGCTACGCCCTCGAGGCCCTCCCCGATCCCGTCGAGATCCTCACCTACGAGCCGCGCCTGCCGTCCGGCGCGCCGGTCACCGTGCGGATCCCGCATCTTGCGGGCTTCCGCGGCACCGTTGTCGTCGATCGCCCGTGGGGCTACGCGGTCCCCGAAAAGGTCGCGCGCGCGCTGGAGGGGCACGGCCTGAGCGTCCTGCGACTCGAAAGGGACCGGAAGGCGAAGATCGAGGCCGCGCGCACCCTGGGCTTCGCGCCGATCCCGTCGCGCCGGATCCTCGAGGCCACGTCGCTCGGCGAGAGGGAGCTGCTCGCGGAGTACCGGGGCGGCTCGAGAACGCTTCCCGCGGGAACGGCGATCGTCGAGGCCGGGCAGCCGCTCGGCGCGGTCGCGGTCTACCTGTGCGAAGCGCGCAGCGACGACGGCGTGCTGGCATGCGGCTGGATCGACGAGCCCGCGCCCGGGGACGAGTTCCCCATCCTCAGGATCGTGGAGCCGCCTTCGCAGTAGGCGTCCGCGCGGGATTCCGAGCCCCCCCTCCGGGCGCTGCGGAGTGCGGGGCGACGCAGCGCGGGAGGAGCGAAAGAGGCGGGTCAGGGTGCGGTGCCCTGCTCCGGCGCAGGCGCAGGCGTCTGGTAGGTCTCCTGAGTCTCCACGTTCGTGAAGCCGCAGTTCTCGTAACGCTGATCGAAGAGCGCGTTGTCCCGGCTGGTGACGGAAAAGATCGTTCGGACGCGGCTCGGGAATCGGGCGCCCGTCGTGCTTTCGACGAGTCCCTGCTCGACCAGCGCGAAGGGCGCGGAGCGGTCCCACAGACAGACCCCGTCTTCCCGGATCAGACCGTAGAACGCGAGCACGCTGATCTCGCCCTTTTGCGGATCGACGCACATCTGACCCGAGGCCTGACCCTTGCAGACAACGGCGGGCTCGAGCGGGTGACGGTCGAGGAACTCGATGGCGACGTGACCCTGCGGACAGTGGATCCGGTAGGCGGGGCCTTCGGCCTCCTTGTCGCCCACGAGGCGGAACACCAGATCCGCCTGACTACGCTCGGTGAACGTCGCGGCCTGCGCGTGGGGGACGGCCTTCGCGACGGGCGCGAACTGCGATTTCAGCACCGCCTCGATGGGCTCTCCCTTCCGGTTCACCTTCACGTTGCCGTGATGGTCCAGCTCCGCCCGCACCGAGCGCGCGACGCCGTCCTTGCGCTTTTCGACGACGATGCCGCAGCGATCGTGCACCTCGTCCTCAGAGCCGTTCTCTTCTCCGTAGGCGCTGTCGGGCCGCCGCTGCAGCTTCCGAGTGAGGTCCTCGGTGCACTGAAAGCGATAGAGGAGCGAGTGATGGATTTCCGCTCTCTGAGCCAGCAGACCGAGGAGTCTCTCGAGCTCCATGCCACGCGCCGATGGGCCTGCGCTCGAGGGCGCGTCGGAGACGCTCGTGAGGGTGATGCCGGTCGACTCCGTGAGGCCGGGATGCACGGCAGCGGCGCCGGCGGGCGAAGAGGCGCTCTGTCCGGAGGCGCCCTGCATCCCCAAGGCGAGCGACGCGACCAGGACGATCCAGCCGGCGCGTCGCATCTTCGCTCTTCCCCCCTCGCGTCGCCGCAGACAAGAAGGGCGGGCCTTGCGGCCCGCCCTGGAGTGGCTGACTTCTTACGCGTTGCTTCCTTCGAGGAACGCGCGCAGCAGGCGCGACCGCGAAGGATGGCGCAGCTTGCGCAGCGCCTTGGACTCGATCTGGCGGATGCGCTCGCGGGTGACCGCGAAGGACTGTCCGACCTCCTCGAGCGTGTGCTCGGAGCCGTCGCCGACGCCGAACCGCATCTTGAGGACCTTCTCCTCCCGAGGCGTGAGGGTCTTGAGGACGGCCTGCGTCTGCTCCTTGAGGTTCAGGTTGATGATCGCCTCGACGGGCGAGGCGACGGCCCGGTCCTCGATGAAGTCCCCCAGATGCGAGTCTTCCTCCTCGCCGATGGGCGTCTCGAGGGAGATGGGCTCCTGGGCGATCTTGAGGACCTTGCGGACCTTCGCCACGGGGATGCCCATCTTGCGGGCGATCTCCTCGGGCGTCGGCTCGCGGCCCATCTCCTGAACCAGGGAGCGGCTCGTGCGGATGAGCTTGTTGATCGTCTCGATCATGTGGACCGGGATGCGGATCGTGCGCGCCTGATCGGCGATCGCGCGCGTGATCGCCTGCCGGATCCACCACGTCGCGTAGGTCGAGAACTTGTAGCCGCGGCGGTACTCGAACTTATCGACCGCCTTCATGAGCCCGATGTTCCCCTCCTGGATCAGGTCGAGGAACTGCAGGCCGCGGTTCGTGTACTTCTTGGCGATCGAAACGACGAGGCGCAGGTTCGCCTCCACCAGCTCGGACTTGGCCTTCTTCGACTCGGCCTCGCCCCGCGCGATCTGGGCCGCGATCGACCCCATCTCCTCCGGAGTGGAGTCCATCTCCTGGAGGATCATGGTGATCGTTTCGCGCGCCTCTTCGACCTTGCGGCGGATCTCCTTGCGCGCCGAGACGTCCTTGACGAGATCGAGGCGCCTGGACAGATCCTCGATCGCCCGGTTCTGGCGCCGGATGCGCTCGTCCGCGTCCTTGATGGCGCCGACGAACCGGCCCTTCTTCGGGTTGGTGAGGCCGAGCCCCCGGATCTCCTGCGCGATGCGAACGGTCACGCGGTTCAGCTTCCCGGTGGTCGTGCGGAACAGGCGCGAGCCGGACTTCAGGCGCCGCATCCGCTTGAGCTGCTGGTCGCGCGTGCGCGACAGCCGCCCGATGCGGGTGATGGAGCCCTTGATGACGCCGAGCTTCTTCTCGATCGGCTGCTCGGATTCTTCCTCGGTGACCATGAACATCTCTTCGAGGGCCCGTCGCTCCTTTTTGATGCGCTCGGGGGCGGCGAGGATCTCGGAGATCACCCAGCGGTTGCGCGAGAAGGCCTTGAGGACGCGCTTCTCGCCCCGCTCGATGCGGCGCGCGATCGCCACTTCGCCCTCGCGGGTGAGCAGCGGCACGGTGCCCATCTCCCGCAGGTACATGCGGACGGGATCGTTGGTCTTTTCGAGGGTTCCCGGCGACAGGTCGAGCTTGGCCCCCTCTTCCTTCGTGACGAGCGCCTTCTTCGCCTCGTTGGCGGCGACGCGCTCCTTCCACTGCTCCTCGGAGTCGACCAGCTCGATCCCGTGCTCGCCGAGACGGTCGTACAGCTCCTCGATCTCCTCCACGGACGTGGAGATTTCTTCGGGCAGGATGTCGTTCACCTCGTCGTAGACGAGGTAACCCCTCTGCCGTCCGATCGAGATGAGCTGACGGACCTCTTCGTACTTCTCTTCGATGCCGAGGGTCATGCCCCGCGGCGACTGGATCTTCGTCATGAAAGCTCTCGTATCCTTTGGCTCATTTCGAACTTCTTCGCCGTCAGCTCCGCATGGACGCTGCCGTCCGCGGTGGCTTCGATACGGCGCTGGATCCGCCGGCACTCCGCCAGCAGATGGTCTCTTTGGAGCGATGCGATGCAGGAACGGGCGTAGTTCAGGTCGCCTACCGGCTCCGTCTGCATGGCGATGCGTCCAATGAGTCTCACGATCCTCTCGTCGGCGAAGCGCGCCGACAGCGCGGCATAGCCAATCTCTTCGTCGCGGGCCGACATCACGCGGATCTCGGTGAGGATCGGCCCGATGCCGGTCTCCCCGAGGTGTTCGAGCTCGAGCTGCGGGATCAGCTCGCGTCTGGCCACGGTGTCCTCGACCAAAATGCGGACGAGGCCCGCCTCGGCGAGCCGCGGCTGTTCGCCCCCCGGTCGCGCCGGCGGGGGCGGCGCGATCGTCAGCTTCTTCTCCTTGGCGGCGCGCGCAAGCTGGTCCATCACCACCGCGTCGTCGAGCGAGAGGCGGTCGGCGAGGATCGGCACGTAGTGGCTCCTCTCGACGGGGCTCTCGAGCGCGGCGAGCAGCGGCAGGACCTGGTTCAGCGCGTTCACCTTCTCCTTCGGCGATCCGAGGTCGCAGCCGGCGACGGCCTCCTCGATCGCGTAGTCCATGTACGCGGGCGCCGCCTCGAGCTCGCGGCGGTACGTCTCCGCCCCGGCGCGCCTCACGTACAGATCGGGATCTTCGCCTGTCGGGAGGCGGAAGACCTTCACTCCCAGGCCCTTCGCCACCAGCGGCGAAAGCGAGCGCAGCGCGGCCGCGCGGCCGGCGTTGTCGGCGTCGTAGTTCACCACGACCCCGTCCACGAACCGCGCGAGCTGGCGGGCATGACCGTCCGTGAACGCCGTCCCGCAGCTCGCGACGACGTTCTCGATGCCCGCCTCGAAGAGGCTGGCAAAGTCCATGTACCCTTCCACCAGCACGGCCACACGCTCCCGGCGCACGGCGTCGCGCGCCTGATAGAGGCCGTAGAGCGTTTCGCTCTTGCTGTAGATCGCGGTCTCGGGAGAGTTCATGTACTTGGGCTCCTGCCGCTCCCCGTTCTGCGCCGCGATCGTACGGCCCCCGAATCCCACGATCTTCCCGCCCGTCGAAACGATCGGGAAGATGACACGCTCCCGGAAGCGGTCGTACGAGCCGCTACCGTCTGATTTCGACACGACGAGCCCGCTGGTCGCGAGCTCGGCCGCCGTGAATCCCTTCCCGAGGAGATGCCTCTTCAGGCCTTCCCACTCCCTGGGCGCGTACCCGACCCCCAGACGCTCGATCGTGCCGGACCGGATCCCTCGCGTCGCGAGATAGTCCCGGGCCGGACGTCCGGCGTCCTTGTGCGCGAGCGCGCTGCGGAAATACTCCGCCGCCGCCGCGTTCGCGTCGTACAGCCGATCCTTCAACCCCCGCGGCTGAAGATCCTGCCGCCGGGGAATCTCGATGCCATGCTTCTCGGCGAGCATCTCCAGCACTTCCCGGAACTCCAGCTTCTCGTGGAGCATCAGGAACTTGAAGACGTCACCGCCCGCTCCACAGCCGAAGCAGTGGAAGAGCTGCTTCTGTTCGTCCACGGAGAAGGACGGGGTCTTCTCCGCGTGAAAAGGACAGAGACCGACGTAGCGCCGCCCGGCCTTGCGCAGATGCAGATATTCACCGACCGTGCGAACAATGTCGGCTGCCGATCTCACGCGATCGACCAACTCACGGTCCGAGCTCATCCCCATCCCTGGCCTAAGCGACGCTACCCCGGTGCCGGCGAAACGGCCAAAAGCCGGCGCGAACTCGAAGTCCGCCGCTTACTCTCCCAGTCGGCGCTCCTGGGCGAGTCTCTTCAGTGCCTTCTTCCGGGCTGCCAAAGCCTTGCGCTTACGCCGCGCGCTCGGCTTCTCGTAGTGCTGGCGCTTCTTCAGCTCGGAAAGAATCCCCGACTTCTCACACTTCCTTTTGAAGCGCCGCAAGGCGTTCTCGAGGGTCTCGTCCTCGCGAACCTTGACCAGCGGCATCGTGTCATCCCCCCTCTCTCATGAGAGGTAAATTCAAACCACTCATCATATAGACAGATACGACCACGTCAAATCACCGCCCGCAAGGAGCGGAGGGACACTCCGGTTCGCCGGTTGAACTCGATCGCGCGACCTCTAGGGAAAGCGGAAACCGAGCGGGCCTTGGCCCGAGCGACCACAGTGGGAATGTCCGCCGGGAATATATTTCCACCTCCACCCCCTGTCAAGGAACAGTACGCCCGACCTGCCGGATTCGCGGGACGCCGGCGCAGCACGTCCAAATATGTTCGAATACGGCCAAAAGCGTCCCCGATCCGCTCCCCTCCATCCCCCGAAGCCGGTGTGCCCAAGATCAGCCGCGGCCGCGAAGCGGCCGTCGGCTGCATCAGGGCCGGGAAACGCCCCGCAGCGGACGCCTTAGTTGGATGTCGGGGCGGGCAAAACGTCACGCCCATGATTACGGTCGGCGGGGGCGAGAGTTACGGGATTTCCCCGGGGATCCTGAGGCCGGCCGCCGGTCCTGCCCCTTCATCCGGCGGACCATGAGCGCCGCTGAGTAGGCGGCTCCGAAGCCGTTGTCGATATTGACCACGGTCAGCCCGCCGGAGCAGGAGGTCAGCATCCCGAAAAGCGCCGTCAGCCCGCCCAGGGAGACGCCGTAGCCGACGCTGGTGGGAACGCCGATCACTGGGGTCCCGACAAGCCCTGCGACGACGCTCGGAAGGGCCCCCTCCATCCCGGCCACCACGATGAGGACGCGCGCCGCCTCCAGGCGGGCCCTTTCCCCCACGAGGCGGTGGATCCCCGCGACACCCACATCGAAGAGCCTGCCCACCGAGAGCCCGAAGGTCTCCGCGGTCAGCGCGGCCTCCTCCGCCACGGGCAGGTCGCTGGTCCCCGCGGTCACGACGATCACGTCTTCCCTCTGTCCGAGCCTGCCGGCTTTTGCAGAGAGCTTGCTCTTTGACGAGGGTCGGCGGGGGATGGCCAGGGTGATCGCCCGTGCCACCTCGTGCCACTCCGCCTCGGGACGGCGTAGCCGCACCTTCTCGAATTGCTCCGGATTGGCCCTCGTGACCAGAACCGTGTGCCCCGCCTCGGCGATCCGGTCGACGATCCGTGAACACTGCTCGGCGGTCTTACCCTGTCCAAAGACGATCTCGGGAAGACCACGCCGCAGATGGCGATGCTGGTCCACGCGAGCGAAGCCCAGGTCCTCGAAGGGGAGCCCCCGCAGCCGGTCGACCGCCTCCGGAACGTCGAGCCTGCCGGAGGCGACGGCGCGCAGCAGCTTTTTCACGTCGACGGGATTCATGGCGGGCAGAATACCGCAGCTGCCAGCCCGGCGCCCCCCGCCCCAGACGCCCGCGCCGCGCCGGCGCCGGGCGTCGCTCCTTGACCCCGTCCCGATCCTGTCCGTAGACTGCCTTCGCGATGGCCACCCGCTCTTCCACTCCACGCTCCTCCGGTCGTGCGCCGGGCTCGGATTCCCGCGAGCGCCGCGTGCATCCCCGGATCACCGCCAGCCTCCCCTTCGCGACGCAGCTCGATGGCCGCCACGTGCGGATCGAGACGGACAACCTCAGCGAAGGGGGCGCCTACTGCCGCAGCGAAGCGCGCTTCCCCGTCATGACGCGCATGGACGTCAGCCTCGAGCTCCCCACGGGAGCCGGCCTGGAGGATGTCGATGGGCAGGTCCACCTGCAGGCGATCGTCGTGCGCTGCGATCCCCATCCGCAGGCCTCGGGGCTCTGGAGTCTCGCGCTCTACTTCCCCGCGCCCGAACCGGACGTTCGCGAGAAGCTCGCCCGCTATGTGCGCGGTCGCCGCGGCGCCGGCCACGACGAGGGCTCGGGCACGGACCTCTCCTAACGGCGCGTCACGCGCGCGACGGGACGCACGACAGGACGCGCGATTTCGAAATCGCGCCGTATTGACACTCGCAGGGGCGCGTGATATTTCTCGCGCGATTTCGAGGATTCGCGCTCCGCGAATCTCCCACCAACGTCGAGCCCAGAGGGGGGTGAATCGATGAACAAAACCGAACTGATCGACAGTGTCGCGGGCGAAGCCGCGATCACGAAGGCCTCCGCCTCGAAGGCCATCGAAGCCCTTGTCGGCAGCATCGAACGGTCCCTGCGCAAGGGAGACAAGGTGACCCTCGTCGGCTTCGGCACATTTGGGATCACCCGCAGGAAAGCGCGTACGGGGCGCAACCCTCAGACAGGGGCGCCGATCAAGATCAATGCGAAGAAGGTCGTGCGCTTCAAAGCGGGCAAGGCGCTCGAGGTTTCCATCAACAAGATGAAGTAGACCCCACCCATTGAGGTAGGAAAAGAATGGGGCGTCCCGACCGCCCCATTTTCTTTTTCGAGAGGACTCCCGGTGCCGAGCCATCGATTCCATGCGGTGGCGTTCGTCGAGAACGTCGCCCTCAAGGAGGCCCTCCCCGCTTTCCCCAACGCCCGCATTCGGCCCTACGGCTTGCACGCCGCCCTCGACGGCGGCGGGGACCTCTTCTTCTTCGCTTTCGGCGCCGTCGTCTTTCTCGGCGTCGATGACGAGCGGCGCCGGCGCGAGCTGGCGCGGATCTCGGAGATGTTCTCCCTCACCCCGCAGATCGTCCACGAGGACTTCGCCGTCCAGGAGGAGGCGAACGCCTCCATCGGCGTGACCGGCGGCGTGCTCACGCTGGACCGCCTCACTCCCGACAGGGCGGGGGTGGTCGCGCTGACCGTCGCGCAGAGCGCCGCCATGGAGTACTACGAAAAGATCGTCGACGACCTCCTCACCCGCACCGGCCATTACGTCGGGCGCCTCGAGAAGGTCGGCACGGTCCCGACCTGGACGCGGCCCCTGCACAGGTTCATCGGCGAGGCGATCGGGACGCGCACCGAGGTGCTCTCGGTCCTGCACCTGCTCGACAAGCCGGACGCCACCTGGGACGACCCGGCGATGGATCGCATCTACGACGATCTGCGGTCGGAGTTCGACCTCGTCGACCGCTACCAGGCGCTCGAGCTCAAGATCCGTGGCGTGCAGGAGGCGCTCGAACTGGTCCTCGAGGTCGCGCGGCATCGCGCGCTGCTCTGGCTGGAGATCGCGGTCGTCGCCCTGATCCTCATCGAGATCGTCCTGGGTTTCCTGCGGTAGGAAGCGCCGGCAGGCCGCGGCGGCGGCGGCGGCGACATCCCGCCCGCCCGACGGACCGCCCGTCCGTCGCGTCTCCGGACGCACGCGGGGGCGGCGAGCCCGGCTCTCAGCCGATCAGGGCGAGGGGCGCGCCGGCTTCGACCGCGTCGCCGGGGGAGACGAACAGCTCCTGGACACGTCCGGCGACGGGAGCCTGGACGGCGTTCTCCATCTTCATCGCCTCGACGACCAGAAGGTCCTGCCCCAGGGCGACCGCGTCCCCCGCCTTCACCAGCACGCGCACCACCTTGCCCGGCATGAGGGAGAGGATGGGACCGCTCTCGCGCCGCTCGCCACCCTCGCCGCGCGCCGGGCGATCGGAGCGCAAAGGGTCGAGGATGACCACGCGATGGGCGTCGATCCCCACCTGCACCCGCCACGCGCCCTCCCCGTCGGGCTCGACCGTCGTCTCGTAGGCCTTTCCCCCGATGAGGACGGAGGTGAAGAAGCCGTCGAGCGTCCGCGCGTCGACGCTCACCGCCTTGCCGTCGAGCGTGATCGCGAGCCCGTCGTTCCCCTCGGCGACGCCGACCTTGTAGCTCTTGCCGTCGATCTCCGCTTCGAGCTTCATCGCGCCGCTCCGGAGTCCGCCGCCGCGTCCATGGGTCCTCTCATCTCAGCGATCCCGCAGCGCCGAGAGGCGCGAGCTGAGCTTCCATCCGCCGGGGCCGGTGCTCCAGGCGCCGCGCCTCGCGGTACCGGCGGAGGGAGCTCCCGAGCCGGCGCCGGCGCCCGCGCCCGTCCCCGCCCCGGATGCCACGGCCGCGCCCGCCCCGGCGCTGGCGGCTTCCGCTTTCCGGAAGGCGGCGACGGCGGCGACGATCACCGCGATCTCGCGCGTGGACAAGGGGCGTCCGTTGGGCGCCTCGGCGGCCGGAACCGGAGGCGGCGCGATGAGCGCGTCCTTGTGGGTCTGGATGAACGAGGTGTCCATGTCCCCCGCGATGAACGCGGGATGACGGAAGACGCGGCGGTGGAACGGGATCGTCGTGCGCACCCCCTCGATCCGGTACTCGTCCAGAGCGCGCCGCATGCGCGCGATCGCCTCGGCGCGGTCCTCGCCCCAGGCGACCAGCTTCGAGATCATGGGGTCGTAGTAGACCGGCACGCGGTAGCCCTGGTAGACCCCGCCGTCGTCCCGGATCCCCGGCCCGCTCGGCACGCGCAGCGTCCCGATCCGGCCGGGCGAGGGCATGAAGTTGCGCGACGGGTCCTCGGCGAAGATGCGGCACTCGATCGCCCAGCCGCGCATCGCCACGTCGTCCTGGGTGAAGGGGAGGCTCTCGCCGGCCGCGATCCGGATCTGCAGCTTGACGAGGTCGAGGCCGGTGACCATCTCCGTGACCGGGTGCTCGACCTGCAGGCGCGCGTTCATCTCCATGAAATAGAAGGCCCCGCCGGCGTCGCGCAGGAACTCGCACGTCCCCGCGCCGACGTAGCCCGCGGCCCGCGCCGCGCGGACACCGAGCTCCCCGAGCCGCGCCCGGGTCGCCGCGTCCACCACGGGCGATGGAGCTTCTTCGATGAGCTTCTGGTGACGGCGCTGGATCGTGCACTCGCGCTCACCCAGGTGGACGGTGTGGCCCTGGGCGTCGGCGAGGACCTGGATCTCGATGTGACGCGGGCGCCGCACCAACCGCTCCGCATAGATGGAGGGATCGCCGAACGCCGACTGCCCCTCCGAGCGCGCCTGCGTGTAGGCCGATGCGAACTCCGCCGCGGCCACGACGGCCCGCATCCCTTTCCCGCCCCCGCCGGCGGCCGCCTTCAGGAGGACGGGATACGCGCTGGCCGGACCGGCGGCCTTCTTGCGGCCGGCGGGCACCTCCGCCGTCCCCGCCGTCATGACCTCTTCCACGCGGCGACGGGCCTCTTCAGGGTCCTCGGGGAGGATCTCCGTACCCGGCGTCACGGGGACCCCCGCTTCGACCATCGCGGCCCGGGCGGTCACCTTGTTGCCCATCAGGCGCATCGCCTTCGCGCCCGGTCCGATGAAGACGACCTTCGCCTTCGCGCAGGCCTCGGGAAAAAGCGGGTTTTCGGAGAGAAACCCGTATCCCGGGTGGATCGCCTCCGCCTTGGACAGGCGCGCGGCCTCGAGGATCCGCGGGATCGAGAGGTAGGACTCCTGGGGGGCGGGGGGCCCGATCGGGTAGGCCTCGTCCGCCAGCCGGACGTGGAGGGCGTCCCGGTCCGCCTCGGAGTAGACCGCCACCGCGGCGATCCCCATTTCGCGGCAGGCGCGGACCACGCGGACCGCGATTTCGCCGCGGTTGGCGACCAGGATCTTCCGGAACATCCGCGGATTATAGCCCTGGCCGGGCTCGGCGCCGTTCGGTTGGCAGCCTTCGCCCGTTACAAGAATTGAGATGAGCGCCCATCAGGAATCGGGTAGAATCGAAAGAACGGGTTGGTTCCATGTATCGATCGCCAGTAGGACTCCGGAGGAGAGAGGGCACCATGAGAGGCTCTAGCGTCGTCGTGTCTGTGATGGTGGCCTGGGCCGTCGCGTCTGCGGCAGGGGTCCGCGCACAGGACCGCGTGCACCTGGTGCGGTTCGACGGAGGGCCGACGAAGACGGATGCCGGGTCCGACCGGTTCCGGGGCCCGCAGACGCCGGCGACTCCGGTGAGCGCGACGTCGCTTCCCGGCGATACGTGCCGTGGGAACATCCTTCTGAGCTATCCCCAGGGACCGGCCTCCTCGCATGTCGGCGACATCGTGCGGGTCGCGATCGTCGTCGGGGCGGGGGCGATCCGTGGCGCCACGACGCTCTACGTCAACCGCCTCCGCTTCGATCTGGACTGCAACGGCTCCAGCCCGGGCTGCACGGACGACGGGCCGGTGGTGTCCTACCAGGGAGGGCTGACCTCGACCTGCGGCGTGCCGATCGTCGCGGACCACGAGCCCGGGGACATGTTCCCGAACCAGGTCGTCTTCACGCCGGCCGCGGCGCTCGCCATCGACTCCGGAACACGGAGCTATTGCAGGATCGAGTTCGATGTGCGCATCGAATCCCCCAGCAACGACGGCACCCCGGAGCTGGTCGAGCAGGCCGCGAGCCTGGACTTGAACCAGGCCGACGGCGTGTGCAATACCGCGCGGCCTCTCGCCGCGGGCGGGCGGGACTCGGGCCAGATCTGCTGCGGGGAGGCGTGCGAGACGCTCGGCACCTCCTGCGAGCCGGAGCTCGACCTCAGCTATCCGGACTCTCCCAACCTGCTGCAGGTCGGAGCGACGGCCCGGGCCCGGATCACCTTCGGCGGTGGCCGTACCGCCCAGGGCAGCCCGATCTTCGTCCATCAGGTCCGCTTCGATCTCGATTGCAACAACAACCACGTGGGTTCCGATTGTCCCGACGACGGCGGCGTCATCTCGTATCAGGGCCATCTCACGACGACGTGCCCCGTGGGGTTCACGTCCGATCATGCTCCCGGCGACATGCTCCCCAACCAGGTCATCTTCACCCCCAACGCTCCCATGGCCGTTCCGGCGGACACGCCGAACTTCTGCGACCTCGATTTCGACATCCGCACGGAGAGCCGCAGCAACGACGGGACTCCGGACACGGTCGAGCAGGCCTTCGGCTGCGATGAAGCCCGCGGCGACGCGCTCTGCGATGTGTCGGGACATTCCCGCGCGGGCGAGGCCATCGGCTCGAGCTTCCTCCAGTTCTGTCCCGTCTGCGACGACGGGAACGCCTGCAACGGCCTCGAGACCTGCGACGGCAGCTCGGGGTGCGTGCCGGGAACGCCGCTCGTCTGCAACGACGGCAACACCTGCACCGACGACTCCTGCGATCCCGCGCTCGGGTGCGTCTTCACCCCCAACGGCACGTGCGGGAACGGCTCGAAGGGGATCGGCTACTGGAAGCGGCTCTGCCGCGGGCCGCACCCGTCCGGCGATTTCTACGTCCCGGGCGACGTCGCCTGCGTGGCCGAGGCCTGTCCTTTCGCGGACGTCCAGACGATCGAGGACCTCTGCGCCCGCCTGGCGCCGAATCCCCCGAACGACCCCTGCGCCAAGGCCGAGGCGCAGCTCATGGCCCTGGAGCTGGACGTGTGCCGGGGCCACGTGAGCGACAGCGATGCGGTCCGCCCGTCGTGCGGATCGGCGGCAACCATCGGAGAGGCCCGCGCCCGGTCCGAAGCGCAGCTCTGCGACCCAGGGCGCACGCCCGCCAGCTGCCGCGGCGCGGCCTGCCCACCGAGTCGATAGGCGGTCCGTAGAATCACGCAACCTTAGAGTCACGCAAGAGGAAGAGAGGGAGCCATGAGGAGATGGGGCGTCGCACTATCGTGGATGGTGGCGTGTGCGTTCGTGGGCGCGACCGGCGTGCGCGCCCAGGAATCGCCTTTCGCGGGGACGTGCCACGGCGCCCTGGACATCAGCTATCCCGATGCCCCGGCCTCGTCAGAGGTGGGCGACCTCGTGCGCGTCCAGATCAAGCTCGGCGCCCGCGAGATTCGAGGCGGGACGTCCCTCTCGATAAACCGCGTCCGGTTCAACCTCGACTGCAACGGCGTCAACCTCGGCATCAACTGCCCGGACGATGGCGCCGTCGTGTCCTATCAGGGCGACCTCACGACGGACTGCGGCGTCGTGATGAGCACAAGCCATAATACCGGCGACACCCTTCCCAATCAGGTGGTCTTCACGCCCGGCTCGCCGATCGTCATACCGGCCGGTGTCGCGAGCTTCTGTAGCCTCGATTTCCTGGTCAGGATCGAGTCGCTCAGCAGCGACGCCACGCCGTCCATGATCGAGCAGGTCGGCGGCTTCGACGCTTCGCTCGGCGACGGTGTCTGCGACACGGCTCCGCCATTGGCCGCCGGACGGACGAGCTCCTCCCAGATCTGCCTGGGAGCCGGCTGTGAGACACGCAGCACGTCATGCGAGCCGCTGCTCGATCTCAGCTATCCTGGAGCTCACAACCTCCTTGCGGTCGGAGAGACCGTTCGGGCGCATCTGACGTTCGGCGGCGGCTACAACGGCCTTGGCGCTCCGGTCACGATCCGTCGCGCGCGGTTCAATCTCGACTGCAACGACAGCAACCTGGGGATCAACTGTCCCGACGACGGCGCCGTCGTCTCCTACCAGGGCCATCTCACCACGACGTGCCCGGTGGCGTTCACGGCCTCCCACTCACCCGGCGACACGCTCCCCAATCAGGTCGTTTTCACGCCCGACGCCCCCCTCCGCATTCCCGCCCAGACGCCGGACTACTGCAGCCTGGACTTCGACCTGCGCCTGGAGACCGCCAGCAACGACAGCACTCCGAATGTGATCGAGCAGGTCTTCGGCATGGACGCTTCGCTCGGAGACGCGTTCTGCGATGTCTCCGGGCCGAACGCGGGCAGCGACTCCAACGCGTCCTCCCTCGAGCTATGCCCCCAATGCAACGACGGGAACCAGTGCAACGGCCTCGAGTACTGCGACGGGGACACGGGATGTGCCACCGGGACGCCGGTCGTCTGCGACGATTACGATGACTGCACGGTCGACTCCTGCGACCCCACCGTCTTCGAGGGCGACCCCTGCGTCTTCAAACCCATCGACTGCGACGATCACAACGCCTGCACGGACAGCTCCTGCGTCCCCGGTCAGGGATGCGTCGTCTCGGACAACAGCGCCCGCTGCAACGACGGCGATGCCTGCACCTCGGACGCCTGCGATCCCGCCACGGGCGATTGCCTTCGCACGCCTGTGGACTGTGACGACAACAATGCGTGCACGACCGACACCTGCGATCCGGCCTCCGGATGCCGGCACGAGCCGTCCTCCTGCGACGACGGCAACTCCTGCACGGCGGACTCCTGTCTCCCCGCGGCCGGTTGCGTCCACGTGTCCAACGGGACCTGCGGGGCGAATCCCCGGGGGATCGGCTACTGGAAGAGGCTCTGCCGCGGACCGCATCCCTCCGGCGATTTCCTCGGGGCGGGCGACGTCGCGTGTGCGCGCGCAGCCTGCCCCTTCACGTCCGTCGGTTCGACCGCCGACCTTTGCGCACGCCTGTCTGCGGACCCGCCGAACGACGCCTGCGCCAGGGCCGAGGCCCAGCTCCTCGCGCTGCTCCTGAACGTCTGCCGCGGCCGCGTGGACGACACCGAGACGATCCGTCCGTCGTGCGGGTCGGAGACGTCCGTCGGCGCCGCCCGCGCGCGCATCGAGGCTCAGCTCTGCGATCCCGCGCGCAGCCATGCGGCGTGCGCCGACGCCGCGTGCGCCGCCGAGGAGATCGACTCGGGCAAGGCTCTCGGCGTGACGTCCCTGCGCGCGGGCGCCGCCTCGGGCGGAGGCGTCGTCCTCACCTGGGAGCCGCCCTACCTTTCGGGCGACGCCGCCGCGCCCCTGCGCTATCGCGTCTGGCGTCGTCCGTCGAGCGAATCGGCGTTCCTCCAGATCGGGGAGACCCAGGGCCTCGCCTACACGGACGCCGCCGCGCCCGCCGCCGGGGCGCAGTACGAGGTCACGGTCGTCTGGTAGCCGCAGCGGAACAGCCGCCGCTGGTGGCTACAGCGGGATGTTGCCGTGCTTCTTCGGGGGGTTGGTGTCGCGCTTGCCTTCGAGCAGCGACAGTGCGGTGATGAGGCGCAGGCGCGTATCGGCGGGCTCGATGACCTCGTCCACGTAGCCGCGCTCCGCGGCGACATAGGGGTTGGCGAAGCGGTCCTTGAACTCGGCCGTCTTCTCGGCGCGCAGGGCCTCCTTGCCCTTGGCGTCCTTCGCGGCGGCGAGCTCGCGCCGGTAGAGGACCTCGACCGCGCCTTCCGGACCCATGACGGCGATCTCCGCGCTCGGCCACGCGAAGTTGAAGTCGGAGCGGATGTGCTTCGAGGCCATGACGCAGTAGGCGCCGCCGTAGGCCTTGCGCGTGATGACCGTGACCTTGGGGACCGTCGCCTCGGCGAATGCGTAGAGGAGCTTCGCGCCGTGTCGGATGATGCCGCCGAACTCCTGCGAGGTGCCGGGGAGGAAGCCGGGGACGTCCTCGAAGACGACGAGCGGGATGTTGAAGGCGTCGCAGAAGCGCACAAAGCGCGCGCCCTTCACGGACGCGTCGATGTCGAGGCAGCCCGCGAGGTGCGCGGGCTGGTTGGCGACGATCCCGACCGACTGGCCGCCGAGCCGCGCGAACCCCACGACGATGTTCTTCGCGTAGTGGGCGTGGACCTCGAAGAAGGTCTTCACGTCCACCACCATGTCGATGACCTTCTTGATGTCGTAGGGCTGGTTGGACGTGCCCGGAATGATGCTGCCGAGCCCCTTCTCGCGCCGGTTCGGGGGATCGGTGGAGACCACGCGCGGCGGATCCTCGAGGTTGTTCGAAGGGATGTACGAGAGGAGCTTCTTGATCGTCGCGAGCGCGTTCTTGTCGTCGTCGGCGGCGAAGTGCGCGACCCCCGAGACGCGGTTGTGCGTCATGGCCCCGCCGAGGTTCTCCTTCGTGACCTCCTCGTGCGTGACCGTCTTGATGACGTCGGGGCCGGTGATGAACATGTAGGACGTCTCGCGCACCATCACCGTGAAGTCCGTGATCGCCGGGGAATAGACGGCGCCCCCCGCGCACGGCCCCATGATGGCCGAGATCTGCGGGACGACCCCCGACGCCAGCGTGTTGCGCAGGAAGATGTCCGCGTAGCCCGCGAGCGATACGACCCCTTCCTGGATCCGCGCGCCTCCGGAGTCGTTCAGGCCGATCACGGGGGCGCCGGTCTTCATGGCGAGGTCCATGACCTTGCAGATCTTCGCGGCGTACGTTTCCGAGAGCGAGCCGCCGAAGACGGTGAAGTCCTGCGCGAAGACGAAGACCCCGCGCCCGTCGATGCGGCCGTGGCCGGTGATGACCCCGTCCCCGGGGATCTTCTGGGCTCCCATCCCGAACTCGGTGCTCCGGTGGACGACGAGCGCGTCCATCTCGTTGAAGGACCCGGGATCGAGAAGAAGCTCGACGCGCTCGCGCGCGGTCAGCTTTCCGGCTTCGTGCTGCTTGGCGACGCGCTCGGCGCCGCCCCCCTGGCGCGCTTCCTCGTTGCGCCGCCGTAGCTCTTCGATGGGCGTGGTCAGTCGAAGTCCTCCCCGTCGCCGCCGAAGACTCCGGCGTCATCGTCGTCACCGCCCGGCCCGCCGAACCCGCCTCCGTCGTCCCCGTCGTCTCCGCCGGAGTCGCCGCCCCAGTCGTCACTCCCGCTCTTCGACGCCGTCGCGAAGCGCGACGCCAGCCGCTCCGCGCCCTTCTTGCCGCACTTGGGGCACTCGGCGGACGCGGGCACCGCGCCCGACAGGACGATCTTCTCGAACTTCTTGCGGCACTCGCCGCACCGGAATTCATAGATCGGCATGGCCCGTCACTTTCCTGCGCGCACCGGCCGCGCCGGCGCCGTTCTCACGACGTGACCGCGAGGCTCCGCTCACGACTTGGCCGCGATGCTCTTCTTCGTCTTTTCCCAGTCCTTGAGGAAGTTCGCCAGCCCGACGTCGGTCAAGGGGTGCTTGATGAGCTGATCGAAGACCTTGAAGGGAACGGTCGCGACGTCGGCGCCGGCGAGCGCGCACTCGAGGACGTGCACCGGATGGCGGATGCTCGCCGCGAGGATCTGCGTGTCGAAGCCGTAGTTGTCGTAGATGGTGCGGATCTGCTGGATGATCTCCATCCCCACCTGGCCCGCGTCGTCGATGCGGCCGATGAAGGGGCTGATGTAGGTCGCGCCCGCCTTGGCGGCCATGAGCGCCTGGTTCGCCGAGAAGCACAGCGTCACGTTGACGCGGACCTCGCGCTCGCGCAGCGTCTTGCACGCGCGCAGGCCGTCCTTGATGAGAGGGACCTTGATGACGATGTTGGGATGGATCTTCGTGAGCGGCTCGGCCTCGCGCAGCATCTCGTCGTAGGTGGTCGCGACGACCTCCGCGCTGATGGGGCCGTCCACGATCGCGGTGATCTCCTTCAGGGTCTCGATGAAGTCGCGCCCTTCCTTCGCCACGAGGCTCGGGTTGGTCGTGACACCGTCGAGGACGCCCAGGGCGGCCGCCTCGCGGATCTCGTTCACGTTCGCGGTGTCCAGGAAGAACTTCATGAATCCTCCTCGTCTTCGCCGCCTTCGTCGGTGGCGCCGTTGTCTTCTTCGCTCGCCGTCTCGTCGGAGGCTTCCTCTTCCTCCGGCGAAAGCGGCTGCTCGTCCTCGTCCGGCGCCGCGGCGACCGGCTTGGCGGCTTCGGCCTCTTCGTCGCGCTCCGGAAGACGCGCCACGGAGACGACCGAGTCCCCCTCCTCCACGTCGAG
>Ga0207644_10000577_pt1 | contig 23571 bp, 24 predicted proteins | sample KBSS73metaG_FD_184326 | JGI IMG/M metagenome (GOLD analysis project Ga0207644, IMG submission 184326) | Switchgrass rhizosphere microbial communities from Kellogg Biological Station, Michigan, USA - KBS S7-3 metaG (SPAdes) (version 2) | ecosystem: Host-associated > Plants > Roots > Rhizosphere... | reverse complement strand
AAACTTTTCAATACCTGAGCGCTGCTGCGCCCCATGTAAAGCCACCGCCCATCGCTTCCAGGACAATGACATCGCCACGCTTGATTCGTCCGTCCTTGACGGCCGTGTCGAACGCCAGCGGAACCGAGGCCGCCGACGTGTTCGCGTGCCGATCGACGGTGACCACGACCTTCTCGGCCGGAAGGCCTAGCTTCCTCGCCGTTGCCTCCAGGATTCGCGCATTGGCCTGGTGCGGCACGACCCAATCGACATCTTCCGAGTTGAGGCCGGCGCCCTCAAGCACTTCGCTCATCACCGAGGCGAGGTTGACGACCGCATGGCGGAAGACCTCGCGGCCCTTCATCCGGAGCTTGCCGACCGTTCCGGTGGTAGATGGGCCTCCGTCGACGAACAGCAGGTCGTTGTGCCGACCGTCGGCATGGAGCTTGGTCGAGAGAATGCCGCTCTCGCCTTCCTCGGCGCTCAGGACCAGCGCGCCCGCGCCGTCACCGAACAAGACGCAGGTGGCGCGATCTTCCCAGTCGAGGATCCGGCTGAAGGTCTCGGCCCCAATCACCAGCGCCTTGGCAGCGCCGCCCGAGCGCAGCATCGAGTCGGCGACCGACAGAGCGTAGAGGAAGCCGGTGCAGACCGCGTGCACGTCGAAGGCGATGCAGTCGTTGATCCCCAGCGCGGCCTGGACCTTGGTCGCGGTCGACGGGAAGGTCTGATCGGGCGTCGCAGTCGCGAGGACGATGAGGTCGATATCGGTTGCTTCGAGGCCGGCATGTGCAAGCGCCTGGCGGGCGGCCGCAGTTGCAAGGCTGGCCGTCGTCTCGCCGTCGCCGGCGATGTAGCGGTTGCGGATTCCGGTGCGCTCAACGATCCATTCGTCTGTCGTGTCGACGGTCTTGGCCAGTTCCTCGTTGGTGACCTGACGCTTCGGAAGCGCGCTGCCGACCCCGGCGATGACGGAGCGACGAGTCATTCTGCTGCCTCGCCGGCGAAGGCGTGGGCGCGGAAATTGTCGAGGTCGTCGCCGATCTTCCGGGTGATGTCGTTGCGCACCATGCTGGCGGCAACACGGATCGCATTGGCGACGCCCTTGGAGTTGGCGCCCCCGTGGCTCTTCACCACCAGCCCGTTGAGGCCGAGGAAGACCGCGCCGTTGTGGTTGTTGGGGTCGAGGTGGACCTGCAGCAGGTTAAGCGCCGGACGAGACAGCGCGAACCCCGCCTTCGATCGGAACGAGCTGGTGAAGGCGCGGCGGAGGAGATCGGTCACGAAGCGAGCGGTACCTTCCGCGGTCTTGAGTGCAATGTTGCCTGAAAAGCCGTCCGTGACGACGACGTCGACAGTTCCGCGAGACAGCTGGTCGCCTTCGGTGAATCCGTCGAAGCGGAACGGCAGGTAATCTGCCTCGCGGAGGAGGGCGGCCGCATCCTTCAATTCGTCGGTCCCTTTCAGCTCCTCGGTACCGATGTTGAGCAGCTTCACACGCGGCTCGCTAATACCAAGGACGCAGCGCGCATAGGCCGCGCCCATCACCGCGAACTGGACGAGATTCTGGGCATCGCACTCGGTGTTGGCACCGAGGTCGAGCATCACGACGTCGGTCTCGCCAAGCGTCGGCAGAAGGGCGGCAAGCGCCGGGCGGTCGATGCCGGGCATGGTACGGAGCGCGAGCTTCGACATGGCCATCAGCGCACCGGTGTTGCCGCCCGAGAGCGCCGCGTCGGCGATATTTTCCTTCACCGCGTTGATTGCCATGCCCATCGAGGTGGTCCGAGCGCGGCGGATCGCCTGGCTCGGCTTCTCGGTCGCGGCGATTGCCTCGGCCGAGTGGACGATCGTCGCGCTCGACGCGAGATCGCGATGGGTTGCGATGAGCCGCTCGACCTCCTGTTCGTCCCCGTAAAAGGTGAAGCAAAGGCTCGGGTCCTTGCGAAGCGCGCGGGCGGCGCCGGCGATCATTGCTGCCGGACCGGCGTCGCCCCCCATGGCGTCGATCGCAATTCGTGGCCCAGCGGCCATTGTGCGGCCGGTCTTCCTTTATTCCCCGGGAGCGACGATTTCGCGGCCATTATAATAGCCGCACGCCGCGCACATGTTGTGCGGCAGCTTGAGTTCGCCACAGTTCGGGCATTCCTGGAACTGGGTCGCCTTCAGCGCATGATGGCTGCGGCGCATGTTCCGCTTCGACGGCGAGGTTTTTCTCTTAGGGACAGCCATTGCGGCACCTTTGAAATATTCGGGACAAACAATAAAAATTGCGACGATCTGCGCCTCATCTCAGCGGGCTAACCCGCAGGCGGCGGCCTGATCGTCGCGAACCGCGGCCCCTATAGCGTATAAGGCCGGTGTTGCAAGCGCGGCGTCACAGTGCACGGTCTAGGCCGCTAGTGCGGCGTCACTGACGAACGGGTTCGTCGCCCGTTCGTGCCCGAAGGTCGACATCGGCCCGTGGCCTGGGACGAAGGCCGTGTCATCGCCCATCGGCCATAGCCGCGTCGTGATCGACTGGATGAGCTGCTGCTGGTCACCGTGCGGGAAGTCCCAGCGTCCGACCGAGCCGCGGAACAGCACGTCGCCGACCAGAGCGAGCTTCGATTCAGGCTGGTGGAAGACGACGTGGCCAGGCGTGTGGCCGGGGCAGTGGCGGACGTCGAAGGCCAGTTCGCCGACCGTCGCCTGGTCACCGTCGACGAGCCAGCGCGCAGGCTCGAAGGGCCTGCCGACGATGCCGTACTTGGCGCCATCCTCAGTGAGGCGCTCGATCCAGTAGATGTCCGCCTCGTGTGGGCCCTCGATCTCGACGCCGAGCTCCTCGGCGAGCACGCCGGCACTGCCGCAGTGGTCGATATGGCCGTGGGTCAGCAGAATCTTCTCGATCGTGACGCCGACCTGCGCGGCCGCAGCCTTGAGGCGCGGGAGGTCGCCGCCGGGATCGACGAAGGCGCCGTGCATGGTCTTGGTGCACCACAGCAAGGTGCAATTCTGCTGGAGCGGGGTGACCGGGATGACGGCGGCGCGAAGCGGCGGCTCACTCATGGGGCAAGCAACGTTTTCTTCCAGAATTGGACGGTCGACCAGAACTGGTAATCCTGATTTTCCTTCTTGGCGTAGCCGTGGCCCTCGTTGGCGGCGATCATGTGCCAGACCTCGGTGCCGTTGGCGCGGACGGCCTTCACCATCTGCTCGGCCTCCGACCTTGGAACGCGCGGGTCGTTGAAGCCGGTGACGACGAACAGGGGGTCACGGATTTCGCTCGCGCGGCGGATGGGCGAAATCTCGAGGAGCTTCGCGCGCTGCTTGGGGTCGCGCTCATCGCCATATTCGACGCGGCGCAGATCGCGGCGATAACTCTCGGTATGCTCGAGAAGGCTGACGAAGCCCGACACCGCGACCGTGCATTGCGAGCTCTTGAGCCGCGGGCCGTAGAAGATCGACGAGGCGTAGCACATGTAACCGCCGTAGCTTCCGCCGGTTACCGCGATGCGATTGGCGTCGATGTCGGGGTCGGTGGAGAGCTTGTCGAGGAAGGCGCCGATATCCTTGACGCTGTCCTCGCGTTTCCAGGGCCCGTTATCGAGGCTGACGAAGCGCTTGCCGTAGCCCGTCGAGCCGCGGACGTTCGGGTAGAAGATGGCGATGCCGAGCTCGTTGATCAGGTAATTGTTGCGGCCGAGGAAGCCGGGTCGGGACTGGCCTTCGGGCCCGCCATGAATGTTGATGATCAGCGGGCGTTTGCCGGGGAATTTGCGCGGGTGGGGCCGGTAGAGGAAGCCGGACACTGGCTCACCGTCGAAGCTCTTCACCTCGACGAGCTGCGGTTCGACATTGGCGGTTGCGTCGAGGCCGCCGGTCTCGCTCGCCGTCCAGCGGGTGATCTGCAGCGTCGCGGGATCCAGAGAGAAGGCATCGCTCGGGCTCTTGGCCGAGGAGAGGGAGAAACCGAGCGCTCCCCATGGCGCGAATTGCATGCCGCCCATCACGCCTGCCGGAAGCGCGGCGACCGGGCGGATCTGACCGCTTGTGACATCGAGCAGGTAAAGGCGGCTGCTTCCGGCCTCGTTGACCGAATAAGCGATCGTTCGACCGTCCTTGCTGATGTCGAATTGCTCGACGTCCCAGCGCGACGGCGGGGACACCGGGGTGAAGCGCCGCGTACGCGGATCGAGCCGGCCGAGACGTGCGACATCGCTATTCTCGTCCGACGTCGCCCACAAGGTGCCGTCAGGCGCGAATGTCAGGTTACCGTAGGCGATGTCTTTCTTAAGGTCGCCAATCGGGGTCAGCTTGCCGGTGGCCAGATCGAGCAGGTACGGGTCCGCCTTGGTGACGGACTTGCCGTTCAGGATCGCCGCCTCCTCCCCGCCGGGCGCGAAGTCGGCGAAGTTCCAGCCGCCGCCCTGGACCTGCGCGACGAGGCGATCGGTCGAGCGGTCCTTCGGGTCGATCACATAAAGATCGGTATCGGTGCCGTTCCGACGCGTCGACGCATAGCCGACCAGACGCCCTTCCTTGTCCCAGCTGCCGAAATTGTTGCGGCTCTTGCCGTCGGTCAGCAGCGCAAGGTGCCCGTTCTGAAGAGTGTAGAGCTGGAAGAACTCGCCGCCGCCCGTGTCCTTGATGGCGACCAGCGTCCCACCCGCCGGGGAGAGGCGCCCGGTCACCGGCTCGTCCTCGAAGCTGACCTGGCGGCGGTCGCCCATCGGTGCCGCGACGACGTGAAGCTGGTTGGTGTTTGAGAAGCGCGTTCCGATCAGCATCGCGCGAGTCGCCGCGTCCCAACCGAGGAAGGAGGCGGTGCGGAACTCCATGTACGGCCGCGTGGCGTCGGCGAGCTCATCAGGGACCGGAGGCACGTTCTCGACGGTGATCGCGGCCGGCTTCGGGGCATCGGCCAAGGCTGAGGCGGAGGGGATGAGGCAAGTGGCGGCAAGCGCCCAACGGATCGGCTTCAACGCGTCACTCCTGGCTGCGGTGTGGAGAGGCTATTTGCCGGTGTCGACCTCGGACAAGGCGGCAGGCTCATCATTCATCGAGGCCGCGACCTGTTCCGCCTGGCGAAGCACGCGAAGCACGTTGCCGCCTGCGAGCTTCGCGAGGTTCGCGTCGGACCAGCCGCGGCGGATCAGCTCGGCGAAGACCAAAGGATAAGCCTGGACCCCGGTCAGCCCATCGGGCGTGAAGGGGATGCCGTCGAGATCGGCGCCGATCCCGACATGGTCATAGCCGGCGACCTTGGCGATATGCTCGATATGGTCGGCGACATTGGCGACGGTGACCGGCGGACGCGGGTGTGCGGCTTCCCAGGTCTTCAGCCCGGCTTTGACGGCCGCCGAATCCTCGCGGTGGACCGCTTTCAGGCGCGCTTCCTCGGCGCTCTGATCAGCGCCCCAGTTCCACACCGCGTCGGAAAGGAAGTTGGGCACCCAGTTCGCCATGACCACGCCGCCGTTGGCGGGCAGAAGCACGAGCACGTCGTCCGGCACGTTGCGCGGGTGAGCGCCGATCGCCCGCGCCGAGGAGTGGGAGAAGATGACCGGCGCCTTGCTGGCCGCAATCGCTGCCTTCATCGTCGCCGGCGAGACGTGGCTCAGGTCGACCAGCATGCCGATGCGGTTCATCTCGTGGACGACCGTTAGTCCGAACGGGCTGAGGCCATTGTATTTGGGATCGTCGGTAGCGCTGTCGGCCCACTCGGTGGTCTGGTTGTGGGTCAGCGTCATGTAGCGCGCGCCGAGCGTGTAATAGGCTCGCAGCGCAGCGAGGCTTCCGCCGATCTGCCGTCCGCCCTCGACACCCATCATTGAGGCGATCTTGCCTGCCTTGTGGATGCGAACGACGTCCGCCGCCGTGTAGGCCTGCTCGAGGTCGTTGGGGTAAGCCGCGATCATCCGCTTCACGATATCGATCTGCTCGATCGTCTCGCGGATCGCCGCGTCGCCGGTGATCGTGCCGTCGATATAGACCGACCAGAATTGGCCGCCGACGCGCCCCTGATGAAGCCGCGCCATGTCGGTCATCAGCGGGCTGGGCTGGCGCTGGTCGGTGCCGCTCGCGAGCCCGCTGATGTCGCGCTTGTAATTTTCGGCCAGCTGCTCGGCGATGTCGTTGTGGCCGTCGATCAGCGGCGTCGCCTTGAGGATGCGGTCGATCCGGGCCTGGACCTTGGGGTCCATCTGCTGGGCTGTGGCGGGAGTGGCGATGACCATGGCGGCGGCTAGCATGAGCGAGGCGGTGTGAATCATGGAGGTGTTGTAGAACGGCTATTGCAGCGCGCAATGCGCCCTTGTTCTTTGGCTCGCGCGCGTTGATGAATGGTGGCGATGAGCGACCTTGAAGAGACGATGCATTTCGATCCCGAGGAGGGCATCGCCGACCTCGACGTCCACCTCGACCGGCTCACTGCCTCTGCCGAGGCGCAGGGCTTCAAGTTCGACCGGCACGCCGCGCGCAACGAGCTTCAAGCGGCGACCTTTGGGAAGCGCCGTCCGGCGACGGCGCGGCTGGTATTGTCGCCAACGGGAGCAATGGCGATCGAGGTGCGGCCGGCCTAGGCGGCGAGCGGGAAGCGAAGCAAGCGGTCCGACACCGGCACGAGCGCCGCGGCATTGCTTCCGACGCTCCCGAGAATTGCCGGATGGTGGGCGTCGAGTCCGCCGGTCAGCGAGCCGAACGCCGGCATGATGACCTTGCTCGCCGATGTGACGAAGCAACGGCGCGAGACCTGTCGGCCGCGGAGGTGAACCCGAAACTTCGGGTGATAATGGCCCGAGATCTCCGGGCGGGCCTCGCCGCGTTGCGCCTCGTGGCGGAGCATGATGCCCCCAAGCTCAACCTCATCCTCGATGCGCCCGCCGCAATGGTCGGCAAAGCCGGGATCGTGGTTGCCGACAATCCAGGTCCAGTCGAGGCGGGACGTGAGGGAGGTCAGCAAGGCTCGTGCGCTCGAATCCAGCCGGTCGCAGCCAAAGCGGTCGTGGAAGCTGTCGCCGAGACAGTAGAGCCGCGTCGCGCCGGTGCGCTCGACCTCGGTCGCTAGCGCGGTGAGCGTCGCATGCGAATCATAGGGCGGAAGGAACTGGCCGAGACGGGCGAACCAGCTCGCCTTTTCGAGGTGCAGGTCGGCGACGAGCAGCGCTTCGTGCGACGCCCAATAAAGCGCGCCGTCGGCGCTGGCCGCGAACGTTTCGCCTGCGAACGAAAAGGGAACCATGCGGCCGGTCTAACTGCCGGCCGACGGTCAATCCAGAGTCAAATTACTCGTAGTCGCCGCCCGACGGAGTCGGACGCGGCGGCGCGGCGGCGGTGAGGCGCAGCGCCTCGGCTGCTTCGCTCAGCGAGGCGAGCTCTTCGGTCTCGTCCTCTTCGTCGATCCGCACCTTCTGGAGGTTGGTGACGATCGCTTCCTCGAGGTGCTTGGGCTTGACCATTTCCTCGGCAATCTCGCGCAGCGCGACCACCGGATTCTTGTCGCGGTCGCGGTCGATCGTGAGGTCGGCGCCGCCCGAAATCTGGCGCGCACGCTGCGCAGCCATCAGGACAAGATCGAACCTGTTCGGGATCTTGTCGACACAATCTTCAACCGTAACGCGCGCCATTCGTCGCTCCGCAAAGCTATTCCGTTGCTGGAATATGGGATTTCAGGAAGGGTGCGGCAATAGCTTGCGGGGCTTTCCAAAGTCAAGGAAAGCAGGCGGATGGCCGACCAGCCGCCACCTGCGAGAGCATCCATCCGCGCCGAGATCGCCGGCAACCGCCTGGAAGTGATCGAAAGCGGCGACGCGCGGCTGCAGCTACTCCTTGAGCTGATCGGGGGTGCAACGCAGTCGATCAAGATGCTGATGTACATGTTCAACCCCGACCGCGTCGGTGCGCGCGTGCGCGACGCCTTGGCCGACGCGGCGAAGCGCGGGGTCGACGTCAAAGTGCTGATCGACGGCTTCGGCTCGGCCGCTCCGGAGAACTTCTTCGATTCTGTCGACCGTGCCGGCGGCAACCACTGTCGCTTCAATCCGAGCTACGGCCGCCGATATTTGATGCGCAATCACCAGAAGCTGGTGATCATCGACGAGGCTACGGCGATCATCGGCGGGGCAAATATCGACGACACCTATTTGAGTGATAGTGTCGAGGGCCGCTGGCGAGACCTCTGGCTCAAGCTCGATGGACCGGAAGTTGCGTTGCCGAGCCGCTATTTCGAGACCTTGTTCCGCTGGTCCAAGCGCAAGAATCCGTCGCTCAAATATCTGCGGCGCACGATCCGCGAATATAGCGAGTGGCGCGGGCCGCTGCAGTGGAAGTTCACCGGTCCTTTAAGCCTCCGCAACAGCTGGTGGCGGACCATCGGCCAGGACATCCGGCGCGGCCAGCAGCTCGACATGATCTTCGCTTACTTCGCTCCGCCTGCGGCGATGGTTCGTCGGATCGGCAGGCTTGGGCGGCGGGGCCGGGCAAGGATCATCACCGCTGCAAAGTCGGACAATAATGCGACGATCGCCGCTGCGCGGAACAGCTACAGCCGGCTGCTCCGGCGCCATGTCCAGATGTACGAGTACCAGCCGGCGAAGCTGCACACGAAGCTCGCGGTCGTCGACGACGTGGTCCACATCGGCTCATCGAACTTCGACTACCGCAGCCTCTACATCAACATGGAGGTGATGCTGCGGATCAAGGACGCCGGGTTCGCGGAGGCGATGCGCGGCTATGTCGAGCGCGAGATCGCGCAAAGCAAGTGGATCTCACCCGAACTCCACAAGCGGCGCGCAGGCCTATGGCGACGGATCAAGTGGGCGCTCTCCCACTACCTCGTGAACATCATGGATTATACGGTGACGAGGCGGCTCAATTTCCGGGCCGACCGTTAAGCCTCGGGCTCGCCTTTGTAGGCCCAGAACAGGGTCGCCGGCGGGACGTTCACCCATTCGAACCCGCGCTTGATCGGCGCGAAGTGGGGCGCGATGAAATCGCGCACCTTCGGGCTGAACTGGTAGACCAGGAATGCGCCACCCGGACGGATCACGTTCGACGTGGCTTCAGCGATGGCATCGCCAACGCCCGGCGGAAGTGTCGAGAACGGTAGTCCGGATAGCACGTAATCGGCCTGGCCGAGGTTGCGCTCCGCGAGGAGTTTCTCGACGTCGGCAGCGGAGCCATTGACCGCAATGAGCCGCGGGTCCTCGATCGACTGCATCAGATAGCGGGTGAAATCGGGGTTTGTATCGATCGTGACCAGCCGCGCATCGGGCTCGAGCCGGTCGAGAATCGGCCGGGTGAAGGTTCCCACACCGGGACCGTACTCGACGAACAGCTTGGTGTTCGCCCAGTCGACCGGGCCGAGCATCTTGTCGATCAGCACGCGGCTCGACGGGATGACCGATCCGACCATCACCGGGTTCTTGAGGAAGCCACGCAGGAACTGCCACTTGGGGCTCGGAGAGCGGCGGGCGGAGCGACGCGCAAGGCGCTTGGGGCCCTTCAGTGTCCGCGCAGTTGATGGAGGCATGTTGGTTCTTAGGCTCCGTTGAAGGGGGCGAGCGTTGGCAAATGGTCCGCCGGAATGCAAGTTTCCCAACGCTTGGCGTCACTTTGGTTACAGGTGTCATCTGCGAACCGCACCATTTGCACGACGAAGAGGTTTCGCGGCGCGGCTCGATTCCCTAAGCCTCAACCGTGGCTTCGATCGCGAGTAACCGTGGTGTCGGCGCGACCGCGCTGAGCCCCACCCATTTCCTGCTGCTTTATGCGGCGATGCTCGTCGCTGCGGCGGGCAATACCGCGCTGCAGTCGGTCATGCCGGCGATCGGCCGCGAGATTGGCATCAAGGATTTCTACGTCGCCATCGCCTACACCTGGTCGGCGGTGCTTTGGGTGCTGCTCGCGCCTTATTGGGCGGAGAAGAGCGACCACCATGGCCGCAAGGCGCTGGCGATGATGGGGGTCAGCGGCTTCGTCGTCTCGATGACCCTGTGCGGGATCGCCCTGTTCGGCGGCCTTCATGGCTGGATCGGGGGAGCGCTGACCTTCTCGCTGTTCGCGGTATTCAGGGCGATCTACGGCGGCCTCGGCTGCGCCACGCCGTCAGCGACTCAGGCCTATCTCGCGTCAAAGACGCGGCGCAGCGGACGCGTCGCGGCACTTTCGGCGCTCTCATCGTCATTTGGTCTCGGGACGATCATCGGCCCCGCCGTCGCGCCGTTGTTCGTGCTCCCGCTCGTCGGATTGGCCGGTCCGTTGTTCGCCTTCGCGTTGATCGGCCTCGTGGTCGTGATCTCGGTTGCGCTGTGGCTGCCGAACGACCGGTACGGCCGGCGCGTCGGCCATGGCGCCGCGATGAGCTACCCCTCGCTCGCCAGTCCGCCGACCGGCGCCAGCGTCACCGCCGCGACTGCGCCGCATCGGCAGAAGCGGCTCAGCTGGAAGGACCCGCGGATTCGCCCGTGGATCACCGCCGGGGTGGTCGCCGGTCATGCCCAGGCGGCGACGCTGACCTGCATCGGTTTCTTCATCATCGACCGGCTGCACCTCACCGCCTGGGGATCGGAAGGCCCGATCTCGATCGTGATGATGGCGGGCGCTGCGGCGACGCTTGGCGCCCAATGGGGCCTGATCCCGCGGCTGAACCTGACGCCGAGAGCATTGATCCTGTGGGGCGCGCTCATCGCGGCAGCGGGGCTGGTCGGCACGATGCTTTCGAAGGACCTGTACGGCATCACGATCGGCTTTGCCGTGACTTCATGGGGCTTCGGCTTCACGCGGCCAGGTTACACCGCAGGCGCCTCGCTCGCGGTGCCGCTGTCAGAGCAGGGGGCGGTTGCAGGCGTGATCACCTCTGCCAATGGAATCAGCTACGTCCTCGCCCCGGCGCTCGGCATCGGCCTTTACGGCTGGCAGCACGATCTCCCATTTGCCGTCTTCGCGCTGGTCCTGATTGGGCTCGCCGCCGCCGGCCGAAGCCGCCTCTCGGACTAGGGTTTTCCGCCGGTCTTGGGGCGGAGCATGCCGGGCAGCACGAAGCCGATGCCCCCGAGCGGCGCGGTCGCGTCACTCTTCAGCGTGTCTTGGATGCGCTCATATTCCTCGAGCATCTCCTGGGTTACCGAAGCACGGCTCTCGGTAAGCGCGACCTCGAAGTCGGACTTGGTCACCTTGATGGTGTCGAGGCCGCGGCGAAGCGCCGTCAGGCCCGCGCGGCGGACAAGATCCTCAAGGTCGGCGCCGGTGAAGCGCTCGGTGTGCTGGGCGATCGCCTCGAGGTCGACGTCCTCGGCCAGCGGCATGCCTTCCGTATGGATCGCAAGGATTCGGCGCCTACCCGCCGTGTCCGGGACGCCGACATAGATCAGCTCGTCGAAGCGGCCGGGACGCAGCAACGCGGGGTCGATCAGGGTTGGCCGGTTCGTCGCGCCGATCACGACGACGTTCTGAAGCTCCTCGAGCCCGTCCATCTCCGAAAGGATGGTGTTCACTACGCGCTCGGTAACCTGCGGCTCGCCAAGGCCGCCGCCGCGTGCGGGAACGAGACTGTCGAGCTCATCGATGAAGATGATCGTCGGCGCCACCTGTCGCGCGCGGTTGAACAGGCGCGCGATCTGCTGCTCGCTCTCACCATACCATTTGCTGAGGAGGTCGGACGATTTGGTGGCGATGAAGTTCGCCTCCGCCTCGCGCGCTGCCGCCTTGGCCAAGAGGGTCTTGCCGGTGCCCGGCGGGCCGTAGAGCAGAAAGCCCTTGGCGGGCCGGATGCCGAGGCGCCGGAACGCTTCGGGATGCTTTAACGGCAGCTCTACCCCTTCGCGAAGGCGGTCGCGGGCCTTGTCGAGCCCGCCGACATCGTCCCAACGGATGGTCGGCGCTTCGACCATCACTTCGCGCATCGCCGACGGCTGGACGCGCTTAAGCGCGTTCTCGAAGTCCCGGTCCTCAACTGACAGGGCGTCGAGCACCTCGGTCGGGATGGTCGCCTCGGCCAGGTTCAGCTTCGGCATGATCCGCCGCACCGCTTCCAGCGCCGCCTCGCGGGTCAGTGCCGCAATGTCCGCACCAACGAACCCGAATGTGCGCCGGGCGAGGTCGTCGAGGTCGACGTCGGCCCCAAGGGGCATTCCGCGGGTATGGATTCCGAGGATCTCACGGCGGCCGGGCTGGTCCGGAACGCCGACGACGATCTCGCGGTCGAAGCGCCCGGGCCGGCGCAGAGCCTCGTCGATCGCCTCGGGCCGGTTGGTGGCGGCGATCACCACCGTGTTCTGCCTGGGTTCAATGCCGTCGAGCAACGTCAGCAGCTGGGCAACCAGCCGCTTCTCGGCCTCGCCGGTGACCTGGCCGCGCTTGGGCGCAATTGAGTCGATCTCGTCGATGAAGACGATCGAGGGGGCATTCTGGGCGGCCTGCTCGAACAGCTCACGGAGGCGCCGCTCGCTCTCGCCATAGGCCGATCCCATGATCTCCGGGCCGGCGATGTGGAAGAACTTGGCCGCGCTTTCATTCGCGACCGCGCGCGCAAGCAAGGTCTTGCCGGTGCCGGGCGGGCCATGAAGCAAGACGCCCTTGGGCGGATCGACGCCAAGACGCTGGAACAGCTCGGGGTGGCGCAGCGGCAGCTCGACCATCTCGCGAAGCGCGTCGATCGTGTCACGCATTCCGCCGAGGTCGTCATAGGTGACGTCTGCACGGCGCGGCCCGTCGCCGTCGCGCGCGGTATATTCGGGCAGGAGCTCGACCGTGGTGTTGCCGTCGATGTGGACGATGCCCTTCGGCGCCGCAGTCACAACTACAAGCCGCAATTCCTGCAGCGCATATGCCGGCGCATTGAGCAACTGGCGGATGTGGTCGGGCATGTCGGCATTGATGCGCTGGTGGCCTGCGGTTGCGACCGTGTCGCCCTCGACCAGGGGCCGGCCTGCGAAGTTGCGCTTTAAGGCATCGGCTGCGCCCTGCAGCCGGACATTGGCTTGTGCCGGCGCGAAGACAACGCGGGTTGCGGGCTTCGAATCGGCTTTGCGCACTTCGACGAAATCGCCCGAGCCGACGCCGGCATTGGCACGCTGCAGGCCGTCGAGGCGGATGATATCGATCCCCTCGTCCTCGCCGTACGGTCTGATCGCGCGCGCCGCGGTCGAGCGGTTGCCGACGATCTCGATCACGTCGCCCTCGTCGAGCCCAAGCTCGTCCATCAGCTTGTCGGGCAGGCGGGCAAAGCCGCGGCCGCTGTCCGCTGGGGGCAGGCTTGCAACCTGCACCTTGCGCGATTTCACGCGGTCGATCGTGTCTGCTTCAGGCATTTGCTCTCCTCACCCGCGCTCCAGGCCAATGTGCAACGGTGGCAGCGCCGCCCGGGTTTCCAATACTGATCAATATTTGATCGCTCCCGCGATCCTGCGCACCGTGGAACGCGGAGCGAAACGGGTGCTCCAAGCCCCGACCTTGTTGACCAGGCCCGCGATCACGACCGCCTTGTTCTTGTCGAGGCCGTCGAGGCCGATCTCGACTACCTCGGCAGCCCCCATCGCCAACCGGTCGAACGCTCCATTGCCGCCGAAGCCGGCGACCTCGCCGAACTCCGTCCGCGTCGGACCCGGGCAGAGGCAGCTGACCTTGATTCCGTGCGGCTTCAATTCCTCGTGCAGCGCCTCGCTGAGCGAGAGGACGAACGCCTTGGTTGCGAAATAGACGGCCATCTTGGGCCCAGGCTGGAAGGCAGCGGTCGAGGCGACGTTGAGGATCGCTCCGCCCTTGCGCTTGATCATTCCCGGAGCGACGCCCCGGCAGAGGTCGGTCAGCGCGCCGACGTTGAGGTCAATCATCTGCCGCTCACGCTTGGCGTCGAGCTCCGCAAAGCGGCCGATCAGCCCGAAGCCGGCGTTATTCACGAGGAGGTCGACGACCTCGCCGTTCGCCTCGAGGTCGGCGAGGAGCTTGGCGGCTGCATTTGCCTTCGACAGGTCGATCGCCACAGCGCGGGCACGCCCAAGCTCCTTAGCGAGCTCCTCGAGCCGATCCTTGCGCCGGGCCGCCAGAACGAGGCGATGCCCGCGCTTTGAAAGCTGGCGGGCGAATTCAACCCCGAGCCCGGCTGACGCGCCGGTGACGAGCGCGACCTTCTTCAAGCTCAGCCTACCGTTGCCTTGACGATCTTGCCGGGCTCGCGCGGCGGCTCGCCGACTGGCAGCGCATCGACATATTCCATGCCGCTCTCGACCTCGCCCCACACGGTGTACTGGCGGTCGAGGAACGGCGAGTCATCGGTGACGATGAAGAACTGGCTGTTGGCGCTGTCGGGGTTCTGGGCGCGGGCCATCGAAGCGACTCCGCGCTTGTGCGATTCGCTCGAGAATTCTGCCTTGAGGTTGGGCTTGTCGGAGCCATGGAAGCCCGTTCCGGTGGGATCGCCGCCTTGGGCCATGAAGCCGGGGATCACGCGATGGAACACCACGCCGTCATAGAAGCCGCTATTGGCGAGCTCTGTGATGCGCTGGACGTGCCCGGGCGCGAGGTCGGGACGCAGCTTGATGACGACGTCGCCGCCGGTCGAGAGGGAAAGGGTGAGGCGGTCGCCGTCGGCCATGTCGTGAACTCCGTGTGAAACCTTGGTCAGCCGCGCGATTTAGGGATGCTGCAACGGTTGCGCCAGAGCGGTGCCGTCCATAGGGAGGGCGGCACTGGGTCCAGCGGGAAGGGAGCGCCATGGCCGATTCTGACCAGATCGCTGCCTCCTCGCCTCCGCCGGACAACGCACCCGACCAGGTGATGGACGAGGAAACCCGGCTGCGTCCGGAGTTCGTCAACAAGGTCCTCGACGCCGTCGACGAGGGCGATGACGAGACCGCGCGCCGGCTCGTCCAGCCGCTGCACCCCGCCGACGTCGCCGACCTTATCGAGCTTGCCCGGAGCGATGACCGCGAAGGCCTGGTAAAGGCGCTCGCCGGCATCGTCAGCCCCGACGTGCTCGCCGAGCTCAACGACTATGTCCGCGAGGACCTGCTCGACGAGCTTGAGCCGCAGCAGGTCGCGGACATCGCCGGCCAGCTCGAGACCGACGACGCGGTCGCGCTGATCGAGGACCTCGACCAGGATGAGCAGCAGGCCGTCCTTGAGCGAATGGAGCCTGAAGACCGCGCCGCGGTCGAGGAGGCTCTCAGCTATCCGGAGGAATCCGCCGGTCGCCTCATGCAGCGCGACCTGTGCGCGGTGCCCGAGCATTGGAACGTCGGCCAGGTGATCGACTACATTCGCTCGACCGCGGACCTTCCCGACGATTTCTGGGAGGTGTTCGTCGTCAGCCCTGACCACCATCCGGTCGGCACCTGCAAGCTGTCGCTGATCCTGCGCACACCGAGGGCGACGCCCGTGAGTGAAATCATGCAGCGCGAGCAGACTTTGATTCCGGTCGACATGGACCAGGAAGACGTGGCCCTTCGGTTTCAGAAATATGCGCTCGTCTCCGCCGCGGTAGTCGATGATGAGGGGCGGCTGGTCGGCATGATCACCGTCGACGACGTCGTCCACATCATCCAGCAGGAAGCCGGCGAGGACATCACTTTGCTCTCCGGCGCGGGCGAAGGCGACATCAACGAGCCGATCGGAATGACGGTCAGGACTCGCGTGGTCTGGCTGGTCATCAACCTCGGGGCGACGATCTGCTCGGCGTCCGTCGTTGGCCTGTTCCAAGGCGAGATCCGCAAGTTCGCGATCCTAGCGGCGCTGATGCCGATCGTCTCCGCCCTCGGCGGCAATGCGGGCACGCAGACGCTGGCCGTCGTCGTGAGGGCATTGGCGACCAACCAGCTGACCAGCGCCAACACCATGTGGATGCTGTTCCGCGAGTTCCGGATCGCCATCGCCAACGGCATTGCGCTCGCGATCGTTGGTGCACTCGGTAGCTACGTCGTCCTGCGAGACGCGGAGCTGTCGCTGGTGTTCGCGATGGCGCTGGTGATCAACAGCCTCGTGGCGGGACTGGTCGGAGTCCTCGTACCGCTGACACTGGACAAGGCGCGGATCGATCCCGCCGTATCATCGGCAGTCTTCGTGACGACGATGACGGACGTGATGGGCTTCTTCAGCTTCCTCGGCCTCGCTGCGCTTTTGCTGGTCCGCTAAGCGCTTGAAATCGTAGCAATTGGCCGTCAGATCGATGGAGTGCCGACCCTCCATCTGACCAAGGTCGCCTTTGCCTGCCGCGACCTCGAAATGCTCCAGCAGCGGATCGCGTCGCGCGTCTCTGGTGGTGAGCTTCGAGTCGCGACGCGAATGCGGCCCAAACGCGCGGCGGAGTTGCTGGGCGGTTCGCTCTATTGGATCGTCAAGCACCGGCTCATTGCCTGCCAGCAAATCCTCCGCTTCGAGGACCGCGAAGATGGCCGCATCGACATCGTCTGCTCCGCCGAGCTGCTGACCGTGCCGCCCCGCCCGCGCCGGGCGCATCAGGGCTGGCGCTATCTCGGGGATTCCGATGCACCCCGCGCAGGCGATGCGGACGACAGCGGCGTGACCGAGCTTCCTCCACAACTTTATGGGCGGCTCGCTGCGCTGGCTCTGGTTTAGTCGGCTGACCGACGTTATTTCGCGCTCCCACGGACCAACTGGGAGACGAGCATGACCACCACTTCATCGCTGATCGATTCGAAGGTCGCCGAGCGGGCCATGCTCAAGCACCCGTTCTACCAGGCGTGGACCGAGGGCCGGCTGCCGATCGAAACGCTGCGCGCCTACGCCCGGCAATATTTCCATCATGTCGAGGCATTCCCGCGCGCGGTGAGCGCAGTGCACAGCGCCTGCCCGGATCGCGAAGGGCGCCGGATGCTGGCCGAGAACCTCGCCGAAGAAGAGGGAATCGAAGCCGGCAAGCAGGACCATGCTTCGCTCTGGCTGATGTTCGCCTGCGGTCTCGGCGAAAGCGAGGACGAGGTGCGTGGCCAGGACCTAAATAGCGAGACAACAGCTCTGATTGATACTTTCAGCCGGTTGTCGCGGCAGTCCTATGCGGCAGGCCTCGGCGCGCTTTATGCGTATGAGAGCCAGTTCCCCGGCGTCGCCAGCGCGAAGATCGAAGGCCTGATCGACCGCTACGGCATCAGCGACGAGGAGACGTTGCGCTTCTTTCGCGTCCACGAAAGCGCCGACGTGGAGCATGGCGCGGTGTGCCGCGATCTGCTCGATCGCTTGTCTGTAGTGGAGACGGCCGAAGCCGTTGCGGCGGGCGAAGAGCTTGCCGGAGCGCTGTGGAACTTCCTGTCGGGCGTGGAGGCCCGCGCGACGATCAATTGAGGCTTAGCGGCAGCCGCTGACGGTTGCCGAACTGCCGGTCCTTAGCGTGCAGGTCGGGCGCCCGGTCAGGCGAATGGTTGCCGGCCCGGACGAGCTGATATTTGCTTCGCCTCTGACATTGGCATCGACGGTGGCCGCGCCTTCAGTGCCGATCGATGCATCCGTCGCCGCAAGATCGGTGCCGTCGAGCGCCGAAATGCCGCGCACGAGCGCGGTCAGCTTCTTGGCCTTGCCGGCGAGCTTGGCGCTGGCCGTGCCGACGAGGCTGACGTTGAGCTGATCGGCATCGGCGGCGGCAATCTCGCCGCGCCCCGAGCCCTGGACGGACAAGGCGAAACTCAGCCCACGGACGCGGTCGATGACGAGCGACCCGGCGCCGTTGACCCAGGCGTTGCTGATATCATGAGTCCCGACGCTGACCTCGACCGGTCCCGGGTTCTCGCCGGGATAGCCACCCCAGCCGGACTTGTTGGCCTGGATTACCAAAGTGTCCCCTCGAACTTCGACGGTGAGCCGATCGAGGGCGGGCCCCGAGCCGCTTGCGCGGGCGAAGGGAGCAACGCCGGACGTAAAGGTGACGCTGTAAGGCCCATCGACCCGGACCTTGGTGAAATCGCTGATTCCGAAGTTGCGAGTCGCGGCCCCGGCCGGTGCCGCGAGCGCAAGCGATGCCGAGATGGCGAAATGGAAGGTGCGCATAGGCCCACCTTCCTACCCGATGTTTAAGGTCGCTTTAAGAGCAGTGGGCGTTGCCCGAACCGGCCTTGCTGACGTTGCACTTGGCGCCGCCGGTGACGTCGACGTCGCCCGAGCCCATGATGCTGATGTTGGCGTTGCCCGTGGCATGCGCCTTGATCCCGCCCGACCCCGCGATCGTCGCCTCGAGGCTTTGTGTCTGGACGTTCGCTGCATCGATGTCGCCCGAGCCGGCGATGTCGTACTTCGCGGACTGTGCGCTTCCCGCGCCCTTGACGCCCCCTGATCCTGCGATCGACAGCTTCAGCTGTTGGACCGTCAGCGAAGCGACGTCGATGCTTCCGGAGCCCGCGACAGCGCCCTCGAAGTCCTGGCCGGACACCTTGTCGACGCGGATGTCGCCTGAGCCTGCAATGGTGGCGCCGTTGAGCTGCGGAACGGTGACGACGAAATGGGCCTTGCCGTGATGGCTCCAGCCGAAGTGGAACCAGCCGCCCTGGTGCTCTGGCCGGATCACCAGCTTGTCGCCCTCCACCTCGACTTCGGTGCGGTCGAGCAGCTTCTCGCTGCCCTGCGCAGCAACGGACGCGTTCGATCCGGTGCGGACCTCGACGTCATACGGCCCCGCCACCTCGATTTTCTGGAAGTTGCCGACGTTATAGTTCTTGGAGACCGTCGCTCCGCCGCCTTCTTCTCCACGGGCGTGGCAGCCGGCGAGGAGCGCCGACACGGCGATCATTGGCACGATGGCTTTGTTCATTCTCGTCTCACTCCCGTTGTTCGGATGATGCATGAAGACGCTGTGGGCGCAAGCTCACTCAGTTGCAGTTGAAGTCGCCGGAGCCGCTGGAGGTGATGGTGCACTTCGCTCCGCCCGTCACCGACACGTCGCCGGAGCCCATGATGACGATGTCTGCACGCTCGATGACCCGCGCGGACACGTCGCCGGAGCCGCGCACCGAGATGCTCGCTTCGGTGAACTCGGCGTCCTCGCTACTGATGTCGCCCGACCCGCAGGTTTCGATCCGCGCCGTCTCCGCGCGCCCGCCGGCGAGGAGGATGTCCCCTGAGCCGTGCGTCTCGACGTGGATTGCGCGCACTTGCAGCGTATCGACCGCGGCGTCGCCGGAACCGCTCAAGACGGCTTCGAAATGCTCTCCCGAGAATTTGCCGATCCTGGCGTCGCCGGAACCGCACATCGTCAGCTTGAACTCGGCGGCGTGGATGCCGTCGACCGACAGGTCACCAGATCCCCTGATCGCAGCTTGGACGTTGGCTGCCTGGATTCCGTCGATAGCCACGTCACCCGATCCCGAAGCTGACAGTTTGAGCGACTGAACCTCGACGGATTCGACCGAGAGATCACCCGATCCGCTGCTCGCGCAGTCAAATGCCTCGCCGCTGACCTTGTCGACCGATACATCGCCGGATCCGGCCAATCGCAATTCGCGCAAGGCGGGCACGGTGATGGACATGCTGACGTCGCTGCCGTCGCAATTCCCGTCGCAGGCGATGAAGAGCGTGCCGCCCTGAACCTCCACGCGCACTAACTCGAGCGCTGACTCAGGCCCGATGACGTGGACATTGGTGTCCGTGCCGGTTTCGATATCGACGTCGAACGGTGCGCCAATCTCCAGCCGGTCGAACTCGCCCACCGCAAGGTCGCGTTCGACGTCGGGCCCTTCGTGGCCGGAGTGACGCCTGGTTTGAGCCGCGGAAGCGATTGCCGAAATGATTTCCATCGCGAGCGACCGAGGCATGGGCACTACTCCATTACTGTATTAGTACGGCAATACTCCTGCACTTCATATGACGCAAGAAAAAAGGGCGCCCGGCGAGGGGCGCCCTTCTGTTTTCGGAAGACTGAGCCGCTTAGGCGATCTCTTTCGCCTTGTTGTGGATCGGCCAGGCCTTGTTGAGGATGTCGAGGATCTTGGCCAGGGCCGCCTTCTCGTCGGTCTGCTCCATCGCCCCAAGCTCGCGCGCCAGGCGCGAGGAGGCGGCCTCGAAGATCTGCCGCTCGGAATAGCTCTGCTCCGGAGCATCGTCCGGGCGGAACAGGTCGCGAGTGACTTCCGCGATCGAGGTCAGGTCGCCAGAGTTGATCTTCGCCTCATACTCCTGGGCGCGGCGCGACCACATGGTGCGCTTGACCTTGGGCTTGCCCTTCAGGGTCTCGAGCGCGTCCTTCATGGTCTTGTCGCTCGACAGCTTGCGCATGCCGACCGAGTCCGCCTTGTTGACGGGAACGCGAAGGGTCATCTTCTCCTTCTCGAACCGCAGCACGTACAGTTCGAGACGGGTTCCGGCGATTTCGGTGCTTTGCAGCTCGACGACACGGCCTACGCCATGCTTGGGGTACACGACATAATCACCGACGTCGAAGCTAAGCGCCTTTGTAGCCATTGCTCACCTTTCCAATTGCGGCAGAGAGAGCCGGCGCGTCTCGCATCGTCCCCCAAAACGACCCAGCGGTCGCGGCCCTGCTGCCTATTTGATGGCGTCCTTTAAATTTAAGGCCGCAGCTGAATCGCCCGCGGCCCCGTTATGACAATTTTATATCACAACTGACCTCAGATTGCGAGTCCGAGTTGGAGCGGTGCGCTCGCTTGCTCCTCACTTAAGTTATGGAGCCCCAGTCCGAGCAGTCGAATTCCCTTCGGCAAGGGAAACAGTGCGGCGAGCAACGCCTGCCCTGCACTGGTAAATGACTCGATATCCGGCACGAGTCCGGTGAAGCTTTTCGATCTCGTAATGATGGTGAAATCACCGAACTTCACCTTCAGCGTAACGGTCCTTCCGGCAACTTCCGCGCGCATCACCCGGTCCCAGGCATATCCCGCGATTCGCTCGAGTTCAGCGGCGAGTCGGTTGGGGTCCTGCAGGTCCTCGTCGAAGGTGCGCTCGGCACTCACCGATTTATAGGGCCGATCGGGCTTCACCTCACGCTCGTCGATACCGCGGGCGATCCGCCAGTACCATTCGGCCGAGCTTCCGAACTTCGCCTGCAGCGCGGGGAGGCTCCAGTCGCGAAGATCGGCGCCGGTGTGGATTCCCAGCTGCTCCATCTTCCGCGCCGTGACGGGACCGATCCCGTGGAATCGCGCGACGGGAAGCGAGGCGACGAACTCGGGGCCCTTCTCCGGTGTGATTACGCAGAGCCCGTCGGGCTTGCGGTGGTCGGAGGCGAGCTTCGCGATGAACTTGCAGTAGGACACACCCGCCGACGCGGTCAGCTGGCAGTCTTCGCGGATGCGGCGGCGGATGTCCTCGGCGATCGCACGGGCGCTTCCCAGGCCGCGACGGTCCTCGGTGACGTCCAGATAGGCTTCGTCGAGGCTCAGCGGTTCGACCAGGTCGGTATAGTCGAGGAAGATCGCGCGGATCTGCTGCGACACCGCGCGGTAGGCGTCGAAGCGTCCCTTGACGAAAATCAGCTCGGGGCACCGGCGCTTGGCGGTGACCGACGGCATTGCCGAGCGAACGCCGAACTTCCGCGCTTCATAGCTCGCCGCCATCACGACTCCGCGATGCTGGCCTCCCACCGCCACCGGCTTGCCCCGAAGCTCCGGGTTATCGCGCTGCTCCACCGACGCGTAGAAGGCGTCCATGTCGACATGGATGATCTTGCGGATGGGACGCTCGTCACTTTGCATCGCGGCAATGTTCTGATTAAGGCGCGCGGCCATGAACATCCACGAATATCAGGCCAAAGAGCTGCTTGCGAAATATGGCGTGCCGGTCCCGGCCGGCTATGCCGCGATGAGTGTCGACGAGGCCGTCGAGGCCGCCGGAAAGCTTCCGGGACCGCTTTGGGTCGTCAAGGCGCAGATCCACGCTGGCGGCCGCGGCAAGGGCCGCTTCAAGGAACTCGGCGAGAGCGCGAAGGGCGGCGTGCGCCTCGCCCATTCGATCGACGAGGTCCGCGAGCATGCGGCCGAGATGCTCGACAAGACTCTGGTCACTGTGCAGACCGGCCCCGCCGGCAAGCAGGTCCAGCGGCTCTACATCACTGATGGCGTCGATATCGCGAAGGAATTCTATCTCGCGCTTCTCGTCGACCGCGAGACCGGCCGGATCGCCGTCGTCGCGTCGACCGAAGGCGGGATGGAGATCGAGAAAGTCGCGCATGACACGCCGGAGAAGATCGCGACCATCAAAATCGACCCGGCGACCGGGCTGATGCCGCATCACGGTCGCGCCGTTGCGGCTGCGCTCGGCCTCACCGGCGACCTGTCAAAGCAGGCGGGCAAGGTGCTTGCGAGCCTCTACCAGGCGTTCCTCGCCACCGACGCTTCGCAGATCGAGATCAACCCGCTTGCGGTCGACGACAAGGGTCGTCTGCTGGTGCTGGACGCCAAGGTCGGCTTCGACAGCAACGCCAGCTTCCGCCACCCGGACCTCGAGCAGCTCCGCGACCTCTCGGAAGAAGACCCGCAGGAGATCGAAGCGTCGAAGTACGACCTCTCCTACATCAAGCTCGACGGGTCGATCGGCTGCATGGTCAACGGCGCGGGCCTCGCCATGGCGACCATGGACATCATCAAGCTGGAAGGCGCCGAGCCCGCCAACTTCCTAGACGTCGGCGGCGGTGCCTCGAAGGAAAAGGTCACGGCGGCGTTCAAGATCATCCTCAGCGACCCGGCGGTGAAGGGCATCCTTGTCAACATCTTCGGCGGGATCATGCGCTGTGACATCATTGCGGAAGGAATTGTCGCGGCTGCGCGAGAAGTGTCCCTCAGCGTCCCGCTAGTGGTGCGCCTCGAAGGTACGAACGTGCAGCAGGGCAAGTACATCCTTGCCTCATCAGGGCTGCCGATCATCGCCGCCAACGATCTTGGCGACGCCGCCAGGAAGATCGTGGCGGAAGTGAAGTCGCCGGTCGCGGCTTAGGGGGTAACGCAGATGAAGCTACTCGTCGCGGTCAAACGCGTCATCGACTACAACGTGAAGCCGCGGGTGAAGATGGACGGCTCCGGCGTCGATCTCGCCAACGTCAAGATGAGCATGAACCCCTTCGACGAGATCGCGGTCGAGGAAGCGATCCGGCTGAAGGAGAAGGGCGCGGCGACGGAGATCGTCGCGGTGTCCATTGGCCCGGCGAAGGCGCAGGAGACGCTCCGCACCGCACTGGCGATGGGTGCCGACCGCGCAATCCTCGTCCAGACCGACGAAGAGGTCGAGCCGCTTGCCGTCGCCAAGATCCTCGCCAAGGTCGCCGCCGAAGAGCAGCCGGGAATGATCATCCTCGGCAAGCAGGCGATCGACGACGACAATAATGCGACGGGGCAGATGCTCGCCGCGCTGCTCGATTGGCCGCAGGGCACCTTCGCATCAAAGGTCGAGCTGGGCGACGGCGCGACCGTCACGCGCGAGGTCGACGGCGGGCTTGAGACGGTGAAGCTGAAGCTCCCAGCGGTGGTCACCACCGACCTTCGCCTGAACGAGCCGCGCTACGCCTCGCTACCGAACATCATGAAGGCCAAGTCCAAACCGCTCGCGACCAAGTCGCCCGGCGATTACGGTGTTGATGTCGCGCGTCGGCTGGAGACGCTGAAGGTCGCCGAGCCTGCCAAGCGCCAGGCGGGAATCAAGGTGGGAAGCGTCGACGAGCTGGTC
>Ga0207644_10000576_pt1 | contig 23579 bp, 22 predicted proteins | sample KBSS73metaG_FD_184326 | JGI IMG/M metagenome (GOLD analysis project Ga0207644, IMG submission 184326) | Switchgrass rhizosphere microbial communities from Kellogg Biological Station, Michigan, USA - KBS S7-3 metaG (SPAdes) (version 2) | ecosystem: Host-associated > Plants > Roots > Rhizosphere... | reverse complement strand
CACGAACGTGTCGCGTCGCTGCGGCGCCGCCATCATCAGCGGAAGTCGAGGGTCCTCGAACCGGATCGCACCGGATTCCGGGGGTGCCTCGACGTAGAGCGTGCCCGACAGGATGCTGTGTGGATGGATATGTCCACTGTGTTGCCCACCTGATTTCAACAAATTGACCCACACGCTGTCGAGCTTGGGCTTAACCTCCCAGCCCAGTTCGCGCGCGAAGGTCGAAGCATGCCGCGTCAGTAGCCTTGCAAGCTCGGCAAATGCCGGATCCCGCTTCGGCAAGTCGTTGAGCGACGCGTAGCTGGTGTAGCCCGCATAACGGTGCTCCTTCGACCATCGCCGACCGGCCTCGTCATCCCGCGAGAGGCTGCGGATCGAGTGAGTGAGATCGGCGAGCAGCGAAGAATCGGCGACATCGCCTTCGTAAAGCATGGTGGCGAACAGGCTGCGCATCGTACGTATCTGTCGCGCAACCGTTCGTAGATCAATCGAACCGCGGCCGCTCCTCGCAGAATGTGGGTTCAACGAGAAGGCCACGCCCCTCATCGACAGGGAGCCGGCGCGTCCGGCAGGCAGGGGAGTAGCTTGATGTCTTGGCGGCCGCGCGTCTCGTTCAGTGTCATCGCCGCGGCGTCGGTTTGCTTCTGCGATCCTGCCTTCGCCCAGTCCCGCTCATCGGACAATGCTGTGACCCAGGCCGAGGACGCGTTCGGCTTCAGCGTCGGCCGAGAGAGCCTCGGCATCTACAACGCCGGCTACGCACGCGGCTTTTCACCCGTCTCTGCCGGAAACCTGCGCATCAACGGCCTCTATTTCGACCAAGCCTACAACCTGTCGGGTACGATCCTTGGCGCAACCAGCGTCAAGGTGGGGCTCTCCGCACAGGGATATCCATTCGCGGCTCCGAGCGGCATTTACGACCAGACACTGCGGACGCCCGCTGACAAGGGGGGCGCGTCTTTCGTTGGCAATTTCGACAGCAACGGCACGTGGGGCGCCGAGATCGACGGCTCGCTGCCGGTCAACGGCAATCTGTCCCTCGGTTATGGTGTGAACGCCACTCGCACCGGCTTCGCCGATGGAACCAGCAATTGGGTCCATACTGTGAGCCTGATTGGGCGCTGGCGGCCGGCAAGCGGCATCGAGATCATGCCGTTCTGGTCGCTGACCGACGATTTCGACGACGAGGCGGGGACCTTCTACGTGCCGGCTGGTAAGTTTCTGCCCCAAACAGCCCGACCGGACCATAACGAAGGCCCTGAGTGGTCGGATTTTCGCTACACGGGACTCAATACTGGCCTGCTTGCCTCGGCGCGGCTATCCCAAAACACGGTCTTGAAGCTGGGTGCCTTCAGATCGGTCAACGACATCAAGACCAGCTTCACCAACCTGCTCGCTAGTGAACAGCCGGACGGCAGCGGCGAGCGACTATTGTTCGCCGATCCACCGCTGAAATCTTGGTCTAACAGCGGCGAGCTCAGGCTTTCACACAGCATCCCCGACGGCCCGCGCCTGCACGTGTTCCACCTCAGCGTTCGCGAGCGAAACGCACGTCGCGAGTTCGGCGGCGGAGACTTCCTTGATCTCGGCCCTGGCCGGATCGGCGTCGATGTCACTGTGCCCAGGCCCGCCGGATTCAATTTCAGCGAGCCGAGCCACGACCGGGTCAAACAGACGACCGTGGGTCTCGCCTATGACGGCCGGTGGAAAAACGTTGGAGAGATCAGCTTCGGCGTGTCGAAGGCTCATTTCCGCAAGGACACTGTGCTCCCGGGCGTGCCCGTCGCTAGCGCACGATCGCAGCCCTGGCTCTACAATGGCACAGCAGCAGCGAACGTCGGCAAGTCGGTGGTCGTCTATGCGGGTTACGCCCGCGGACTGGAGGAGAGCGGCACGGCTCCTCCCAACGCTGCGAACCGAAACCAGCCGCTCCCAGTCATACTGACCCAGCAGAAAGATGCCGGCGTACGCATCACCCTGTCGAAGAGTGTGAAGGCCGTGGCCGGCGTGTTCGATCTCAGTCGCCCCTATTTTGGCTTCGACAGCGCCAACATTTTTCGGCAGGTCGGGACGGTCCGGAGCCGCGGCGCTGAGTTCTCACTCTCGGGAAGCGTCACGCCAAAGCTTAACATCGTCGCTGGAGCCGTATTTATCGATGGCAAGGTGACGCGCATTGCCGGGGTGCCGGGCGTGATTGGCGACAGGCCCGTCGGCCTGTCGCCGCACCAGCTGAGCTTGAACGCCAACTGGAACTCGCCGGTCAAGGGGCTCGAGCTGGATACGACGGTGATCAACCGAGCTCCAGCTGCGTCAACGACCGACAATCTGGTGTTCATCCCGGCCAAGTGGCGGTGGGACGTGGGTGGCCACTATCACTTCAAGCTTGCGAAGCGGGACGCCACATTGCGGCTTCAGGTTTTCAATTTGACTGGAAAGACCGGATGGGGCATCGCCGGTTCGGGAATTTACACCTCATTGCCCGGCCGTTCCCTCCAGGGATATCTGGCTGTCGACTTCTAGTCGTCTTGCTGCAGCCTCAGCGCGACTTCGCTCATAAAGCGCGCGTCATCGCCATCGGCCAGCCACTCCGCCTCTCCAGCGACCGCCGCGAGTAGGTCGGACAGCGGCTCCATCTCGGCCTTCGCGTAATTGCCGAGCACGTGGGGCGTGACGAGGTCCTTGCGACCCGGCCCGGGATGACCGATGCCGATGCGAACGCGGCGAAAATCGGGTCCTAGGCTCGCGTCGATCGAGCGCAGGCCGTTATGCCCTGCGGTGCCGCCGCCCTGTTTCACTTTTACCTTGAACGGCGCGAGATCGAGCTCGTCGTGAAAGACGGTCAGCGCGTCCATGTCGAGCTTGTAGAATTTGAGGGCCTGCTGAACGGCGTCGCCGCTGTCGTTCATGAAGGTCTGCGGCTTCAGAAGAAGTATCCGCTGCAGGCCGATGCGCCCCTCTGCAATCAGCGCCCGGAACTTCTTCGACCACGGCGAGAAATCATGCGCCTCGGCGAGGATGTCGGCCGCCATGAAGCCGACATTGTGTCGCTGGAGCGCATGTTTCGCGCCCGGATTCCCGAGACCTACCCACAATTGCATGTGCCGCACCTAGCGCGACACGCAGCCAAAAAGAAACCGCCCGCCGGTGAGGGCGAGCGGTTCCTGTTGTCGATGAAGAGGGTGGGGGCTTACTCGCCGGCCGCTTCCCCGCCTTCGCCTTCGCCCTCGGCAGCCGCGGCTTCTTCGCCCTCGACAGTCGGGACTTCGCCAGCCGCCGCGGTCTCTTCCTCTTCGGCCTTCATCGCCGACGGGGCGACGATGGTGGCGACGGTGAAGTCTTCCTCGTCGTTCCACGGAGTGACGCCGTCAGGCAGCTTGACCTGGCTGATGTGGATCGAATCGCCGATCTCCAGCCCGTCGAGCGGGATGTGGATCTCGCCCGGGATGCTGGCGGCGTCGCACTCGACTTCCAGCTCGTGGATGACCGCGTTGAGAACGCCGCCGCGCTTCAGACCCGGTGATGCGTCTTCATTGTCGAAGCGCAGTGGAACCGCGACGTGCACCTTGGTGTGCTCGCCGATCCGTAGGAAGTCGACGTGAACGGGCCGGCTCGAAACCGGGTGGAAATCGACCGCTTTCGGTAGGGTGCGCTGTGGCTTCCCCTGGAAATCGATCATCACGACCGAGTTCATGAAGTGACCGGTCGAAAGCATCTTGGACAGAAGCTTCTCTTCGACGTGAATCGAAAGAGGCTCCTTCTTTTCGCCGTAAACCACGGCGGGGACCCGGCCTTCGCGGCGCAGTGCACGGGAGGCTCCCTTGCCAGCCCGGTCGCGCGCCTCGGCGGGCAGCGTCAGCTGTTCGCTCATTTGGCTATGCTCCGTTTCGTAAATGCCTCGCCACGCCTCCAGGGATGTCCGTGGTCGAGGGAGCGCTGCCCCTAGTGGAGAGCGCTTAGAAAAGCAAGGAAGAGCGCTTCAGTTGACGCGCTGGGAGGGGATGCCGCGCTCGGCGAGGCGGACGAGGAGGCTGTCCGGACCCGCGAGGTGGCCTGCGCCGACCGCCACGAAGACGGTGCCGGGTGCCTGCATCCGCCCCCTGATCCAGTCCGCCCAGCGTTCGTTCCGCTCGGTGAACATCATCCGGTAGGTGTCTGGAGATGCCTGGCGCAGCTGCGAAAGCATGCGAACGAAGACACTCTGGTCGCCACGCTTCCAGGCGGTCTGCATCTCGCTCATTACATTGGAGAGGCCATCCATGGCGCCATTATCCACCGGCTCTCCGGCGCGCGGTTGCCGTGGAGCGGCGGCGCTTTGTGGAATGCGGTTGAACATGTCGATCTGAAGCTGAAGCGTTTCGAGCCCTTCGACCGGCTTGCCCTCCGCCTCGGCAACGTGACGCAGAACCATGTCGGCTCCGTTGCCGACCTGCATGCCCTTCGCGCGGCCGGCATTGATCGCAAGCCTGGTCGTCGCGAGAAACGACGCCGACGGTGTCACCGATGGTGCGCGCAGCGGCGGTACGAACGGGCCGGGCTGAGGCTGCTCGGGGACGAGCGTCTCGAGCACCAGTTCATTGGATTGCTCGAACGCATCCCTGACCTGCTTACCGAACCACTGGGAGCGGCCATCGAGCGCGTGGAATGTACCGAAAATGTAGACGGTGGTGTCGGCATCGCGGACCACAAACATGGCCGGCTGGTCGGCAGCGGGTTCGGCCGGCGCAATCGCGGGCGATGCGGCGGCAATCGCGGCAGCGACTAGCAGATTGACCATTCCATCACCCTCCCGAGGTCGATGGCGCTGGACGGTGAGAGGCGGAAAGACGGCGGCCGGTCAGCCCGGACGATCGATCGTTTCACGCATCAGACCCCCCAGCCCGATACCCGGAGATGATGGTCACCAAATGATTAAGAATTGTCTAGCGCTATTCCGTGAAAGGTGAACATTTATCGGTAGATAACCTGCAGTGTTGTTACGTACCCGAAACTATTCGACGCGTTTCACCTTGTAGCCATCCTTTTTCAGCGCCTCGACGACGGAATATGGACCCGCGAGGTGACCGGCGCCAACGGCCACCATCACCGCGCCGGGCTCGGCCATGCGTTTCTCGATCCATTTCGTCCAATTCGCATTCCGCTGGCGGATCAACGTGTCGCGGAGCTCGGGAGACTCTGCTAGGTCCTTGTCGAAGGTCTGCGCGATGCCTTTGACATCGCCGCGCGACCAGGCGCCGAGCATGCCGCCGAACTCCTGCCGCATCGACCCGGTGGGTTCGATCGCGCCTTGCAACAGGTTTAGCTGCGCCGATTCCGGCAGCTTATCGAAGAAGCTGAGCTGCTCGAGGTTGGTCTCGAGCTCGCCGATCGGCTTGTTCCGAGCGAGGAAATCGGCTCGCAGCACGCCTTCCGCGCCCCCTGAGAGGCCGAGGTCCTTGAACTGGTTCGACAGCAGCAGGAACGCCGCCATCCAAGTCTTCATGCCGTTGTACGCCTTCTCCGGTACTCCGCTCTTCTTGATGGCCGCAGCAAGTGAAGGCCGTTGCGCGGGAGGGACCCGCTCCAGCAAGGGCGGTAAGCCTTTGGCCAAACCGAGGCTCGCGAGCGCGGACATCAGCTTGGCGGGGTTCTTCTCGTCGATGATCGTCTCGACGACCAGCTGCTGGGAATTCGCCATCGCTTCATTGAGCTTTGGCGTCCGCCATTTGAGGTCGCTCGGAAGCAGATGGATCGTGCCGAACAGGTAAACGGTTGTGTCAGCATCGCTGACGGCCCACAAGGCCGGGCGTGCGGTTTGCGGAGCGCGAGCCTGCGCGGCGGATCCCAGCGCAAGCAGCGCGGTGACTGGCGCAATGAAGCGCTGCAGAATCTTGGTCATCATGTCCTCAACGTGGGGCTCATCATTTAGGCGCGCAAGCTTGCCGATTCCTGAAGCATCCGCCAAAGCCCCGGTGACTAGCCGAGGGGCCGTTTCGCTTGAGTTTGAGCTTCCAGGACCTGATCCTCACGCTTCACCGCTATTGGGGCGGGCAGGGCTGCGTAATCCTGCAGCCCTATGACATGGAGATGGGGGCGGGGACCTTTCATCCCGCGACGGTTCTTCGCTCGCTTGGGCCGGATCCGTGGCGCGCGGCTTACGTCCAGCCGTGCCGCCGCCCAACCGACGGCCGCTACGGCGAGAACCCCAACCGCCTTGGCCACTACTATCAATACCAGGTAGTGCTGAAGCCGAGCCCAGACAACCTTCAGGAGCTGTACCTCGGCAGCCTCCGCGAGATCGGGATCAATCCGCTGAAGCATGACATCCGGTTCGTCGAGGACGACTGGGAAAGCCCGACACTCGGCGCCTGGGGGCTAGGCTGGGAAGTCTGGTGCGACGGGATGGAAGTCACACAGTTCACCTATTTCCAGCAGGTCGGCGGCTTCGAGTGCAAGCCGGTGACGGGCGAGCTGACCTACGGGCTCGAGCGGCTCGCGATGTACATCCAGGGCGTCGACAACGTCTTCGACCTCAAGTTCAACGATGCTGGAGGTGGCAATCAAGCCACCTCTTACGGCGACGTCTTCCTGGAGAATGAGCGCGAAGCATCCGAGTACAATTTCGAAGTCGCGAACACCGACCGCCTGTTCCAGGCGTTTCGCGAGGCCGTCGCCGAGTGCGAGCTTTGCATCGAGCGCAAGCTGCCGATCCCGGCCTACGAGCAGGCGATCAAGGCGAGCCACGTCTTCAATACGCTTCAGGCGCGCGGCGTAATCAGCGTCGCCGAGCGCCAGGCCTATATCGGCCGCGTCCGCGACCTCGCCAAAGCCGCCTGCGGCGCCTGGCTGGAGCGCGCTGCCTGATGGCCGACTTCCTGCTGGAGCTTCTGTCCGAAGAGATCCCGGCGCGGATGCAGGCCACTGCCCGCAATGACCTTGCGCGTCTGTTCGCCGAGTGCACCGGCGAGGCTGGCCTCAAGACGGGGGCGATCGAGGTTTACTCGACCCCGCGCCGGCTCGCATTGATTGCCCGCGATGTCGCCGAAGCGACTGAAGCGACCAGCGAGGAGTTGAAGGGGCCTCGAACTTCGGCTCCTCCGCAGGCACTCGAGGGCTTCTTACGCAAGACCGGTCTCAACAAGGATCAGCTTGAAGACCGCGACGGGATCTATTTCGCGGTGATCGAGCGGGAAGGGCGCACTGCCTCCGACATCCTCGCTGACACCATCCGTCGCATCGTCGCCGATTTTCCGTGGCCGAAATCAATGCGTTGGGGCGACGGGTCGCTCCGCTGGGTGCGGCCGCTCCACGGAATCGTCGCTCTCCTCGGCGAGGAGATCGTGCCCGTCGAAATCGACGGGATCGCCAGCGGAGCTACCACCGTTGGGCACCGCTTCCACCACCCTGGCGACATCACCGTCGGAGGGGCGTCCGATTACGTCGAGAAGCTCCGCGCCTGCCACGTCATCGTCGATCAGGAGGAGCGGGAGCGGATCATTCGCGAAGGTGCTGTCGCAGCCGCGAAGAAGACCAAGCTGACATTGCTGCCGGACGAGGGGCTGGTGGTCGAGAATGCCGGCCTCACCGAATGGCCAGTGCCGCTGGTGGGCAAGTTCGATCCGGAATTCCTCGACGTCCCGCGCGAGGTGATCGTCCTCACCATGCGCACCAACCAGAAATATTTCGCCTGCACCAACGACGAGGGACTGCTCGCGTCGGCCTTCGTCTGCGTCGCAAACATCGCAGCGAACGACGGAGGAGAGGCGATAGCGCAGGGTAATGCGCGGGTGCTCGCGGCACGCCTCGCTGACGCGCGCTTTTTCTGGGAGCAGGACCTCAAGATTCCGCTCAAGGAGCAGGCCAAGAAGCTCAGCGGCATTATTTTCCACGAGAAGCTCGGCACCGTCGCCGACAAGGTCGAGCGCGTGGCCATGCTCGCGCGCTGGCTGGTCGAGAGCGGGGTCGTGAAGGCGGACGCCGACCAAGCCGAACGCGCAGCCCGGCTGGCCAAGGCCGACCTCGTCAGCGGCATGGTCGGTGAGTTCCCGGAGCTGCAGGGCGTGATCGGCGGCTATCTAGCCGAGGCGCAAGGCGAGCCCAAGGCCGTCGCAGACGCGATTCGCGATCATTACAAGCCGGTCGGTCAGGGCGATGAAGTGCCAACCGCGCCGGTGACGGTCGCCGTGAGTCTGGCCGACAAGATGAACAGCCTCGTCGGTTTCTTCCAGTTCGGCGAAAAGCCAACGGGATCGAAGGACCCATTTGCGCTGCGTCGCGCTGCGCTTGGTGCTCTGAGCCTAATCATCGAGAATAAGCTTCGCGTTTCGATGCGCGATCTGATTACCGCGGCTGCGCACCCGGGTGGCGCAGATGCGGGACGCGAGATCGCGAGCTTCCTGATCGAGCGGCTAAAGGTTCAACAGCGCGAGGCTGGGGTTAGCCACGACTTGATCGATGCGGTTGTCGCCGTGGAGTCAGGCGGCGACAATGTGCGCATGGTCAATCGTGTGCAGGCGCTTCAAGCTTTCATCCACACTGACGACGGCGAGAATTTGGTCACCGCCTACAAGCGCGCGGCCAATATCCTGAAGAAGGAGAATTGGACCGGACAGGTGCTGAGCTCGGCCGAGGAGCAGGGGATTCCCCAGACAGGCGAGGAGGACCCGCTCGTGCTCGTCGACGATCCGATCGTCGGCGAAGCCGTAGCGGAGCTGGCATCAGGTCAGTCGGGCGCAGACTTGCCTCAGGAGCAGGCGCTAATCGCTGCCCTCGATGCCGCTGAGCCCAAGGCCTCAGCAGCGGTCGATGCCGAGGACTTCACCGCCGCGATGGCCGCGCTTGCTTCGCTCCGGCGTCCGATCGACGACTTCTTCGATCATGTGACCGTAAATGACGCGGATCCGGCCAAGCGCGAGCGGCGCTTGAACCTGCTGATGCGCTTCCGCGATGCTGTGAACCGGGTAGCGGACTTCTCAAAGATCGAGGGTTAGAGACCTCGGACTTCGTGGTCGCCGGGTTCGGTCTTGTCCCGGATGGCGGCCGTACGTAGCGAATCCCGCTCGCGCCATTCCTTGTCCCGCTCCGCCCAGTGTGCCTCGCGTTCCTCGTGCGCCTTCTCGAGCTCTTTTCGCCGATTCACCTCGCCGTTGTAGCGTTCGCGCCACTTGCGGCGGCCGCCGGCGGTCAGGAACACGCCGATCAGCAGGCCGAGCACAAAGATAAGCCCGTAGATCAGCAGGACGTTCGGGTCGGTCGTAAAGCTCATGTCGCATCCCCAACGAAAAAGAGAACGCGGCGACTACGCCTGAGCGCGCCGCCGCGTTCCCCTTATCAGGAAGCGAAACTTATTTCCCGTGCAGGAAGCTGTCGTTGATCGAGCAGCTGGCCGGGCCGAGAATGACCACGAACAACGTGGGCAGAATGAACAGGATCAGCGGCACGGTCATGATCGCCGGAAGGCGCGCAGCCTTCTCTTCCGCGCGCATCATGCGCTGGTGGCGGAATTCAGCCGATAGCACGCGCAGGGCCGAAGCCAGTGGCGTACCGTATTTCTCGGTCTGGATCATGGTCGTGACCACGCCGCGCACCGCCTCAAGATCGACGCGGTTGGCGAGGTTCTCGAACGCCTGGCGGCGCTCATTCAGGAAACCTAGCTCGATCGCGGTCAGGCCGAACTCGTCACCGAGCTCCGGATAGGCCTTGCCGAGTTCCCGTGCCACGCGCCCAAAGGCGGCGTCGACGGTGAGGCCGGCCTCGGCGCAGATGACCAGGAGGTCGAGCGCATCGGGCAGGCCCTTGCGGATCGCATGGCTGCGCTTCTTGACCTTGTTGCTCAGCCACAGGTCAGGAGCCTTGTAGCTGCCGACAAGTATGCCCGCGACGGTCGCGTAGCGGCGCACTCCACCCCAATCGGGCCAGTGGTTGAGAACGTAGATCAAGACGACCGCCGTGATTCCGAGCACGACCGGAAGCACGAAGCGCGCAAGGATGATGAAGAAGGCGAGGTCCTTGGTGCGGATGCCCGCCTGCATCAGCCGCTGCTGCGTCTTTTTGACCTGGTCGTCCTGAAGCATCTTGAACTGCCCCAGGAGCTGGCGGACATTGTCTGCCGCCTGATTGCGGTTCGTGAGCTTCTTGCGCTTGTTGGTCGAGGCGACGATGCCGGCCTTGAGCTGCTCGCGCCGCTCGTTAAGCGCCTTCACGCGTCGCGCCATCGGGTCCTTGACCGTGGTAGCCGCATAGATGGCCAAGATCACCGAGAAGGTCGCGACGGCACTCAGGATCGTAGCGATCCAGATGACGTCGAAACCCAGGATGTGTGGGCCGGTAGGGGGCGCCGTAACCTGCATGATACTCGCTCAGCCTCCCCTTAGATTTCGAAGTTGACCATTTTGGCCATGATCAGGGCGCCGATGCCCATCCAGATCATTCCGCCGATCCCGGCTACTATCAGGCGCTGGTCGGTGAAAAAGCCGCCCATGTAGTGCGGGTTGATCATCATCACGAGACCGAACACCACGAACGGCAGCGAGCCGACAATGTAGGCAGAAGCCTTGGATTCCGAGCTCATGGCGCGGATCTTGAGCTTCATCTGCGCGCGCTTGCGCAGCACGTCGGCAAGGTTCGAAAGCGTCTCGGCCAGGTTGCCGCCGGTCTCGCGCTGGATCGCCAGGGTGATGACGAAGAACTGGAACTCGGCGGTGCCAAGGCGGTCCGCAGTGTCCTGAAGCGCTGCTTCCATCGTGCGGCCGATCTTCATCTTGTCCGCCACCATGCGGAACTCGATGCCCACCGGGCCCTGGATTTCGCTCGCCACGATGCCGAGGGTCTCGGTGATAGGAAGACCCGAACGCAGGCCGCGGACCATCAGCTCGATCGCATCCGGGAAGTTCGAGTTGAACTTGTTGATCCGGCGCTTGATCATCTTGCCGATGAAGAAGTGCGGTCCGCCAACCCCGAAAAACAAGCCCATCATCAATGACAGGATCAGCGGGGCGCCGCGGATCATAAGCAGGAACGCGACTCCCGCGGTGACGCCGAGGCAGATCAGGGCGTACTTGCCGAGGCTGATTTCCTTGCCCGTCTGCTCCAGCCGCTTGCGCAGCAGGGCAGGCTTCGGGATTAGCGTCGAGGCATAGCTCTCCAGCCTGCCTCCGCGCTCGGCGAATAGCTTGCGGATTTGAGCCTGGGCGTTGCCCACAAGCACGTCGCCATGGCGCTCGCGAATGAGCTCCATGCGGCGCTTGAGGTTCTTGCCCGCCGACGGCCCGCGCAATGCCATGAAGGCGAGGAAGAGGGCACCGACACCGCCAATGATGAGTAGCCACAGGAGCATACCAGCCTTCGCCTCTCACTTCTTCCGCGCGGCCACCGGAATGGCGACGGCGCGACCCATTCTTACGCGGCCTTGTCTTTCGGCTTGGCCAGCATCGACTTCAGATTGTCGACCAGCGACGGCTTGCTGCCGTTCGCGCTGGCCGGCTCCGGCGCCGAACCTTCCTCGCTGGCGTGGTTCAGGACCATGCCGGAGAGGCTGTTGAACGGCGAGGCGACCTTGCCACCGGCGACTTCCGCCATCGGCTTGCCGAGCTTGGCGGCCTGGGCGGCGACCTTCGCGTCGAACGGGAAGACCACGTCGACGTTGCGCTCGATCGACTGCTCGAAGTCCTTGCGGCTGATCTCCAGCGCTCCGCCAGACGGCACGCCGTTCGCAACCACGATGACCTTGGTCTGCGGGGCGTTCGACTTGAGCCAGGCGAGGATGCGGATCGTGTCGCGGGTGCCGGCGAGCGTAAGCTCGGCGACCACCACGGCGACGTGCGCATCGTGCACCAGGTGCGGATACTGGATCAGCATGTGGCGCGGCAGGTCGAGCACGGTGGACTCGAAGGCGTTCCGCATCTCTTCCTGAAGCTGGAAGAAGGCGGTGCCGTCGGTCACCAGCGGCTGGTTGATCGGCGCCTCCGCGGAAAGGACCGAGAGCCGCTCATTGGCGCGTACCATCGCGCGCTCAATGAAGAGTCCGTCGATGCGGCTCGGATTCTCAATCGCGTCCGTGAGACCGCGGCCGGGCTCGAGGTCGAGCGCAAGCGCGCCGGTTCCGAAGTGGACGTCGAGGTCGAGCAGGGCGGTCGAACGACGCGCCTTCTCGCCGAACATCCAAGCGAGCGAGGTCGCGATGGTCGACGCGCCGACGCCGCCGCGGACGCCGATGACGGCGGCCATGACGTGCGGCTTGTCTGCCTGGGCCTCACCACGTGGGCCGGACAGGATCATCTGGGCATGCGCAAACGTGTCGCGCAGCTGGTCGACCGTGAACGGCTTCAGCAGGTAATCGTGGATGCCGCTGGCAACGAGGTCGCGATAGAGGCGAACGTCGTTGACGGTGCCGGCAGCGATCACGATCGTGCCCGGCTCGCAGACTTCCGCGAGTGCGTTGATGTCGTTCAGCGGGTCGGCGGATTCGCTCAGATCCACGAACAGGATGTTCGGGCTTGCCGAGACCGACAGGGACTGGACGGCGTTGCGAAGCCCACCCTTGTTGACCTTCTCCGGTGACCAGCCGTGCTCAACCGCGACCGGCCGCAGCATATCGGCGGTCTGGTCGTCGCAGACGAAGGCGGTGAACGGATCGCGCAGACCAGCGCGGGCCTGGAACGGAGCATTCATTACTTACCTCCCCCCGGAGTGATGGACTGAAGGCCTTTGGTGCCGGTCGGCGGCGTGGTCCGATACATTTCGACCGCGCGAGAGGCGGTGAATGTATCGGTCGTTCCCACGCCTTCACGGCCGTGGAGCAGGTCTTCGGGATTAGCGACCATCGCTGCGATGTTGCTGTTTACGGAACAGCCGTAATTCGACATCGAGTGATTGGCGAAGTCAGTGGCCGCCGGACGGCTCCAGTTCGGGCATCCCGGAACCTCGGCACGGCGGCGAGCCACCACGACGCGGACTGAGCCTGGCCCAACCATCCCCGCAGTGGCGGGAGCACCCGGAGTCACCAGCATGCCAAAATGGCCGGCAATCGAGGCGACCTGCGCACGGGCCGCAGGGGCGGCGCTATCGACATAGATCGTGTCGCCATATCCAAGGCCGAGGCCCTGGAACCAGCCGCTCAGCCGTTCGCCCTCGCCTTGCGCAAGCGCTCCGCCGGGGGCGGCAGCGTCGAACACATAGTCGGCGGTCGTGACGACCGGGATATGGACGGACGCGAGGCCGCGATCAGCCTGGGTCGCCTCCGGCGTGGTGCAGGCGCCAAGCGCGGCGGTGCTCAGGGCGATGAGGAGGAGTTTCGAACGCATGGTTCCATCCTTCATGTTGAAGCGGCGGCTCACAGCTTGAACCCCGGAGCGGCGACTGGACCGTTAGAAGCGGGAGCGACGGCAGCGACCGGCGGAGCGGCCGCGGCGGGTCCGCTTACTCCGGTGAAGGTCTGCCCACCCAGGATCATCTGCGCATCAGTCGGCGCGCGATAACCCTGCGTCGGGACGGCCAGCTGGTTGGAGACCGGGCGCACCAGGTAAGGCGTGACGATGATGACCAACTCGGTCTCGTTGCGCTGATAGCTCGTCGAGCGGAACAGCGCGCCGAGGATCGGCAGGTCGCCAAGGAACGGCGCCTTCTGGATGCTGTTGTTGTTGCGGTTCTGCAGCAGGCCGGCGAGCATGAACGACTGGCCGGAGCCAAGCTCCACTGTGGTCTCTGCCCGGCGCGTGGTCAGCGCCGGCACGACGAAGCCGTTGAGCGTGACCGAACCAGCGCTGCTGAGCTCGCTCACCTCGGGGCGAACGCGCATCGAGATGCGGCCGTCGGCGAGGACGATCGGCGTGAACGCCAGTCCGACGCCGTACTGCTTATATTCGATGGTCACGGCGCCGATTGCCTGGCTGACCGGGATCGGGAACTCGCCGCCGGCGAGGAAGCTGGCGGTTTCACCCGAAAGGGCAGTCAAGGTCGGCTCAGCCAGCGTGGTGACGAAGCCGTCGTTCTGCATCAGGTCCAGCGTTCCGAGCAGATCGGTGCCGAAGATGTGACCGAACAGGCCCAGCGTGGTGCCCCCAACGATATTGTTGAAAGTCACGACGCTCTGTCCCGGCAGCGCGCCGCTGGGATCGATCGAGCCGCTGATCTGGCCGGTAGTCGGGTTATAGGTACCCGGCGCAGTCTTGATCGTACCCGGGCTGCCCTGGCCGATATTGAACAGGGTCCGGCCGCTGTCGTGGTTGAGCAAATTGACGCCAACCTTCTTCAGCATCGACCGATTGATCTCGGCGATGCGGACCTTGAGCAGCACCTGAAGCGGCGTTGCCGAACGAAGGCGAGTAACGACCTGCGTACCATCACCGACGTAAGCCTGCGTCAGGCGCGTCGCCTCGGCGACGTCGTCGGGGTTGGCAACGGTGCCGGTTAGCAGCACCAGGTTGTTCATCGGCGTTGCCTGGATGCTCGCATCCGGCATTGCCATGTGAAGCATCTCGCCGACCGAGCTCAGGTTGTTTCCAACTCGGACGTTGGCAGCATAGACGACGCGGCCACCCTTGCTCGTCGCGTAGATGGTCGTCTCGCCCGCGCCCTTGCCGAAGACATAGAGCTGGGTCGACGAACGCACCTGGACATCGGCGATCGAGTCATTGGCGACAAACACGTCGCTCATCGGCTCCGACAGACGCACCAGGGTGCCCGTGTTCTTGCTCAAAGTCAGCGTTTCCGCCGGCTTGGCCGAGGTCGGCTGGGCGATCGCCGGCGCCGCGGCGCTGACGCTGCCCAGGGCAAAGGCCAGGGCGGCCAGTGCGGTGCCGAGACGAGCCCGGCGACTGATTGCTTGAATCTTCATGTTAGCGAGCTCCCACCGGAACAACGGTGACACTATTGCCGCGAGCGACCCGGACGACCGGTCCCTGCGGGACACCCATCGCCGCACCAAGCGCCTGCCCGAGACCCTTCACGGCCTGCGCAGCCTTGTCGCTTTGGGAAGCGGGGACAGTGCGGCGCTGGAAGCGCGACACGTCGCCGCCGGTCGAGAAGGTGGTGTTGCTGTCGATCGGACGATTGGCCATCGCCAGCAGCATCTGCTTCTCGTCAGCCGGGTTAGCGCCGGCCGGGACCTTGACTTCGCCAGAGGCGACTGCCCGCTCGAGATCCGACGTATTGTCGGCGATCGAGCGCAGCGACAGCGACAGCGTGCCGATGCTCTGCGCAACCGAGATCTTCTCGGCGATGCGCGGAGTGACTTCGAGCGTGACGTTGGAGAAAGTCTTCACCTCGGTCTTGCCGTCGTCATTCTTCTCGGTGATGCGCTGGTCCGTCGCGAGCACACGCAAATTGCGGATGATCGTTTCGGAAACCTTGAGAGCGGGGCCTTCTCCGCCACCGGTAACAGTCTGCGTCAGCACCATGTCGACATGGTCACCCGGGAAGACGAAGCCGGCGACGCTCGCCGACGTGTTCACCGGGACAGTGACCGCGCGCATGCCAGGACCGAGAGCCGCGGCGAGGAAGCCGCGGTCCTGCGGGCCGACGAGCGAGCCGCGAGTGACCGGCTGGCCGGCGGTGACCGCATAGCGGACCACGGTGCCGAGCAGTTTCTTGGGATCGCCGTCAGGCTGGCCATCGACGTAATAGGCGCTCTGCATGAGCTCCTTCGGCCAGGGCTGGAAAGTGAAGCTGTCGGCATCGATGATCGTGCCGACGGGCAGCGCCTTCTTTGCAACGAGGACCTTGGGCCCGACGGGAACGGCGGCAGCAGCCTGCTGCGTGCCGGCACCGGCGAACATGTTCTTGGCCATGACCGCAGTGATCACTGCGACGACCAGCGCTCCAACGAGCAGCGCGAGCTTCTTTACATCCATGGCGAGATCGCCTCCCCCAAACGGGCCACTTGAACAGCCTCAGAAATCAGACAAATTGGTTAAGAAACCGTTGGGTGAGAATCGCCAATGCGCCAAACGCGATGGCCACCCCATACGGAATCTCCGGACGGCCCTCCCGACTTTGCATGCGATGCCACCCGAGAATGCCCAGAGTCAGGACGCCGCCGGCGACCGACATGAGCACCAGAAATTTCACTGTCCCCGCAGGCGAGAACCACAGGGCGAGGGCTGAGGCGAGCTTGACGTCGCCACCTCCCATCATCCCCGCGAAAAAGGCTCCAGCGAGTAGGACGAAGACGATTGCCCCGGCTGCGAGCTGGATTGCGACGCCGGGCCAGGGGCTCAGCGAGATCGACAGCCAGTAGAGTGGGGCGCCAGCGGCGACTGCCGCGTTGAGCCGGTTGGAGATGGTGAACGTCCGCACGTCGATCACGGCCGCCACGACCAAGGTCGCAGCGAGCGCGAGCAGCAGCAGATCGGTAAACCCCCCGTTGAACATGTTGCCACCCCTAGACGGTGTGGCTTTCCAATTCGTAACCAAGGACAAGAATGACTGACTTTGACGTCATTATTGTCGGCGGTGGGATCGCTGGGGCTGGCCTCGGCGCGGAGTTGGCCGCGAAGCGGCGCACCCTGATCATCGAGGCCGAGGACCAGTGCGGCTATCATACGACCGGCCGCTCGGCAGCCTTCTGGCTGGCCCACTACGGCGGTCCGGAAGTCATGCCGCTGACGCTTGCCTCGGGGCCACTGCTCGATGGGGGTTGGCCGACCGGTGAGCGCTCCTGGCTCCGCACGCGTGGGGCAATCACCGTCGCTCGAAATTACATGGACCTGCGTGAGGCGCTCGCGGCAAACTCGCGTAACGCGCCGCTGACCGAGATGAAGCGTCCGGAGCTGGACCAGAAAATCCCGGGTCTGCGCGAAGGCTGGGACCATGGTGTCTGGGACGCGAGTTGCGCAGACATCGACGTCGCTGGCCTCCACCAGGCGTGCCTCGCGAAGTTCCGCCGCGACGGTGGAAAAACCCTCTGCTCGGTGCCGCTGAAATCCGCGCGCCGGTGGGGGGAGCGTTGGGCTATCAAAGCCGGGTCAGAGCAGCTGACCGCCAGTCTTATCGTCAATGCCGCCGGCGCGTGGGCCGACGATGTTGCCCTCCGCTGTGGCATCGAGCCGCTCGGGATCAGACCTTTTCGCCGTACCATCACGCAGCTGCGTATCGGCCGTGGCGGGCTACGCGACCTGCCACTGATCAACGATGCGCTCGAGCGATTTTATTTCAAGGGTGAGTCCGACAATCGGATCTGGGTCAGCCCTCACGATGAAACTGCCAGCGATCCCTGCGATGCGGCGGCCGAAGAGCTCGACGTCGCGACCGCGATCGACCGCTTCGAGTCGGTGGTCGACTGGCCGGTCGAGGCGGTCGAGCGCAGCTGGGCGGGGCTGAGGAGCTTCGCGCCTGATCGCTTGCCGGTATTCGGCTTCGATTCGGTGCCGGGATTCTTCTGGTGTGCGGGGCAGGGTGGGTTCGGAATCCAGACGTCCGCGGCGGCTGCGCAGCTGTGCGCGGCGCTGCTGCTCGGCGCCGATCCGGCCGATTCGGTGCCGAAGGTGAAGCCGGCGTCATTCTCGCCGACTCGCTTTGACCTACGCCGGAAATGAAAGCGGGGAGGCGCGGGTCACGCCTCCCCTCACCAACCATCCAACAGGGGAACGAGAGAGTCGGTGACGTGGCTGTTTTAGCGCCGCGATCTCCCTATCTAAAGTGAACTCGCGTTCATCCGTTCATTACAAACGATGATGTCGCCGCTGCTCGTCGGCGGCAGCGCAGGCGAGGGCATCGACCCGGTCGTTCTCCGGGTGGCCGCTATGCCCCTTTACCCAGTGCCATTCGATTCGATGCGCCGCCGACGCATCGATCAGCTCCTGCCAGAGCTCTGCATTCTTGACCGGCTTCTTGTCCGACGTCCGCCAGCCGTTTCGCTGCCAGTTATGGACCCAGCGGGTAATCCCGTCGCGGACGTAGATGCTGTCGGTGTGAAGCTGCACCCGGCACGGCCGCTTCAGGGCTTCGAGCCCCTTGATCGCAGCCATCAGCTCCATGCGGTTGTTCGTGGTCAGAGGCTCCCCACCCGCGAGCTCCCGTTCCTTGTCGCCCATGCGCAACAGCACGCCCCAGCCGCCGGGGCCCGGGTTGCCGCGGCAGGCGCCGTCGGTGAACAGCTCGACTTCAGGCAGCTCGGTCAGGGAGCAGCTCGCGCGGCAGCTTGAAGGTCATACGCTCAGGCGTGTGGTCGGCGATTTCCTCGGTCACGTCGAATCGCGAGCGCAGGGCATCGACGACCTCGCGCACCAGCACCTCGGGTGCCGACGCGCCGGCGGTCAGGCCCACGGTCGCGGGCTGGCCGAGCCAGTCCCAGTCGATGTCGCTCGCCCGCTCGATCAGGCGCGCTGGCACCCCCATCCGCTGGGCCACTTCGGCAAGGCGCAGCGAATTGCTGCTGTTGGGCGCGCCGATGACAAGCAGGCGATCGCACTCACCGGCGATTGCCTTGACCGCCGCCTGGCGATTCGACGTCGCGTAGCAAATGTCCTCGCTGCGCGGAGCTCGGATTTCGGGAAAGCGCGCTTGCAGCGCCTCGACGATGGCCGCGGTGTCGTCGACAGATAGAGTCGTCTGCGTCAGGAACGCGAGGTTCACCCCCGCCGGCACGCTGATATTCTCCACGTCTTCGACCGTCTCGACCAGGGTGATCGACCCCGCCGGGACCTGGCCGAAGGTCCCGATGACCTCCGGATGGCCGGCGTGCCCGATGAAAAGGATATGGCGCCCTTCCGAGATGAGTCGCTCGGCCTGGCGGTGGACCTTGGATACCAGCGGGCAGGTTGCGTCGACGTAGGTCAAAGCGCGATCCTGCGCTGCGGCGGGAACGGACTTCGGGACCCCGTGCGCCGAGAATACAACCGGCCGGTCGTCGGGAACCTCGTCGAGCTCGTCGACGAATACTGCCCCAAGTCCGCGCAGCCGATCCACCACGAAGCGATTATGGACGATTTCGTGGCGGACATAGACGGGCGCTCCGAAGCGCTCGAGCGCCAGTTCGACGATCTGGATCGCCCGATCGACACCGGCGCAGAAGCCGCGAGGCGCAGCAATGAGGACGCGTAAGGGAGCTAATTCATTCACGGTGCAGGCCATGTAAGGCATCGCTTGCAGCCATAGAAGGGCCTTCCTATGACGCTGAGCCATAGTTTCCCGCACGTAAGGACCACCGCCAAGTGAAGCTTCGCCTCGCTGCATTGACCGCCATCACGCTGCTCAGCGCCTGCCGCCACGCCGGCGATGTCACGTCCGACAACGGCGGCGGCATCTATGCGGTGCGCAGCACCTGCCCGATCGCTGGCATCCCGACCGGCACTGGCGACATCACTCTGTTCAACCCGCAAAACAGCACCGATTCGAGCGCGATCGATGTGAGTGCTGCGATGACTCAGCTCCGCGCTTACTGTCAGGAAGCGGGCAACGACGTAATCTCGACCGTCACCTTCACAGTGACCGGTCTTCGCCGCGACGCCGGGCCTGCGCGTCAGGTCGTGCTTCCTTACTTCGACGTCGCTCTGCGCGGCGGTGCGACCGTAGCCGCCAAACAGGTCGGCGCTATTGCGCTGAACTTCCCGGCCGGCAGCTTGCACGCGACGACGACGGCTCGTGCCAGCGTCCGCGTCAATCGCGGCGCGGCGAGCCTTCCGGCCAACGTCCGTCAGATCCTGACTCGTCCGCGCAAGGCGGGCGAGGCCGACGCCGCCATCGACCCGCTTGCAGAGCCGGGCGTGCGTGAGGCCGTCGCTCAGGCGACTTTCGAGCATCTGGTCGGCTTCCAGCTCACCCAGGACCAGCTCAAGTACAACGCGACGCGTTAGTTTCTCGCGCCAAGGCGCGTTGACTTCACATTCCCGGACAGCCAAGGCACCCGCGTCGCCGGAAGCGAGAGCTTCCGGAATGGCCGCGCGGGAGAGTGTGGCGTTAGCCACCGCCGAAGGAGCAACCGCCCCCGGAATCTCTCAGGCACCAAGGACCGCGCGCGCCTGACAGTCTGGAAAGCGTCCCAGCAATGGGGCCGCCGAAGGGGCAAAGCTCTCAGGCGCTAGAGACAGACGGGGGCGGCTGGCACGGCTCGTGACGCGAGCTTTGTCGTCGCACCCAATGCCGGAGCGCTTTGATGAGCAGGCCAGAATGAACCGGGAAACCCACAACGGCCCCACCGACGAGACGCAGGCGCGAGGCACGCCGTACAGCGGCGACCCCGACGGCGGTGTCCAGGCGCGGCCGCCCGAACTCGACAAGCTTCCCCTCGACTCCTGGCACCGCGACCGGGGCGCGCGGATGGTGCCGTTCGCCGGTTATGAGATGCCCGTCCAGTACGAAGGCATCATGGCCGAGCATCTCTGGACCCGAGAGAATGCCGGCTTGTTCGACGTCAGCCACATGGGCCAACTTCTTGTCCACGGTCAGAACGTCGACGCTGCGCTAGAGACCCTGATGCCCGGAGACTTCCAGGCCGCGGCCGACATGAAGCCCAAATATTCGCTGCTGCTCGACGACGATGGCGGGATCATCGACGACCTGATGGCGACCCGTCGCGGCGACAGCTTTTACGTGGTGGTCAACGGCGCGACCAAGCACGGCGACATCCAGGTCATGCAGAGCCGCCTGCCGGGAAGCGTGGTCGTCGATTACATGAAGGAGCAGGCTTTGCTCGCCCTGCAGGGGCCCCAAGCGTTCGAAGTCCTCGAGACCATCATCCCCGGCGTCAGCGAGCTCAGCTTCATGCACGGCGCCGCCTTCAACTGGCAGGGCCATTCGCTGTGGATCAGCCGCTCAGGCTACACAGGCGAGGACGGCTTCGAGATCTCGGTTCCGGCGACGGCCGCCGCGGCGCTCGCCGACGCCATCTGCGCCCATGACCTCGCCAAGCCCATCGGACTTGGTGCGCGCGATTCGCTGAGGCTTGAAGCGGGACTGCCGCTCTACGGCCACGACCTCGACCTCGACACCACCCCGGTGATGGCGGGCCTGACATTTGCCATCAACAAGCGCCGCCGGGCCGAGGGGGGCTTCCCGGGCGCGATGCGCATCCTCGCGGAGCTTCAGAACGAGCCGCCGCAAAAGCGCGTCGGCTTCGATGTCGACGGCCGACAGCCGGTCCGCGAGGGCGCGCTGATTCTCGACGGCGAAGGCAATGAGGTCGGCAAGATTACCAGCGGCGGCTTCTCGCCGTCGCTGCAGCGGCCGATCGCCATGGGCTATGTCGCTTCGCACCTCGCCGAGGCGGGCACCGCGGTTAAGCTGGAGCAGCGCGGCAAGCTGTTCGACGCCCGCGTCGTGCCCATGCCCTTCGTTCCGCACCGCTACTACCGCAAGGGAGCCGCCTGATGACGATGTACTTCACCAAGGAGCATGAATGGATCCGCGTCGACGGCAACAATGCCACCGTCGGCATCTCCAACCATGCGCAGGAGCAGCTCGGCGACATCGTTTTCGCTGAGGCGCCTAAGGCGGGGCGTTCGCTCCGCAAGGGTGAGGAAGCCGCGGTCGTCGAGTCCGTGAAGGCCGCCTCGGATGTATATTCGCCGATCAGCGGTACGGTGATCGAGGGCAATCCGGCGCTCGCCGACGATCCCGCGATCATCAACAACGATCCCGAAGGCGCGGGCTGGTTCTTCAAGATCGAGGTCACGAATCCCTCCGAGCTGGAAGGTTTGATGAACGAGGCTGCCTACCGCGATTTCGTGGCGTCGCTTTGAGCCAGCCTGCTGCCTCGACCAGCAAGTGGGACGCGGCCGACTACGCGAAGGTCGGTGCGTTCGTCGCTAAGCTTGGCGGGGCGGCGCTCGACCTGCTCGACCCCAAGCCGGGCGAGCGGATCCTCGACGTCGGCTGCGGTGAGGGGACGCTGACGATGAAGATCATCGAGCGCGGAGCGACCGTGCTCGGCGTCGACAATTCGCCTGAGATGATCGCTGCGGCTCGGACCAACGGCGTGGACGCCGTCCAACTCGCGGCCGAGGACATGCAGTTCTTCGCCGAGTTCGACGCGGCCTTCTCCAACGCGACGCTGCACTGGGTGCTTCAGAAGGAGCAGGCGGCCCGCGCCATCCTCCGCGCACTCAAGCCCGGCGGCCGCTTCGCCGGGGAGATGGGCGGAGAGGGGAACCTCACCAAACTTCGCGAGGCGCTCGACGAAGAGCTGATCATCCGCGGCTACGCCCCACCGGTCGAGGCGAGCAACTGGTACGCTTCGCCTGAAGAATTCGCGGCCGTCTACGAAGCCGCTGGCTTTCGCGAGGTCGATGCCCGCCTGATCGAGCGCCCGACCCCGATTGAGCACGGCGTCGCCGCCTGGGTCACCACCTTCCGTAAGGGCTGGCTCGACCGCGCCGGAGTTCCGGAAGGCGAGCGCTCCGAGATCGCCGCCGCCGTCGCCGACCGCGTCGGTTCCAACATCGCCGATTATGTTCGCCTTCGCTTCATCATGAGGAAGCCTGCCTGATGCGTTACCTGCCGCTGAGCGATGCCGACCGCAGCGATATGCTCCGGGTGATCGGTGCCGCTTCCGTCGATGAACTGTTCAAGGACGTACCGGAGGAGGCGCGGCTCACGGGCCCGATCCGCGACCTGCCGATGCATGCCTCCGAGTTGGCCGTCGAACGCCACATGAGCGTTCTGTCGCGAAGGAATATGGTCGCGGGCGACGTGCCCTTCTTCCTTGGGTGCGGCGCATACCGGCACCACGTCCCCGCCAGCGTCGACCACATCATCCAGCGCGGCGAGTTCCTGACCAGCTACACGCCCTACCAGCCCGAGATCGCGCAGGGCACGCTGCAGATGATGTTCGAGTTCCAGACGCAGGTCGCGCGCCTGTTCGGCTGCGAGGTCGCGAATGCCTCGATGTACGACGGCTCGACCGCGATGTGGGAAGCCATCTCGATGGCTCACCGTATCACGCGGCGGAACAAGACCATCATCTCCTCGGGGGTCCACCCGCATTACGTCAGCGTCACCCGGACGATGGCCAAGTTCACTGAGGACCAGCTCCAGACTTCGCTTCCGGAATTGACGAGCGAGACTGACGCCGAGCGGCTGATCGCCGGCATCGACGGCGAGACCAGCGCAGTGGTCATGCAGTATCCCGATATCCTCGGCCGGATCACCGACCTTACTCCGATCGCGGAAGCTGCCCATGCAGCGGGCGCGCTGCTGATCGCGGTCGTGACCGAGCCGGTCGCGCTTGGCGCAATCCGGTCGCCGGGCGAGATGGGCGCCGACATCGTCGTGGGCGAGGGCCAGTCGATCGGCGTCGGCCTTCAGTTCGGTGGGCCTTATGTCGGCCTGTTCGCCTGCCGCGAGAAGCACGTCCGCCAGATGCCGGGGCGGCTTGCCGGCGAAACCGTCGATGCGGAGGGCGAGCGCGGCTTCGTCCTGACGCTCTCGACTCGCGAGCAGCATATCCGCCGCGAGAAGGCGACATCGAACATCTGCACCAGCTCGGTGCTTTGCGCTTTAGCTTTCACAGCGCACCTCACGCTGCTCGGCGAGAAGGGCCTTCGCCAGCTCGCTTCCTTGAATCACGCGCGCGCGTGCGAGGCTGCCGACCGACTGGCGGCCATCCCCGGTGTTAGCTTGGTCAACGACAGCTTCTTCAACGAGTTCACGCTGAAGCTTCCGGTCGAGGC
>Ga0207644_10000573_pt1 | contig 23610 bp, 18 predicted proteins | sample KBSS73metaG_FD_184326 | JGI IMG/M metagenome (GOLD analysis project Ga0207644, IMG submission 184326) | Switchgrass rhizosphere microbial communities from Kellogg Biological Station, Michigan, USA - KBS S7-3 metaG (SPAdes) (version 2) | ecosystem: Host-associated > Plants > Roots > Rhizosphere... | reverse complement strand
ATGCATGGCCACCCAGCATCTCAGCAGCACATCGAGCCAGGGCATTCAATCGCGGCACTGACACCGGAGGTTCTGGTTCAAGCCAGTACTCTTTCTCGAAGTGCCAGTCTTTGGGAATGTCGAAGAGATGAACTCGAATTCGCCACCGCTCCAGATCTTCTTGAGCCGTGCGGTAACTTGGGTCTGTGTAATCGAGAAGTAGGTGCCGGGGGCTCCGGCCCTGAAACAGCGTGGAGTGTGGGTGGAGGATGAGACGCCTGAGACGCCGCTCGTCATTTGCCCAAGCGGCCCAGAGCTCGTCGGGTGATTCGCGAGGTTCTCGCAGTAGGTTTCGGAGGGCAGGCACAAGGATCGTGGCTGCGGTGGAAGCGACTTCGGGATAGCGATTCAAGGCAGACACCACCACGTCACCGAAGCCCGCGCCTAAGGTGGTGCCCATGATTCGAAAAGCCTGGAAGCGGATGGTCAGGGCGACTGCGAGTCGCGCGTAACTCGCGTCTATTAGCGGCTCAATGCTCTCAAAGCGGACGGATCGCCTCAGTGCCTCCAGTGCCGCATCTGAAAAGGATGGCGCGTTCGGGCTAAGTGGATAGAAGTTCCAGGGTCTGTGAGCCTCATACGCGTCGCGCCACGCCCGCCAATCCTCGCCAAGTTCGGTTGGACTAGGACCGCTATGTTCGGGCTCCTCGAACGCGAAGCCTGGTACCTGATTAAATTCGATCGAGTACTGAGTGCCCTCTGGGCCGGCATACGTGATGGGGGCGAGGGCCTTCCGCTTTTTGGACTCGGTCTTCTTTCTCACATGCTTAGCTATCTCACTCCTCTGACCTCCCGGTCAAGACACCTCTCTACAGACTCCACGCCCCTCTAAAGAATGAACTGTCTATTCCCCGTGTTCGAACTATTAATAACGCAAAGCAGAACGGGGATATCGGAGTCGCGATGGTGCGACAATGGCACCAAGACAACGACCCGCAAGCGTCGCCGCCAGCGGGCCGGATGAAGCAGATGTTCGAACGCCTAGCGCGCTTCGCGCGCCTCCTTGATCGTCGCCTTGATCGCTGCCTCGTCCTCGTTCGCGGCAGCGACGGCGATCGTTCGGACGAACCGGCTCGCGCGGGCGGGCCCCGCGGCCTTGTGGATCGCGTCGCGCTCGGCTTCGGTCAGGCGGAAGGCGAAAACGACGAGCCCTTCCTCCTTCGGCAGGCGCGGCACCTTCACCGGCTTCTCGGCCTTGGGGGCCTTCGCCTTCTTCGCCCTCTTCTCGGGCGCGGCGGCGACCTCGGGCTGCGGCGTCTCGGCGGTGGGCTGCTCGGTGGGCTGCGTCGTCTTCTTCTTGCTGGCCATGTGCGTGTTCTCCATTTCAGGCTCCGCCGCGATTCCGAGGGCCTTCCTCAGAGCATTGGGCGGAGCGGTTTCGTTGGTCAGTTCTTCCCAGTGCCAGGCGCAGACTCCGTGGCCGAGATAGCTCACGTCGGCGTCGGCGCGGCAGCGCGGGAGCTGGCAGCCGTCGGTCATCTACCGCGACTGCACGACGGTGATCTGGAACTCGGCTCCATCATCCAATGTGACAACGAGACCGTGATTGCTCGTCATGACCCCGGCGTCGGCGAAGGTCGCGATGCCTTGGATACCGTCAGGGTCGAAGGCTTCATTGACGGCAGAGGCCGCGCCGTCCACGTCTCCGTCCAGGAGCGCCTGCAGGCAGTTGGTGAAACCTTTCTCGGTCATGGCATTTCCTCCGTTCGTCGACAAGGAGTGCGCTGCAAACGCGACGAGATCAAGCGCAATCCGCTCGAAATCTGCAGCCCACTTCTTGTGGCTGTTACCCATTGCAGGTTGTGGTCCAGAGATGAGGTGACCGATGCACAAGTCTCGCAAGAAGTTGTCGCTGTGGTCGGCGCTGCCGCCGTATTTGGGCGGTAAACGCCGTCTGTGCCCGCTGATCTTCCGGGAGATCGACCGTCTCGTCCCGCGCCGCACGTGGCGCGACCTGACGTTCCTGGACGCCTTCCTGGGCGGAGGGAGCGTCTCGCTCTACGGGAAAGCGATGGGCTTCAAAGTCGTCGCGACGGACATCGCCACGCGGTCCATCACTATCGGTCGTGCCTTGATCGAGAACAGCCGAGTGCGCCTCACGCGCGAGGACGTGCTGCGCCTGGCTGCGCTGTCAGACGCGCCGCCGGGACGGATCGAGCAGGACTACGCGCCGTCCACGTTCACGCAGGAGCAGGCGCGATTTCTCGACCGAGCACTGAGGACAGCGGCCGAGACGACCGACCCCGCGAAGGCGGCGCTCTACCGGCTCCTGGCTATTCGCGTGGCGCTGCTCGCGCATCCGTATTCGCAGGTTCGGAAGGGGACGATTCACCGAGTGACGACGGGGGAGTACGAGTCGATCACGGAGTCGGCGGTCTACCACTACGTGGACGGCTTGCGACTGACGCGGCCGGAGCAGCTCTGGACACTCGCTCAGCAGATCAACGGCGGGGTCTTCCAAGGCGAGGGCCGCGTGATCCAGCGGAGCATCCTCGACGCGCTGCCGGAGACAAAAGCTGACGTCGCGTACTTCGACCCGCCGTATCCGGGCGTCATGAGCTATGAGAAGGAATACTCCGTGATCGACGAGCTTCTCGAAGGCGCCTCACGTCCTACGAGCCCATTCACCGCGAGAGACGGCGCCGCGATGATCGACGGCCTTCTCGAGCGCGCCCGACACATCCCGCTCTGGATCCTTTCTCTCGGCAACGCCGTCGTCACCCTCGCCGACCTCGAGGAGAAGATGCGCCGCCTGGGACGTGAGACTCGGGCCATCGAGATCAAGTATCAGCACCTCCCAGCTGTCGCAACTGACGAGAAGAAGGCGACGAACCTGGAGTTCCTGGTTGTCGGCTGGGACGCCCAATCAGCACTTCTGAAGAACACCACCGGAGGGGATCACGCAGCACAGGAGGCAACCGCATGACTACGAAGTCCCAAGGCAAGCGCATCGGCTCCCGCATGGTCCCACTCGACCATCTCCGAGCGCACCCCCTCAACAGCAACGTCATGCCCGAGACCTGCGGGAGAAGCTCCGGGTCCACATCGGTAGGACCGGCCGCTACCCTCACGTGATCGTCCGTCCCCACTCGGACAAGGCCGAGGAGTACCAGGTCTTGGACGGCCACCACCGCGTCGAGATCTTGCGCGAGCTCGGCCACACGGAGGCCCGGTGCGACGTCTGGGAAGTTGACGATCGCGAGTCGAAGGTCCTGCTCGCGACTCTAAACCGGCTGCAGGGTCAGGACAGCCCGATCCGCCGCGCGCAGCTGATCCACGAGCTGCTCGGGGAGATGTCCGTGGACGACCTTGCCGGGCTCTTGCCCGAGACGGACAAGCAGCTCGAGGAGCTTCACGCCCTTTTGGAGTTTCCCGCTGACGAGATCGCGAACCTCCTGGCCGAGAAGGCTGAGGAGGAAGACAAGGTCTTGCCGAGAGTTCTGACCTTCGTCGTGACCCCTGAGCAGGAAGAGATGATCGAGCGCGCCGTCGAGATGGCGTCGGATGGCACGGCGGGGCGCGACCGTAAGGCGCGGGGCCTGGCGAACCTGGCGAAGCAGTTCCTCGGATCGAAGGAGGCGAACGGTGGCTCGTCACTCGAAAAAGCTTCGTGAAGAGGCACGCCAGCTCTACCTGACATGGGAGGTCACGTCGGTCTCCGAGATCGCGCGCCGGCTCAAGGTCAAGGCGCACACCGTGGGCGTCTGGAAGAAGGAAGAGGATTGGGACACGCTGCGGCTGCGGATCGACCGGCAGGCGGCCGAGCGGCTTGTCGAGAAGATCGCCTCAGACCGCGTGACCCTCAACGCGCAGCACTTCCGGATGTGGGGGCTCGTCATCCAGCAGACACTGGAACTGATGCAGCGCACGAAGAACCCCGACATCCAACATCTGGAGCGGTGTGCGGCGGCGTTCGAGAGATCCCAGAAAGGCCAACGTCTCGCCCGCGGCCTGTCCCTCGACGGTGAGACCGAAGAGGCGATCAGGGCCGAGGCGGCAGCGGAGAGCCGTGCGCTCATCGATACCTTCATCGACGTCGTCAAACAGAGGGTCCCGGACGAAGCAGTCCGCGATGAAATTTCCCGTGCCCTGATCGAACGGGTCCCGAAGGACGCCGATCAAGACGCGCAGGCATAGCCGGTGAAAAGCCTGTCGCTGCAAATACGGGGCTATTACCTCAGCCGCGCGGCGGAACTGGCGAGGCCCGAGACGCGCGCGGCGAGCGAACCTCTGGCCGACTGGGCCGTGCGCCGCATCCGCCTAGACGGCAAGCCGTTCTCGTTTGATGGCCACGAGTACCTCCGGGAGATCTACGAGGACACCGGGGCGCACGTGTGCGTCGTCAAGGCAGCTCAGGTGGGTGGATCCATCTGGGGCATCTTGCGGGCGCTGCATGCCTGCCTGTCGGGTCTGTCGGTGGGGTACTTCTTCCCCAACAAGAGCGACGTCCTGGAGTTCAGCAAGTCGCGCGTCAGTCCCTTGATCGAGGACAACCCCTTTCTCGCCAAGGCCGTTAGAGACACCGACACCGCCGGTCTCAAGCGCATCGGCCCCGGCTATCTCTACTTGCGCGGCATGCAGTCGTCGGTCGGCCTGAAAAGCATTCCGCTCGATATGTTGGTTTTCGACGAGCTCGACGAGGCCACACCCGACGCGAAGACCAGGGCCCGCGAGCGTCTGTCGCACTCCGACTACAAGCGCATCCTCGAGCTGTCGAACCCGTCGCTTCCCAACTACGGCATCGATGAGGTCTTCCAGAGGTCCGACCAGCGCCACTGGCACATCCGCTGCTCCGGGTGCGGCGAGTGGACCGCGCCCGTTCTCGCCTTCCCGCTGCATCTCGGCGAGGAGGTCCGGATCCTGCGCCGTCGGGCGAACGGCACTGTCTATCTCGCCTGTCCCCGCTGTGACGCCCCACTCGATATCCAGGCCGGCGAATGGATCGCGACCTTCCCCGACCGGCCGATCCACGGCTATCAGATCAGCCAGCTAGTCTCGGGGAAGATCGATCCTGCCGAGATCCTCGAGGAGTACGAGCGGACCAAATTCCCCGACCGCTTCTACAACCTCAAGGTCGGCGTGGCTTGGGCAGACACGTCCAACCGCGTGGATGCCGCCTCGGTCCTGGCCTGCTGCGGGGACGAGCCGATGCTCGAGCGCATCCCGAACAACGTGGCCTGTACGATGGGGGTGGATACCGGCAAGGACCTGCACGTGGTCATCTCCCGGCGGATCGCAGGCGAACGCCGCCAGGTCATCCACATCGGCGTGGCCAGGGCCTACTCCGAGCTGGACGAGCTCATGCGCCGTTACAAGGTCGCCACCTGCGTGATCGACGCGCTGCCCGAAACCCATGCGACCCGGGATTTCGCTGGCCGTCACCCGGGGAAGGTCTGGATGAATTTCTTCAGCGAGAGCCAGAAGGGCGGGCCGCGATGGGACCGCGACAAGCGCATCGTCCAGGAGAACCGCACCGAGGCGCTCGACCTCTCGCGCTCGAAGATCCGCGAGCGCCTAGTCGTCCTGCCCCGACAGGTGCCGATCGTCGCGGAGTTCGCCACCCACATGGCCGCGGACGCGAAGCGGCTCACGGAGGACGAGGAGACGGGGGCGCAGGTCTACCGATACATCAAGACCGGGACGAATCACTTCAGCTTGGCCTACACCTACGACTGCATTGCGGCGCTCCAGGACTACTCGCTCGGGGCAGCCGTCGTGAGCATCAGCGACTGGTTCGACGACCCCATCGTGGGTGCTCGCACCTGACCGGATGGCAACCGGCGGGCAAGAGCTACCGATCGACCACCGTGCTGCGGCTGGACGGAGCGGGTCCCAGGACGTTTCCGCCTGCATTGACGTTCTTGGTGCCGAGGTCCTCGAGGCCGCCTCCAGGATTGATAGTCAGGATGTTGCCTTTAAAGATGTTGTGGGTCGATGTGGTGTCGAAACGAAGGCCAGTCGAGAAGTGAGCGTACCTGCTCTGAATGTCATTCCAGAAGACGCGGTTGCGACTCCCTGACACCGACATGCCACGATCCCACGAACCGGCGATCACGTTGTGCTGAATCCGATTCCCTGAACCATCAACGACCATACCGTAGGTGTAATTCTCGATCAGGTTCTCGTTGATCAAGTTATTTGTACCCCCGACAACCACGGCGGTCTCGACACCGTACCCGCCGGTAAAGTGGTTGTGCGCGAGGACGTTGCCCGACGACTCTAACAAGACCGCGCCCAGCCGATAGCCCACGAACGAATTGGCCGTGATGGAGTACTGACCTGAGTGTACCGCCACGCCGGATTGCGAGTCTGTGCCGAGAAAGGTGTTTCCAGTAACGACACCGCCGTCGCCCGACAGAGAGAACGCCCCACCGTTGTAAGCTTCGCACTCGAACACATTATCCTCGATCGTGCTCTCGGCAATCCCGGAAAAGGACACGCCACAGGTAGACTCGTTGGCCTGTATCAGCACTTGGTGAACGTTATTCCCGCGGAGTAATAGCGAGAAGCTCCCTGCGACAGTCATGGCCTTCTTATGCGCGGCAATTTCGGACGAGCTCATGACGAAGCTCGAAGCGTCCAGAATAGCGATTCCATCCCACGAGTCGCGACATAGGATGTGGTCTATGTGGATGTCCGTCATCGCCGCAGGAATATCCAGGCACAACGTGCCGCCCGCTAGGGTGCCGTTGGTCACCGAGAGGTGCCTCCCGGCCTCGGTCATCGTGATCAGGGGGCCAGACACGTACCCAGGCGTGCTGACGGTGTGCCCGTTGAGGTCGAGACTCACCTGGGGAGCATCGATAACGAGTGCTGGTGGTGTCAGTGTATCGATGTCCCCGGTGAGAATGTATTGGCCGGACTCGGAAATGACGGTCGGCCGGTCGAGAGGGGCCGGCGCTGCTAGTGCTTGGGTGCCGCCCGAGAAAAGTAATAGGCCCAGCAAGCTGATTTGAACGCGCATGATCCCTCGCCTCCACCACATGAATTGAGTTCGTTCGCCTAGGTCTGTACTTCGCACACGACATGGAAACAAGGTGCTTTTCGGGATATCCGCGATGGGCGGTGGGACGCCGACGAGAGTGCCGAACGGCAACCGGCATGCTCCTCGTGGCGGGTGCAGTTATGGGGTGTTTTGAACCCTGCCGAGTGCACATATAGATGATAAAAGGCACTCTCGGGTGCAGTTATGGTGGGTCAGAGGCCGTTTCGGGTGCAGTTATGCGGCATGTTTTGGCCTTCCGAGGGCCGATCCGGCGGGGTATGCCGGTCGAGTGAATCCGAGTAACCTATTGACGTTACAACGAGATGCCCGGAATTGGTCATCTACGAGACCCCCGAAAAACGCGTTCTAGGCGCTCAAACGTGCCGCTGGAATGCCGCTTGGCGCGCGAGCACCGTCCCGGATGCCGCTGGATTGCCTCATGTCGTGGATGACACGTAAGACGCCATGCGCTCGTTTGGCCTGGAGGCCGCTGAAGTACCGCCCGACCATCATCCTGGTGCCCTTGCTCTGCGTGAATCAGCCCGGAAGGCCACTGTAATGACGAGGATGAGCCGCATGTCGTGACGGGATCAAAAGGCGACATGTTGTTCAATCGCCCTCTCGTTCCTTGGCAATGGAGCACCAGGATTCAAGAATGGCCCGCCTTCCGCTGGCGTCCTCACGGCAGCTCTGCCCACGCTTAAAAGTTGTTTCCTTCCCCATGTAGTGCTATAGACCAGCACACTACGAGCACAATTTCGCAACCGACTTCTGCAGGTACTCGAGTGCAGCGAAACACCTAAGCTTTTTGGTGCGGGGGGGGCGTCATGATCGAGAGAAGGAAGGCATGTTTCTTCTGGGTGTTGTTGGCAGCAACATTCATTCTCCATGGCTCGTTCCCAACTCGCGCGGACGAAGACCCGCCCGAGGATCTACCAGTAATCACGGGCAATGTCTTGGACGCAAATGATACAGACTATGAGGGACCTACCAAGATAGACGCTGAAGGGTTGGATCTGATTTGGGTTCCGAATTTGCGGGGCCCAGGGGAAGGTGGCTATTCGTATGGAACAGTAATTGAGCACAACTCGGCGCCGCCTGTCAATGAACCCAACGGTACTGCGCTCCCTACAACCGTTGGTGCTGGCACCGACCAGAGTCATGTCAATAGTGATCCTGTGCTAGGAAGTGGTGAGTTCGTTCTTACACAAACTGACCTAGACTTTCCAGGCTTTGGTATGCCCTTCCAGTTCACACGCGTATACCGCAGTAAAGTAAGGTACTTCGGCTCAATGGGGTTTGGATGGTCGCACAATTTTCAGCGCCGGATCATCGCCAAGACACCCGAAGGAACCGAGGATTGTGCGGGCTTCGTGTATTACCTCTCTGATCGAATGGAACGCATTCGATTTACAGTTGTCAACACAAGTATTGACGGTACCCATCTTACCTATACGGCCGGACAGGAGGTCCCACTTCAACTCGATCAGTATCTCAACCGATCTGACTCATGGGAGCTTCGAGATGGCAGCGGTTTGACGTATTACTTCAACGGCGCCACCGGCACGCTCCACCGAATCCAAGACCCCGCCGGCAACACGATTACGATTGCGTGGGACCATTCAATTAGAAACGATGAAGAAGGTGTAGTGTCTTCCGTTCGTGATACAACGGGTCGCCTGTTTCATTTCCATTATAAAACGGTGCACCCCACCGAATTTGGTCGCGAGGTGGCCATACTCAAGTGCATCAGCTTGAGTGCAAATGACTCAGATTGCTCCAGCATCAACCCACGACCGTTGTTGACCTTCGAAATGACACCGGACGCTGAAACTTATGGAGTATTTGATCTAGCACGGGTGCTGAATGCGAATGGAGTCGGTCCAAGCTACGCTTATTATCGCACGAATGAAACCGCAGAATACCTTGCCGACTCTGATATCGACTCAGTGTGTCATGCGTTCTGTGATAAGCGCGGGACTGATGCTGATAACTGCCACAACTATGATTACTGTGACAAGGCGATTAATGAGCTTACTTCACACGTATGCGACTTCGATAACGGCTCTGTCGTTCCATTCGTCTGCGCGAACGGCCTGGATCCTGACTCCTGTCAACTAGCCTCACAGGAACATTTCGCCACAAAGGCCAACAATGACGTAGGTTACGTGGATGCTCCATTTTTCAGCCTAGCCCCCTTTTACTACTCACCTATTTGGAGTACTCCAATTTTGGGCCAGTCGATCCTGACGGGATACGTGTGGCACCTCGATGACGGAAGACACGATCCGGGGTTCGGCTTTTGCCTGCAGCAGTGTCTCGGACCGTCCTCGTCCGATCAATGCTATAGCGATGTGTTTCCTCTGTGTACTGGATTGGAGCCAGTCGAAGAGTTGCCAGACGGTTCTCAGGAATTGACCACCAGCGAACGCAGGATCTACCGGCTAGCCTGTGGATGCATGTACGCTCAGAACTTGACCTACTGCAATTTTCATCCGGCACAGCCAGGATGCGCATCCCTGCTTAATTCTGCCTCTTCCCCTCCCCATTTGGATCCGGTTACCGGCCAGATCCGAGGACGCGGCCTCCCGTCCAATTTTCTTGCGAAATATGCGACAGCGTGCCGTCCCATCACCGAAACTCGGATCGAAGCCGACAATCCTACTTGTTCGGGAATGTGCTACCAACAGTGCGTCGGCCAGGTTGGCGCTAAAGATGTAGTGGGAAAGCGACGTTACGCGTTTGGACGAATTCAGGAACTAGATCATGACTTAGTGGAAGCTTACGATGGAGAAGGGCGATTGGTATTGAACAATACCTACGGGGTCGACCCATTTGAGGCATCGTTTGATCGTGTAGTCTCGCAGCAACTGACAGACACCCTTCCTGATAATGTTCTAGAATTCGAATACCACGAGCTGTCTTTGGAGCAAGAGTCGCTTGATGATGCGCTACCGTTGCTCACCTCTGGAAATGCATCAACAACTCCAGATGCGAGTGGGATTGCCTCCCGAACGTTCGATAATAATTCACTTGATCCGACGAGTGCGTACAGCTTACATCTCGACCCTGCACACGTCTCTCCTCTGACGCACTTCGACTCCGTGGAGGTCTGTCCAGATGTCTGCACCTCGGCGATTGCAAAGAAAGTGAGTAGTGACGACGAACGCCTTGTCCCTGTAGAACTGATCGATCCGCAAACTCATCGTTTACTGAGTTCTCCGATCACGCTGCGACGTCTGTCGGAAAAGACGATAGAAGTCGTCGGACCAAAGACAGCGCCGTCCGTAGGCTTGAAAGTATTCCCGGATCGCATGCGGACGCGGCGCGGTGACGTGAGCTTCAGGCCAGGCACTACGCCGAGCGTTGCTCAAGTGATTGGAAGTGCTGCGGCTCTTACGGAACTATTTGGTGAATCTGGGGTGATGGTGCTGGAGCCAGGGATAGTGGGCGCGGCAATGGGTACGAGTCTATCGAGTAGCCACGCCAGGTCGATTGTCGCTGGGACAGGGATGGAAACAAGACGAAGTGTAAGCTGGGTTCGAGGCGCAGAAGTCGCCCGCGATAGTGCGGATCGCGCCAGTGGGGCGCCAACACGATCGAAGGTGTCGCAACTACTCATACATGACGCGAAAAACATAGGGGACATAAAGTCCACGCCAGCGGGAACCTCGGGCGCACTGTTCCTAAGCAACCTGCGAGCCCGAGGATACTCTGTGGGGTCTACAGCTCTAGTATTTACTCGTACTGACGGTAATCACGTAAGGCTTGGACGAGCGATGCAGGCGGGCGAGCCCGTTGCGCGGGTTCGAGTCGGAAACGAGTGGGTCACTCTTTTTGCGACCGATAAAGTTAACGTGTTTCGAACGGATGTCATTGGGGACAAGATGTTTGATGACACCGGTTATGCCCGTCTTGGTGCGATCGGCAATGGAACGTTGGTGGCTGAACCCAGGGGGAAGTTGAGCGCCGAGGCGAACAGGGTATGGGAAGGTCTCGGCCAATCTGGAAAAAGCCTGCCGTGGCTTGGTTTTGAGCCGGGCCCCGAACCTTCGTGCGAAGGATGGACCACTTTTGCAGCCAAAGTGAACACTTCAATAGCTCACGTACAGCAACCAAGCCATGCGGTCGTAGTACATGACACGCGAGGTGTCATAAGGACTCGTTACTACGACGACTCGTGGCGGCTTCTGCGCGAAGTTAATGACAATACACTAGAGACTACAAACTACAACTATCGGAGCGGCATGCTTCACGGCGTCCAATATCCCGCCGGAGATCGGAAGTGTCAGAACGGTGATGGGATGGGACATGTACTCGAGGTACAGCGACTGCCGGCGCCCAACTATCCGGGGGCAGCTGAGGTCCAAATTACTCGTTTTGCGTACAGTGTATTCGGGCGGCTAACGGATATCATTAGCGACCCAACACACTCGACCTCGCGAATGATCCATATCGAGAGGGATGCGGCAGACCGTGCGGTGTTCATAGACACTACAGTCGACGCCACCCATACCGATCGCGTGACAGTTGCGTATGATGGGGCAGCGGGAACGAACGGAGTACATACATATCCCACTTCAATTATGCGGCCAGACGGGTCTCTAGTGACGAGTCTGAAGTACGACCCTAACGGTGGAGGAGTGCGAGAAGAGGTCTATGATGACAGCGGATCTGATCCAGTCCGTCTATACCATACGTTTGACTCATTCGGCCGCAGTATAGGATCCTGGCGATACAACCATCCCGGATCAGAGCGCCGAAACAAGTATGATCCCGCTGGGCTCCTTACAACATCAGGAGTGTCAGACTTGACGGCCCCGAATACGTGGATTGATGACCTAGTGTTTAATAATGGAGCCGGTCAACCCGTTCGCGTGTCGACGCCCGAAGTTGATCAGTGCCTCGACATGGACGTCCTCAATCAGGTCCATGTCAGTTGGGAGCTCCCCAAAGACGGAATCACTGAACCGCGGGCCACTTGCTACCGTTATGGTATTGACGGACGCCTGGATTACAAGATAAACGCAACGGGAAGTGTCGAGCTCTATAGATACGATGACAACGGACGACTAATGAGTCAGGAAAAAGGCTTTCCGCCAGATATGACGAAATGGGCAGAGGCATGTCTCCAAGATAGCCCTGCACCAGTGTCACACATTGCGATAGAACGCACTAGTCCCATTAAGGTACAGCGAACTACCGCCGACACTCTCGCGGACATTGCGGCAAAGGAGTCGAATGTAGCTGCTCGCCTTGCTACAAGTACAAGCGCCAACCCTAGCGATAGGTCGCTTCTCCCTTCGAAGAGAATGGGTAGGCTTCTTCAAGCCCAGGTTCCATCAACCGATCAAAGAGCGGCGCGATGGGAAAGACAACTAGCGCTACCAGTGGGGAGCATCAATTCCAGGGTACCGCTGGTTGTCAGTCCTTGTGCTCTGACGGGTCCAACTTGGCCAGGGACGAAACCGGCTAACGATCATGGTATGGAGACTAGGCAAATTCAGACCTATGGGATTGGAGGCTTTCCGCGGGCAGTCTCTGATGGACAAGGGGTTGGCCATCAGTTTCAAACAGACGGGTTCGGTAGAATTATTGTTGCAACAGACGGGAACATGAATCAGGTATGGCGCGGATTCGACACTAGGGATCGAGTAACCTGGCTAGCCTTGCTAGGACCAACGACTCGACCATATGCACGGCCCGAGACTCTGGATGAAACCCTCCCCGTAGTCGCGATGGAAGAGTATTCATATGACGCCCTAGATCGACTACGCGAGCGCGCTACTTGGGACTTCACAGATAAGGGCCCTGTCGATCCGCTCAAGCTGAAGATAGTTACGTCCTATGTCTATGACGACACTAAACATGCGGTCGCGATAAGCATCGACAACGGCACGCCAACCGTGGTCGAATTCGATGGTCAAGAGCGCGAGCGTAAGATGACCCTTCCGGAAGGAACGACCATCAATTCACAGTACCTTCCGGATGGGAATCAAGGTGACCTGCGGATAGTAAAGCTGTTCTTGCAGGGGCAACACATGGAAAGGGTATTCCATTATGACAATGTTGGACATCTGGCACGGATAGAGGACGGGCTTCACAGTCCATTATTAAATAGAACCTTCAATAGACTTCAGAGAGTGGTGAGTGAAACGAATTCGAATGACGCGAGTGCGTTCGGATATGATGCATATGGACGCCTAATCACAGTTGGCCGCGGGGAACATCCTACAACCGACGGAATAACCACGTTTGGTTGGGATCGTGAAGACAACCTCGTATCCGTCTCCACAGACAATGCAGTCAGTGGGCCCAATGTCACCAAGGGCATCTATGACGGTTTGAATCGACTCATGGAAATTGACGGCCCTGAGGGCCGACAGATGACCAGCACATATTACGCAGGAACCGATCGCCTCAGGGCGCTGAGCTACGCCGGTGGAGCGAATGTAAATTACAACTATGACAGCGCAGGACACGTCGCCCTGCAGTCGGTCCAGACGGTTCCTGGCGCTGGACTAGATGGCGTGTCCTTTCAGCGTCAATACACGACAAATGCTCTTGGCCTGCTTGGTACCGCGCAGGTTGTGTCCAGTCAACTACCAACAGGAGGTTTGACGACATCATTCAGTTATGACTCGCGGGGCAACTGTATCGCAGAGAGTAACGATGGTTTTGTACCACTTGATATTAGGCAAGCCTATGATCGACTCGGACTAATATCAGCTAGGAGTATCGTGTCTCATAGTTCTGGCGAAGGTACGACTATTCATCTGTCGCGTGATCCTCTCGGGCGCCTTCAGGACGTGAGTCTAGATGCTCGGTCGGTCGCCCACCTGGTTTATCGTGGCCTCGGTGATCCAACGAAGATTACCTACGGCGTCGCGACAGGACATAACAGTCCGATAGAAGCCATATTGAATTATGATGTGCGTGGACGCTCGACCACTATTGAAGTGAAGCAGGACAGCACAGTCATCGCTGCGGCACAGGAACAGTATGGAGTGGATGACATACCGCGCGTCCGTGTACAGAGCCTAGGTGGCAAGAGGGTTCGCACCGACGTGTTTGAGGTAAATGGGACTGGCATGGTTGTCGCAGAGGGATTGGGAATCGCGAATGATTCAAATCGATCTTGGCCTGTGGATGTTAATAATGGTGATGTAGACGCGCTGATCGAAAGTGCGGCATGGTGGCGCCGCTACTCAGTAGATGGGCTAGCAAACTGGGTAGGTGTCCAAGGCACGGATGGCGTTGCAGGCAACAACATTGATGAGCTAAACGGATACACGGCGTTCAATCACGAATCAGTGACTTACAACAACAAAAGAGACGTGGCTGGTCTCGGGAGTGAGCAGTACGAGCATGACGGACTAGGTGAAATGACGTCAGCGGTCGTGAACGGTCGTGCCATGCGGTTCAGCTACGACGCGTTAGGCCGACGAATTCTGACGGAGGATGTGACAACGCGCCAAGGAATGTATTTCGTCTGGACCGGAGAGGACATAGCCGCATACGGTAGTGAGATCAGCGATGGGAGCGACGCCATGGTGAATATCCCAGGCCGACGGGTCAACGATCACCTGGCCTTGGGCGGTGCGCTAGGAGCAGGTCCGATAGTATATCTGCACCAATCCCAAGACCAGTCTGTCTTTGCAGCGACCGATGACGGCGGGATGTTGGAGGGATATCGCTATTCATCCTATGGTGAAACATCACTCTTTGATGCGGCGGGACGGGAAATAACTTCTAGTAGGGGGGACGTTGTTTCATCGTCGGTCGGAAATCTGTTCATGTATCAGGGCCAAGTGTACGATGCCCCGATCGCAGAGTACTTCATGCGTGCGCGGGAGTACCGGCCGGCTTGGGGACGTTTCTTGTCTCCAGACCCTGTGGGGGAGTTGGGCGGAGGCAATCTATATGCTTTCGTCGACTCGGCCCCCCTGAAGTATACGGATCCATATGGTCTAGATCCGTCACCTATCACCTGGACTCAGCGGTTGACCTCAAGTACCTTTCAGCAGCAGTATCAGGTCGCCTTCAACCAAACATTCGGCACGGATAGGGGTTATCTCGAGCGCACAGTGGGACTGGCGAATATGATCGCTGGTGCACCATTGGCCGCTGCCGAGCAGATAGGCAATCTTCCCGGAGCATTCGCTGGGAACATTATTGATCAGACCGTTCTCCGTAATCAGGGTCGTGAACGCGAGGCGGACGCGGCTTTAAGCGGCGCTGGGGAGCAAATTCAGAACGGGCTTTTCTCGTTGGCAAGCGTACTGGCAAGTGTACATGCAGTGACAATTGGCCTCGCCCAGGTCAGTGCTAGCTGGAGTGGCGAGCCCATTGTGGGCGGAGGGGCAAACCTCAGGAGGATGTCCGCAGGTGACATTGCACGAATCCAAAACGCGGCGAATCGTACTGGCCAGCAAATTACCGTTATTGGTAGTCGTGCTAGGGGGACTGCAGGTCCCACGTCTGATTGGGACTACATCGTTGAGGGAGCAAACTCGAGTGTTAGGCACAGTCTCGCAAGTTCACTACCGGAGGGAATCCGTCTCGAGCTAGGATCTCCACGAAACGCAGAGTTCGTTCCAGGCCCTGTCAATCAGTTACTTCCATACATCACATTCTTGCCAAGAAGGTGAGAGTGTTGAACTGAATCTGGACCCGACCAGCGATCTTTGAGTCCGTTCCTGGCACGAAAACGGACGCCAAGCAGGGTGAACCGTCCATCGATCTTACGCCCGTGTCCGGTACGAAAACGGACGACAAGCGGGGGGCAGGGCAGCGTTGATTAGTTCGAACATCAATGCACATGGACACCACCTGCACGCTGTCACGAACTCCCGGTGTTCGTGATTCCGGATACGTGGGGAGGCAAGTAAACTCAGACACGAGCAGACGTTCTCTCCGGGCCGTGCGCCTTGCCCGCGACGTGGGATTCCGCGCGGCGTTACGCGATTCCTGACAACAACTTGCGCGGGTTCGGCGGCGAGGCGCGACGGCCCGTGTCTGTTAACCAGAGAGCGCCAAAACGCCCAAATACCCGCGTCCGCTCTCTGTCCTCCTCTCCGAAATCCGTGCACTGACTTCCGGATAAATCACTAGAGAGAAGCGCCTTCTCTTTCCGCGGCCGCGAGGCCGCACGAGGGAGCGGGCGATGTCGGACGAGATCAAGCAACCCACGACGAGAGTGCCGGCGGGAGCTGCGGGGGGTGACGAGGACACCGCACGAGACGACGACGCGGCTTGGGAAGAGAACCCCCGTGCCTCGGGAACGAACCCCACCTCCTCAGCCGCGGGCGAAGCCCGCGGAACCGTCGAGCCCGACGAGGACTACGAGCCGGACGTCATGGCGCTGGAAGCGCCAGGCGAGGATCGGCCACCGAACCTGTTGGCGCGGCCTGGGGGAGGCGTGCGCCGGCGCCTGCCGGCGTATGAAGCGCACCTGGGAGTGGCCCCGGCGGGACTGAAGGGGACGCAGCGGCTTCTGATCCTGGACACGTGGCTACGCTCGAAGCTGCCGGCGACGGAGTTCGCGCGGATCGTGGGACTGTCGCAGCACACGCTGTACGCGTGGAAGAGGCGGTTCGAGGAGCTGGGTCCGTCGGGACTGGACGAGCGGTGCCGGGGAGGTCCGAAGGGATCGCGGATGCCGGAGCCGACGCGGCGGGCGATCCTGCTAATGAAGCAGAGCCATCCTGAGTGGGGATGTGAGCGGATCCACCTGATGCTGCTGCGCAGCGAGGGCTTCCAGGCGAGCGCCACGGCGGTCGGGCGCGTCTTGCAAGAGGAGGGCTACGAGACCGTGGAGGTGCCGACGCATCCGCACGAGCCCGTCGTGCGACGGTTCGAGCGGGCGCGCCCGAACCAGATGTGGCAGTCGGACTTGTTCACCTTCCAGCTCAAGCGCGAGAACCGGCGCGTATACGTGGTGGCGTTCCTGGACGATTAGAGCCGGTTCTTGGTGAGCTACGGGGTGCATGCGACCTCGTCGGGAGCGCTCGTGCGGGAGGTGTTCGAGGCGGGGATCGCCAACTACGGCGCGCCGCAGGAAGTCTTGACGGACAACGGTCCGCAGTACAAGACCTGGCGCGGGAAGAGCGCGTTCACGGCTCTGTGCGAGCGTCGGGGGATCGAGCACATCGTCGCGACTCCGCGTCGCCCCCAGACGCTGGGCAAGGTCGAGCGGTTCTGGGGAAGCCTGTGGCGGGAGTGTCTGCAGTCGGCGATCTTCCGCGGCTTGGACGATGCGCGGGTGCGGATCGGCCACTTCATCGACTACTACAACTTCCAGCGGCCGCATCAAGGTATCGAGGGCCTGGTGCCGGCGGACCGCTACTTCGAGGCGGCCCCGCAGGTGCGCGCGGCGCTCAAGGCGCGCGTGGCCGACAACGCCCTCGAGCTGGCCCAGCACGGAGTGCCGCGCAAGAGCTTCTACATGACGGGGCGCGTGGGGGACGAGTCGATCAGCCTGCACGGAGAAGGGGCGCGGGTGGTCCTGACGCACGAGGACGGCCGCCGCGAAGAGGTGGATCTGGCCTCGTCCGGTCGTCGCACGCAGCCGGGGGAAGAGGCCGCGATGCCGGATCCGGTGGCGGTGGGATCGGCGCTGACGGCTCTGCCGGGAGTGGACGAGGACCCGCCGCTCGAAGCGCCGGGGACGAGCCCTCTCGATGCGGGTCTGGAACGTCTGCGAGAAGAGTTCGGCGCGGGTCAGGAGGAGGCCGACGATGCCGGCGAGCCCGACGAGCCTGACGAGGGAGAGCGCTCATGAAGGCGGCCACGCCGAGGGCCGTGCCGCGCGCGGGGCCGAAGACTCTGACGGGCAGTGCCGATGCCAAGCGCACGGCGGCGGGGATCCTGGAGGTCCTGAGCGGTCTTCGCAGCGCGGGGGAAGGGGCGCAGGCGCTCGGGATCTCGCTGATGCGCTACTACGTTCTGGAGACGCGGGCGCTTCAGGGCCTGATCGGCGCTCTCGAACCGCGTCCACGCGGACGGCGTCAGAGCGCCGAAGACCGGCTCGGCGCGCTGGGGCGCGAGAACCGGCGGCTCGCCCACGAGTTGGGACGGATGCAGGGACTGGTGCGCGCCGCGCAGCGCTCGGTGGGGCTCGCGCCCGTGGGGCGTAAGATCGGCGCCAAGGATCCCAAGACCGGCCGTCGTCGTCGCCGTCCGCACGTGCGCGCCCAGGGAGTGGTCGCGGCTCTGCGCGCGCCGGGGGGCAGTGATGCGCCGAAGAGCGCGGCGAAGCCCGAAGGGATCCGGCCTAGCGCGAGCCCGGGGACGGCGAGCGCGCACGAGGTGCGGTCATGAAGGGCGAGTCCGAACCGGGAGTCGGCGGGGAGCGGAACGATCTGGGCGATCAGGCCCGCGAGCGTCTCGATGTGATCGTCGCGGTGATGTCGGGGCGGATGGGGGTAGACGAGGCGTGCGCGCGTCTGGGCGTGGGCCCGGCCCGGTTCTACCAGCTTCGGGACCGAGCGCTGCAAGGAGCGGCGCAGGCACTGACCCCGCGCCCGGCCGGGCGCCCTGCCAAGACGATCCCCGAGCAGGAGCGCCAGCGTCTGGCGCTCGAAGCGCGCGTGCGTGATCTCGAGGAGGAGCTTCAAGCCGCTCTGGTCCGCACCGAGATCGCCCTTGCCATGCCGAACCAGCTTCGGGGCGTGGTCAGTAAAAAAAACTCCAAACGCCGCCACAGGCGCAGGACGAGCGGCGGTTCGGCCGCACATGAAGCGGCTTCACGCGATCCTGCATCCTGCGGGGGCGGCAAGGCTCCCCTTGCGCTACGGCCCGCAGCGTCAGAAACGCCAGCGCGAGGCCGAACGGGTGGCGCGCGTGTCGGCGGTGGTGTTCACGCGGTGGCTGGCGCGGCGCGGTCACACGCGGGAGGACGCCGCCGAGCGGCTGGGCGTCTCGGTCCGGGCCCTGGCGGGGTGGATACGGCTGTGGCGGACCGAACAGCTCACGCCGCGCCCGCGCGGGCGACGCTGGCAGATGTTCACGCGCATGGAGAGGCGTGCCGCGCTCGACATGTTGCAACGCTTCGGGCCGCAGGTCGGGCTTGATGTCCTGTGCAAACTCCTGCCCTTCGTGCCGCGCGCAGCCCTGGCCGACCTGTTGCACCGGTATCGGCGCGCCCACAAGCGCGGACATCGCTGCCTCGTTCACGCGCTTCGCTGGAAAAGAGCCGGCCGGGTCTGGGCCATGGACTTCGAAAAGCCGCCGCGCCCGATCGATGGCCGCTATACGCGCTTGCTGCTCGTCCGCGATCTTGGCAGTGGCGAGCAGCTCCTGGTGCTACCGACGATCGGCGAGTCGGCCTGGGTGGTCATCGTGGCTCTAAAGGCCCTGTTGCGCCGCCACGGAGCACCACTCGTGATCAAGTCCGACAACGGCGGCGCGTCCGGGCCTGGGAGACCAGGGGCCTGCTGCGCCGCTACGGCGTTCTGGCCCTGTACAGCCCCCCTGAAACGCCCCAGTACAACGGCTCGTGCGAAGCGGGGATCGGCTCGATCGAGACCCGCGCCCACTACATCGCCGCCCAGCACGACAGACCCGGCGCGTGGACCGCGGACGATGTCGAGCAGGCGCGCCCCCAGGCCAACGAGACGGCGCGTCCGCAAGGGACCGAAGGCCCCACTCCGGATGAGCTCTGGCAGTGGCGCGAGCCGATCACACAGGCCGAGCGCCGCAGCTTCACCGCAACCTACTGGAAGTTCTTCGAGAGAGCGCAAAGAACGCAGTATGCTTCCAGGCGTGGTCCTTACCCACTGGGAGCATGCGAGCATCGATAGGTACGCTATCAGCCGTGCCCTTATCGAGCGCGGCTATCTCGAGATCCGGAGGAGGCGCATCTCTCTACCGTTCAACCGGAACACTTGTGCACGAAATGTGTGAGGTACACAATCGTGGAGATTCGCTCTTCTTGGTGGCGAAGCGAAAAATATGGAGTAAGAATCCGGAGCCTATCTTGCCGCTCACCAAACTGCCGCTTGATACCAAAATCGACTTGGACTACGAGGGGAATACGATCTGGTGGGCCATCCCTTCCGTGGTGGCAGATCCGAGCTATCCATTCCGGATCAGCGCGGATCCCATGGGTCCGTCCCAGGCACCAAGAAAGGGGAAGGAGCGATGAGGCCCCGTGAAGTGTGGATCACGCTTGCCCTAGTTAGTATGACACTCGCCCAGGCGGCAGGCGCGGTTGTTCCGAAACCTCCTTCGGCCTCTGCGTCCGAACCGCGGAAAGAACAGTTGCGCAAGGAGTGGCAAAATTATAATCAGATGGTTTCCGATATGAAGAATGATCTATTTGCAACTCTCGACAAGACGGAGCTGCAAACGGTGAACAAGATTGAAATCCGGGTGGAGGGAGGACTCGACGGGACGAAGGGCGATGACGTTCAGAATTGCTACGCGCTCATGGATAACGGGCACCCCGCGGTCTTATTGGGCCAAGGCTTCCTAAGATCCCTTTGGTACTTCATCGAATCCCTGATATATGCCGAGAAGTACCGCGCCTATGACAAGCACGAGAAATACATTGGGTTCGTGCTAACTTCGTGGCAGTCGAATCTCACGGCGGCCTCGGAAAATCGACCGCCTCGATTCATCCCCTCTCCATCGGAATACTTCCATTGGAATAAGGCAACGATCGATACGGTCGATGAGGCGGCATCGCCCGTTTGGGCGGAGGCTGTGGCATGCGTGCTTGCCCACGAGGTGGGCCACCACGTCTTGAAACACACATCACGAAACTATCTCGCAGAGCCGCTCCCGGCTAAGAGAAGAGCAGAAGAGGATGCCGACGCGTGGGCAACCTCTACGCTCTGCCGGGCAGGGCATCCGCCACTCTTCGGGGGCGCGGCAATCGCCTACTTGCAGGCCCTTTACGATGATCTGGGATCTAACACTACCCATCCGGCAGATGCCTGCAGATCCCGCGCGCTATTTGTGGCAAGCATTGAGCAGGCAGATAAATTCAAGGATGGCTTGGCGGCCAAAGGTCATACTCCCGCTGACTTAAGGCGAGTCCTCAAGGCTCGCCTTGCGCAATTCGATGCAACTGGTGCGTGCAAGCATTGACCGCTTGAAAACCATAAGCGAAGCGCATGGAAGCCGATGCGCCATTTCGGGCCGAGGTTCGGAAACAGGTTTGGCTTTTACTCAGTGGCTTGATGAGGACCGATTCTCCGACACCGGCGCTCCGGGGATTGGGCTCCTATGAGAAGCCTGTCGGCCGCCTCCATTGTGTCACCGGCTTCCCCGTCATCGCCCGATCCACTTTCCATTGCTTGTGCCGCTTCCGCCTGGTCGCGCGGACCGCGAGCTTGCTCCTGCTCGAGGTTCCTGCCCCGCCATTTGCCGAGGATTGGGAGTGGCTATAGGTCCGGTTTTGGGTGCGGATGCGCTTGCCTGAAGCTTCGCTCACCTTCTACTGCGCCGTAATGAGCTAAGAGATGGTATTCAGTTTCTATGGTTCTGTAGGCCGGCATTACAGAAGCGTACACAACTAGAGCCCCGACGAAATAGACGGTGTGAGCCAACGCCACTCGTGCGATACAGATGCGCAATGAGCGGGCGCGGGACGCAGAGCTCGGATCAGCAGTTACGGTGGTTGACACGAGTCCCGACTGTACTGTCGTTGGCAAGAGAGGCAGGACAACGAGTGCTATCAAAAAATACAGCACCCGGACCCCAGCGAGAATGGCAAAAAGGAGAGCGCATACTACCGTGCCACGAAGAATCCGTATCTGCTTAAGCAGTGGATCCAAGGCGTGCTTCATACCCTCTAGGTTGGTATTACGCCAGCTAGCTTCTTCACTTAGGTAGTGAAGGTATTGTGCTTTGTGTTCGCTTTTCGCGTTACGAGAAAAGGGAAGATACAGAACCTCCCACGAAGACATGGGCGCTGTAGTATCTGGCTGTGCAATAATTGAAGCAGTGTTAGCAATTATCGCCTCATGAGCTGGATCCAGCAACCAATACCCGACGACGTTCGTAATGACACCGAGAAAATACACCCCAGCAATAACCACGACCGCAGCCGCTGTTTTCGCGAGTGGCTCGGCCCATCCGGAGAGAACAAAGGTGTGAGCCGAGCGGAGGTGATCCGTGACCGCGCGCTTGATCGGATGGACCCAAATTAGGAGGTAACCAACAACAGCCACCGCCAAGGCGCCTTGGGCCAGGATCTCGAACACACGAACTAGAGAGTCGATGAAGTCGCCCACTTGTACCTCCGAACGCTGAATGTTGTGTTGACTTTCGAAGTCTCATCTACGACAGGGTGGTCACGCCTATCAGAATAAGACTCGAATCTGGGAGAGTTCAGACTTGCCTTTCAGGCGGTGAAAGCGTAGCTCAAGCCGTAACATTCCAGATTCCGCCGACATGAGTTCATCGCCCGTACCAGCAGGAGTCACACCTATCTGGAACTTGAAGCTCTGAAGGCGCGTCTCCCATTGCTGTCTTGACTCCGTGGAGCTAAAGCCGAGGGCCTCCCAACGCTTGGGTAGGGTAACGTCTTGAGAATCGCCATAGGACACGGCGCTCAACCGAATCTCTTCCAATACGCCATTCGAAGCATAAGCAGCAGTGCCTTCACGCAATTCGTAACAGTGTCTGAGATCATTCGCCAAAACCTTCTCGCAAGGTTCATTCATGTTGGCCAGATCGGATTCACCCAGTGACTTGTCATACGCCTCAAATGGAGGAACAAGTGCTTGAGGACCAAGGGACTGCGCGCGAGCGCCAACGCATTCGGCAAAATGTTGCAAGGCAGTATAGTCAACACGACCTGAGTCCAGTGAGACATAGTCCTCAATTAATGTATCGATAGAGAGCGAGGTGGAGTTGAGAGAATCACAACTAAACTTGGATTGCGCCAGTAGGGTCTGAGCGTCGGCTAAACAATCGCCGGCAGTGCGATAGCTTGGTAAGGGGCCGTCTGTGGATAAGCTCATGAACGCAGCGAAGCGGGGCTTATTGCGTCGATACCAGAAATCTAAAACGCCGATGTTGTTTCTTCTGATAGCGGCCTGCACAACGGGCATACTGTCATAGTCGTCCCACTCGAGTGACGCGAAGAAGCGTCTAAGTACATGATCGTCCCCGGTGCGCATAAGATGTTCCGCAGCAACTGCAAATGCTAATTCTGGGTCGATCGCATGGATCGCCTCCAAAGCTGTCTGAGAATCATCGCGGTCTGTGCGAGAGCCTAAGACGCGATCCCGGGCTACAAGCAAGTACCGAAGGGGGGCTCCGGCCGTTCGAAATGCTGAGGAAGGAAGTGGTGGTAGCAAGGTGTTATGAAGAACGGCAAGCGTAGCCAACGCTTCAGTTGGATCAGTCTGTTGTTCAATGTAGAGCATTAGTTTGGGCAGCAGGAAGTCCCGCGGCGAACACTGATAGTGTATGCCCGGTAACCGGGGTGTATAAATGTCCAACATTGCCGACGTCATAAGGTGAAAGTACCAGAAGTCAATAGAATGAGGCGGGCCGCTCAATCTGTCAGCTATGAGTGTCAGCCATTCGGCATCTCCGGTCGTTGCGAATAGAACCCACTCTAGATTCGC
>Ga0207644_10000571_pt1 | contig 23623 bp, 18 predicted proteins | sample KBSS73metaG_FD_184326 | JGI IMG/M metagenome (GOLD analysis project Ga0207644, IMG submission 184326) | Switchgrass rhizosphere microbial communities from Kellogg Biological Station, Michigan, USA - KBS S7-3 metaG (SPAdes) (version 2) | ecosystem: Host-associated > Plants > Roots > Rhizosphere... | reverse complement strand
CGAGCGCAACCAGGAGGCCGAGCCCTTTCTTGCTGCCGGAGGTCTGCACGATGCTCATCAGCTGGTCCCCGATCAGCTTCGAGACGTCCGACGGGAGGACGGCCGTCAGCGATTTCATATCGCTGAGCACCGTGTTGGGATCCGCTGCGATGCCGTACGTCAGCACCACCGCGCCGAGCAGCGGCACGAGCGCCAGGAAACCGTAAAAGGCCACTCCTGCCGCGACGAGGCTGATGTTGTCTTCGGCGCCCTGCTTCCACGTTCGAAGGGCCACGTCCTTCCACGCAGCGGCGGGCATTTTCCCGGGCGAGCTTGCCTCATGACCTGGACGATCGACCATGTTGGCAAAACCTCGGGCTGCTCGAGCGCGTTCCACGACGAACCGCCACGGAGCCGTAACGACACCTCTTGCAAAGCGCTGAAAACAGGCGGACGGTGGAAGTTTCCAGATAGGCGCCCGAGCGCCTCCTAATGCGACTCGCGGCGCCCGTGAACGGACGAGGGAGAGACGCATGGCTGGAGAATCCGCAAAAGGCACCCGAGTGATCGCGCTGGTGGGACCCGCCGGCGCAGGAAAGACAAGCCTTGCGGAAGCCATGCTGTTCGCAGCTGGCGCGACAGACCGATTAGGCTCGACCGCGAACGGCTCGAGCATCGGCGATTCGAGCCCGGAAAGCCGCCAGCGCGGCGGCTCGACCGAGCTTAATCTCTACAATTTCAAATATCTCGGCGAGGACTTCGCGATCATCGACGTTCCCGGCTCGATCGGCTTCGCGGCGGATGGAACGAAGGCCCTGGCAATCGCAGATGTTGCAATCGTCGTCGTCGACCCCGATCCCGCCCGAGCCCCGCTCGCAGCGCCGGCGCTCCGCGCGCTCGACGAGCTTGGCATTCCCCACCTCATCTTCGTCAATCGGATCGACCAGGCACATGGCCGCATCCGCGACTTGCTGACCGCCCTCCAGCCGATGAGTGTTTCGCCGCTGATTGCCCGGCAAATTCCGATCTGGGACGGCGAGAAGGTCAGCGGCTTCGTCGACCTCGCGCTCGAATATGCCTTCAAATACCGTGCCGGACAGGCCTCGGAGCGCGTCGAGATTCCCGCCGACCTCCACGACCGCGAGGCCGAAGCGCGTACGCACATGCTGGAACAGCTTGCCGATCACGACGACGAGCTTCTCGAGCAACTTCTGATGGATCAGGCGCCGACGCGAGAGAAAGTGCTTCAGGATCTCGCGCGCGAGACCGGCGACAATCTCGGCGTATCATTGTTGTTCGGTTCCGCCAGCAGCTCGTGGGGCGTTCGCCGCCTCCTCAAGGCAATGCGCCATGAAGCTCCCGGCCCCCAGGCAGCCGCCGACCGCCTCGGCGTCTCGGATCCCTCGCTCTACGTGTTCAAGATTGTCCATGGCTCAATCGGCCGGCTTGCCCTCTCCCGGGTTCTTGGCGGCCACATCAAGGAAGGCGCCGATCTCAAGACGGCCGAAGGCGAACATGCCCGCCTCGGCGCTCTCTTCAGCTTGCAGGGCGAAAAGACGACCAAGCTTGGCGAAGCTCGCGATGGCGACGTCGTCGCGGTCGCCAAGATCGATACGGTGAAAGCTGGAGAATGGCTGAGCGCCGGAAAGTTGCCCGCCGCCGTCGAGGTTGGCTACCCGGCCCGCAATTGTGCGATCGCGATCGAGCCCGCCGACCGCAAGGACGACGTCAGGCTGTCGGGCGCGCTGCAACGGCTCGGGGAGGAAGATTGCGCACTCATCATCGAGCATGACGATGCCAATCACGAGATCCGCCTGCGCGGCGTCAACGACGAGCACCTCAACACCGTCCTGGCGCGGCTGAAGCGTCGCTACGGCGTCGAGGTGAACAGCCACCAGCCGACGGTCGGCTATCGCGAGTCCATCCGCAAACCCGTTACACAGAAAGGTCGTCACAAGAAGCAGTCCGGCGGCCACGGCCAGTTTGGCGATGTCATTATCGAGGTGAAGCCGCTGCCCCGAGGCACGGGCTTCGTCTTCGAGGAGAAGATCCACGGCGGGTCCGTACCCAAGCAGTGGATTCCGGCGGTCGAGGAAGGCGTGGTCGAAGCCATGCGAAAAGGCCCGCTCGGCTTCCAGGTGGTCGATTGCTCGGTCACCTTGGTCGACGGCAGCTATCACAGCGTGGACAGCTCGGAACTCGCATTCAGGCTTGCGGGGCGCATCGCGATGCAGGAAGCGCTCACTGCTGCCCAACCCCACCTTCTTGAGCCGATGCACAAGCTGACCGTCGTCTGCCCGTCGAGCGCGACGAGCCGGATCACGTCGGCGGTGGCCGGCCGGCGCGGGCAGATGCTGGGCATGGGACCGCGGGACGGCTGGACCGGTTGGGATCGTATCGAAGCCCTTATACCGGAAGCCGAGCTTTCCGGGCTCGAGGCTGAACTGAGATCGCAAAGCCAGGGCCTTGCCACCTACGAGGCCGAATTCGACCATCTCGCCGAACTCAACGGACCGCTTGCCGACAAGGTCATCCAGCAGCGCGTTCCCGAGCCGGCCTGAGCTGTACAAATTGTCAGGCGACAGCCGCCGACCGCTGGTTTAGGCGGTCGGACCAATGAAGCACTGGTTCAAAGACCAGCATTTCCGCTCGCTGCTGAAAAACAGCAGCTATCTTGGAATCTCCAAGATCGTCGCCGCGCTCGCTGGCGTCGCAATGCTCGCGTTTGCGGGCCGCGGCCTCGGAGTAATCCTGTTCGGCACGCTCATCCTCATCACGAGCTACGCGAAGGCCGTGAACGGGATCGCGAAGTTCCAGTCCTGGCAGCTGATCGTCCGCTACGGCGGGCATGGCGTTGCGCACGGCGATCCGGAGCATTTCAAGGTCGCCACCGGGTTCGCATTCGCGCTCGACGTCGTCAGCGGCCTGGCAGGGATGCTCGTCGGCGTTGCGCTATTGCCGTTCATCGGCAGCTGGGTAGGCATCACCCCCGAATATCTCTGGCTGGGTGTCCTCTATTGCACGGCCTTGCCTCTCATGAGCTCCGCGACGCCCGACGGCGTGCTCCGGGTGCTCGACCGTTTCGACCTCATAAGCTGGTCGGGGACGGTCACTCCCATCGGACGCGCGATCCTTGCAGGTATCGCGTTCCTGCTGGGCGCGTCACTGCCCGGCTATGTCGCGATCTGGTGGGTCACCGAGCTCGCTGGTAACATTTACATGTGGCATCTCGCCTGGCGCGAGCTGAAGCGTCACGGATTGCTTGAAGGCCTGAGGCCGACGCTCAAGCCGACCACCCTTCCCGGCGCCTGGCGTTTCGCCATCAACGTCAATCTTGCATCGAGCGTCCAGGCAGTGTGGGGGCCGATCGGCCGCCTCGTCGTTGGCGGCCTTCTCGGCCCCGCCGGCGCGGCGCTCTTCCGTGTCGCGTCGACACTCTCGGACAGCGCCCAGAAGCCGGCCGACCTCCTCGGAAAAGCCTTCTATCCCGAGGTCATGCGGATGGACCTCTCGTCGAAGAAGCCCTGGAAGCTCATGCTGCGCGGCACCGCCGCTGTAAGCATGGTGATGCTGATCGCCATCGTGTTGCTGATTATCGGCGGGAAGCCACTCCTCGCCCTGATCTTCGGCAAGGAGTTCGTCGGCGCCTACGAACCCCTCGTCATCCTCATGGTAATCCCGTTCCTCGGCATTTTCGGCTTTCCGCTGAGCCCGATGCTCTACGCGCTCGGCCGGTCAAGCGGGCCGCTCAAGGCAAAGCTCCTCGGCAGCGCGGCCTTCTTCATCGCAATCGCCCCTCTGTCCTGGAAATGGGGAGTGATCGGCGCAGCTGCGGCGCTGGTCCTTGCCAACACCGTAAACTTTGTTGCGATGGTGGTGCAGCTTCGTACCGAGCATCGCCGCGTGCGGCCGAAAACGGCCTAGAGGGTTCGCTTACCCGACCCCCGCGCCTCTCCATCCTCTCGCCGAAAGGACTGCGGGCGATGGTCTAGGCGATCGAGTTTACGACGGCGATCGGCTCCCAGTCGCCAAGGCCGCTCTGTCTTGCGAAGTCTTCCGGGAAGGGCTCGCCCGCGTGGATGCCGCCAGTGACGAAAACCGTGTCGAAACCCATGCGGGCGGCACCGAGCACGTCGGTCTGGAGACCATCGCCCACTGCAAGGACTTCATCGCCTGGCGGATTTCCTGCGCGGTGGAGGGCATGGCAGTAGATCGCCGGATGCGGCTTGCCGTACCAGGTCACCCGGCCGCCGAGCCCCTGGTACAGGTCCGCGATCGCGCCCGCACAGGGCTCGGGAACGCCGCCGCGGATCACCATCCTGTCGGGATTGAGGCAGTGGAAGTGGACATCGCGCTCCGACCAACGCTCTAGATCCTCGAGGTAATCCTGCGGATGCGGACGCTCTCCTGTAAGGCCAGTGCAGGCAAGGTCGGTGAAATCTTCGCTTTCAGCAATCTCGATGCCGCGTCCTTCGAGGATCTCGCGGTCACCGGCAGTGCCAACGAACCCGACCGGTCGGGCGAGCGCGTTCAACGCCTCGATCCCGGCTTCCCCGCTGGTGGCGACGAAGTCATAGGCATCCCGCGGAAGGCCGATCCGGGCGAGCTGCTGCTCGACCGCCTCGGCAGTTCTTGGAGCATTGGTGATGAGGGCTACGCAGCGCCCTTCCTGACGCCATTGCACGAGACGCGCTTCCGCGCCGGAATAAAGCGTCACGCCGTCATGCACGACGCCCCAGATATCGCAGAGGATCAGCCGGTATTTGGGATCGAGCGTATCGAGAAAGCTCACTCGAGACCGGCCTCCGCAAGGGCCTGCTCGATTGGAGCAACATCCTCGGGATTGTTGAGCTCGCGAAGCGCGAAGGGCGGCGTTGCAACATCCACCACGGCAACCCGCACGCCCGCGGCCAGGAACCGCAGCTGCTCCAATCCCTCGAGTGCTTCGAGCTCGCTCACCGGCGTTGAGACGTATCGCTCCAGTGCTTCAGGACGGTAGGCATAGACGCCGACGTGCAGTCGCAGGGGTGACATCTCGCCGTCGAGCGAACCTCCAGGCAAGTAGGGGATGAGCCGCTTGGAGAAATAAAGCGCATAGCCCTGGTTGTCGGTCACGACGCTGGTGCCGCCGACGCGGCCCGCAGCCTCCTCGGCCTGCAGCGCGCGAACCTCTTCGCTCCTGAGGGGCATTGCGGGCGTGGCAACCAGCGCGTCGCTGTCCTCCCCCATCCTCGCGATCAGCGCCTCGACGAACCCAGGCGGCGTCAGAAGCGCGTCACCCTGGAAGTTGATCACGAGGTCGGGATCGTGAAGCTGTGAAAGGGCTTCGGCGCATCGCTCGGTCCCGTTGCGGCATTCGGGCGACGTCATGATGACTCCAACCCCGACGCCCGAGCAGGCATCGGCAATCCTCTCATCGTCGGTCGTCACAAAGACGCCCGACACGCCAGACACTCGCCGCGCAGCTTCGACGCTCCGCTGGATCAGCGGTTTCGCTGCACCCCCGGCGCCCCTGATCTCGACCAGCGGCTTTCCCGGGTAGCGCGTCGACTGGAAACGCGCCGGAATGAGGATGACAGAGTTCATTGAAGGCGAGGGTCGTCGTGGATGTGCTGATCAGCGGTCATGACCGGCGCCCTAGCCGTGGCGCCCGCCAGTGTGAAGCGCTTGACGCCGCGCCTCCCTCCCGCTTGGGTCGGCGCCGAAGAGGATCCCGATGGCCAAGCGACTGACCCGTTACATCCTGATCGCGCTCGTGCTCGGCGTAATTGCCGGCTGGGCAACCAACTCGGCAATCGATGACGGTACGCCGGCGAGCGCCGAGCGGCTGAAGTCGATCGCCGACTATTTGAGCATCGTCACCGCGCTCTTCCTGCGGTTGATCAAGATGATCATCGCGCCGCTCGTATTTTCGACGCTCGTCGCCGGTATTGCGCACATGGGTGACGTCGCTGCCCTCGGCCGCGTGGGCGTGCGCTCGATTGCCTGGTTCATCCTCGCCAGTCTCGTTTCCCTGACCCTTGGGCTGCTGCTCGTCAGCCTGCTCCAGCCGGGCGTTGGCCTCAATCTCCCCTTGCCTCCGGCAACCGCGGCAAGCGGCGTCGAGACCGCAGCGTTCAACCTCAAGGACTTCATCAGCCACCTGGTACCCGCCTCCATTTTCGAGGCGATGAGCGCTAACGAGATTCTCCCGATCGTCATCTTCTCGATCTTTTTCGGGGTCGCGCTCACCGCAGTCGGCGAGCGCGGAAAACCGATCGTCCGCGGCGTCGAGGCGCTCGTTCGCGTCATGCTGCAGGTCACCGACTATGTCATGCGCTTCGCGCCTTTTGCCGTGTTCACTGCAGTGGCGAGCGCGCTTGCCGAACGCGGGCCCCAGATCATCGCGACCCTCGGCAAGTTCGTCGGCAGCTTCTACCTGGGGCTCTTCATCCTGTGGGCGGTCCTGGTCGGCGCTGCCTTCGTCATCGTCGGCCCGCGGACGCGCCATCTCGTCCGCTACATCCGTGATCCCGTAGTCCTCGCTTTCTCGACCGCTTCTTCGGAAGCCGCCTATCCGCGTACGCTCGAAGCTCTCGACCGGTTCGGCGTGCCGCCGCGCATCGCGAGCTTCGTCCTGCCGCTCGGATACTCGTTCAATCTCGACGGCTCGATGATGTACATGACCTTCGCGACGATCTTCATCGCGCAGGCCTACGGCATCGACCTGACGCTCGGCCAGGAGATCACCATGCTCCTCGTGCTGATGATCACCTCGAAAGGCATGGCCGGCGTCCCTCGAGCGAGCCTTGTCGTGATCGCTGCGACCATGTCGATGTTCAGGATTCCAGAAGCCGGACTGCTCCTGATCCTCGCCGTCGACCATTTCCTCGATATGGGCCGTTCCGCGACCAACGTAGTCGGCAACGCGATCGCGGCGAGCGTCGTTGCACGCTGGGAGGGCGATCTCGATGCCGAAGAGTCGCCCGACATCGAGCCCTTGCCCGCGCCCGCACACGTTGCGCGCGCCGGCAAGATTGACGACCACTTCTAGGGCGGGTCTACGCCCAGGGTTGCTCGATCGTTGCCGGCGGCACGGTGAAGAATTTCGGGCCGCTCTCGGTCATGTGGAAACAGTCCTCGAACCGAATTCCGAACTTGCCCGGCAAGTAGATGCCGGGCTCGTTCGAGAAACACATCCCGGGCGCAAGCAGCGTACCCTCGCCGTGGACCAGGTTGACCGGTTCGTGACCCTCCATGCCGATGCCATGGCCCGTGCGGTGGGGCGTGCCCGGTAGCTTGTAGCCAGGACCATAACCCCAGCTTTCGTAAGCGCGTCGAACCGCATCGTCGACGCTGCCGGCAGGTGCTCCGACCTTTGCCGCCGACATTGCGATATCCTGCCCGCGACGCACCTGCGAGGCGACCTTGCGCTGGTCTGGCGACGGATCGGCCCCATAGATAAAGCTGCGCGAGATATCCGACTGGTAGCCGTGGACCGAGCAGCCGCAGTCCATCAGCACCACCTCCCCGCGCTTGACGATCTGCGGCTTGTGGCTGCCGTGGGGATAGGCCGAGGCTTCACCGATCAGCACCAGGCCTCCGTCGTAGGAACCGCCGAGCCGCTTGTGCGCCGCACCGATCATCGCGTCGATGTCCGCCGGGGTCATTCCCTCTTTAGTCCGCTGCCCGGCATAGCGCAGCGCGGCGACGGTCATGTCGGCGGCCGACTGCATCAGTGCAAGCTCGGCCGAACTCTTGATCATTCGGCAGCCGCGGACGACCGGATTGGCAGTGACCGCTTGCAATGACGGGAGCTGCTGTTTCAGGCGCTCGAAAATGAAATAGCGGTCGGTCTCCTCGAAGCCGACCGGCTCGGCGACAACGCCCCGCTCGCGAAGGAAGTCTGCGACGAGCTTCAGCGGCTCCTCGTCCTCGTTCCAGGTCCTGATCTCGGCCGGAATAGCGAGTGTCTCCGCAACCGATGGACGCTCGAAGAAAGGCGTGACGATGATCGCGTCGCCGCGCGCGGGGATCACGGCGGCAGTGAGCCGCTCGGAACGCCACCACTGGACACCGGTGAAATAATCGAGGCTTGCGCCGGGCTCGACGATGATCGCACCAATCCCGTTCCTGGCCATCAACGCGCGGGCGCTGGCGAGACGCGACAGTCGCTCGGCCTGGGTGATCGCCGGAGGTATCGAAATGGCCGGAAGCTCGGCCGCTGCCTGGGCAATGACGCGGCTCATCGGCACGGTCATCGTTGCTGCCAATGCCCCCGCGCCGGTGAAGAAACTGCGGCGGCCGATCGGTCGATGAATCATTCAAAAACCCCTTTGCTCGGAGCTAATGTTGCACGCCGGAGCGCAATCGGCCAGCAGGCGCGTCCCATGTTCGATTCCCTCGCTCAAGACGGCGTGAAGCGCCCCGGCACGCGCGAGATGACCGCGATGCTTGCCGGACTGATGGCGCTCAACGCCTTCGCGATCGATTCCATGATCCCGGCGCTGGCGGACATCGGCAAGTCTCTCCACGTCATTGAGGAGAACGAGCGCCAGCTTGTCGTCATCGCCTACTTCGTGGGCTTCGCGTCGACGCAGCTCATCTGGGGGCCGCTCGCCGATCGCTTCGGACGCAAGCCCGTCCTCGCGGCCGGCGTGACGCTCTACGGCGCCTTTGCCCTGCTCTGTGCCTTCGCCGGCACCTTCCCGCTCCTGATTGCGGGACGCGCCGCGATGGGTGCATCGGCGGCCGTTACCCGCGTCCTCGTCGTCGCGATGGTCCGGGACCTGTTCGAAGCCGAAGCAATGGCGCGGGTCATGAGCCTCGTTTTCATGGTCTTCATGCTGGTTCCCGTCCTCGCGCCCAACATCGGCCAGCTCATTCTCCTGTTCGCGCCATGGCGAGGGATCTTCATCGCCATCGCGATCTACGCGATCATCATGCTGACCTGGTCGTGGGTGCGGCTTCCCGAGACACTCCATCCGGAATTCCGCAGGCCCTTACGGTGGCGCGAGACCTTCGGCGCTATTGCCGAGACCGTCAGGGAGCCGCAGTCGCGCGGCTACACTCTGGCGATGACGATCAGTTTCTCGGCGCTGGTCGCGTACATCAGCTCGATCCAGCAAATCGTGTTCGATGCCTTCAACGAAGGCGCCTACATCGGACTGGTCTTTGCCTGCATCGCTGCGCCGATGGCGCTTGCATCATGGCTGAACTCGCGGGTGGTCGGTAGCTTCGGACTTCGCAGGGTCGGCCACACGGCAGCCGCTGCCTTCATGCTGGTGACGGCAGCCCACGCCGCGATTGCGTTGAGCGGCCACGAGACACTCCTCACCTTCATCGTGATGCAGGCACTGACGATGGGCTGCTTTGCCTTCACTTCGTCGAACCTCGGCACGCTGGCGATGGAGCATATGGCACCGATCGCCGGGACCGCGTCCTCCGTTCAAGGAGTCGTCGGTACGATCGGAGCAGCTCTCATCGGCTTCGTGATCGGCCAGCAATTCGACGGCACGCCGGTTCCGTTCGTGGTCGGGACGGCCCTGTGCGCCGCTGGCGGCTTCATCATGATCGTGCTGACGGAGCCGAGACAGCTGTTCGCCCCAATCCGCGTCAAGAGCGGCGAAGTCGCGACCTGCGTGCCGGAGGATCTCGGCTAGGCGAGTGAGAGGGCGGAGCTCAGATGCGCTCCGCCGCAAAGTCTCGCGGGGCTATTCTGCTCCGACCCCATCATCGTCAGCGCCACCGCCGACCATCAGCGCCTCGCCAACCTCTTCGGTCTTGCCGCGGATGGCGTTCTCGATGCGCTGGGCAACGTCAGGATTTTCCTTGAGATAGGCCTTGGCGTTCTCGCGGCCCTGGCCGATCCGGATCGAGTCATAGCTGAACCACGCGCCTGACTTCTCGATCAGCCCGGCCTTGACGCCGAGGTCGAGGATCTCGCCGACCTTCGACACGCCCTCGCCGTACATGATGTCGAACTCGACCTGCTTGAACGGCGGCGCGACCTTGTTCTTGACGACCTTCACTCGGGTCGTGTTGCCGACGATGTCGTCACGGTCCTTGATCTGGCCGGTCCGGCGGATGTCGAGGCGCACCGAGGCGTAGAATTTCAGCGCATTACCGCCCGTGGTCGTTTCCGGATTACCGTACATGACGCCGATCTTCATGCGCACCTGGTTGATGAAGATCACCGTGCAGCGCGAGCGGCTGATCGATCCGGTGAGCTTTCGCAGCGCCTGGCTCATCAGGCGCGCCTGCAGCCCGACGTGGCTGTCGCCCATCTCGCCCTCGATCTCGGCCCGCGGCACAAGCGCCGCGACCGAGTCCACCACCAGCACGTCGATCGCGTTCGACCGCACCAGCGTGTCGACGATCTCGAGCGCCTGCTCGCCGGTATCCGGCTGCGACACGATGAGCTCGTCGATGTCGACGCCAAGCTTCTTTGCGTAAACCGGATCGAGCGCATGCTCGGCATCCACGAACGCCGCCGTCCCGCCCTTGCGCTGTGCTTCAGCAATCGCATGGAGCGCCAGAGTGGTCTTGCCCGAGCTTTCCGGACCGTAAATCTCGATGATGCGCCCGCGAGGCAGCCCGCCGACGCCGAGCGCAATGTCGAGGCCGAGGCTCCCGGTCGAGGTCGTCTCGATCTCCATCTTCTCACGGCTGCCGAGCTTCATCGCGGAGCCCTTGCCGAAGGCGCGGTCAATCTGGGCGAGCGCCGCTTCAAGAGCCTTCTGACGATCCATGTTGGGCACTTCCACTCCGCTACCGATGACTTTCAATTGCGCTGCCATGTCCCCTGTCTCCGTTCAAGCACCAATCATCGGCGGGTGAATTCCGCCTGTGGAGCAATGTTCGTATCCGATTTGTTCCATGAGAACAAGAGGAGAACACTTGCATCATTTGGGGGACGAACGATGGAGCGGAAAACGGCCGGTCAGGAGCAGGCATCGCACTCAAGGGCCAAGAGTGCCGGTCTCGGCGGACGAGACCGAGAATGAACAAAGAAGCGGCGCCGGAAAGGAAGCCGGCCGCCGCTTCTTCAAAGGACTAGGCGGGGGTCACATCTCCCGCACCCGTGCCGGCGTCTTCGCCGGCCTCGGGACGCTTGTCGAACACGACATCGATGAGACCGAAGGCCTTGGCCTCGTCGGATTCGAGGAACTTGTCACGGTCCATCGCCTTCTCGATCTCCTCGAGGGACTGCCCCGTGTACTTCGCGTACAGCTCGTTCAGCCGCTGGCGCATGCGAAGGATCTCGCGCGCCTGGATCTCGATGTCCGCTGCCATGCCCTGCGCGCCGCCCGACGGCTGGTGGATCATGATGCGGCTGTTGGTCAGCGCAACGCGCATGCCAGGCTCGCCCGCTGCAAGCAGGAAGCTCCCCATCGAGGCCGCCTGGCCGATGCAGACCGTGCTGATCTTCGGCCGGATATATTGCATCGTGTCGTGGATCGCGAGGCCGGCCGTCACCACGCCGCCCGGCGAGTTGATGTACATGAAGATGTCCTTCTTCGGGTTCTCGGACTCGAGGAAGAGCAGCTGCGCGGTGATCAGCGAGGCCATATGGTCCTCGATCGGGCCCGTGATGAAGACAATGCGTTCGCGCAGCAGCCGCGAATAGATGTCGAAGCTGCGCTCACCCCGGTTCGATTGCTCGATGACGATGGGGACGAGCTGCGAAACGATGTCCTGATGATCAATCACGGAAATAAGATCCTCTTTTGTGGCTCGGCCTACATCGGCGCGAAAAGGGAAAGGTTCAAGGCAGGGCCAATAAAGAAGGCGGCCCGGAACTTCCGGACCGCCTCCTTACCCCATCGGGCTTTGCCGCGATTACATCTTGTACTGCAACCGGACGTACCCGAATTGGCCAGGGACGTCGTAAGTCGTCGGGTCATAGTTGTTGAGGCTGCAGGAATAGCAGGCCGGCGGATCCTGATCGAACATGTTGTTGACGCCGACGGTGAACAGCAACCGTCGATCCAGCGCCTCAGGCGTGAAGTTGATCTGGAAATCTCCATAGAAGCGGGCACCCAGCTTGTGCGGATTGCCCGTGTTCGGATTGATCTCCGTCACAGAGTCGATGTAGCGGCCCGTGAACGACGCCGAGACCATGCCGAGCGTCCAGTCGATGGTGGCATTGCCCTTGAACTTGGGAAATGCCTGATCGGGACTGCCGCGCTCGGTGCCCTTGCGGTTCAACACGACGAACCCGTTCGAGGCGGTGAGGACATATTTGAGCAGCCACGTGGCGTTCGCAGTGAAGCCGAACCTGCCCGCGCCGGTCATCGGCGTACGATAGGACAAGGCAGCGTCGATGCCTTTGGTCCGGATGCTGTCGAGGTTCTGCAGCGTCCCATCGATCTCGTTGATGAAGCCGTTGGCCGTGCGAACTACGAGTGCACAGCTTGCCGCGTCGCCGAGGAGTGCGCAGTTGTTGAGCGTGACGTTCGGATCGACAGCGCCAATCGCGTCCTCGACCTTGATGTCGTGGTAATCGAGTTCGAAGCTCAGCGCACCGCCGTTCTCTCGCGCCCAACCTGGCGAATAGGCGCCGCCGAACAGGAAGTTCTTCGACTTCTCCGGCTTCAGGTTGGAGTTGCCCTGCGTGATGACAGGAAGCTGACCGCCCTGGTCTTCTGCATAGCTGCCGTTTGCGGGAACGCCGTCGGCAATGCAGTTTGCACGCACAGTCGGGTTGGTCGGAAACAGGCCGCCGGTCGCGCTCGTGCAGGGGTCGTTGGCGGGAAGGTCGAAGCGCGAACGACCGCCGAACAATTCGCCCAGGCTCGGAGCACGGAAACCCGTCGAATAGGAGGTGCGGATCAGGAAGTCGCGGACCGGCTTGTAGGTGCCGTTGATCGTATAGGTCGTGCTTCCGCCGCTAATCGAATAATCCGAATGGCGAACCGCGCCGTTTGCTTCCAGTGAATAGGCCCACGGCTGTTCCTTCAGGATCGGGATCCGGATTTCGCCATAGATTTCGTCGACGTTGTAGTGGCCCGCAGCAGGCTGCGCGGGAATGTCCGCGCCGAGACCAGCTGAAACGATCGGATCCGGCGTGAACTGGGCTTTCTGGTTGCGATGCTCGACGCCGATCGCGATATCGAGCCCGCCAGCCGGCAATTCGACGACCGTGCCAGTGATATTGGCGGTCAGGCCCCAAAGATGCTGACTGCTGTTGTCGTGCTCGGTGAATGCGATCCAGTCGAGCATCGCCGGCGTGATCGACCCGAGGCCGCCGAACAGGTTGAGCGGGACGCAAGGCGCGGTGCAGTTCGCGATCGGCCCGATCGCTTGCGCGACACGGTCTGCCCGCACGTTGCCGGTAAAGCTCTGCTTTGCCTTGTTGACGCCGAACAGTCCGTTGACGTCCCAGTACCAGTCATGGCCGCCGAGCCCGAACTTGCCATCGAGGGTCGCGGTGCCGGCATAGGTCTTGACCTTCTGGTCGAAGGTCCGCTGGCCCGCTTCGATGAGACGGCGAGCAATGAAGTTGTAATTCGGGGTTCTCCCGTTCGGCGTGCCGTCGGGATTGAGGCCGGACTCGAGCGTCACTCCGAACGGGTTGAACGGATTTGTCCGGTCGAACGACAGACGGTCGAACAGGCTTCCGGCGCCGTTTCCGGCGTCAGGGCCGATGAACAGCGGCTCGAACGCTGCCTGGTTCTGAGAATTGCGGCGGTTGTACTCGCCCTTCACGCGAAGGTGCACATCGTCGGCAAGCTCATATTTCGCGCTGGCCCAGGCGCCATAACGCTCGGACGGCGTCAGGATGTAGTTGAACGGCGCGAAGTTGAAACGGTCCGCTGCAGTGAAGGCCCGAAGGTCGCCGAACGTCGGTGTCGCGTCGGGCGGATTGCGGATCGTCTGGTTCCCGAACGACGTGACAAAGCGGCCGTTGGCCGCAGCGCTGCTGCAGCCGCCAACTGCATCCGTGCAGCTCGTCTGGTGCGGGTTGGGGAACTGAGAAATGTCGCGATCCGACGACCGCACAGCCTTCTGGTTCACGTACGCTGCGCCGAAAACGACGTCCAGCCGCTCGTTGCCAAGGCCGTAGCTCGCCTGCAGATCGACGGTCTTGCCGTCGCCTTGAATGTACTGACCGTATTGCGCGGAAGCTCTTAGGCCTCTCTGCTTCTGCACGGTAATGATGTTGACGACGCCAGCGATAGCGTCAGATCCGTAGAGCGGCGATGCGCCCGCTTGCAGGACCTCGATACGGTCGATCATGTTGGCAGGGATCGTATTGAGGTCGACGGTTGCAGGAATACCGCTGGCGCTCGTCGCATTCACCCAGCGAAGGCCATCGACCAGCACCAGCGTCCGCTTGGCACTGAGGTAGCGCAGATCGATTTCTGCCGAACCGGCACCGACGCCGCCGCCGTCGGGCGGGTTACCGAGGTTGCCGCTGTTGTTGACCTTCTGGTTAAGTCCGCCGCTCGCCGCCGGCAAGCGCTGGAGGACATCGGCAACAGCCGAAAGGCCGGTCTTGTCGATGTCCGTCTTGTCGACCAGCACGACCGGGGAATCTTGCGTGGTGGGATCGCGGCGAATGCGCGAGCCGGTGATGACGATCTCACCGCCGGCGGGAGGCGCCGATGCAACCGGAGCCGCAGTTTGCGCTGAAGCGGCCGATCCGCCCGCCGCAAGCGCCGCAAACGCCACACCGGTACGCAGGAATGTTTCGAACCGCTTCATGATTTCCCCCTTGTCGCGGCGCTGTTCGGCGCCCTTGAAGGCGAGAAAGCTAACGCACGTCAGGATTCCGAGGAAGGAGAACCGTCACGGAGCCGACACAATTGCTGGCGGCTGATGCAATTGGATTACAGTTACTGAGGAGCCGCTAACGAAAGATAGTATAGGCGCCGGACCTCGCGCCGACCTCTGGTAACCGTGTCGAGGATAAGCCCCGCGAAGAAGCAAAGGACAGCGATGACCACCATTCCGGTGACCAGGATCGCGGTCGGGAAACGGGGCACCAGGCCAGTGTTGATGTAGGTGATCACAAGGGGGACCGCGAGGACGATCGCAAGGGCGACGAGCAGCGCTCCGATCGAGCCGTAGAACAGCACCGGCCGCTCGATCCGGTACAGCGTGAAGATCGTCTTCAGGATCCGCCAGCCGTCCGAATAGGTCGAGAGCTTCGACTGGGATCCCTCCGGCCTCGCGGCATAGGCCGTCTCCACCTCGCCCACGGGCATCCGTAGCTCGAGCGCATGGACGCTCATCTCCGTTTCGATCTCGAAGCCCGAGCTCAGCACCGGGAAGCTTTTGACGAACCGCCGCGAGAAAACCCGGTAGCCCGAAAAAATGTCGCTGAAGCTTCGCCCGAACAAGCCCGACAAAAGGCCGGTGAACAGCCTGTTCCCAAGCACATGACCGCCGCGATAAGCCTCTTTTTCCTCGTGGCGCCGGGTGCCGACAACCATGTCGAGCTGATCGGCGAGCAAGAGGTCGACCATCTGCGGCGCCGCATTCGGATCGTAGGTCAGGTCGCCGTCGGCCATGATGTAAACGTCGGCGTCGATGTCGGCGAACATCCGGCGCACGACATGACCCTTGCCCTGCTGCCGCTCGGATCGAACGATCGCGCCTGCTTCAGCGGCAGCCTCTCGCGTTCGATCGCGGCTGTTGTTGTCGTAGACATAGACGATCGCGCCCGGAAGCGCCGCGCGAAAACCGGCGACGGTTCGCCCGATCGCAGCTTCCTCATTGTAACAGGGCAGCAGCACCGCAATTCGCGGTGACGATATTGTGCTCACGCGGACCCCCTCGGCCATCTTCGCAGCTATAGAGGGCATGAGGCCGCGGCGTCGAGACGCGCGGTCGTGACATGGAGGAGGCGCAGGTCGCCGCTCATATCCCCCAGCTTCCATTCCTTTTCCGGCGGAATTGCGAAGGCATCGCCGGCAACTACCGGCGTGCCATCCAAGGTAGCTATGCCATCGAGCACGAACCCGAACACCAGCTCGCCGTCGTGAGCCGGGAAACAGAGCTCATCTGCGCCGGCGGGACGAATTGTGCGAACCTCGGCGATGCCCGCGGTCGCCTCGCCGATCCGCGTCTCCTGCGCTTGGGCGCCGAGAAACGGCGTCCACGGCGTCTCGGTGGCGACATGGCGAAGGAAGCGCTGCCCGCCGAAGCTGCGGCCGGCCCGTTCGCCGTTCGGCAACGCAAGCTCATGATCGGCCAGGGTTTCATGCAACGCGGGCGCGCCAATCTCGATGACCTCGAGGCCCGGCGAGCTTTCGAGCACGCGATGGCGGATCCCTGGCGGCTGCAGGACGAGGTCGCCCTCGCTCATGACGAAGGGTTCGCCCTGGTCCTCGTACACCACGCGAACCCATCCGCGCCGAACGTAGATCAGCTGCAGCGCGATACGGTGATAATGCACCCAGTCGGCGACGGGTCCGCCCTCGGGGATAGCGATGTGCGAAGCGATGTAGCGACCGCCGAGGCGACCTGGGATCAGGTCGCGGTAAAGCATGCCGGCGCGCCCCTTCGCCGGCGACGCTCCGGCGCGCGTCAGGACGTAGCCGGACTGGAATGGCGGGAGATCGCGTGGAAGCGCCTGCGCGCCTGCAACACGAAGGCGCACGGTTTCACCCTGGCGGCTTAGAAGAGCAGTATTCGGCTCGTCCGCGGGGAAGATGACGTCGAGCCGGAAGCCTTCGTGCTTCAGCTCATCGATTGCGAGGCTCACGTCCTCGCAAACGATTTCCCGCTCGCTCAACCCTTCTTGGCCGGCTTCTTTGCCTTCGCGGCCGGCTTGGCTTCGGCTGCCTTTGCTGCAGCCTTGGCGGCCGGCTTGTCGTCGGCTGCCTTTGCTGCAGCCTTGTTCGCGGGCTCGCTCTTCTTGGGCTTTGGGGGCTTTGGCGCCTCGTCTGCGCTCTCGACCACATCGGCCTTCTTGGCGGCGGGCTTGGCAGCCTTCTTGGCCTTCGGCTTTGCCCCATGGTCGTGCGCATGATCGTGTCCGCAGCCGGGGCCGTGGACATGGCCTTCCTCGGACTCGAGCTCAGCCTCGACCTCTGCGCGCGTCGCCTTGCGCTCGTTGATCTCTGCCTTTCCGAACAGGAAATCGACGACCTTGTCCTCGTAGAGCGGCGCACGGAGCTGCGCGGCAGCCATCGGTTCCTGCTGGATGTAGCGGATGAAGGTGTCGCGATCCTTGCCCTGATACTGGCCCGCTGCCTGCATGATGAGGCGGTTCATTTCCTGCTCGGTGATCTCGACGCCGTTCGCAGCGCCGATTTCCGACAGGAGCAAGCCAAGGCGAACGCGGCGCTCGGAAATCTTGCGATACTGGTCCGCATCGGACTCGATCTCCGCGAGCGCCGCTTCCGGATTCTCTTCGTGGCTCGCTTCGTGGCGGAGCTGTGCAAGGATATTCTGGTACTCGGCGTCGACCATCGATTCGGGCACGACGAAATCATGGCGCGAAGCAAGCTGGTCGAGCAGCTGGCGCTTCATGTGCGTCCGCGTCAGGCCGTTTAATTCCTGTTCCTGCTGCCCGCGGATCAGGCCCTTCAGCTGGTCGAGGTCGGTGAGGCCGAGCGATTTTGCAAATTCGTCGTCGATCTTCGTCTCGCCGGCGGTCTTCACCTGCTTCACGGTCACGGCGAAGGTCGCGTCCTTGCCCTTCAGGTTCTCGGCCGGATAGTCTTCCGGGAAGGTCACGTTGACCTCGCGAGCGTCACCTGCCTTCGCGCCGACCAGCTGGTCCTCGAAGCCGGGGATCAGACGGCCCGAGCCGAGCTCGATCGACATGTCCTCGCCCTTGCCGCCCTCGAACGCCTTGCCGGCCACCTTGCCTTCGAAGTCGACGACGACGAGGTCGCCGTTGGTCGCCGCATGCTTCTTCGGCGCGTCCTCCCACTTCTTGCTCTGGCTTGCGAGCTGCTGGATCTGCTCGTCGACCACGCTCTCGTCCGGATCGACCGTCAGCCGATCGAGCTTCAGCTCGTCGATCGACGCCGGCGGCACATCCGGGAGCGCCTCGAGGCTCACTCGAACCTCGGCGTCCTTGCCCGGCGCATAACTTTCGTCGAGCTCAACCTGCGGCTGCAGCGCGGGGCGGATTTTCTGCTCGCTGAGCAGCTGCTGCAAGCCTTCCTGCACCGCTCCGTTCAGCGCATCGCCCTGCAGGCTCTCGCCGTGCATCTTGCGGATGAGGTTGGGCGGCACCTTGCCGGGGCGGAAGCCGGGCATGCGGATCTGCGGCGCAATGCGCTTCACTTCCTGCTCGACACGGGCCTCGATGTCCTCGGCGGGGATTGTCAGCATGAAGGCGCGCTTCAGGCCCTCGTTCTCGGTCTCGACAGTCTTGATGGTCACGGTGCTAAGATCCTGATTCTTCTGGCTTCGCTGGCGACGGCTGGTGCGGGCGGAGGGACTCGAACCCCCACGGTTTCCCACTGGAACCTAAATCCAGCGCGTCTACCAATTTCGCCACGCCCGCGCGGACGCCTGAAAGGAGCGCGGCCTATAACAGGCATGCGCCATTGGGCAACCCGCCGCGCGCTCGGAAACCCTCCAAGCAGCACAGGCGTTCCTCTCGAGAGGAGACTTTCAAAGATGCAACAACCGCCCGCAACTCCCGAAGAGCCACGCCCCGACGTGCCGCAGCCCTCGCAGCCTGGCCAGCCGACGCCGGTCCCGCCGGAAACGCCTACCCGTAGCCCGGACATCGACGTTCCCGCACCCGGCACTCAACCCCCGACGACGCCGATTTCGCCAGTCGGCTAGGCGCCTCTCAGCTGCGCCGAGGCGACGACCGCCTCGAAATCCGGCAGCGTCGCGTCCCAATAATGCATTTTCGCTGCGTCGAGCAGGATCATGTAGAGCTTGCCGTTGACGACCGTGCCGACGACGCGGCCGCGGCGCCATAGCTCGTCCTCGTCGAGATGCTCGTAGTCGAGCTGGAAGCCGTTGGTGCCGAGGAACGGCCGCGGCTTCAACGATACGGTACGAAAATCGACTGCTCCGCCGCGCACCCGGTAGAGACTCTCGATCATCGTCGCGATTTCCGGCGGCGTCATGTTCGACCGGAAGATCGGAACCTGCTGGCTGGCCGTGCGCCGCTGGCGGATCAGCGACTTGCCGTTCTTTAGTCCGGTTACGAAGCTCATTCCGTCGAGCAGCGGCCCATTCAGCGTCCAGTCCTCGACCTGGCGGATATCCTCGAAGAACACCGGCCGATGTCGATTCCAGGGTCTCGGCGCCGACACGGCAAGGCTGCCGTCACCGACGTTGACGCGCTGGACGCGAACGAACGAATAGTCACTGATGCCATATTCGCTCCCGCCGCCCGCCGACGAGCAGGCCGAAAGCGCGAGGCCGGCAGCGAAAAGGACGATCCAGTTCTTGCTCACGTTCTTCCCCCTCACCCGGCCATCTGCCGCACCCAGGCGGCATCGGGTGCATCCGGTTTCATGGTCAGGTAGCGCGTAAACGCCGCTTTCGCTTCGTTCGTGCGGCCCTGCTTCAACAAGGCAATCCCGTGCCAGCGCCAAGCATCCGCTGGCGCATCCGGATAAGTGATCGCGGCCGCATAGCTCTGGTTCGCCCTCAGCTCGTCCCCAGGCCTATTCCTCAGCCGCCAGACCTCGCCCTCATAGAAGCGCAAGAGCCCGTCCCAACCGTCCTTTGCCAGCGTCTCGATCAGATACTGGCTGGCGCCCGGATCATTGAGCTTGACCTGGTCGTCGAGCAACATCGGGCGAATGTGGCCGATGGTCGAAAGGTAACGGGCACGCTTGTCGTCATAGGCCTTGCCGGGAACCGTGATCTCCTGCGCATCGAGGCGCAGGTCGACCATGCGCGAGCCTTCTGACGGGTGCGTGTCGAAGATGCTGCCCCTGCGGCGGTGCTTGCCGCGGTAGCGTGCGCTCGCATTCTCCTCGCCGATCAGCTGTTCCCAGATGTTCGCCATCTCGATGGGTGGGTAGCCGGTCTCGGCGATGAGCTTTGCGCCCATCGCGTCCGCCTCGGCTTCCATCGCACGGCTGTACTGGAACAGCGACAGGATCGTGCCGAGCTGCGCGAGCTGGACGTAATCGCCCAGATAGACGCCGGCGCCGGCGCCGCCGACACCCGCCAGCATTGCACCGATCGCGAAGAGATCGCTCTTGCGCTTCTGGTCACGCCAAGAGCGAATCATGTGGCGCCTCAGGAAGTGGCCGGATTCGTGAGCGATCACTCCGGCAAGCTGCGCTTCATTGCGCATCCGCAAAAGGAGACCTGAAAAAACGACTGCGAACCCGCTCGGGAACATCATCGCGTTGAATTCCGGGATCCGCGCCAGGTAAATGCGAAAATCCTTCGCCGCCGGCCCACCGACGCTACCGATGAGGTCCTGGAGATAACCAGTAATCTTCGGGTCGGTAATGAGGAGGTTCGATCCCGAGATCTCCTCTTCAGCCCGGTCCATTTCCTTCCACAGGCCCTGTTCGTCGCGCTCAGTCGGCCGGTAACCTGGCCCGATCAGCGGGACCATGTCCTGCGGCGGTACGCGCGCCTCAGCGATGCCGGTGTGCAATGCTGCCGCAGCCGCGCCGCCGCCAAGGAGGAGCGACCGACGCGTTACCTCAAGGCAGCGGATGCACATCAGCGCTTCTCCGTCGGCTGCGGCGTCATCACCTTGCCCTTCACCGCATCCTTGCCCGGCTTCATACGCCCAAGCAGGCGGTCGATCATCTGCGCCGCGCCTTCGGGCGTTCGCAAGTCCCCGAACTTGATTCCCGGGATCTCGCTTCCGGCCTGGACGACGTTGAACCAGACGACCTCGCCGGTCTTGAGGTCGACGAGCGAAGCATAATCGAGCTGCTGCTGCCCGCCGACGTTCGGCGCGCAGAATCCAACGAAACAGCCCGCAAGGCCGAGGATGCCGAGAGCAATCCGGCCACCCGACGCGACCTGATCCTCGGCGTGAAGGAACAAGGCATAGTCATAGCCGGTCTTCTGACCGAGCCGGACCGCGTCAGAGCCGAGCGTCCAGTCGAGACCCTTGCCGCGTTTCGTCGGCAGATAATCACCAAGATATTTGTGAAGGACGATCGACTGGTCGACGACGAAGTTTAGCCGCTCGATGTCGGCCAGTTCCTGCGAGCTGATGCCCGGAACCTCGTTGCGATGCTCGACGAATGTCACCTTTCCGCCGAGCCCGGCCTGTTGCGAACGCAGCGCTTCGACGATGCTGTGGCGAGCCTGGTCGGTCCAGTCGGCTCGCGGCTCGACCATTCCTCCGGTCGTGAGCGAACCCACCGTCACGTCGGGTCGAAGCACGAGCAATTTATAGTCGCCGCTCGGCGGCGTGAACTGCACGTCCGCATATTGGCGTGTCTGCACGCACCCGCCGAGCGCCACGCTCGTTGCCAGGATGGCTGCGATACCCCGTTTCAGCATCGATGACCCTCTCCAAAGAGCGCAAAGGCGCCCTTCCCCACACTCTTAGTGGCGAATCATGCCTGAACGGTCGATGAAAGAAAAGCCCGTGTTTTTAAATGCTTAGCGCGCTCCGCAATGAGCGCCGGGAACCTCGCGCAAGCAATGGCCGTCGACCGACCCATCCTGGACGGGAAGCCCGATCACGCTCGCAAGCGTCGGCATGATGTCCGTCGTCTCGGCGGTCCGCTCGATAGTCGAACCGACCTCACCGGGCCGCCAGAACAGGATCGGCACCCGCCGGTCGTAGTCCCACACCGAACCGTGAGTCGCGACATAGCGAGTGGTATCGGCAATCGGCGTTACGTCGCGCTTCAGCACGACAAAGAAATCACCCGAGCGCCCGGCGCGGTAGCTGGCGCGCGCCTTCTGGATCGTGCTCCACGTCTCCGGCGGGCTCGTCGGAACCGGCGTCCGGGCAATTTGCGCGGCGGTAAACACGGCTTCGACCTGGGGGTGCGCTCGATAGGCCTCGACCGCGGCTTTCAGCAGCCTCGCCCGATCGGTCGGCGAGAGGTGCCTGTCGATATACATGTCGCCAAAGCTGCTGTCGCCGAACAGCCCCGGCCCCTTGAGGCCGAGCTTCGCCACCAGCGCCTTGCCCATATTTCCGGCACCGAGGGCGGGGTCGACACGCGATGCGGTAATCCCGCCGAGCGATTCCCGCTCGGGAATGTCCTTGCCGCCATGATCGGCAGTGAGGGTAACCGCGTAATCGATGTGGCGGCTGTCGAGGACCTTGAGGAAATCGCCGACTTCCCGGTCGAGCTCCGTCAGCTGCAGGCACATCTCCTCGCCCTCGGTCCCGTAGGTGTGCCCGACATAGTCGGTGGCCGACAGGCCGATCGCGATGATGTCGGGAGACGGGCCGCGCCCGAGCTTCATCTCCTCGATGAGCGCTGCCGCGAGCGCAAGGGTATTGCCGTCGAACTCCGGCGATGCGCGGAACGCCCATTGATCACCCGCCGCGCGGGCGAACCGGCCTGCACCCACCGGCTTGCCGCCGCCGCTGATCGCGATCTCGCGCGCCTTGCCCTCGCAAAATGGCGTCGTCTCGAGCGGCTCGCGGGCCGTCGCAAGACCTGTACCTGCCAGCGCGTTGACCTTCGGAACCACCGTCGGCACCGGGACGCCTGCAAGATCACTCTCATATTTGGCTCCGGTCCAGTACCAGCGCTGGTCCGGGCGTTGCCCGCTCATCATGATTGCAGCACGGTCCTTGCCGGCGACCGCAACGCTTCGGCTGCCCGGCCAGCGAGCCTTCATCCGCTCGCCGAGCGTCGGCACGAGAAGGTGCTTTGGCGACACCTTGTACGCTGTGGAGCTCGTGCCTGGCTGGGTCTCGTCCTCGGCGCAATAGACAGTGAGGTCGGAGCGCTGGACCGACTGATCGACCCAGGTGTTTCCGATGATGCCGGTTCGGGCCGGATGGTCGCCGGTAAGCAACGTCGAGTGCCCAGGGCAGGTCTCGGTCATCGCATGGCTCTGGTAGCCATTGCGGAACACCGTACCGGACGCGATGCGGGCGAGGCCTTGCGTAAAATGAGGGCGATATTCGTCGAACAGGTTTGCCGAGAACTGGTCGACCGAAATGACGACGAGGAGCTTTGGCGGAGCCGGAGCCTGCGCTGCAGATTGCGACGCCAACAACACCGCCGCAGCGGCAAGCAACTTCACGCGCATGCTCAATATACTCCCCTCACCCCGGACCTCGTCCGGGATCTGCCTTCTCTCTGTTGCAACTCCAAGAAGGCGGGACGCCGGTCAAGCCGGCATCGCCGCGAAGCTAGCCGAGCTTCGAGCGCAGACGCTCGTTGACCAGCTGCGGATTTGCCTTGCCCTGCATCGCCTTCATCGTCTGGCCGACGAAGAAGCCGAACAGCTGCTGCTTGCCGCTCTTATATTCGGCGACCTTGTCGGCGTTGGCCTCGAGCACCTTGTCGATCTCGGCGTCGATCGCGCCCGTATCGCTGGTCTGCTTGAGCCCGCGCTGCTCGACGATCGCGGCGGCACCCTCGCCGCTCTCGAGCATGATTTCGAACACCTGCTTGGCGATCGTGCCGGAAATCGTACCATCCGCCACCAGGGCGAGCAGCTCTGCAGCCTGCTCCGGCGCGACCGGGCTCTTATCGATCGCCTGGCCGCGGCGGTTCAGCGCCCCGAACAGCTCGGCCACCACCCAGTTCGCCGCCTGCTTCGGCTCCGCGCC